>Ga0210404_10001028_pt1 | contig 12472 bp, 7 predicted proteins | sample IncBWH28MmetaG_FD_155455 | JGI IMG/M metagenome (GOLD analysis project Ga0210404, IMG submission 155455) | Forest soil microbial communities from Barre Woods Harvard Forest LTER site, Petersham, Massachusetts, United States - Inc-BW-H-28-M | ecosystem: Environmental > Terrestrial > Soil >... | reverse complement strand
CACGGCGCGCCTGTGCGCTGGGCAACCCCAGCAATGGGAAGAACAAGTCGTTGCTCGACTGAAGCTCCGCAGCTGTCGGCGTCCCGAACCGATTGATCTGGGCCTTCGCCGCGGCTAGCGTTTCACGGTCGAACGAGGCCAGACGCCGGACGAGCGCATCGACAAACGAGTCGAGGTTGGCATCGTCCAGCGTGCGGTTCACCCAGCCATAGCGCTCGGCGATATCAGCATCGAAATCGTCGCCGCTGAGGACGATCTCAAGTGCCCGCGAGCGGCCGACTAAACGCGGGAGCCATTCCAGGGCTCCGCCACAAGGGACCAGTCCGACGCCGATCTCGGGGTTGCCGAATAGGGCGCTTTGCCGGCTGGCAAAGCGCATGTCGCAGGCCAGCACGAACTCGTTGCCGATGCCGCGCGTGCGGCCGCGAATCTTGGCGATGCTCACGACAGGCGTAGACGAGAGGCGCAGCACAAAGTCGCACCAAAGGCCCAGCACCTCTGGCCGTTCAGCTGCCTTGGATACGTCGAGATGGGCAATGAAAAAATCGGGATTCGCCGACTGGAACACTACGACCTTCACGGATGGGTCCGCCTCGAGGTCGGTCATTAGCGCCCCCAATTCGACGATCGTTGTGGGAAGAAACATGTTGATCGGTGGGTTGCTAAAGGTGATCGTCCACCGGCCCGAATAGGTGCGGTCGGTGTTGAACTGCGCATCTACATGCTCGCTGCCTCGCCGTGTAGCGCTGGATTGGGTCATCATCTTCTCCTGACCTTTGAAGAACCCTGCTGCAGCGATCTGAAGCCCGCGCGAACCTCTTCTGAAAAGAGCTTCGGGTGTTCCCATGCGGCAAAGTGCCCGCCCTTGGGGAGCTTGTCGAAGTAACGGCGCAACGCATCGCTGGGCGCGACGTCCTTGAGTTCCGTGCGTCCGGCTGTGCTCATAAACCCGGTTGTAGCTCGATCATGGCAGACCTTGTGTATCCACTCTGTTTGGCGGTCCAGGGTGCTCATGGAACCCGCACCGTTCCCTTCTGCATGATCTCGGCAACCGAAGGAAAGGCATTGCGCGCTACTTCCGGAACCGACTTCCAGTGCTCGTTCGGTGCATAGCCAAACGGCTTCGTCCCGGGACCGTCGCCGGGGCTGCCAACCACGATGCGCCCCACCATGCCGGCCAGTTCATGCGCCTTGCAGAAATAATCGTAAACCCCCGGCACCGTGAAGACATGCTCGAAGGTCGCGCCACGCTTGGGATAGTTTGCTAGCAGAACGTCGGAATCCCAAGGCTTCGACGACGCTGGGATCCGTAGTTCATGATTGTCGTTGCTCGGGTGATAGGCAGTAGTCGAATGGAACCCACTGAGCTGAACCCAGCGCACCGTATCCCCCGGGGCGATGTGCACACCCGCCGGATCGAAATACGTCTTGCCGGCCGGTGTCTGCATCAACTTTATTTCCACCAAGGCAGCTGTCGCAGGCGCCGCTTGGCCGAGCATTGCGGTGCCGGCGACGGACGCCGCCAGAAAAACTTTGACGGCGCTTCCAATCACTGTCTTGACTCTTACCGACCTCGATCGCGTGTCCATTTGCGCCTCCGCACATTTCGCGTCTACTGCATCTCTGCTTTTACGGCCGCAGGGCTGATCAACCATTGGACGATGTGATAGTGCGGCTCCTCGAGGCCCGGATGGCCCGGGTTGTACTGAATGTCGGTATGGTTCATCTTCATTCCCGCCGCGACCCCGCCGAGGGTCTCGAAGTTCTTATGCGCATCGAGATCCTTGAGCGGCACCATGTAGGTAATGCTGGCGAGCTTCCCCTGGTGGTTGTAGCCGAGGTACGGCCCGATGGGCAGCGTCGACGGATCGACGTAGAGCGTTCCCAACCCCGGCGCGAAATCCGGAAACCTCACCAGCGAACTGACTTTCTTAAAGCTGGCCGGCGGGGACGTAGCGATGTCTGCGGCGTAGACGGCGGGGGCTACCATCATCCCGGACGCAAGCGACGCGAGCGCAGTAACCGTCGCCCGACCCCAAGCGAAGTTCCAGTTGCTATTTCTATTCATGTCGAATCTCTCTCTTGTGAAGAACCCTACCGCAGCGATCTGAAGCCCGCGCGCACCTCTTCTGAAAAGAGTTGCGGCTGTTCCCAAGCCGCAAAGTGCCCGCCTTTGTCGAGCTTGTTGTAGTGGATCAGTTTGGGATACGCCCGCTCCGCCCAGCTGCGCGGGCACAGATCGATCTCGTCTGGAAAGGCGCTTACGGCAACCGGAATGGAAACGCCTTTGACACTGAAATACGGGAGTTTGTTTTCCCAGTAGAGGCGGGCTGCGGAAATCGCCGTGTTCGTCAACCAGGTGATCGTGATGTTGTCGAGGATGTCGTCGCGCGTGAGGCCGGCGGATTCTCCCGCAAAGACGCGTGAGATCAGCGCGTAGCTCCACGCATCGTGGTCCAGAAAATAGGCGGCCAGGCCGACGGGGGAGTCCGCAATTCCGTACAACGTCTGCGGGCGCAACCCCACCTGGTAGCCGTAGGCGACGCCTTTGCTGTAGACGAATGTCAGCCGCTCGAACGCGAGTTTCTCTTCGGGTGAGAGACCGTCGGGCATTGGCGCACCGGTGAATGCCGCCTTGTCGATGTCGGCCGGAACCGCGCCGGGCATATTGGTATGAATACCGAGCAATTCCGGAGCCGCCTGCTGGCCCATTACATCGACGATGACCGCGCCCCAATCGCCGCCTTGCGCCACAAACTTCGTGTATCCAAGGCGCTTCATTAGCACGACCCAGGCGCGTGCGATGTGGGCGGGACCCCAACCGGTCGTCGTCGGCTTGCCTGAATATCCATAGCCAGGTATCGACGGAATCACTATATGGAAAGCGTCCGATGCTTTCCCGCCATGAGCCGTGGGATTGGTAAGTGGGTCGATAATCTTCATCTGCTCGATGATCGATCCAGGCCATCCGTGCGTGACGATGACCGGCAAGGCATTCTCATGTTTCGAACGAACGTGAATGAAATGAATGTCCAGCCCATCGATCTCGGTGATGAACTGAGGCAGGGCATTCAGCTTCGCCTCGATCTTGCGCCAGTCGTAGTCTGTCGCCCAGTACTGCGCGAGTGCCTGAGTGGTCGCGAGCTGCACGCCTTGCGATGCATCCGCGACCGTTTCCCGTTCGGGCCACCTCGTCGCCTTAATGCGCCTGCGCAATTCGGTAAGTTCCGCCTCCGGAACAACACTCACGTGAAACGGTCGAACAGCGCTCTTATCACTACGCGTCTGTTGTGCGACGTCACTCATAGTTGTACTCCTTCTTGAAAAAAGAAAACCGGGAAGACCTAGCGGGCCCGCAGCAACGGTTGCCGCTGCAGCACCGCAAGACCGACGGCGATTGAGGCCGGGCGTCTCTTGCATAACGAACTCCCTAGCAACTGTTGGTTGGATTCGGGTGCGACTGCAAAGGCTCCCAACCCAGGTGGGATTACAGCGCACGCGGAGGTCCGCGTCGATTGCACAACGGCTTATTGGTCTACACGTAGGTAAAGGCCGCCACAACTCGCCCCACGTGAAACGCCGGTGACCGTTTCAGCTCGAGATCGAATGGTTTCGGGGCCGGTCCCTACTATTGACGGTCGCGTGGGCCACGTTCCCCGTCTGGAGTATTGGAGCTCAAGGAGCTTAGAGCGGATACTCAATCGCCAACTTTGAAGAATGTTTTGATGGCTTCAGCAGGACCGCAAACGCGAATCCGAAGAGACTCGCAAGTTGGCCAATTCAGCTAGTGGACTGGGAGGATGGACTTATTGTTGGGCTCACTGAACCTTGGTTTAGTTGTGCGCCGGCAGCGTGAATCGGAAAACGGCGCCGCGAGGCTGTTGCGCGTCTGCCCACAAGCGTCCTCCATGGGCTTCGATGATGGAGCGGCATATCGAGAGACCAATCCCCACTCCGCTAGCCTTGGTGGTGTAGAAGGATTCGAAAATCCGCTCGCGATGCTCCGGGGCGACGCCGGGTCCCGAGTCGCCTACCGCGACGAGCAGTCCCTCCGACGAACTCGTCTCGGTGCTGATCACCAATTCCCGCACTTCATCATCGTCGCTGATCATGGCCTCGTTCGCGTTCAGGATCAGATTCAGCATGACCTGCTGCAGTTGAACTCGATCTCCAAGAACCGGTGATAGTCCCTCCGCGAGCTGCGTCTGGATCGATACGCGATTCTTCGACAGCTCGCCTCGGACGAGCGTAACGATTTCTTCGATGGCATCGTTGAGATCAACGGCCTCCTTGCGGGGAGGCAGTTTTTTGACCTGATCGCGGATCCGGCCAACGATGTCGCCCGCTCGATAGGTCTCGTTCACCACGCACTCGAGCGCCTCTTTGACTTCCGCCAGGTCCCGTGGATTTCCGGCGAGAAAGCGCAATGCTGCATGTGCGTTGTTGCGTGTTGCACCAATCGACTGATTGACCTCGTGCGCAATGGAGGCGACGAGCAGCCCCATCGTTGCCAGGCGGTTCGCATGCGCTAGTTCGGCCTGCAACTCGCGCAGCGCGTCAGCAGTGCGATTACGCTCGGCCAGATCGAGCACGAAGGCGACACCTTGGTACGCATCTTCTTCGAAGGTTGCCACACCAATCAACACGGGCACGCGGCTGCCGTCCTTCCGGAAAAGCTCTTTCTCAAACGGCTGCGAGCCACCCGTTGTCTTCAACTCTGGCACCCATAGCTGCTCGGTGCGGTCGCGCCATTCCGGCGGCGTGAGATCCGTCCAGCGTACGCGGCTCGAAATGAGATCCGCACGGTCGTATCCCACCATATGCAGAAACGCATCATTTGCCTCGAGAATCCGACCTTCGAAATCCCAGATGATGATCCCGATGATGTTGGCATCCACCAGGCGTCGGATTCTGGCTTCGCGTTCGGCGAGATCCCGGTAGAGGCCAGCGTTCTCCATTGAGATAGCGGCCTCCGAGGCAAGGAGCTTCAGGATGGCCATCTGAGCCGGGGTGAACGCATCAACCGCGAGGTTGTTCTCTAGATATAGCATCCCGAGCAACCGGGTCTGCTTCAGTATCGGCAAACAGAGCACCGACCTTGCGTGGTGCTCGCGAATATAGTCATCGGCCGAAAATGCGCTCTGGCCGGAAGCATCGCGCAGCAGAACGCTTTCCTTCGTCCGGAGCGCATAGCGGAACACCGATTCCGGCAGATCCGCAGCGGTGATGCGCGCTTGTCGCAGATAGACTTTCACCTCGTTGCTGCTCGTTGTGACCTCGGCTTCGATCCGATAGTCCTCTCCACGCGGAAGAATCAGCAGACCTCGTTCGGCGCCGGCGTGCTCGATTGCCGTGCGCATGAGCGTGTCGATCAGCCTCTCCAGCACAATCTCGCCCGACAGCGCTTCCGAGACCTTGATCACGGTAGCCAGATCGAGGTGCTCGACCGGCCCATGTATCGTGGTTCTGGGCTCCGAGACCGGCTTGTCGGCTCTGAGGTGCGGATATAGCTCCTCGAGTTGGCGAACCTTTCCGTCAGCTCCCCAGCGAAGGTAGCAGTTGCGGGCGTCTCGCAAGCAGGTGTTCGCAATTCTCTCGAAACCGCGTTGCGTGTAGAAACGCGCCGCCATTTCGTTCGCCAGCCCCTCGTTGTGCACAAAGTCATTCACGTGCGCCGACCGAATGGCTCGCTCGTAGAGATATTGGGCATCAAGCATGCGACCTTCGATCCGCGCAATTTCCGCGGCCACGAGAGCCGCGCGATTTTCGAAAGTTATGGGGTTGTGTTCGGCCCAGATTTCAAGTTGCCGGTGGTAGTCGACTATCAAGGCCAAATGTCCCGGCCTGGCGTCGGGAGACGCCGAATCCCAGGCTATTGCATGTGCGAGCGCGCCGTACAGCCGATGTTCCGCGCCTTCGAACATGGCCGCTGACGTCCACACCAGTTGATCCGCTTTCAGCGAGGCCTCCACCGCCACGGGGATGTCCCCGGCAAAGAGGCGCGCCTGCAACTTTCGAGTCCAATGCCAGTAAGCAGCGAATGCCAAATTGGGCGAACTGGCCAGGCGGTGCTCAGCCTCCGCTTCGTCGAACCCCGGGTGATCCAGCCGTCCAAATGTCGATGTCAGCCCTCTCAATGACAGTACGAGACCGAGTTGCTGCGCGCACAGCTCGAGGATAAGCCCGAAACTCATGCGTTTATTGAATGCAACGCCGTTTTCGCAGTCGGTTTGCACATCCTGGAGCGGATCCCCGGCCGCCAAGAGGACGGTAACCAGTTCAGTCCAGCTGTAAGAAGCAAAAGTCAGGTCGCCTGCCCGATACGCCGCATCGAACGCGCGCCGAACCAGTTCGCGACCCTTGGCGGGGTGTCCCGCCCACGGCAGCACGGTGGAACCCATGTTCATCCAGATTCGAGCCTGGTATCGCGTCAGGCCCCGCTGCTCCGTCAGGTCAAAACCCAGCTGGCCAAACCGGAAGCCCTCTTTATAGTGGTTGAATCGCGGACCGCCGAACATGGCAAACCACACGTAAGCGAAACACGAAGCGTCGCAGTTGCCGTGCTCGAGGCTGAAAGTCACCATCCGGCACATGACCAGCGAGGACAGGTTGTCATCGAAGACCTGGGACGGCGTCATGATCTCCGTGAATACGTCCAGCGTGTCGAGGAGATCAGGATCGGCGATCAAGGGCAGATCGATCAGGTCCTCGATTTGCCGATTGCCGAGCAGGGACCAGATGCGGTTGAACTCGACCATCACGTCATCGCGAGTGGGATGCGTCGCCCACACTGTCCCTTCGCGCCTGAGCCAGTCGAGGAAGACTTCGATGCAGAGATCACATCGATCGAGAGTCATGTAGAGCGTTAGGCGCAAGCGAGTCGCGATACAGTAGTCATGCCGGTTACAACAGCGTTGCGCCAGGTTCAGCATTCTGGCCTCTGCTGCGAGCTTGTCCGCCGTCAGCAGCTCGCATTCGGCCATCAAGTATTCCGTTGCGAACATGAGCTTGTAATTGTGCTGCCATGTTTCCTCCGTGAGCAGCGCGCGCCCGGCTCTCAGGTATTTAAGCGCCGAGTCATATGCCGTGGATGCCTTCGCGCGCCTGCCTGCGATCAGATTCAGATCCGCCACCCGTTCGCGCTCTTCGACCGAGGCGATAAGATGAGAACCTCGATTCAACTGGTTTACGATCTCGAAGATAGCCTCTTCACGTTTCTCCTCGGGGGTGTGCTCGGCGAGCAACATCCCGATTCGGAGGTGAGCGTCGGCGCGGCGGTCCGCCGGGATTTGAGAGTACGCAGCCTCCTGAACACGGTCGTGGAGAAACCTGTAGGAATCATCTGAGCGGAAGATCAGCCCTGACCGCACCGCCTCCCAGAGGTCGCTGTGCATGGCCTCGGCAGAATCCTGATATGCCATTTGCAGCATCGAGAACTCCGCGCTGTTGCCCATACAGGCGAACTGCCGGAGTGCCTTCTGCGCCTCTGCCGGCAGGCGATTCAACTTGCCGACCATCAGTTCTACGACATTGTCCGTAAAGCCTTTGGCGTGAATGCGGCGCAGGTCCCAGACCCAACGCCCCTCGTCGTAATCGAATGTGAGGAGGCCCTCGTCTGCCAGCGTAGAAATGAACTGGATGGCGAAGAACGGGTTACCCGTCGTCTTCTCGTGAATCAATTCAGCCAGGGGAGCGGAGCGCTCCGGTTCGCAGTGAAGGGAGTCTGCCAGCAATTGGCTCAGATCGTCACGTCCGAGCGGTGTGAGAACGATGTCCTGCAATGCCGCTCCGGCCTGGCGGATCGCGTCGAGCTTGCGTACCAGCGGGTGGGTGGCATTGACCTCGTTGTCCCGATACGCGCCGATCAGCAGCAAGTGCTGCAGATCGGTACGAGTCAACAGATCTTCGAGCAAGTCGAGTGTTGCTGCATCCAGCCATTGCAAGTCGTCGAGGAAGAGCGCAAGCGGATGTTCGGGTCGCGCGAATACGCCGATCAATCGTCGAAAGACCAACTGAAAACGTCTCTGCGCTTCCTGCGGCGGAAGCTCGGGTACCGGCGGCTGTCCGCCAATGACGTGCTTCAATTCCGGGACGAGCTCAACAATGAGCAGTCCGTTCGGATCCAGAGCCTCGCGCAACTCATCGCGCCATTTGCGCAAGTCTTCTTCGTTCTTGCTCAGGAGTGGGCGGATGAGGCTCTGAAAGGCCTGCGCAAGGGTGGCATACGGAATGTCGCGTTTGTACTGGTCGAACTTACCTGATGCAAACAAGCCGCGGGGAGGAACAAGCGATTTATGGAGCTCGTTGACAACAGCGGACTTGCCGACGCCGGAGTATCCGGAGACAAGTACTAACTCTGGCTTGCCGCCGGCGACAATGCGGTCGAAAGCGGTAAGAAGAGTGTCGACCTCGTGGTCTCGCCCGTACAGCTTCTCAGGAATCATGAGGCGATCCGGAGTGTCATGCTCGCCCGGCGCGAAATCGTGGACGCGCCCCAGGGTCTCCCATTCAGAGAGGCAGCGCCGAAGATCGCTCTCGACGCCCGCCGCCGTCTGATATCGCTCCTCGACGGTCTTGGAGAGCAACTTCATTATGATTGCAGAGACAGAGGTCGGGACATTCCTCTGCCGCTCGCTTGGTATGGCCGGCTGTCTCGCAATATGACAATGCACCCACTCCATTGGATCTGATGCTGTGAACGGAAGACTGCCGGTCAACATTTCGTAAAAGGTGACTCCAAGCGAGTAAAGGTCGCTCCGGGAGTCAATAGAGCGGTTCATTCGTCCCGTTTGCTCGGGCGCCATATAGGCGAGCGTTCCTGCGATGAACTCGGGAGGTTCGGGAGACTGGCGCTCGCGCGGCAGGCGAGTTGCAATGCCGAAGCCGGTGAGCCAGACTTGCCCGGTCGCGGAATTTACGAGCACGTTGGCCGGCTTGATGTCCTTATGGATGAGCCCACGTCCGTGGAGCCGGCTAAGTGCGGCAGACAGAGCCACTGCGAGTCGTAGAAAGCGGCCGATCTCCATGGGTTCGTGCATAAGGCGATTGAGGGGCTCGCCTCCCGCGTACTCGACAACCAACATCGTTTGCCCGCGTTCGCGCACGAGTTCCACTGGGCGCAACGCCCACGCAGCGTCAAGGTGATCCTTGAGTTCGTACTCGTGCGTCAGATGATTGATGCTTTCAAGCGTCGGATGCTCGCCGCCGGAAGGAGCGGGTACGAACGCGTGCCTTTCGCTCTCAACAGCGTCGCGCCTCAGTCTGCAGAAGGCACGCCCGGCGTCTTCCCACAGCACCTCCAGAGAGTCATATTCCCAACCAGTTTCTTGCAAGGCGGATGCCTTCATCTGGTGGGCTCTAATGTCGAGTCGACAGCGCCAGAAATTACTTGGGAGATGCCTCTCCAGGCGGTTGGGTGCGCGCGAATGCGGAACGCAGGCAGTTGATGAGATCGGCCTCCTCCAACGGCTTGCGAAGGTAGCACTCGACGCCCAGCGTCAGCATGCGCTCCTGTTCGCCATCATCCGGATAGGCAGTCACGAGGATCGTCGGGAGCGCTTGCCCTGTTTCGAGCAGATGTCCGTAAAGCTCCGCCCCTGTCATCGCAGGCATTTGAACATCGGCGACCAGACAAGCGGTAGCAGCCCGTTTGGGGGATGCCAGGAACTCAGCGGCGGACGGAAATGCCGCAACAGCGTAGCCCAACGACTTCAGAAGCCTTCGCATGGAGTCGCGAAAGGACCGGTCGTCATCGACGATCGAGATCAATGATTGCTCGGACAATACCGCCTCCGGTGGCCGTCTCGCATCCACAATGCCCCGCTGACAGTGGGGTATGCGCCGCCGCTACCAAGCAAGGTTAGCGCTGTAACGTCCCTGAAACTCTAAACCTTGGCTTAGAGCCATCGGTCCTTTGGATCCGGGCGCGGCCTGCCTAGGTGAATACGTTTGGTCTAGACTCGTAAGCGAAGAGCGGCGGAGAACTGAGAACTAGCAGGCGCATAGGGGTGTCTATCCGTGGACTTTCGGTCGCAATCGAAAGCGGTGCCCGATTCGATTGCCTGCGTGGCGGTCATCGACGATGACCCGGAATTTCGTCAATCGCTCGGACGCCTATTGCGGTCTGAGGGCCTGCATCCCCTGCTGTTCGCGTCGATTTCCGACTTTCTGGGATCCAAACTACCCGATAGCCCTACCTGTCTGATTCTCGATGTGAGATTGCCAGGGCGAAGCGGGCTGGATTTTCAGCGCGATCTGACCGCGGCGAGCGTCAGACTCCCGATCGTCTTCATCACCGGACATGGCGACATTCCGATGACCGTGCAGGCGATGAAGGGGGGCGCTATCGAGTTTCTGACAAAGCCGTTCCGGGACCAGGATCTTCTGGATGCCGTAAATGTTGGGCTCGCTCGCGACCGCGCGCGCCGCGTGAATGAGGAAGCCCTGAGGGCGCTTAGGACGCGATTCGAAGTACTGACGCCGCGTGAGCGGGCGATTCTGATTCAGGTCGCGGAGGGCAGGCTGAACAAGCAGATTGCCTTCGAGATGGGCATCACCGAAACCACGGTGAAGGTGCATCGCAGCAACATGATGCGGAAGGTCAAGGCTGCATCGCTCGCAGAACTCTGCCGAATGGTGGATAGGCTCAAACTGCTGCGGGAGAACTCGGAAGCTTCGTGAAGCTCGGAAGAGCCCAAGACCGAGTGACCGAAGTCCCGTTTCTCTTAATACAGCAGGTACCTTCGGAAGCAAGGCGGCACGCTCGAGAGAATGCTACCGATGGTGAGGCGTAAACCATGGTGCGCAGCGTCGCACGCGTGTGCACGCACATGCACTACCGGTTTCGTCGTGGCGCGAGGCGTCCGACTCCCTGTGGAAAACCTGTGGACGGGACGACGAATTGGCGGAGCGAATAGCGAGCGCCTTGGAGAAGCAGTACTGGCGCGCACTTGACAGGAGTCCGTCTCCGCCAAAGCCGCAGTGCGATGGTGGCTGGAGATCGGCCGCCTGCAATGACGCACATCGCATTGCACGTATGGCTTCGCTCGCCTGTGGACAGAGGGAAGAGCGGGCGGAAAGAAAATTGGCGCATCGGATTTCGCGAGCACCGGCGCGGCTTGACGAAAGACACCGCCTCCGCCAGAGCTAAATAAAGCACTTAGGCCGCTTTTCTGGCAGTTCTGCCGGCCGACTTTTTCCCAGCCCTTTCCCAGCCCGGAAGCGATGCGACCGCCGCGCGCAGGTGATCCGGCGCCAGATGCGAGTAGCAGCTGGTCATAGCGAGCGAGCTGTGCCCCATCAGGTCACGGGTGACCGTCAGCGGATGGCCGCTCTGAGCGAGCCAGGAGCCGTAGGTGTGCCGAAGGTCGTGCCAGTGCACGTGCGCCATGCCAACGGCAGCCCTGGCCGCGTCGAAGCGCTTGCGTAGCTGGCCAGTACGGCACACCCCAAGGTAGGCGCTTGCGGGCGATCCGGGCGGCTCTGGGCGGCACGTCGGTCCATCCCGTGCACTACGTCTATCCTCTGACAAGCGCGCGCAACACCAGCCTGCGCTATGTCGGCGTCACAACAGATCTGAAGCTCTGAAGCGGCGTCTTGCCGAGCACGATTCCGGCAAGTCACCGCACACGGCGCAGTTCAAACCGTGGCGTCTTGTCACCCATTCGAATTGCTTGGCTCGGTCCCGCTGGTCGTGAAAGGTCCGGGCAGTGGCCAACTTGCAAGGATCGTCTGGCCTCCCGGGATATCAAGGACTCCGTCTGACGCTCCACCCGACAGTACGATCCGCGCGCGGATCGCGTCCGCCAGGTCGGACGGCGTTCTTGCGATCGGCGTCCCAACGCGCCCCGCCTCCGTTCCACTAAGCACTTGGACCGAGAGGCGAATTTGACCTTGTTCCCGCGCGAGATCCCATGTCAATAGGCACGTCGCGAACTGCTGATCGGCCCAATCCAAGGTCATTCGGGCAATACGCAAAATCACCGGCTTCAGTTCGTCGGGGACGTCTTTCTCTTTCAGTCGCCCGTGCGCCACGATGTCAAGGCCAGGTCGTAGCACCACGCAATCCGCCCAGACCGACTCGAGCGTCTCGAGCAGTCCCGACGCCCGTAATCTCGGCGGGCGCAGGTCAAGCGCAACTGCGAGGATTTCGCGAATAGCAATCTGTAGCGACGGAATAATGGGCTCTACATTCGACCGAAACGAAGCATTTGCCCGATCAGATGCGAAGTGCTCCGCGCCTTTCAGCAGATACATGATGGCACTGAGCGATTGACACACCTTATCGTGCAACACGGAGAAAGCCTTCGACTCCTTCTCTTCTTCCCACCGCATGATTCGATTCGACAGTTCCCGCAGCGACCGACCGTCGCCAGCGAAGTCCTCGCTCCGGTGCACCCGAGTGACGAAGGAAAAATATAATAAGGTGGCCGCGAGTGCAGCACACAAAATCACGACGGCAGCCTCGCGAAAG
>Ga0210404_10001027_pt1 | contig 12475 bp, 8 predicted proteins | sample IncBWH28MmetaG_FD_155455 | JGI IMG/M metagenome (GOLD analysis project Ga0210404, IMG submission 155455) | Forest soil microbial communities from Barre Woods Harvard Forest LTER site, Petersham, Massachusetts, United States - Inc-BW-H-28-M | ecosystem: Environmental > Terrestrial > Soil >... | reverse complement strand
CGAAACTGCGGCAGCTCCTGTGTCCGCTTCGAAACGCAACAAGCCCGCGCCGGCGCCTGCGGGTTACGCGGAAGAAGGAAACGCTTCCTGGTACGGCGAGCCGTTTCATGGACGGCGCGCTTCGAATGGCGAGATCTACGATATGTATAAATTGACGGCGGCGCACCGCACCTTGCCGTTCGAAACGATGGTACGCGTCACCAACGCGAACAACGGGAAGTCCACGGTGGTGCGCATCACCGACCGCGGGCCGTTCGTGGACAATCGCATCATCGATCTCTCATTGGCGGCGGCGCGCGAAATTGAATTGGTCGGTCCTGGAGTTGGCCCCGTGCGGGTCGAAGTTCTTGGCGGCGTTGATCCCACGGTGGGTTTCTTCACCGTGCAAGTTGGCGCGTTTCGCGATCGCTCCAACGCCGAGCGTCTTCGCGACCGCTTGAATGCCAGTTACTCACCAATCTTCATTCAGCAGTATGATTCGCCCGACGGAATATTCTATCGCGTGCGTGTAGGCAAAATTTCCGGTGAGGACGCCGCGCACCAGTTCGGCGAGCAGCTACGCACCCGTGAAGGCTTTACGCCGCTGATCACACGGTTGGACGAAGGCACGCCCGCAGGAGGGAACCTATGAGCGCCGATTGCCTGTTCTGCAAGATCGCTGCGAAAAAGATTCCCTCGAAAATCGTCTATGAGGATCCCGATGTGTTCGCCTTCGAAGACATCGGCCCTCAGGCACCAACGCATATCCTGATTTGTCCGCATAAGCATTTCGAATCGTTGACAGAGGCAACACCCGAAGATCAATCGATCCTTGGCAAGCTGCAGCTGGTGGCCGCGCAACTGGCCCGCGAGCGCAATCTTCTCGACGGCTACCGCACCGTCCTGAACAGTGGCCGCGGCGCCGGCCAGTCCGTTTTCCATCTCCATTTACACTTGCTCGGCGGCCGTACGTTCCGCTGGCCGCCGGGCTAGTCTTCAACTTAGGTTTCTCGCTTTTTCAAAACATCATTTCAAGCTAGCGACCATACCCAGGAGGCTTGCATGTCTTTGCTTCGCCGGTTTTACAGTTCGTCTGCAGCTCTAATTGTTTTTTCAGCGTTCAGCGTTTTTGTTTTTCGTGCTGCGACCCAGCAGCGGACTACCGGCTCCGGAAAAGCGCTGAGCGTGGACCGGATCTATTCCATGCCGAGCCTGAGCGGGCGGGTAATGCGGGGACTCAATTGGGCTCCTAACAGCAAACAACTCAGTTATTTCGAAACCAAAGGTTCAGGCGGGGAAGCCAGAGCGGAACTTTGGGTGATGGATGCGGCCAACGGACAGCGCCGTCTTCTAGTTGCCGCTGATAAACTCGAATCCATTCTTCCGGCAGACAGTTCGCGACCCACGCAGGCAACCGGCCTGGGGCGACGCGCACCCTCGCAATATCAGTGGGCTCCGGATGGCCACGCCATTTTGTTTTTGAGCCCGACAGCGCTGGCCTGGTTCGACCTAAAGTCGCAAACCACTCGCACCCTCGCCTCTGGGAAAGCGGGAATCGCTGACCCAAAGATTTCACCCGATGGCCGCTACGTGAGCTTCGTGCGCGATCACAATCTCTGGGTCGTAGGTGTGGCCGACGGCAAAGAGCGGGCGATCACTCAAGGCGGCACAGAAGAGATTCGCAAAGGCGAACTGGATTGGGTCTACCCCGAGGAACTGGAAATCAAGACGGCGTACTGGTGGGCGCCGGATTCTTCCGCGATCGCCTATCTGGAAATGGATGAACGCAAAGTTTCGCAATATCCAATGGTGGATTTCGCTTCGCCGAGCGGAGAAGCGGAGATGGAGCGTTATCCGGTGGCCGGGGGCGCCAATCCCGTGGTCCGCGTGCTCGTTGCAGCTTTGAGCGGTGGTGAACCGCGCGTTATGGACATCGGAACGGAAACGGACATTTACATTCCGCGCGTAAATTGGCTCGTGGATTCGAGACAGATTGCGATTCAACGCCTCAACCGCGAGCAGAACTCACTCGATCTTTTGATTGCCGACGCGGCAACAGGCAGCGCGCGAGTCGTGCTGACGGAAAAAGATCCATACTGGATCAACGTCAGCGACGATCTCTATTTTCTCAAGGACGGCAGGCGCTTTCTTTGGACCAGCGAACGAAGCGGATATCGCCATCTTTATCTCTACGATCTTGGCGGTAAACAACTCGGAGAGCTGACCAAGGGTGACTGGGAAGTCTCTGCGCTCGATGCCGTGGACGAATCCAAGGGAATCATCTATTTCACCGCAACGGAGAAATCTCCTCTCGAGCGTCATCTCTATCGCGTCGGTTTCGATGGGACTGAGTTCACACGCATCACCAAAGCAGAAGGCGCACACGCTGTGGTCATGGCGCCGAACGCGGCGGCTTTCTATGACACCTATTCGAATACGGGCACTCCGCCGCGGCAGGATCTCTACCGCACAGACGGCTCAAGCATTGCCGCGATCAATGAGAATAAAGTAGCGGAGCTTGCAGAGTACCGCCTCTCGCCGGTGGAATTTCTCAGCGTCAAATCCCGTGACGGCGTGCTGCTCAATGCCAGCATGATTAAGCCACCGAATTTTGACCCTAAGAAAAAATATCCCGTGCTCGTGAGTACTTATGGAGGCCCGCATGCACAGGTGGTCCGCAACTTGTGGGGCGGATCCACCTTCCTGTGGCATGAGATGATGGCGCAGAAGGGTTACGTCGTCTTTTTGCTGGACAATCGTGGGTCGGCGGGACGGGGCCATGCGTTCGAAACGCCGCTGCATTTTCGCCTGGGTACGCAGGAACTGTCCGATCAGCGCGACGGCGTGCAATATCTCAAGTCGCTCCCGTACGTTGACGCCAACCGCATCGGCATCTGGGGATGGAGCTACGGCGGACATATGACGCTGCACGCTATGTTCGAAGCGGGCGATGATTTCAAGGCGGGCTTTGCTGGCGGTCCCGTCACAGACTGGCACTACTACGATTCCATCTATACGGAGCGGTATCTTGGGTTGCCACAGAAAAATGCGAAAGGCTATGAGGACTCGTCACCCGCGAAATATGCGGCGCAGCTAAAAGGAAAACTGCTGATCGCTCACGGGACGGGCGATGACAATGTGCATTTTGCGAACACGCTCACGATCATCAACGACCTCATCGACGCGGGGAAGTACGTGGAGGTGCTGGCGTTTCCCGGGCGCGGCCACGGCGTGAGCGATCCTCCCGCGCGGCGAGTGCTCATGCAGCGCGTAACGCAATTCTTTCTCGACAACCTCTAGTCCGAGCCATCGCTAGTTTCGGCAGAGTGCTGATCGGCTTCGTTGCCCGCGAAAAAGAAAGTGGGGCAAAGCTACCAGGCTGTTGCCCCACAGATTCAAAGCCAGTCTTTTGGGCAGCTTTCTAGTGGAGGCCGAAATACTCGACGTGTACATAGCGTCCCAGCCGGGCATTGAAAAGCAAGTACCAGCCGGGGTGATGGTCGTCGTCGTAGACAAAAACGCGATCGCGGTCCCATTCCCAATCGCGGCAACGCTCCAGGTCATACGGTGCCACAACCCAGTTCGAATTGTCGTAGAGCACGACGCGGCGCGTCCGGAAATCCATGCGCCGAGCGACGAAATCACCTCTCACGTGCTCGTAGCGGCCATAGGGATAAGAACGTCCGGGCCGGATACGATCGCGGTCGGCGTCCCAGTTCGCGTGCGGGTTATGGGGATTGTCCCAGCCTTTGTGTTTCCCGTTGTCGTGGCGATCGCCGTCATCGCCCCCGTGTTTATCCTGGCCTTTATGCTTCCCGTTATCGTGTTTATCGTCGCGGTCTTGCGGGGGAGCCGCAACAGCCAGCGCCCCTGCCAGAGCCATGAACAGTATTGCGGTTATGATTTTTCGCATCATTCTTCTCTCCAAAGAATGCGTTGCCGGCCGAGTTTCCCTAGATCCGATTCCCCATCTTTTTCGACGCGGCTTTTCGCAGGCGGGTGGGTGCCTTTTCCCATTATCGTCCTGAAAGGCTTGGCTTTTCCACGATCAACGTTTCTCCGTTTCATGCCAAGCACGGCCCGCGCTGCAATGCGCATCCGGAGGCCGCACAGTTTCATAGTGAGGGCTTTTCTTCCCTCGTTTGAAAAGCGCCCAGGCCTTATAATCCCGCCGACCCGGAGGTCACCGTGTTCAAAAGATTTGGGTGCCTTATGTTGCTCACTATTGTTGTCTGCTCCCCAATTCCATCCTGCGCGCAACAAACATCGCAGGAAAAAACTGTTCAGGAGAAGGAGCAAATCCTCTGGCAAAAGCTCGAAGCAACCATTAGCGAGACCGATCGCAGCCTCGACGGCGTTCTTGCTGTCGCCATACTGGACCTTTCCACTGGGCAGAAATACTTATTCCACGCCGATGAAGTTCTTCCAACAGCCAGTTCCATCAAAATCGCGATTCTCGCGGAATTCTATCGCCAAGTGCAGCAGGGCAAACTGAAATTCACCGATCTCTACACCTTGCAGCAGGCGGACCTCGTTGGCGGGAGCGGGATTGCGGAAGCGTTCACTCCCGGTGTTACACGGCTCACGTTGCGCGACGTCGCTGCACTGATGATTTCGGTCAGCGACAATTCCGCTACGAACATCATCATCGACCGCATCGGCATGGACAACGTGAACGCACTGCTCGATTCGCTCGGACTCGTGCACACGCGTCTGCGCCGCAAGATGATGGACTTAAAGGCCGCCGCCGAAGGCCGCGAAAACATCGCGACGCCACGTGAATTAATGATCCTGCTGGAGGATCTCTATCGCGGAAAAGTCTTGAACAAGGCAATGACGGAAGACTTTTTCAAGCTGCTCAGCGTCCATAAGGAAAGCTACATTCCGCGGGAGTTGCCCGAAGACCTGCGTGTGGCTAACAAACCGGGGGAGCTCGAAGGTGTGCGCAACGATTCCGGCATCGTCTTCACCGGCAATCGTCCCTACGTGATCAGCGTGATGACTACTTATCTCCGCCACGAAGGAGACGGCGGCGCAGCTATCATTCGAATCTCGACCGCGGCCTACCGCATGTTCGACCGTCTTAGCCGCGCCTCTGAACTTGGCCGAGTGATCTCGCCCCACGACACTGGAAATCCTTGACAGAGTGGTGCGGGCCGGCGCGGCATGCAAGGGGCGCTTCTTTTAAGGTGCTACCACGTCTCTCAACTTGGATTTCACTTGCACCGCGGAGAGGCTAGAAGCATCCCATCCCCCGCCGAGCGCTTTGACGAGAAGCACACTTGTCACTAGTTTCTGGCCCTGGATAACGGCCATCTCCTGCTCGTTGTTCAGCAAATTCTGCTGCGCGTTCACAACGTCGAGGTAACTTACCAAGCCCCCGGTGTAGCGGTTGCTGGCCAGGTCAAGAGTACGCCGCGCGGCATCGACGGCCAGTTGCTGCGATTGCCTGGCCTGGTCCAGCACCGTCAAGCCGGTGACGTCGTCCTGGACTTCGCGGAAAGCGTTGAGCACCGCATCGCGATATCCTGCCACACTGGCGTCGTAGCCCGCTTTGGCGAATTGCACCTGCGCACGCCGCGAGCCTCCGGAAAAAATGGTCTCCGCTACGTTCGCGCCCACGGCCCAGAAGGTACTCTGCACATTCATTAGTTTGGCGATGTCCGCCGCTTGCCACCCGCCAGTCCCAAAAAGATTCAGCGACGGATAGTAAGCGGCCTTGGCGATCCCGATCTGCGCGTTGGCTACTGCCATCTGACGCTCGGCTTCTGCGACGTCCGGCCGGCGCTCCAGCAAATCGGACGGCAACCCGGCGTCCAGGGGAGGGGCATCGGCGCTCAGTTCTTTGCTAGCGATGTGAAAATCCGGCGCGGGTTTTCCCACAAGCACAGCGATGGCATCTTCAAATTGTTTTCGCTGCTGTTGCAGCAGAATCGCTTGCGTCCGCGTAGTGTTCAGCAAGGTCTCTTCCTGCGCGACGTCCAAGCCGGAAGCCACACCGCCTTTGTGCCGTGAATCCACGAGCTGCAGCGCCTTTTGCAGCGATTCCACAGTGCGCGTCAGAATCCCAATCTCCGTATCGAGCTGCCGGAGCGTGAAGTAATCGCCGGCGAGCTCCGCGGTGATCACCAGGCGTACATTTTCGAGATCGGCTGCGCTCGCCTGGTAAGAAGCTTGCGCCGCTTCGATGCTACGCCGCCGACGGCCGAACAAATCCACTTCGTACCCCGCGGTGAAAGGAAGCGTGAAATTGTTCTGGGTTATTGCGGAAGTCACGGGAACCGAGACGCCGAGTGGGCGGTTTCCGGAAAGGCGCTGGCGCTCGGCGCTCGGCGCCGTCGCCAAGGAGGGGAATTGCGTCGCGATTTGCACCGCTGCGGACGCCCGGGCCTGCTCCAGTCGGGCCGCCGCGACTTTGATGGTTTGGTTGGCGTCGAGTGCCTGTTTTTCCAGCGTGCTCAGTTCGTCGTCGTGGAAAACGCCCCACCATTCGCCCTTGGCTATGCCGTCCTTCGGCGCGCTTTCACGCCACGGCTCTGCAACATCCCATTTGGCGGGTATGGGAGCCGTGGCTCGCTGGTACTTCGGCCCCACAGTGCAGCCGCATACAGCGATGGAAATAAGCATGGCTGCAGCATGCCCGACCCGGTGGGGAAAATTTTCCGCACACTTCATTATGGTTTCTTCGTTCCCGGAGCCGGGGCACTACTCGGATTGGTTTGACCCGCCCCGGGGGCTGCCTGGCCAGCAGGCGGCAGCGCAGCGTTCAAGGCGATCTCTTTGACGCGAACTTCCTGGCCATCTTCGAGCGAGTCCGCAGGATTCAGCACAATCCAATCCGACGCGTTCAGTCCTTGCAGGACTTCGAGAGTCGTGCCGTAGTCGCGGCCAATGGTCAGCGGTTTCAAGTGCGTTCGATGATTCGCGTCCACCACCACTGCACGGAGCCCTTCGGAACGGAACAGCAGCGCGTTCACGGGCACTTGCAAGCGTGCTCCGGTTACCTTTACTTCTAGATGCACTTGCGCATATCCGCCCGGAAGCAGCGCGCCCGTGTGGTTCGGCACGTCCACTTCGGTAAGCAGCGTGCGCGTGCCGGTGTCGATGGATTCGGCCGTGCGCACCACCTTGCCCTGATACTTCTCGCCGGGATATTGGGTGAGGGCGAGATATGCGCCCAGCCCTGCGTGAATCGATGGGGCGGAGGTTTCCGGGACGCTGACATAGACTCGGAGGGGATCGGTCTGCGCGAGGGTAAAAAGCAGCTGGGATGAGCCGCCGTTGCCGGCGTTGATGAGCGTGCCGGTGTCCACATTGCGCCGCGTGATGACGCCGCTGAAAGGAGCATAAATGTGTTTGAAGGATTCCAATTCTTCCAGCCGCCGCACGTTGGCTTCCGCGGATCTCACCGTGGCGACTTTGGCGGCAAGATCGCCGACGGCGTTATCAACCTCTTGCTTGGAGACGCCGTCTGTTTTGATAAGTTCCTCGTAGCGAGTCGCTGTAATTTTGGAGAGAGCCGCGTTCGCTTGCGAAGTATTCAAATCGGCCCGCGCTTGTGAAAGTTGCTGATCCACTTCCGGCGTGTCAATGTCCGCGAGTAGGTCGCCCTGGCGCACGCGGCTGCCGATGTCGTGATACCACTTTTTCAAATAACCGTTGGTGCGCGCGTAGATGGGAGATTCGACGTAGGCTTGCATCGTTCCTGGAAGCACCAGCTGTTCTTCCGAAGATTCCGTCGTAGGGTGGAATATGGCCACCGTGGGGATCGCCAGCGTTTCCGTTTCCTTGGCGAGCGCCTGATACTGCGAGCGGCGCTGGAATAGCGTGACCGCGCCAAGAATCACCAGCACAATCACCAAAACGAAAAGAATGGTGAAGAACCGGCTGCCTTTCCTGTGCGGCCGCTCTTGATTTTCAGATTCCATCTCGACTCCGCCTTCCATCATCCACCAATTTCCGTCCTCACTTCCACATCGAAAACTTCAAGCCGATGCCGGTGCTCCATCCCGTGGCGACTGGCGCTCCCGGCGCCCGTGAATCATGGAGAAAACGCAGGGCACAAAAAACAACGTCGCGAAAGTGGCGAAAATCAGCCCGCCGATAACCGCGCGTCCCAGCGGGGCGTTTTGTTCGCCGCCTTCGCCCAGCCCGACGGCCATAGGCACCATGCCGATGATCATCGCCATCGCCGTCATGAGCACCGGGCGGATGCGCACAAACCCCGCTTCAATCGCGGCGTCACGCGCGCTCTTGCCTTCCGCCAGCTGCTCGCGCGCAAAGGACACCATCAGAATGCTGTTCGCCGTGGCCACTCCCATGCACATGATGGCGCCGGTCAGCGACGGCACGTTGAGGGTCGTGTGCGTCAGCAGCAGCATCCAGCAAATGCCAGCCAGCGCGCCGGGCAACGCGGTAATAATGATGAAAGGATCGAGCCAGGACTGAAAATTCACGACAATCAGGAGATAGGCAAGAATGATGGCGCCAATCAGGCCGATGCCGAGGCCAGTGAAGGAGCTCTTCATAGTTTGAACTTGGCCACGCGTGACGATATGGCTGCCCCTGGGCAACTCCTTTTCGATGGCCTGGACATCCTTCTCCACTTGATCCGCAACGCCCCCCAGGTCGCGGCCATCCACCGCGGCGTAGACGTTAATCATCGGCACCGTGGTGTAATGCGAAATCTCGGCAGGGCGTGCCGTCGTTCGCGTCTGCACCAGATTCCCGAGTATCTGGGGCGTTGCACCGGGATAACTTCCGCTAACCGGAGTGTTCTGTAGCGCCTGGTAGGAGTCGACTCGATATTGCGGCTCCTGTACGGCGACGCTGTATTCCACGCCATTCTTGGGATCCAGCCAGAAAGCCGGACTAGTTTGGAAACTGGAGCTCAGAGAAACGAGCACATTTTGTGCGACGTCGCGGGACTGCATGCCCACGGATTGAGCTCTGGCCCGGTCGATTTCCATGAATAGCGTGGGGTTATCGAAGGCCTGCTGAACGTGGACGTCCACGGCCCCGGGAATGTGCCGGAATTGGTTGGCAAGTTTTTCGCCGATCAGATAGTTTCCGCGCTGGTTCTGGCCAGTCACCTCCACGTCAATGGGCGCGGGAGTGCCGAAATTCAGAATCTGCGTCACGATGTCGGCGGGCTGGAAAAAGAACTGCACGCCCGGGAAACGCTGCGGAAGCTTTTCGCGCAAATCGTTGATGTAGTCCCCCGTGGACTTGCCGCGTTCTCCTTTCAATTGCACGAGGATTTCCGCGTCGGAAGTTCCAATGGTGCCGGCATTGCTGTAGCTCAGGTTGATGCCGCTGTAAGGCAAGCCGATATTGTCGAGCACCGTGGTGAGCTCGTCCTTGGGAATGGTTTCCCGGATTACGGTATTGACCTGGTCCGCGAGTTTGGCGGTTTCTTCGATGCGCAGGCCGGTGCGCGCGCGCATGTGCAACCGGATTTGGCCGGCGTCAACCTTTGGAAAGAAATCGCGGCCCAGCACTCCCACAAGCACAGTGGACAAAACGCAAAAGCCCAGGAAACAGGAGGCGAAAAGCCAGGGTGAGTGCAGCGCAACTCGCAAGGCGCCCCGATATCCTTGCCGGAATCTTTCAAAGGCTCTCTCAAAGCCCTGCTGATAGCGTCGAAAGAAGCCCATTTTTTCGCCGACGTGCTCCTCGGCGTGGTACTCGTCCTCCGAGCTCAGGAGATACATGGCCAGCGTCGGAACAATGGTTCGCGACCACATGTAGGAAGCCAGCATTGCGAAACTCACCGCTTCCGCCAGCGGAACGAACAGAAACTTTGCCACCCCGGATAGAAAAAACATCGGGATAAACACGATGCAGATGCACAGCGTGGAAACAAACGCAGGCACCGCAATTTGCTGGGCCCCATCGAGAATGGCCTGTACTGTCTCCTTGCCCATGGCCAGGTTGCGATTGATGTTTTCGATTTCGACGGTGGCGTCATCGACGAGGATACCCACCGCGAGCGCCAGCCCGCCCAGGGTCATGATGTTGATGGTCTGCCCGAGCGCGCTCAGACAAAGCACGCTGACGAGAATCGAAAGGGGAATGGAGATGGCGATGATCAGCGTGCTTTTCCAGTTGCCAAGGAACAGCAGGATCATGATCGCGGTGAGGCACGCGGCGATGATCGCTTCACGAATCACCCCCTGGATGGAGGCGCGAACGTAGAGCGACTGATCGAAGAACGTAGAAACGTGCAGACCTTCGGGGAGAGCGCTCTTGTTGTATTCGAGCATCTGCTTGACGCGGTCGACGATGGCCAGCGTCGAAGCGCTTCCTGTTTTGTAAATGCTCATGAGCACGCCGCGCTGCCCGTTGGCAAGAACTACGTTGGTTTGCGGAGAGAATCCGTCGCGCACGTGAGCGACGTCCCTCATGTAGATGGTCGCGCCATTCACGGTCTTCACCGGAAGGTCGTTGAGCTCTTCGATGGTCTGCGGGCTGCCGTTCATTTCCACGTTGTATTCCAGCGGCCCTAGCTTCGCCGTGCCCGTCGGCAAAATAAGGTTCTGGGCATTCACGGCGTTGACGATGTCAACCGCGGAAAGTCCTTTTGACTGCAGTGAGGTTGCATCGATGTCCACACTGACAACGCGTTGCTTGCCGCCGTAGGGGAAGGGCGTGGCCGCGCCGGGAATCGTAGCAAGCTGCGTGCGAATGAAATTGTTTGCGAAATCGAAAAGCTGCTGCTCGCTGAGGGTGTCGCTGGTCAAGCCAATCTGGATGACCGGAACGGTCGAAGCCGAATAGATGATGACCAGAGGCGGCGTGGTTCCGGGAGGCAGAAACCGCAAGAAAGTCTGCGAGATGGCGCCGGTTTGCGCGAGCGCCGTTTGGATATTGGCGCCCGGCTGGAAGAACACTTTAATGACCGCGATACCGGGAAGCGATTGCGATTCGATGTGTTCGACGTCGTTCACTAGTGTCGTCAATCCACGTTCGACGTTGGAGGTGATGCGTTGTTCCATTTCCTGGGGTTCCAAGCCGGTGTAGGTCCAGACCAGGGAGATGACCGGTATGTCGATGTTCGGGAAAATGTCCGTGGGAGTGCGCAACAGAACTACCGGTGTCAGCAAAATGATGACGAGCGCCATCACCACAAAGGTGTATGGCCTCGAGAGCGCTAATCGGACAATCCACATAGAGTCTTAATTCATTCCTTTGCGCCAGCGGAAGGAGCGGCCTCGCACTTGCCTCCGCCAGCAGTGCCATTCATCCCTAATTTCCCTTAGATTCGCGAACGCATTTCTTTGGGTACGCCTGCTTTTCCAATGCACGCTATCGGCAGAATGATTACCTCAATAAACGACGGCGCGAGTCTCACGGGAACAGAGTTCATGCCCATCGGGATCACACCGCAGAAACTCCTAAGTCCCACACATCGTGACAGTTAGAGGCATGGGAGGAAAATGATGACCTCATCCACCTCCGTTCGATGCCCACATCTTGACACAGGGCACAAGGAACACTCCATCCAATTTGGACTAGGATTTGGACGCGCTCGGAAGCGGGTGGTAAGGAGACTGGATGGTACAGAAAGCGCCGGCTATTTGTGGGTCATGGTGAAAACGCCGTCCCATCCACTCGGCGGTTCGTCGAAGAGATAGTCTTGGCAGCGCTTCCAGTAAGTGCGCGACGGGCCATCATCGGGCCACTTATCGAGAATTATCTGGAAGGTCTTCTGAGCTTCTTCCCAGCCGCGCTTTCGATAAAGTTCGCGAGCTCGCTGGAAGAGTTCGATGCGCGCGCGTACTTCGTCGGGTGTGCCGTAGACGGAACTCTCCCCGGCGCGGCCGATGAGCTCGTAGATGGTCACTGGTTGCAGCTTGCCTTTCACGCGGATCAGGTCCAATTCCCGGAAAACGAAGCCCTCGTCCTTGGCTGCGGTGTAGGTCGTTTCATTTACCAGAATGTGCGTGCCGTAATCTTTGTTGAGCCCTTCGAGGCGCGAGGAAAGATTCACGGTGTCGCCGAGCGCGGTGTAGCCATAACGCAGTGCGGAGCCCATGTTGCCCACGCTGGCGACGCCGGTATTCAGCCCGATGCCGATGTCGAGATGCGGCTTGCCCTCGGCTTCCCACTTCTTTTGCATCTCGCGCACGCGACCCATCATTTTCAAGGCGGTGTTGCAGCCTCTTGTGGCATGTCCGGGCTCTTCGAACGGTGCGCCCCAGAAAGCCATCACGGCGTCGCCGATGTATTTGTCGAGAGTTCCCTGATGCTCGAAGACGAGTCCAGTCATGTCCGAGAGATACTGGTTGAGGAACAACGCCAGGTCCTGGGCGTCCAATTTCTCGGAAATGGTCGTAAACCCGCGGATGTCGCTGAACATCACGGTGATGTCGGTTTTCTTGGGCTCGACGAGCTGCGGATTCACCAGCAGCCGGCGAATGACTTCCGGGCTGAGATACTGGCCGAACGCAGACCGCACGCGGCGTTTTTCTTTTTCTTCGAACAGCGCGCGATA
>Ga0210404_10001026_pt1 | contig 12492 bp, 7 predicted proteins | sample IncBWH28MmetaG_FD_155455 | JGI IMG/M metagenome (GOLD analysis project Ga0210404, IMG submission 155455) | Forest soil microbial communities from Barre Woods Harvard Forest LTER site, Petersham, Massachusetts, United States - Inc-BW-H-28-M | ecosystem: Environmental > Terrestrial > Soil >... | reverse complement strand
TGCGAAAGTAGATGCAATTTTCGATCCCCACCGCCCCTACCAACCATCTTCCTGATTGGTAGGCACTTAGCAAAAACGCGAGGGGGCAAAAGGGGGCAGATAACCTCGATGCATCCGGTTCGTGTGTTGTCTTCAGCGGCACAAGTGACAACCGGATTCTTGAGCAATGGAGCGAAATGCAGGAGGGATTTTGCGTTTCGCTAGCCTTTGAGTCGAGCACGCTGGATTCGCTCGGCTACGTCACGTTACACGCCGGTTCGAGTCCCTTCGCTCACAAAACAGTAATGGAGTGATGACCTTCAAAACATCAACCCACGTCGCAATCCCTCTGCTTCTTCAAGCGTGATGTCCTCAACGCATGGCCGAAAATGGCTGTTCTTAAGGACAGCTAACCCCTCTGTACGCACGCGCAGTTATCGCACACGCTCACACGAACTAGTTCACACACTTCTTGACGGGAATTTTTTCCAAAATGGAAGGAGGTTAAGGACGACTTTCCCTGGGGGATTCCTCGATGAGCGTTTCGCGAAGCATTCGGGCAGTTTTGATTCTCTGCATTTCGCCGATCGTAAGTTTCGCTCAATCCGAACCTATATCAAATCCAACAGCTTCCGCCTGGGGCCAGGTTTTATTTGCAGAAGGCGACCGGCCGATTCGCCACGCTCGCGTTGAATTCGTCAGTTTTTCGACCGATTCAGGCGAGTCTAAGCTTACGGATGACAAAGGCCGGTTTGATTTCGAGGGCCTCGAACAGGTCACCTACCAAGTCATCGTCAGCGCGCCAGGTTATCAGAAGCTCGAAGCCACCGCTCAAGTTCAAGGAAAGACCGGACCGTTGCTCCTACGCTTGCGAAGGACGGAAGAAGTCGCTACGCCGATGACCAACGACGTTGTTTCCGCGCAAGAGCTGAAAATGGCCGGCAAGGCGGAAAAAGCATTTAACAAGGGTACCCGGCTGCTGCGCAAGGGGCTAGCGGCGCAAAGCGTCGGCTACTTTAACCTCGCCATCACCAAGGATCCAGCCTACTATCGCGCCTATCACAATCTGGGACTCGCTGAATTGCGCCTGGGACACGCGCAAGAAGCAGAGCGGGCCTTCCAGAAGGCCATAGACATCACCGGAGGAGGTTTTGCCCCGTCGGACTTTGCGATGGGCATGGCCCTTTGCCAGGAGGAAGACTACCGCCGAGCCGAGGCTGTGATTCAGAAGGGCCTGGAGATCGCGCCCGGTTCCGCCAGCGGAAAATTCTATTTAGCCTTGGTGCAATTTGCGTTGAACCGCCCGGCAGAAGCCGAAAAAAGCGCGGAGCAAGCGCTTTCACGAAATAGCGATTTTCCCGAGGCATACTTTCTGCTAGCGGGCATCCATCAACGAGAGCAGAATCGGCCCGCCCTCGAGCGCGACTTGACGGAATATCTGCATCTCGAACCCGATGGCCCGCACAGTCAGGAAGCGAGGACGCTTCTAGCCGGTGCGCAACGCGATATGAACCAAACAATCGCGAGCGGAATAGCAAGACCGTAGGCTGTCGATTCGCTCTTAAAGGTTGTCCTGCTCGCAACATTCGCGAGACGGTCGTCAATGCGGCTCAGCCGCTATTCGTCCTACTCGATCCAGGTCAGAAACTCGTTCCCGGTAAGCGCGAAATAATCTTGGTCCGCCTGGCGATTGAAGACGGAGCCGGCCATGTCGCCGCCAGATTCCAAGCCAGCGGCTGAAGCTGGAGTGTTAGCTGCGACGAAGCCGGAAGACGTTCCATTGTTCGCGAATACGTTGCTGACGTTGTAGTGTGAACGGAAAACTGGAAGCGACAGGTTGGTGGTGGAACACAGGCTGTCGGCGCAGTATTGGTACGGAAGAAAGTCGTGGACTCTGGATTGGGCAATGTCCTGAGCAGCTTGCAGCCAACCGCTAACACTGGGCCCCGTGGATGGAGGCTGAGAGCTGGCGTAGGTTATTGCCCGCAAAACGGCCCAAATACGATAGTTGCCGGCGGCGATATTCGCGAAACCGGGAACTGCTCCCGTGCAGCCGAAAGACGGCGTTGCATTAACGAATCCCGAACAGCTCGGGAACGTGCCTCCCGACGGGTTGGCGTACAGTGGATCGACCCCGTCGATGGTCAGGTATCTAATGCCGGGAGTTCTGGAAAATGTACCGATGCTATAGAAAGCATATCCCAGTCCATTGGGGATGCTTGGGGAACTCACAGCATTGATCATGTCGTCGTGTCCAACGGCGCGCGTCCGTGGAACATTCCAGTCTCCATCCACATTCATGGGATTGGCACACACAACAGAAGGGGGCAGATACGTAGCCGGGTCCGATGGCGTCCCCGCAGGCGGATTGAAGCAGGCGGTGGGTGTAGGACCAAACCCACTCTCCTGGCTTAAATCCGTATTGCCGTCTCTGGAACGTACCACTTGCCATTCAAATACGTTGAAAGCTGCAGAGACTGGCTCTCGTTGATGGAGATGGATGGGTTTGGGACTCGCGCCTTGTGGAAGCCAGCCTTCCAGATGGTCATTTAGACCCAGCAGGCCTGAGAATATGGCGGCCAAGACATGGGTATTGGCGTTCTTGGGCAACAAAGAACCCAGTCCGTCGATCGACGTATCCCAAGTGTTGTAGAAAACCACAATCGGCTCTGCTCCCACCGTGATTGTCTGGAACGCCGGAACTGGAAGGCCGCTTACAGGATCCGTTCCGGTGGCACTGAAGGCGGTGATCTTGGCAAACCGCGTTTGGTCGAAAGAACTCAGGACCGAATCATTCGTATAGCCCAAGCAAGTCTTAGAAGTCGCATCCAGGTAACATCCCGCGCGCGTGTAGGCAAACTGAGCGTCTTCCGGCCGGAGTTCCGTCAGTGCTACGTTAAAATGCGCTCTATTCACGCTGTTAAATACGGCTTGCGGCAGTCCCGCACATCCGGTTGTCGATCCGCTGCAAAGATCTTTCACGAAGGGCACTACGTTAGCGCCAGGTTGAGTTGGCGCGTCCGCCCGCAAGGATAGAGTCGCGTTACCGGTTGAGGATTGCCCAAAGAACAGCCGCTGGCCCACTACCGCGTCGACGCTCAGGTAAACGCAAATCTTCGTAGGACTTGTGTCGTTGTCCCACACGATTGCGATTTCTCCCGGCTCCGGTGGGATTTGCGTGGAACGACCGTCAATTGCAGACGCCATGACCCGCCCGCCGCTCCACACAGAATTCCCGCAGTACGCGCTCCCGCCCGCATTTGTGATCGGGTCAGCGCTGATCATGGAAATGACCGCATTACTAAAGGCGGTGGGAGAACCCAGTGCAACAATCTGGGGACTCACAGGCGCCGACGGAACCGTTTGGCAGAAAGCTGCGGACGAAAGACTCAAAAAATACACACCTGCTGTCACAATTCTTGCGACTGGGCTGCTTTTCATCGATCCCCCTCAGTAGGAACATGAACAGCTCGCACGAGACCCCATTTGGATGAACGTGAGAAAGCTCAGAAACCGTTAGAAACTCGCCCCATTTCGGACACCCCCCTCACCTAACCCTCGACTCTCTGCCTCTTCTGTTAATCCCGAATTACATACAAACGAGACGGCCAACAAAAAATGTTAACAATTGCCAACACACAAGCTCGGCAAGAGGTCTGATTCAAGATAGAGGCGAAGACCTGGGATCTGAAGACGCTAATCTACCGCCGGCATCACGCTATCCACAGTTAGGTCCGCCCCAAGCATCAATTCCCTCTAGGCAGATAATCGATCATCGATAAGTCATTCCCTATTAACACCAGTCGTGTATCTACATCGTGGAGACGAGTATGAAAACGGAGTTTGAGGGGACATCCGGGCAGGTGGCTTACACCGACGAGGGCGCCTGCAATAACCAGAGTCCATCACCGGAGGCGGCGCTCCCTGCCTATTCCCGCGATTATCATAATGATCCCGCCGCGAACAATCCCATTTCCTTGAAATTCGCGGAGAACATGGAACTCTCCACGCGGGCCCGCATCGATTACACCTTCCGAGTCTTTGCTGCAATCTATGGCTACCACGTTGTCGAGCCGGACTCGCCGGAATCTTCGGTCTGTTGTATCTATGGGGGGAGCCCTTCACAGGATTCTAATTCCCGAACCATCCATCTTCCCTCGCGCTATCGCTCCCGGGCCCATACGGGTTCAAGTACGCAGCCTCTGGCTCGACTTCGCTACGCAAACGAGGATTTTTATCTATTTCACGGCATCGATGAACACACTGGGAATCCCGACTGGCTGGGCGAAATATTCGAATGGATCTCCTCGAGCCACGAATCGGCTATCTCCGAAAGAGACCCTGAGGGGCGAATATCGTACGCGGACACTATCTTCGCCCGCCAACAAATCTCGCCGCGAAAGCCCCACGCAACGATGCTGATGGCTTGGTTCGAGAACTACTTGAGACGCGGCAATGCGGTCGAGGCACTCCCGAAACCACCCTCGCCTGTGCCCGGAATCGAACACATAGTCATCTGTTCGCATGACGTCGACTTCTATTATACGAATACGTTTTCTGCGCTATTTCGGCTATTGAAGAACCTGGTCATTTCGTTTCGTTTGTACCGGAGCTGGGAGTATTTTTCTGACAACTACAGAATGATCTTGGAGCCGCTCGGTGGAAGGCGAGTGGGCGACTACTTGCCGGCCTTGCTCTCCGCCCTGCGGCTGCATGACACGCAATCCACACTGTTCGTGGTGTCCCGCAAAGCGCATCGACGTGACCCCAACTATCGTCTCGAAGAAATCGCACCACATCTTACGTCTGCCCTTCAGAAGGGGTTTTCCGTGGCTCTGCACGCTTCCTACGAGAGCGTCGTTGAAAGGAAAGAGCTGCAGACGGAAGTAATGCGTTTGCGCGAGGTTCTCGGGAAGGGACCAGCCGGTAGCCGACAGCACTGGCTCCGGTTTGATACGCACGAAAAGCTCTTCGAGGCAGTAGAGACCGCAAGACTTACTTACGATTCAAGCCTCGGATTCGCAGAAACTCCTGGCTTTCGGAACGGATCGAGCTTCGCCTTCCCTCCCTACGACTTCAAGAACGAGAGGCCCTACGACTTCTTGGAAATCCCCCTCGTGCTCATGGACGGAAATTTGGAGGCGGCCTCGCGACGGCTTGCGGAACCCCCACAGGAGATCGCGGATGCTGTGCTGCGTGAAAGCCGCTCCTGGAGCTGGGGAGGGATTGCGCTTCTCTGGCACAACCCGATGGAACCTCTGTCTGTGCCAAGCAAAATCAATCGCGTCTTCTGGAGCTGCGCGGCTAAACAGCGAGAGCATAAAGAGAAATGGATGAGCGCCGAGCAGTTTCTGAAACTGTGCCTCACTCGATACCAAAACGCTGGACTAATGAAGGAGGCGCGGATCGATGCTTAACATGCGAATCACGCGAAGCCCGCTAAAGGAACAGGAATATCAAGCCATTCTGAAGGACTACAACCGGCTGACGGGTGTCAGCATTCCGCTGGAAGAATTCGTGCACTGGGTAACTCAAGCGCCCGTAGGTCCAGCATGGCACGCAATCCTGGAAACAGACGAAGGCCGCCTTGTCGGACACACGTCCGTGTTCCCGTTGCGAACAGCCTATGGCGGTCCTGAGCTTGTCCCGGCGAAATCGGAGTATTCCTTTCTTCACGAAGACTTCCGCAGCCTGAAAATCCGCGGCTTTGAGAATGTGCCGCGCCCCGCGTTCATCATCCTGATTGATCAACTGTTCCAACACTGCTATGCCCAAGGTTGGGGGCCGATCTTCGCCTCCACCAACGAGCGCAACCAAGTCTTTACCCGCAAAGTCGGATTGCGGCCGATAGAATTCCCCCTATGGGAATGCCTCTTCGTGCTCCGCCCGAGCAAGGCAGCCCGTCATACGCCGAACCTGGAATCCCGCCAACGCGTCGCCCTATTCGCAGCCGGTCTCTCGCATCGCATCCTCTGGTCGGTATCTTCGCTCGCACTGCGCGGAACAAACGGCGTTCAGTCTATTCCCGTTCACGCTCGGTCGATCGAACCAGAAACTGACCGTTTCGCGTTCTTCGAAGACTCTGCCTCGCTGCAATGGAGATATTTGGGAGGTCAATACGTTCGCTTTGCTCTCAAAGAGGCCCCCGAGGATTATGTGATCGCAAAGCGAGGATCACACCAGAGGTATCTGCGCGTAGTGCAATGGCGTCTTCAACCCGCGGAATCGTATTTCCCCCTGATTCTCGCGCTGCTGCGTGAAGCGCAAGAGGAAAAGGCCATGGGAGTCCGTTGGGCTGTCTACGATGACGGCGAAACTTCCACCAAATTGGTCAAGCAAATGCGCAGGGCGGGCTTTCTCTGCGCGCGCCGTATAAGAACGGTGATGATTCACAAAAAGGAACCGGCATTCCTTGAACCCAAATTGTGGAAGATCAACGATTCGCTCTTCAGCTTTGATCCCTGATTCCGCCGTCTCTAGGATTTTCGTACGTTAAGACGCCGATACCGCCGGGCGTCCGCTGGGAATGCTATTGCGGATCGAAGAACATAACCCCGGAGAAAGTGCCGGCGTTGAAGCCGATCCCGACGAACTCGTTTTGGTCAATGATATAGAACAGCGCAGGAAATGGAAATTTCTGGTCCGCCGGATTGAAATCACCAAACAGCCCCGGGGGCACTGATATGACGCCAGCCCCAAGCGTCGGGTCGCTGATGGAAACGTTCCCGGTCTTTCCAGTAAAGGAGACATCCGGCAGATTGCCGCCCTGAGTGTCGAGTGAAGTCACGTCGCCGCCCGCCGTGTATGCGCCGGTGCCATCGACGTTGAAAGTTAGCGCGGCATTTGGCAGGTTCGGCGAAGCGGAGGCTCCGAATTCCGCTAGATAGTTGCCCGTAACAAAAGCGCTCGTGAACGGGCCGGCGACCTGAGGTGTGAGGGTTCCCGAGAAAGCATTATTGGTCATTGGACAGGCAACGTTCTGAACAGTCGGGGTGGAAATATCCGTGTCGATTATAAATCCACGGCCAGCGTCATACAGGTAAAACACCGCGGAATTGACGAAGCCGGCCGAAAACCCGCCGCATGGTGGCACATTTGTCGGAAGGTTCGCTCCATCCGAGAGCACTCCGCGGCCAGTCGTAGGATCGAACGTTATCGTCCCGTTTTCTCCAGGCGCCCCAGTGTGCGGGTCGGGTTGCTTGGAAATAAAATTTCCGAGATCATTCTCGTAAAAGTTAATGCCAAACGTACTCCCCCCAGCAGCCGCGGTTGTATTCATCACACCGATAATCACATCCGGACCGTAGACCGCAGTATGGGTTGCAGTATACATGCTGTCCAACCCCGTCATCTGCAAGACGCTGGTGGTATTCACGCTACTCGCCGTAAGGGGCTTCTGCAGCCGAGCAATCCCCGCCTGCACCGTACCGAATGTCGTATCGTTAGCGATCTCAATCAAGTTGAGCTGCGAGGCGTTCACGACATAGTAGGCATACTGACGCGTGGTAGTAGGTGTCGGGCTCACGCCAGTTACGGTAAGGCTCATAGTTCCCCGCCCAGACAAATCCGGCAGCGTGAAGCTCGCCGAGGTGACCGGGGCATTGGTATATCGCGGAGAAAGATCGGCCGCCTTACTCTCGTCAATAATTCCCGTCACGCTCGAACCTGCGATCACCATCTGTCCGACAGCCACGCTGCGTCCTCCGAATGGCGAATCGGAGTCAAGCTGGAAGGCGTAGCTGCCCGCCGGATTCGCCGCAGCGATGGCGGCGGCATCCTGCGCAAGTATGGTGCCGCTGTTACGGAAGCCGAGACCATCCAGCTCGACAACCTTGCCGCGCTTCCCGTCCGAGGACAGCACAAATTTGAAGGTAATCGGAAGCGGGCCGCTCGTATTTGGGAACGTAAAGTTGGTAATAGTAAACGCCCCGTGCAAAGTGCCATTAAACAACGGCGCCAGGGTGTAAGTCCCAATGGCCGCGCCGACGTGCGTGATACCTCCGCCGTTATTAAAATCGATTTCGCCTGCGGTGATGTTTCCGTTTCCGTCTGATGTAACGCTTCCCGCCACCGACATCGGCGACCCAGTCACATCATAGCCGCGCAGCAGGAAAGCAAAATCACCCAGAAACTGCGAATTCGCCGACGAAATTTTAAATGTGAAGCTGGCACTCTTCTTCGGATTGGTCACCGACGCGGCCGTGATGGTAGGTGAAGCGTCCGCAACCGTCGTCGGCAAACTCGCAGGAGGCAAGTACGTCGCCGTCAGCGTCGGCCCCTGCGGTGACGTGATCGTGCCGCAGTCAGGAGAACAGTTGACTCCGTTTGCGGTCAGAGTCCAAGTCACGCCCGCGTTGGCCGGATCGTTTATCACCTGAGCCACCACTGCGGTCGGTGGTCCGCCCACGAATTGCGACGTAAAACTCGTAGTGATCGTAACCGTTAAAGGCAGAAACTTAATCGTGAACGTAAAACTATCGCTCTTCGTCGGATCCGTTACCGATGTCGCAGTGATCGTTGGCGAAGCATCCCCGCCGGACGGCTGATTCGAGGGCGGCGTGTACGTTGCCGAGAACGACGGTGCCGGCGACGGCGTCAGCGTCCCGCACGCCGGAGAGCAACTCGCGCCGTTTGCCGTCAATGCCCAGGTCACACCCGCGCCCGCAAGATCGTCTAGAACTTGCGCCGTGAGGGTCACAGAAGCTGCCTCTACCACCTGCACGGTAAATTTCTTGAGTATCGTCACGCTAATCGGAAACGAAAACGAAACGCTATCGCTCTGCGTCGGATCGCTTACCGAAGCCGCTGTAATCGTTGGTTTCGCATTTGCGCCAGCCGGGGCATTCGACGGTGGCGTGTACGTTGCCGAGAACGACGGCGCCGCCGACGACGTCAGTGTGCCGCACGACGGAGAGCAATTCGAACCGTTCGCAGTCAGCGCCCAAGTCACGCCGGCATTGAAGGGATCGTTTGTGACCTGTGCAGAGAGGGAGACAGGCGCGCCGGCCGCGTATTGCGCCGTAAACTTTGGCGTGATTGCAACGCTTACCGACGCTGTAATCGTAAAGCTAAAGACGAAGATCTGTTTCGGATCTTCCACCGAAGTCGCGGTAATCGTGGCAGTTTGGTTCAAAGGCTGCTTTGCGGGCGGTTTATAAACAGCGTTGTAGCTAGGAGACTGCGAGGGTGTCAATGTCCCGCACTCCGGCGAGCAACCTGTATTGCCCAGGGACAGCGACCATTTCACACCGTCGTTGTGGTGCTGGTTAGCGATAGTGACGTTCAGCGTAACGGGCAGGCTTCCGGCTGGAATACTGGCGAAGCTATTCGTTATATTCACGGTGACGTTCGGCGGATCGCCACCAACCGTCCCAGAACAACCAGACAGTAACCACACGAGCGGAAGCGCCAGCAAAATCTTTATCGAGCGATGCATTATAGTCCCAAGCTTCAAATCAACTTTTCAAGGATTCGTCTTCGTTACACCCAAATCGAGGCATGAAGTTACGCAACGCTTGTGAATGGCACGATACAACTTCTTGAACATTCCGCAATTCACAGCTCCAAAATCGCTAGGAAGGCTTCTCGGACGGCGCTGCGAACATAGCCCCGTCACCTCCTAATGAATCGTTTCCCCCTTCGCGGGATAAAAGTGGACTCGTTCTGACTTCGCTGCCGCCACGGTAGCTTTCGCGTCCGGCTGGAGTTGTGCCTTCATCCAATCAAGGAGTCTGCCGCCGGCGGCTGCGGGCACTAACGCTCGACTGTCGCCAAACTGGTCTATCTCCGCGATGTCCGGAGCTGCCGCTTCTAGCTTCTCCTCCGCGGCGTCCGGTACTCCGCCGTCCTGACGAACATTCTGGACTCGAATGCTTCGCGCCTTGACCTTAGGCAGCCATTGCACTGGGTCCAATGCCGCAACGCGTGCCAAAAAATCAGGTGCCACGTACTTCGCGCGCTGATCGTCTGGAATAAATTTCGACTTTGCGAGCCACGTTGGCCAGTCACCCCACGGCGTCAGCACATCGAGCGCCTTAATTCTCGGATCGGCTGCGGCCGCCAGGATGGCAATGGCGCCGCCGGACCCTTGACCGAACATCCCCACGCGATCCATGTCCAGATCGCCGCGCGTCGCCAAATAATTCAGCACCATCTGCACGTCGTGCGTGCTAGTAGCCAATGATTCCTGCAGCTCGCTGACAAACCATTCCTTGGGCGGTCGATGCTCGGCGCGATGCCCGGTAAGTGCCGATACAAATCCCACTGCGGCGTAGCCCCCGCTCGTGGTCATCCCGCACCAATGGTCGTTCTTGAAGCGGTCGGTATCCTGCGGAAACGAATATAGATAAATGATCACCGGAGGCTTCTGTACGCCCCTTGGCCGCACCACGTACAGATCGATGGGATCACCGGGACGCCAAGCTACTTGATAAAGCTCCCGGACAAAGTTGTTCCCAGGTAGATCGGACTTCTCGCCAAAAACTGGCTCCTCTGGCGTCAGAACGCTCTTCTCCAGGCCAATCGAGTTCCAGTCTTCGTGAAAGCTCGGCGCCGTCTTTGCCGCAGTTTTTGCCTTCTGGTGAGACGTCGCGGGTGCCGACGCCGTCTTCTGGGCCAGACTGCCCGCCACAACTAGCCCGACAACGGGCAAGAAGCTAAGTAGTCGCAGAAGTCCTCTAATCCCAACTCGAGCCATCATCGTTCCTCTTTTCAATCCTTTGAAAACAAAACCTCACACATCCGCACGCGAAAAAATGGCAGGCGGCGAATCGCGGCCGCCTGCCGTGTTTATTAACGTTGGTGTGCTACGTCACTCAATCCAGGTTAGGAACTCGTTGCCGGTGAGGGCGTAGTAGTCCAAGTCCGCCTGAATGAGGAATTGCGATCCCAGCATGTCGCCGCCAGATTCAAGACCCGCGGTGCCTCCGCAGTTCGTGAAGCCAGCCGCCGTCCCGTTATTGGCGCACACGCCGCTGATGTTGTAGTGAGAGCGGAACACGTTCAGTTTCCGCGTGGTGGAGCTGCACGCTGAGTTCGCGCAGATCTGGTAAGGGACGAAGTCCGGCACGGACGAGTTCGCCTGATCCTGAGCCGCCTGGATCAAGCCCGGTACGCTGGGACCGCTGGTGGGCGGCGTGTAGCTCTGGTAGAGGACCGCGCGGATCACTGACCATGTGCGGTAGTTGCCCGCAGCCACGTTGGCAAAGGTCGGCAGCGCGCCCGTGCAGCTGAACGCCGGCGTGGAGTTGAAGAAGCCGGTGCAGTTCGGGAACGCGCCGCCGGAATAGGTGGCATACAGTGGGTCAACGCCATCCAGGGTCATGTACTTGATGTTCGTTTTGCCGCCAAACGTGCCCAGGCCAAAAAACGCATAGCCCAAGCTGTCCGGGTTGTTGGCGGAGTTGACCGCGCCTACCATCTGTCCGGTTCCGATGGCGCGCGTGCGGGCGCCAAAGCCAAATCCGCCGGAAGAAGCCGTGTTCTCGGGGTTTCCGCAGGCGGTCGTTGGAGGAACAAAGGTGGCAGGCGACGGTGGAGTAAAGCAGTTCGCCGGAGTGGGACCAAAGCCGGTCTCCTGACTCAGGCTGGTGTCCCCATCCCTCGAGCGAACCACTTGCCACTCAAACGTGTTATAGGTTCCGGAAACAGGTTCGCGCTGAACGACGTGAACGGGTTTAATGTTGCCGGCTCCAGCGGGTACCCCGGTGAGTTCTTCGTTCACCCCGAGCAGGCCCGAGTAGAAGCCCGCGAGCACGTGGGTATTAACGTTAGTCGGCAAGAGATTTCCCAGGCCTCCAGCGGCCGTATTGGTCGTGTTATAGAAGATCACAACTGGGTCGGCGCCGAGGGGAATCGTTTTGATGGCGGGTATTGCAAGACCCGTGAACGGATCATTGCCGCTGATGGCATAGGCCACGACCTGCGCTGAAGTCGTATCGTAGGAGCTTAGCACCGCCGTTCCTACTCCACCTTGCGGTCCATAGCCCAAGCCGCTCTTTGATGTCGCATCCAACGTCGCAGCTGCGCGGTTATACGCAAATACGCCGTCTTCCGGTCGGATGTCCGTGAAAGCCACGTTGAAGTGCGCACCGTTCACCAGGTTGTACACCGCTGATGGCAGACCGGTCGCGTTGTCCTTGACGAACGCAACTTTGTTCGCGCCGGGAGTCGTCAGGGCGGCCGAGGTCAACTGCAGAGTGGCGTTACCTGTGGAAGATTGGCCCAGGAACAAGCGCTGCCCTACGATCGAGTCCACCGTTAGATAAGCGCAGACAATCGTCGGGCTCGTGCTGTTGTCCCAAACCACTGCAATGTTGCCGCCTTCCGACGGAATGCTCGTCGAACGGTTGTCGAGCCCCGAAGCGATACTCGAACCTGCCGTCCAAACGTTCGTTCCGCACGTCGTCGTCGTGCCGGTGATCGGATCGCCATTCACCATCGAGAGCACAACGCTGGTGAAGACGCCCGACGACCCTACCGCGCCGATCTGCGGAGCTTGCGCCTTGCTCGGCA
>Ga0210404_10001025_pt1 | contig 12500 bp, 7 predicted proteins | sample IncBWH28MmetaG_FD_155455 | JGI IMG/M metagenome (GOLD analysis project Ga0210404, IMG submission 155455) | Forest soil microbial communities from Barre Woods Harvard Forest LTER site, Petersham, Massachusetts, United States - Inc-BW-H-28-M | ecosystem: Environmental > Terrestrial > Soil >... | reverse complement strand
AACTCCGCGCGAAGCGGTGGAGCTGGCAAACAATACGGTATACGGGCTGGCGGCCAGCGTTTGGAGCGAGAGCATCAACGTTGCGCTGCACGTTGCCGCGCAATTGAAAGCCGGCGTGGTGTGGGTGAACAGCACAAACCTCTTCGACGCGGCTTGCGGATTCGGCGGCTACAAAGAAAGCGGGTATGGCCGCGAAGGCGGCCGGGAAGGTTTGTTCGAGTATCTGGAACCGGAGTGGTTCAAGAACGCTCCGCGATTGGCAACAAAGCCGGCGGCGATCGAGCAGCCGCCGGAGCAGGGAATCGATTTCGCGGCACCGCCGATTGATCGCACCGTGAAATTGTACATTGGGGGAAAGCAGGCGCGGCCGGACTCGGGTTACAGTGTCGAGGTGCGTGCCGCAGATGGCCGGCTGCTAGGCGAGGCTCCGCTCGGCAATCGCAAGGATATTCGCAACGCGGTGGAGGCCGCTCGCAAAGCGGATGGTTGGGCCAAGACTACCGCGCACAATCGCGCGCAAGTGTTGTATTACGTCGCTGAAAATCTTTCGCAGCGCGCGGAGGAAATCGCGGGCCGTTTGGCTGCTGTGGTCGGCAAGAAGCAAGCCACCGCGGAAGTCGGGCGAGGAATCGAGCGTGTTTTTTCCTATGCGGCTTGGGCAGACAAATATGACGGCGCGGTTCACAATCCGCCATTCCGCAGTATTGCGCTGGCGATGCAGGAAGCGGTCGGCACCGTGGGGATTGTCTGTCCCGCCGACATGCCATTGCTGGGTTTATTGTCGCTGGTGATGCCAGCGATCGCGATGGGAAACACGGTCGTTGCGATTCCTTCGGAAACTTATCCGCTTATCATCGGCGACTTGTATCAAGTCTTTGAAACGAGCGATTTACCCGGCGGCGTTGTCAACATGGTTTCCGGGCGGGGCGATGAATTGATGAAAGTGCTGTCGGAACATGACGACATCGACGCAATCTGGTCGTTTGCAGGCGAGGCCAGCAGTGCAGCGGCAAAGTCGCTGTCGGTGGGGAATCTCAAGCAAGTCTTCAGCAATGAAGGCCGGGCCATCGATTGGTTTAGCACTGCACAGGCCGAAGGCCGATGGTTTCTCCATCATGCCACGCAGGTGAAGAATATCTGGGTACCTTACGGCGAATAAGCAAGCCGGCTGGCGGCAGTCTGGGTCTCCGATACTCCCGGCACATATTTTCCGGGTTCATCCAATAGGTTGAACTTTGCAGAATGTACCAGCTCCGCCGTCCGTGATTTCGAACCCTCAGCAGGAGAACTCCGCCCTGATCTTGCAGGACGAGAATCTCTGGTACAAGGACGCCGTCATTTACCAGCTTCATGTGCGGACCTTTTGCGACAGCAATGGCGACGGCGTTGGCGATTTTCGCGGTTTGACAGGCAAACTCGACTACCTCCAAGAGCTTGGCATCAACGCCGTCTGGCTGTTGCCCTTTTATCCTTCGCCGCTGCGTGACGATGGCTACGACATTGCTGACTACACTTCTGTGCTTCCGGCGTACGGAACGCTGCAGGACTTCAAGGATTTTCTTGCCGCTGCGCACAACCGCCGCATTCGTGTAATTACGGAGATGGTCGTCAATCACACCTCCGACCAGCATCCGTGGTTTCAAGAAGCCCGAAGCTCGCGCGATAACAGCAAGCGCGATTGGTACGTGTGGAGCGACACAGACAGCCGCTATCAGGGAGTGCGCATCATTTTTCCGGGCACGGAGATGTCCAACTGGGCTTGGGATCCCATTTCCAAATCGTACTACTGGCATCGTTTTTTTAGTCATCAGCCCGATCTGAATTACGACAATCCTGCGGTTCGCGAAGCGATGTGGGAAGTGATGAAGTTCTGGCTCGACACCGGCGTCGACGGCTTTCGCCTGGACGCCGTCCCTTATCTCATCGAGCGCGAAGGTACATCCTGCGCAAACTTGCCGGAGACTCATGAGATTATCCGCGATTTTCGCAGGCGCATCGACGCTGCGTATCCGGGCAAAATGTTGCTGGCGGAGGCCAATCAACGGCCGGCTGATATTCGCTCTTATTTCGGAAATGGCGACGAGTTTCACATGGCGTTCCACTTTCCGCTGATGCCGCGGATGTTCATGGCCGTGAAACTGGAAGACCGCAAGCCGATCATCGAGATTCTGGAGCAGACCCCGCAAATTCCAGACACTTGCCAGTGGTGCATCTTTTTGCGCAACCACGACGAATTGACCCTCGAGATGGTCACCGATGTCGAGCGCGACTACATGTATGACGAGTACGCGGTGGATAAGGCTATGCGCATCTACCTTGGCATTCGCCGCCGCCTGGCGCCCATGATGGAGAACGACCGCCGGCGCATGGAGCTCTTGAGCGGCCTGCTCCTCTCCCTGCCGGGAACTCCGGTCATTTACTACGGGGACGAAATCGGCATGGGTGACAACGTTTATCTGGGCGATCGAAACGGAGTGCGCACGCCGATGCAATGGAATGGCGGATGGAATGCCGGTTTCTCTTCCGCGGACCCGGAGCGGCTGTATTCGCCGTTGATCTCTAATCCCGTTTATGGCTACCAGGCGATCAACGTGGACTCGCAGAGGCGGTCGGCGCATTCACTACTGTCATGGACCAAGTCAGTGATTCAGACACGGAATGCCTTCCGCGTGTTCAGCCGTGGCTCGATTGAGTTCCTGAATCCTTCGAACCACCGAGTGCTCGCTTACGTGCGCTGCCTCGGCGAAGAAAAAGTGCTGGTGGTGAACAATCTTTCCAGCTCAGCGCAGGCTGTGGAGCTCAATCTTCAGGCGTACAAGAAGCACATTCCGATCGAGATGTTCGGCAGAAACCTATTTCCCCGCATTGGGGACCTGCCGTACCTCTTGACTTTAGGTCCCTACCAGTTTTACTGGTTCCGTCTCCGTCGAATTTGATTTTGTGGATTGGTGCCGCCCGGATTGTCCGGACCGCGCGTTAACCGTAGCGTACCAAGGAGCGCAAAGCGATTGGCTGAAGAAAGTTTTCTCGGGGACGATTTTCTTCGCCAGTTGATGAGCGTTGGCGAGGTCGACCTGCTCGTGGGGGTTCCGACCTACAATAACGCGTCCACCCTCGGGCAGACGCTGTACGGCGTCGAAGAGAGCCTCCGTCAGAATTTCGTTCGCGAACGAGCGGTCATCCTGAACGTAGACGGTGGGTCCACGGACGAGACTCGGCAGCTGTTTATGCAGAGCGCCGAGCGAAGTGACGCCGGCCATAGAGGTCTGACGTCGTTACGCACGATCCACCGTATTTCTTGCGAGTACGGTACGGCGCCGTCGCATGGCCTGGCGTTGCATAACATTGTCGCTGCCGCCGATCTGCTGCGCGCGAAGGCGTGCGCCGTTATTTCGCCCACCACAACTAATTTGACGCCGTCCTGGGTGGTGAACTTGCTGCGGCCGGTCTACCGCGAAAGCCTTGATTTTGTTGCTCCTCTTTATGCGCGGAGCCGATTTCAAGGGTTGCTGGCCCGCAATCTGCTTTATCCCATGAGACGGGCGATTTTCGGGCAGCGCATCCGTGAGATTTACTGCGAAGAATGGGGATTCTCTGGCCGGTTGGCGAGCCAGTGTCTAGAGAAAGATGTATGGCGCGAAGAAGCGGTTCGCGCGCGTCCCGAAGCTTGGATGGCCATCACAGCGATCGGTGGAGGGTTGAAGTGCGGCCAGTCTTTTGTGGGACCCAAAATGGCGCCCCCAACAGGAACGGACATCGTGGAGATTATTCGCCAAACCGTTGGCAACTTTCTCTGGTGCATGGAAACAAATCAGCCGCAGTGGTTGAGCCGGTCCGATTCGCAACCGGTTCCGACTTTTGGCCCCGACCACGAATTATCGTTGGATGGCATCCCGCCAAGCCAGGAGAAGATTTTCGAGCTGTTTCGCAGCGGCGTCAGTGAATTGGAGCCGATTCTCGCTTCGATTCTGGCGCAGGACACGCACGCGCAGATCAAGGCCGTTGCTTTGAGCGACCGATCGAAATTTCATTTCCCGCTCGCGTTATGGGTCAGGACTGTTTACGAGTTTGCGGCGTCCTATCATCATACGGTGCTCAATCGCGACCATCTCGTGCAGGCCTTGGTGCCCCTGTATCGCGGACAGCTCTGCTCCTTTCTGCTCGAACACGCCAATGCTTCAGCGGAAGCGATGGAAGCGCAATCGGAGCTTTTGTGCCGGGAATTCGAACGCCAAAAACCGTATTTAGTCGAAAGATGGAAACTGAAACGTTGAGGTGCAGCCATGAAGGAAGTAATTATCCAGGGACTCAGACAGGCTTACAGCAATCTTGTGCACATGTTTGCCGAATTCTTGCCGCGCCTGTTGGTCATGCTGGTGATTGTTATCGTCGGTTTGCTGGTGGCTTATGTGTTGAGGGCGATTTTGCGTGCGTTACTGCACGTCACGAGGCTCGATCGGTTGTCCGAAGAAGCCGGGGCTTCGCGCTTCCTGCGCATGGCTGCCCTTCCCTCCATGACCGAGCTGCTGAGCCGTTCGCTGTTTTGGGTGACGTGGTCAGGCTTTATTTTGATCGGGATCAGCGTCCTGGGAGTCGCGGGCCTTCAGGAACAGATCTCGAGATTGTTCTTACTGTTGCCGGCGATCTTCATAGCCATTTTGATTCTGTTCGTAGGGCTGGTGACCGCTAATTTCCTCTCGCGCGCGGCACTTCTCGCCGCGGTGAATGCCGGCTACGCCTCCCCGAAGTTGCTGAGCTGGTCCATCCGATTCGTCATTTGGGCTTTGGCCGTTTCCATGGCGCTGGAACAGGTCGGCGTCGCGCGGCAAACCGTGCTTGCGGCGTTCTCCATCGTGTTCGGAGCTTTGATGCTCGGACTGGCGATCGCCTTTGGTTTGGGCGGCAGGGAATTGGCTCGCGACTTTCTGGAACGAAACCTAAGCGACAAGAAAAAGGTAAAATACGAGGAACCCCAGCCACTGTGAACAGCTTTGTATGTGGTTCCTCAGGCGCCGTTCTTATTTGGTCGGCGCTTCTTAACCATCAAGTGGAGATTGTGATCTCTAAAGGAAGCGGCAGCCGACAGCGGATCTACTTCCGCCGTAAGATTCGCGGCGAGAAAAATCTCTCCTCCGCCCTGTTCTGCCGGTTCCGAGCAATCCTGTCCATTGCTGGCTTTCCTTGCCCGCACGAGCACGCGCGTTGGCCGAACCACAAGTTGCAGGTCCTGCCCGGAAGCGTCTGGAATGGAAGCGTTGAGCGTCACCCAACTCCCAGACTCCCGAATCTGTGCTCCGGAGCGCAAAGTCTCTGATTCCGCACGCAACCAGTTGGCGTCGTCATTCCCGGGCTCGCGTCCTGATTGCTCGAACAGTAGGTACGCTCGGTCACGGATTTTTCCGTAAACCGCTTGCTCCAGTTCTTCCGCCTCGCGTCCATCGATGAAACTTGGAGTGGCCGAAGCCAGTTGCGGTGCTGAACGAAACGCCATTTTTGCCTCGGGCATTTACCACCTCAGCGCACGACGTTCATTCGCGCGTGCGAGCGACGCTGCTCCCGAGGCTGAAGGTGGCCCGCAGCTCTTAGTCGCCTTCGTGCCCCTTCGGTAGTTGTGTCTTGATGTCATACTTTTGATTCGCTCGCACTTCGATTTCCGTGTTGAACGACTCGTATCCCGGCAAGGTGATCTTGATGTGGTGCTTGCCTGGGCTGAGGAGCATGGCCCGGCCCGCGCCTCCAAATTCGTGTGCGTGCCCCGCAAACTGGTCGTCCACGAAAACTGCCGCCCGATCCGGATCAATCGCGAGCTTGACCTCCGCGGTCACGCTAGGGTATTGCGCCCGGGGATCCTTGGCCATCGAAATGCGCAAGGTCTGCACTGCATTCGGGTCGACGCTGATTGTCTGCTCCACGGACTGGTAACCCGCTTCGCGCACGGATATCTCGTGCTCGCCAGGTAACAGCAGCAGTTTCTTCGACCCCTTCAATTCGTTCACGTATCCGACGTACTTGCCGTCCACCCACACGCCCGCGGTCTTCGCCGCTCCATTCTCGGGCTCGAAGCGAACCTCTCCGAGTATCTTGTTGTTACCAGCCGAGACTGGCAGCGCCATGCCGCACACCAACGCCAGGAATACCCCCGTTTTTCGCATTCTGGAAATTCTGGTCTGCATACGAAATTCCCGCCCCTCTCAAGTCAAGATTTGGCCCCTTGAAGCGGTGAGATGCAGGTGTCCAACCAACTGTGCATATCTCTGAGGCGGTCTAAGTTATTGCAAACAGGAGAGATAGAAACTCGCGTGAATGCCTGGCTTGGTACTAAAACGTATAAATCTTACGCGCTTTTTTGAATTAGCTCGCAATCCTCGGTCGTTCCTCTTCAACCGTCGAAGGTACATGCTTCCCAGGCGCCGGCCCCGAAGACTCTCTCACCACAAACTCAGGCTCGATCGCGATCTCCGGTTCATAACTTCCGCGCTCCTCGATGCGCTCAATAACCGTTTGTGCCGCGATCTGCCCCATCCTCAATAATGGCTGCCGCACCGTGGTGAGAGCCGGGTTCGCAAATGCTGCACCTGGGATGTCGTCGAATCCCACCACCGACACGTCTTCCGGGACTCGCAAACCCGCTTCGCGGAACGCCCAAATTGCTCCGATCGCGGAAATATCGTTGTAAGCGAACACCGCAGTGAACGGCCGCCTCCGCTCTAGCAGTCGCTTGCCTACCGGGTAACCGATCGCCGGCGTCGAATCCGTTCCTTCGATTTGTACGGTCAACTCCGGGTGAATGCGTACGCCAAGCTCTTCTGCCACTTCTACAATCGCATCCCAACGAACAACGGAATCGGAACTGAAGGTTTGACCCTTCAGGAACGCGATTTCTTCGTGGCCGAGATTTTGCAAGTGCTGCAAAGCCATCCTCGCCGCGCGCTTGTGGTCAAGCACAATGTTCGTTACGCCAGCCACCCGCTGATGGCCCGCCACTGCCACCGTTGGCAGCGCCGGCTGTTCCGTGATGGAAGTATCCACCGTAATGAAGCCCTCCACACCGCGCGATTGCAGCATCTGCGCATACGTTTGCAACAGTTTCTTGTCGTGCCGGTGAATGACGGTCAGGAAAAAGAAATTGTTCTGCCGCAGATGCTGCTCGATTCCGCTGATGATCATCGAGCCATACGCGTCGCCGATCTCCTCCGCGATAACACCAATGGTGAACGTGCGTTTCAAGCGGAGCGATCGCGCGAAAAAGTTCGGCCGGTAATTTAGCTCCCGCGCCGCCTCCAGGATTCGTTGCTTGGTGTGTTCCGGAATAGACCGCGCCGCCGCCGAATTATTCAGAGCCGCGGACACCGTTCCCGGCGTCAGGTTCACGTGCTCCGCAATCGTCTTCAGGGTGACTCGTTCTGGTTTGCGGACGCCTGGCCTATGCTTGCTTGCCGTCTTCATCGGCTCCTCGACTAAACTCGCTCCATCGCCAGGGTTCAGCCTAATTCTTGCTTCTAGCGCACCCGAATTGCCCTATATGCCCAAGAATCAACATGCTGCGCGTGTCCGGCCTTTCTTAAGACATCCCGGGGGAACCCACCTTGGCACGCCGAAAGTACCTGCCTCCTGCCTGCCTTCCCTCGGTCGCAATCGCGTTACCTAAGCGCTATAGAGCAGCCCCGTCCGAGGGCCGGCAAGGGCACCGGCCCGACTTCGCCGTAGAATAACATTATTTTTCTTTGGAATATCATTATTTTTGCTTGACAAGCTTTCCGAGCAGGGCTATATATCAGCCCTAGTAGAAAAGTATTAGCTTCTTTTTTGCAGTTTTTTGGTGGGTCCTTATCTCAATTCGGGGTGGGTTGAGTACGGAAATTCATCCGATAAAACGCGTCGCCTTTCTTAGCCTTGCGCCGCGCTTTGCTCGGTTGAACCAATTCTTCGAGGTGGGTGAACGAATGAAGAATCAAGCTTCTCTGTTGTCCGGCGTAATTAATTTCCACACGATCCTGGCGCTGTGCTGTGCTCTGCTGCTCATGCTCGCCGCTTCCAGCGCTGTGCAGGCGCAAGTCGTAACCGCGTCCGTGCGCGGCACGGTCATGGACCCGTCGGGCAGTGTAATCGCGGGTGCAGAAGTTACCATACTGAACGCGGACACTGGCTTCTCGCGTTCCGTGAAATCTGGAAGTGACGGCGAGTACAACTTCACGGACTTGCCGCTTGGTACTTACAGGATCCGCGTCTCTCATTCCGGCTTCAAGGGTTCCGAGCAAACAGGTATCGTGCTTCACGTCAACGACAGCTTGGTCGTGAACGTGACCATGGCCATGGGCGCAGTGAACGAGATGGTGACCGTCGAGGCTTCCCCAGTCGCCGTGGAGACCACGAACGGCGAACTGACCGGTTTGGTGGAAGGGCAACAGGTCAGAGAACTGCCGCTTAACGGCCGCAACTTCATGGAGTTGGTTACCTTGATGCCTGGCGTGTCCGCAGGTGAGGGGTTCAGTTCGCAGGACAAAGGTATTAAGGGAGGTTCGGACCTTTCCATCAGCGGAGGCCCGTCGAACGGGAACCTCTTCTTGGTCGACGGCGGCAACAACAACGACACCGGGTCAAATCGCACGATCCTCATTTACCCGTCGGTTGACTCGATCGAAGAGTTTAAGATCGAACGCAATAGCTATGGAGCACAGTTCGGCCTATCCGCTGGCGGACAGGTCAGCATTGTCACGAAGTCAGGGAGTAATGACTTCCACGGCTCTGTCTACTACTTCGGTCGAAACGATAAGCTGAACGCCTACGACACCATCTTGAAGGGCAACAGTGCACCGGGCGTCACGCCGGCGAAAAACAAACTTCGCAGGAACGATTTCGGCTACACCGTTGGTGGGCCCGTCAAGAAAGACAAAATCTTTTTCTTCTGGTCCCAAGAATGGAACCGCTCCATCGAAGGAAACGTCCGGACGGCTCATGTGCCGACCCTTGCGGAGAGGGCCGGAAACTTCTCCGATATCGCGGCTTGCCCCGGCGCTTCAGGCTTTCCCGCTGCTCCTGGCCTAATTGATCCCGATCCTACTAATCCGAATCCATTTACTGCCGATCCCTCGACTCCAGGAATCATTGATGTAATCCCACAGGCGCGCATCAGCCCCGTATCACAGGTGCTCATGAAGCAGTATCCTGCACCGACAAACTCGAATGCCTGCACCTTCAACAATTGGACCAAATCCTTGAATGTGCCCACTTACTGGCGGGAAGAGAATATTCGCGGCGACATAAATCTGACCAAGTCTCTCACCCTCATGTTAAAGTACACTCGCGACTCTTGGCAGATCGGTCCGCCATCTGCTGGATTCGGATGGGGAGACAATCCCCTTGGGGTAATTGATGAGGGCTGGCAGCAGCCCGGCAGCATCGCCACTGCCAAATTGAGTAAGACAATCGGTAGCAAGGCTGTAAACGACTTCCAGTTTAGCTACTCTACGAATAGTATCACCATAACCCAAGCCAACCCTACGCTGGTAAAGCAACTGAATGATGCCATCCCCACGTTTTTCCCCGTCTCGGGCAAGAAGTTTGGCGACCAGGGACCGAGCGTTTGGTACTCCGGGTGGGGCAACGCGCACCTCCCCAGCGTTTGGACGATTGCCCCATGGCAGAACCAACAGGATCTCAACACCTGGCAAGACGACTTCTCGATCGTTAAGGGCCGCCATACCTTGAAGTTCGGCGGCATCTACAGTAGGAACTTGAAGGACGAACAATCCCCGAATGCGGAATTTGGAGCCATCAATGGTGGGGTTGTCGGATACAATGGCTGCCAGAAACTTACGCAACCCGGTTGCGCTAACGCTCCGAAAGATGCAAAGGGCAATGGCATTTTCAAGACGGGATACGATGTCGCAGACAACATACTGCGCAACATGGCTGTCCCGTGGAGTGAGACTGCCTCGATTTTCACCAACGACATCCGTTGGCGAAATTACGAGTTCTATGCCGACGACAACTGGCGCGTAAACAACAGGTTGACCGTGGAATTCGGTGCTCGCTGGTCCATGCTACCGAACCCGTATTTTGAGGATGACCGCTACACGACCTTCAACCCCTCCGCCTTCAATCCGGCGCTCGGTAACGCTCCTTGCAACGGTTTGCTGTATTCGCCCAACGCACCCAATCCATGCCCCGCAGGCACTGGTGGGGTCGCGGGTCCAAATCGATCGCTGTGGAATAACAACTGGCACACTATCGCGCCACGGCTCGGCGTAGCCTTTGATCCTACGGGACGAGGCAAGTGGGCGATTCGCGGTGGCGCCGGACAATTCTTTAACCGTGACCGCTTGCATGCGTTGCAAATCGGAGGTTCCAATCCGCCTTTCGTGCAAAACTTCACAGATCTGACCGGTAACGGAAGATTTCTGGACAATACAAATCCGACTCCGGCCTGCGCCGCAAATTGCTTTGGCACGGGACTGGGTCTTCCTTCCAACGGGAATGAAACCAGCCACCAGGTGCCGAACAGTTGGCAGTGGAACTTGGCAGTTCAGCGAGAGCTTTGGAGAGACACCCGATTTGAGGTTGGATACGTCGGTAATCATACGATCGACTGGCTTAGCAAGGTCGACGCCAACCCGGTTCCGATCGCCGACCGTCTAGCCTATGCGCAGAGCAACGCCACTCTCGGTTCCGTCCGGCCTTTCAGCGCACTCGTCGGGAACAATTCGATCGCTTACTGGACGCGCCACGGTAGTTCGCACTACCACGCGCTGCAGACACTGTTCAACACACGGTTCCAACGCAACTCCGTGTTCCAGTTTTCTTATACTTGGTCGAAATTAATTTCCGACGCGCCTTTAGTGGATTCCCCAACCAACCTCGCGGTGGATGCCTTTAACCTGGGCGCGAGCAGGGGATTAGATCCACTCAACCGCGGGCATATCTTTGCCGCCAATCTCATCTACAACCTGCCGACATTACAAAGCTGGAACACCTTTGTCCGAACTGCGTTAGGTTCATGGGAAGCCGGTACGATCCTGAACTTTGCGGAAGGTCCGTCCATGGGCCCAGTCCTCGGGAGCGTTCCCAATGTTTCCGACCCCTCGGGCGTCGGCGGCGGGGGGGCGAAGAGTTCCGAGATGCCGCTTCGGGCGGTGGGTCAGCCTTGCCGGGGGAATCTCAAAAATGGGTTCCAATGGTTGAATCCCAACGCCTTTACCTTGACTGGCTTCCAACTCGGGACCACCACGGCCAATTCCGTGGGAGCCTGCACCGGTCCGCCAACAAGCACGGTAGACTTCTCAATGATGAAAAATTTCAGGGTTACGGAGAGAATCAAGGCCCAATTCCGAATGGAGTTCTTCAATCTCTTTAATCATCCGCAGTACTCAGCATCGTCGGTCGCGAATTTTGCCAACTCCCTGACTCCGAGTCTGGGCTTCAATTCCAACGGCGGCCCGGAGTTTCTCGATGCGTCTGGAAATGCGACGACGCTTGCCAATGCAAGGACACTCGCAAACCTTACCCCGGATCCCGGCTTCGCCCATGTCACACAGTCTCGTGAGACCGGCTGGCGGCAAATCCAGTACGCTCTGAAGTTCACGTTCTAGTCGAGGGTGCAACCCAAGTCTGAAGCGTCCCGCCTGGCACTCACCAGCCAGGCGGGATGCTTCGTTTTTAAGCAGGCGCAGCAAAATTTTTCGCTCGATTTCTTCGCCGAGAAAAAAAGCTCCATGCGTTAGAATGGACCTATGTTCGGTTATCCCTTAGGGCGTTTTCTTCTCCGGTTCTGTTCTTCCGCTCTCATTTACGTAGTTCCACAACTTGCTTTTGCGCAAGCTGGCGGGCCGCAGCGCGTTCCCGTTCCGCCGCCCCTCACAAAGCCAAACGCCTCCAAGCCCAAAGCCGATCGCAGCCTTCTGCCTCCCGTTCCCGTCTTCAAAGACATCGCCAAGCAAATCGGCGTCACCGGCGCGCACATCGCCGCTCCCGAAGCTCACTACGTCATTGACTCCACCAGCGGGGGCGCTGGGCTCTTCGACTGCGATGACGATGGCAGGCTGGATATCGTGTTGGTGAACGGCTCTACCGTCGAGGATTTGCTTAAAGGCGGCGATCCGATGGTCACCCTCTACCACCAGGAGGCCGACGGCACGTTCAAAGACATCACCGCCGCAGCCGGTCTGACCCGCAGGGGCTGGGGCATGGGCGTGGCCGTCGCCGACTACGACAACGACGGCAAGCTCGATCTCTTCGTCACCGGCTTCACCGGGAGCGCTCTCTACCGCAATCTCGGCAACTGCAAATTTGAAGACGTGACCGATAAGGCTGGCGTTCGCGGCAGCGGCTTCATGACCGGCGCCGCCTGGGGCGACTATGATCGCGACGGCTACGTCGACCTGTTCGTCTCTCGCTACTCGCACCTCGACCTCAACAACCTCCCGCAATTCGGCAGCAACAAATTCTGCCGCTACAAAGGCATCCTCGTGCAGTGCGGTCCCTGGGGTCTCGAAGGCGAAACC
>Ga0210404_10001021_pt1 | contig 12537 bp, 9 predicted proteins | sample IncBWH28MmetaG_FD_155455 | JGI IMG/M metagenome (GOLD analysis project Ga0210404, IMG submission 155455) | Forest soil microbial communities from Barre Woods Harvard Forest LTER site, Petersham, Massachusetts, United States - Inc-BW-H-28-M | ecosystem: Environmental > Terrestrial > Soil >... | reverse complement strand
ACAGAACCGAACCCACCGTCAGGAGTGCGAAGTCGACCGGGAGCGCGCCGCCGCCCTCGGCCTTCAGGGAGCCACCGTGGGACGCCACGATCTTCGGCATCGCCCCGGCGGCCAGGAGGGCCCGCTGCATCGCGGCGACCGCCTCGCCGTCCACGCCGTCGGCGGCCAGGATGGCGACCTTCCGGGTCTCCGCGCTGTCCTTGACCGTCTTCGCCATGCTCAGGGCGGCCGACCGGTCGACCGCCTGCTTCAGGGTGATCGGCTGGAACTTCTTCGGATCGGCGTCGGCCGGCACGCTCCCGTTGACGGGCCCGGTCGGCTTCGGCACCGCCAGGCCCAGCCCCTCGGCGACCTGGCCCGCCAGCGTCCGGTCCACGTGGGCCAGCATGCCCACCACGCGCTCCCGCACCTCCGGCACCTCGACCTTGCCCAGCTCGAAGCGCAGGGCCTGGACGATGTGCTGCTTCTCGGGGTCGGACTGGCTGTTCCAGAAGAGCGTCGCCTGGCTGAAGTGGTCGAAGAACTTCTCGCCCCGGTCGCGCACCTTCGGCCCGCCCAGCGTCTCCGGATGGGTCACGAAGCCCCCGGTGGCCCGGCCGGCCTGCATCGGGCAACCGCCGCCCAGGGTGTTGGGATGGTAGGCGGCCCGGCCGACGTTGATGTTCTGGCGCATGTGGCCGTCGCGCTGGTTGTTGTGCATCGGCGCGAGCGGCCGGTTGATCGGGATCTCGTGGAAGTTGGGACCGCCCAGGCGCGTGAGCTGGGTGTCGGTGTAGGAGAACAGGCGCCCCTGCAGGAGCGGATCGTCGCTGAATTCGATCCCGGGCACCACGTGCCCGGGGTGGAAGGCCACCTGCTCGGTCTCCGCGAAGAAGTTCTCCGGGTTGCGGTCGAGCACCAGGCGTCCCACCCGCTCCACCGGCACCTGCTCCTCGGGGACGATCTTGGTGGGATCGAGGAGATCGAACGCGAACTTGTGCTCGTCCGCCTCCTCGATGATCTGCAGCCCCAGCTCCCACTCTGGATACGCGCCGGCGGCGATCGCCTCCCACAGGTCGCGGCGGTGGAAGTCGGGGTCCTTGCCGGAGATCTTGAGGGCCTCGTCCCACAGCACCGAGTGCACGCCGAGCTTCGGCTTCCAGTGGAACTTCACGAAGCGGGCGGCGCCCCGGGCGTCGACCAGCCGGAAGGTGTGGATGCCGAAGCCCTCCATCATCCGGAGGCTGCGGGGAATCGCCCGATCCGACATGACCCACATGATCATGTGCATGGACTCGGGCATCAGCGAGACGAAGTCCCAGAAGGTGTCGTGCGCGGAGGCGGCCTGGGGGATCTCGTTGTGTGGCTCCGGCTTCACCGCGTGGATGAGGTCGGGGAACTTCACCGCGTCCTGGATGAAGAAGACCGGGATGTTGTTGCCGACCAGGTCGAAGTTGCCCTCGTCGGTGTAGAACTTCACCGCGAAGCCGCGCACGTCGCGCGCCAGGTCGCTCGACCCCCGCGAGCCGGCCACCGTGGAGAACCGCACGAAGACTGGCGTCTTCTTGGCGGGGTCCTGGAGGAAGCCGGCGCGGGTGTAGCGGCCGAGCGAGTGGTAGACCTGGAAGTAGCCGTGGGCGGCCGCGCCCCGGGCGTGGACGACCCGCTCCGGAATGCGCTCGTGGTCGAAGTGGGTGATCTTCTCCCGGAGGATAAAGTCTTCTAGGAGCGAGGGTCCGCGCGCGCTCGCCTTCAGCGAGTTCTGGTCGTCGTTGACGCGCACGCCCTGATCGGTGGTGAGCAGCTGGCCGTCCGGATCCTCGCGGAAGCGGTCCAAGGCCGCCTGCTTGGCCGAGCTCGGTCTGGCCGAGCCGGAGGCCTTGCGGGCGGGGCGCTTCTTGCTAGGCATGGAGCTTTTCCGCCTTCATCTCGGCCATCTCGGCCCCCGCCTCTTTGAGCCGAGCCTTGTCCCAGGCCTTGCCGATCCGGGGGAAGATCTCCCCCTCCTCCTCCCGGATGTGCTTCTCGAGGCTCGCGCCGACCGCCTTGACCTTGGCGAGCCACCCCGCCTCCGCCGGGTCCAGGCCGTCGATCTGCTTGACCAGCGCCTCGACCCGCTCCACCTCCTTCTGGTGCTTGCCGCGCCAGGCGGCGAGCTTGGCATCCCCCTTCCCCTCTCCGCGGGCGAGCGGTCCGTAGAGGCAGGCGTCCTCGATCTGCTCGTGCGCCTCGAGCTCGGGCTCGAGGTCGGTCCAGAGATCGCCGCGGTCCTCGGGTGAGGCCTTCAGGACCTTCTTGATGCCGGCCTTCGCTTTCTTGTGCTCTTGCTTGAGGAACTGAATCGCATCCATTCGTCGATCCTCCCGGGGGGCGAATACGCAAGGAGCGTGCCCTGCCACCGCGACGAGGAGAGACGAGGATCAGCGGGGGATTGCGGAGGTGCGATCGACGAGAAGCTTCGGAACGGCTGCCAAACGACTCGGTAACAACGTGCGGCCTCGGTAAGCGCGGCTACGCGCTCGACGCCTCCCGCACCGCCCAGGGCAGCGCCATGATCGCCCACGCCACCATCACCACCTCCGAGTCTCCGAAGTTGTACTCGGAGAGGCCGCCGATCAGGAAGCCGGTGATCGCCGCGATGCTCCCCGTCACCAGCGCCCGCTCCGCCGTCGCGTCCGTGGGCAGCCGGCGCAGCCGGCGGATCGCCTCGGCGTAGAAGGCGACCCAGAGCCAGCCCCAGGCGGCCAGGCCCAGCACGCCGCGCTCCACCAGGATCTGCAACGGGGTGTTGTGCACGTGCCCGGTGCGCTTCTTGACCGCCTCCGGTAGCGCATAGCGCTCGTACTCGCGCTTGACGCCCCCGGGACCCAGCCCGAGCACCGGGTGCTGGCGCCACATGGTGAGCCCGCTGCGCCACATGTAGACCCGCTCTCTCACCGTGGGATCGTCCGGATCGCCCATGGTAAGGAACCGCTGGCGCAGGTGCTGAGGCCCGGCCAGCACGGCGAGCCCGAGCACGAGGAGACCTCCGAGCAGCAGCCAGCGCCCCTTCCGGGTAGCGGGAAGCAGCGTCAGCACGCCCGCGGCAAAGCCCATCCAGGCGCCGCGTGTGTAGGTCGCCAGCAACCCTCCGAGCGAGACCAGCCACGGCAGGGGCAGCCAGCGCGGGTAGGCTGCGGCCGGCAGGATCCGGGGCAAGTTGGCCAGCAGCACCAGGTTCAGCACCCCCGCCAGGGTCATGTAGATGCTGAAGAAGCCGCGGGCTCGGTAGCAGCGGTGATAGAGCCAGGCCGGAACGCCGTAGTCGGGGGCCGTCCCGGGACAGGCCACTGTTTGCAGAATCCCGACCGCCGCGGCGACGGCAACCACGACCAGCTGCGCCGAGAGAAACCGGAGGCCGTCCTCGGGCCCGGCGAGCGTGTCGGCGGTCACGTAGAGGGTGGCGACCAGCAGGAGGCCCTTACAGGCTCCCAGGGCGGCGATGGGATGCCCGCCGGCGAGCGCCGAGACTAGCGTCAGCGCGCTGAACGCGAGCACGGGCTGCCAGAGTGGCCAGGGCGCGGCCGCGCGCGCCTGGGGATCGCGCAGGCGCCAGAGCCAGAGGAGGGTCAGCAGGACGAGGGCGGTCTCGGATAGGGTGATGGACAGGCCGAGGCCGAGGACAAACGCCCCGAAGGCACCGCGGCGGAGCGCGGTCAAATCAGTAGGCGTTGCGGTCGGAGACCACGCGAACCACGGTCAGCATGATGATCTTGAGGTCGAGCCAGAGCGACCAGCGCTCGATATACTCGATGTCGTGCTCGATGCGCTTCTCCAGCGAGGTGCTCCCTCGCAGCCCGTGCACCTGCGCCCACCCCGTGATGCCGGACTTGACCTTGTGACGGAGCATGTACCCGGGCACGGTCCGCCGAAAACCCTCCACGAAGATGGGCCGCTCCGGTCGGGGGCCGACCACGCTCATCTGTCCGCGGCACACGTTCACAAACTGCGGCAGCTCGTCCAGGCTGAAGCGCCGCAGGAAGGCCCCGAGGCGGGTCCGCCGTGCGTCGCCCTTCGAGGCCCAGACCGGCCCGGTGCTCGCCTCCGCGTTGACCCCCATGGTCCTGAACTTGAGCATCTGGAACCGCTGGCCGTCCAAGCCCATCCGATCCTGCCGATAGAGAATCGGACCGGGCGAGGTCAGCTTTACCGCGAGCGCGATGCCCAGCATCACGGGCGAGAGCAGCACCAGCACCGAGGTGGCGAACACCACGTCGAACGCACGCTTCGCGATCCGACTCCAGCCGTGCAACGGCGAGTCCCGCAGGTGGATGAACGGGATGCCCTCGAAGTCCTCGACCCCGCCCCGGAGCGACGCGAACCGGATGAGGTCGGGTACCACATGGATCGTGACCGGCTCGTCGCCGATGGCGTCGAGCAGGCCGGGGAGCCGGGCGTAGTCCTCGTGGGCAAGAGCAATGATGACGTGATCCACCTCGTGCGCGTCCAGGACTGCGCGGAGATCCGCGTAGCCCCCGAGCCACCGCGTCCCCCCGGCTCGGTCCTTGTCGTCCCCCACCAGTCCGAGTACGTGAAGGCCCACGTCCGGCCGGGACTGGATCCGCTGGAGCACGGCCGTTACCGGCTCGCCGTCACCGACGATCACCGCGCCGCGCAGGTTGTAGCCGCGGCGCCGTGCGAAGCGCAGGGCCTCGCGAAAGGCGGCGCGCGAGAACCACACCAGACCGATCGAGAGCAGCCAGAAGTACACGATGACGACGCGCGAGTACTCGTATCCCTTGAAGAAGAACGCCATCACCGCCACCAGCACGAGGGCACCCATCGTGGAGGCCTTGGCGATGTCGGCCGCCTCCGAGAGATGCGATCCGATGCGCCGCGGCCGGTAGAGATCGAACGCGTGGAACGACACGCCCCAGACCAACAGGATCGGGATCAGCATGAGCAGGTACGGCCCGAGCGGTGGTACCTCGCCGCCCGTGATCGGAGGCACGATCACGTAGAAGCGAACGCCGTAGGCGAGCAGCCAGCAGCCCGCCACCAGCAGTAGGTCGGACACGAGCATGAGCTGCTCGAACAGACGCGAGTAGGCCTTCAGCACAGGCCGTGCTCCGCGAGCCTCGCCGTCAGATAGCCGTGAATCCGCTCCTTGAACAGCGCGCGGTCGAAAGCCTCGGCGCGAAGCCGGAGCGCCTTGGGCTCGAATCGGTACTGGCCGGATTCGAAGCGACGGATCCCGTCCGCGAGCGCATCCACGGTCTGGTCGGCGAAGAAGAGGCCCGTCGGGGGCTCCGCCCCCCCCGGCGGAACCACGGTCTCGCGCGCGCCCCCCTGCCCGAAGGCGATGACCGGGCGTCCCGCGGCCATGGCCTCGAGCGGGGTGATGCCGAAGTCTTCCAGCGTGGGAAAGATCAGCGCGCGGCAACCGGCATACAGCTCCGCGATCGTGGAATCGTCGCGCCACCCGAGGAACTCGACGGTGGGCCCGGCCAGGGACCGGAGACGACGCTCCTCCGGCCCCGTCCCGACCACCAGCAGGCGGCAGCCGAGACGGCCGGCTGCCTCCACCGCGAGGTCCACGCGCTTGTAGGGCGTCAGAGCGGAGACCACCAGATAAAAGTCCTTCGGCGGGGACTCGTCGATCCGGAAGCGGGACACGTCGACCGGGGGGTAAATGACGTCGGATTCACGACCGTACGCGAGCCGGATACGGTCGGCGATGAAGCGCGAGATGGCCACGAAGTGGTGTACGCCGGCCGCGGTCCTCCGGTCCCATCGCCTGAGCGCCGCCGCGACGGGCGGCATCAGCATGCGGGTCGGCCAGCTGGCCCGGGACCTGAAGTACTCGTCGTACAGGTCCCACACGTACCGCATCGGGGTGAAGCAATAGCACACATGCAGCGCTCCCTCGGGCACGCGGACGCTCTTGGCCACCGCATGGCTCGAGGAGAGGATCAGGTCGTAGCCTCGCAGATCGAAGCGGCGGACGGCGGCCGGAAAGAGTGGGAGGTAGTGGCGATAGCGGCGCTCGGCGTCCGGGAGGCGCTGGATGAAGGAAGTCCGGATGCGTCGGTCCTCGATGGTGGGCGACACCGAGCCGGGGATATGGAGGAGGGTGAACACCGGGGCCTCGGGAAACAGCTCGCAGAAGACCTCGAGACATCGCTCGCCGCCTCGCATTCCGGTGAGCCAGTCGTGGACCAGCGCCACGTTCACGGCAACCTCCGCTTTGGAGAACGTCAGCGTGACGACGAAGTCGTCCGCTGGCGCCAGTAGGCGAGCAGGTCCTTCAGCGTCCGCTCGAAGGGAATCTCCACCTCCCAGCCGGTGGCCTTCCGGATCTTCGACGCGTCTCCCTCCAGCACCATGACGTCCGAGGGCCGCAGCCGCGCGGGATCAGTCTCGACCGCAATACCCTTGACCCGGGACTGCTCCAGGAGGAAGTCGAGCACCTGCTGGATCGCCCACGAGCGGCCCGAGCAGAGATTGTAGACCTCACCCGGCTCCCCGCGCTCCAGCAGGAGCCAGTACCCGCGCACGATGTCGCGGACGTCCGAGAAGTCCCGCCGAGGCGTGAGATCGCCAACGGACATCAAGGGCTCTTGCAGACCGGCCTCGATCTCGGCCACCTGCTTGGCGAAGTTCGAGGTGACGAAGACCTCGCCGCGACGCGGTCCCTCGTGGTTGAAAGCGCGCGCGCGGATGATCGGCAGGCCGTAGCTCATGAAGTACTGGTAGCCCATCACGTCCTGGGCCACCTTGCTCACCGCGTACGGAGACAGCGGGCGGAACGGGTTGGTCTCGCGAATCGGCAGCTCGTCCGGGTGGACGAGACCGTACTCTTCGCTGGTCCCCACCACCAGGAAACGCGGCGCCATCTTGAGCCGGCGGATTCCCTCCAGCAGGTTGACCTGCGAGATGACGTTGGTCGACAGGGTCTCGGCGGGCATCCGCCAAGACGCCCCCACGAAGCTCTGCGCCGCCAGGTGAATCACGTGGGTCGGCTCCGCCCGGGATCACAGGCTCCGCACCGCGGCCAGGTCGCGGAGGTCGCACTCGATCAGCTTGATCTGCGATCGTAGGTGCTCGATGTTCTCGGTGCGGCTCCGCCACCGGCTCGATCCGAACACCTCGGCACCCTGCGCGAGCGCGTACTCCGCCATGTGGCTGCCGACGAAGCCGGTGATCCCGGTGATGAGCACACGCATTCTGCGGCATTATACACGAGCCGACGAGACCGCTCGAAGCATCGGGGCGCCGGCGCGACGACTCAAGCGCTCAGGTCTTGGCGTTGAGGAGCAGGGCGGTCCCGAGGCCGGTGAAGATGATGTTTGCCGACCATGCCGCCAGCGCCGGGGGGAGAAGATCGGCTCTGGCGAACGCCAGGGCGACGGAGTGCACCAGCCAGTAGGCGACCGCGACGAGGATCGCCACGCCGATACCAACTGCCCTGCCGCCACTGCGGGGGGCCGCGAGGGCAAACGGGATCGCGACCAGCGCCATGATCAAGTGAACCAGGGGGAAGGAGAGCTTGGAGTAGAGCTGGACCAAGTACGTCCCGACCTGATGGCCCCCGTCGCGGAGCTTCGTCACGTAGGCCCGGAGCTCCAGGAAGCTCATGGCATCGGGTAGCTTCTGGACCCGGATGAAGTCGTCGATGTGCTCCGGCAGCTCCATCACGCGATGCTCGAAGCTGCGCGTTTGCACCTGTTGAGACGAGCCGATCTGGCGGGCGATTCCTCCCCACATCTCCCAGCCGTCCGACACCCATTGAGCCCGGCGGACGTCGAGTCGATCGATCAGGCGGAAATCCGGCGTCAGGTCCAGCACGATCAGTCCGTCCAGGGACCGCGCCACCGGATCCAGCAGCCCGATCTTGAGGAAGCGTCGATCCGAAGACCGGTACCACATCTGGCCCTGCTGCTGGAGGTGCCGGGGGGGAAAGCCGCGGATCTTGACCCGATCCACTTCCTCGGCCTTCGCGGCGATCAGGGGCAGCGCGGTCTCCTGGAAGACCAGGGCACCCACGCTCATCAGGAACGCGATCAGCAGGATAGGGACGCACGCCCGATAGAGGCTCACGCCGGCCGCTTTCAGCGCGTCGAGCTCCCGCTGGCGAGTCAGCGAGACGAACAGAAAGACCGTCGCGACCAGCATGATCAGCGGCAACCCCTTGTAGATCTCCCGGGGCACCAGATAGAGAAAGTGCTGGGCGATGTACATCCAGGGTGGCTTGGCGCGAAGGAACCGGTCCAGGCTCTGAACCAGATCGACGATCACGCTGAAGGCGGAGCCGATGAGCAAGCCGACCCCGATCAGCAGCAAGTACTGGCGCATCAGGTATCGGTCGATGATGAAGCTCGACCCGCGCGGCCCCCGCACCTGGAACCGGGCGGTCCAGCCGAGCGCGCGGGGACCCCGTTCTCGGCGGCCCGGCGGCAGCCAGCCCGCCACACGCCAGAAGAGGTCCAGCCACCCGGTGGGGATTCCGGTCGTGACGGCCCGGAGCAGGGCCAGGCCGATCACCGCGAAGATCGCGTTCGGCAGCCAGATGGCCAGCCAGACCGGCAGGCGCCCGCCCAGCGCCGGCCCCTCGAGGGCGGTCGAGAGGATGTAATAGGAGATCACGATCGCGAAGCTGGAGGTGATTGCCACCGCACGCCCCCCCCGGTGCGACCGGATGCCCAGCGGGAAGCCCACCAGCACGAAGACGACGGCCGCCATCGGCAGGGCGAACCGCTTGTGAAGCTCGACGAGAAATGGCGCGGCCTTCCCTCGGTCCGTCGCCTCCGCGGCGGCGGCGGTCAGACCCCGCAGCGGCATCTCTTTCTCCGGCTTCGCCTGCTGCTCGGAGGTCGCGGCCGGACTGGAGAGCGGCAGGTTCATGTCGTACAGGGTGAAGGTGGTGTATCGGTAGCGCCGTGGATCCGCGACGTCGCTCTCGTTGATGGTCCCGTCGATGAATCGGAGCGTGAGGCGGCGGCGCTCGCTGTTCGACAGCACCCGCCCCTCTCGGGCCACGATGATCCGCGACAGGGCCGGGTCGCGCTCGTCGGAAGCCAGCAGGCCCTTCAGGGCAAACTGCGAAGGGCTCACCTCCTCGACGTAGAGCACGATCCGGCCGAACGTGCTGCTGAACGCACGCTCCTGGATACCCGTGGTGGCCTGCGTTTCCAGGATCCGGAAGATCTGCTTCTGGAACGCGGCGCTCGCCCACGGGTTCACGACGAGCGTCAGCCAGGCGATGAGGGCGCTCGCGATGATGCCGGCGGCAAGGAACGGCCGAAAGAGCCGGGCGGGGCTGACCCCGGAGGCCTTGAGCGCAGCCACTTCGAGATCGGCACTCAGCCGCCCGCCCGCGATCAGCACCGCCATCAGCACCGCGATCGGCAGGCTCAGCGACAGCAGCGGCGGCAACAAGTAGAGGAGCAACGCCAGCACCAGCCGGACGGGCACCTGCTTGCCGATGACCAGATCGGTCAGCTGGTAGACACGGTCGATGACCAGGAAGAAGGTGAACACCACGACGCTGATGGTGAACGGTGGCCAGAGCTCGAGGGCCACGTATCGGTCGAGGATCCTGATCATCCCATGCACATTGTACTCGCCCCGGGCGCGGTGGCCCTGTTGCTGCTACACTCTCTCCGCGATGCGAAGGCTCGTTCGCGGACCGTGGCCCCTGAACCCGCCCGTGCCCAGGTCGATCGGCACGGCGATATGAGCCGCCGTTCGCGTCGCGCCGCGGCAGGTTTGTTGCTCGCGCTTGCGGGCTTCCTCCCGGCGGGCTGCGGGTACGGCTTCCGCGGCAACCTGCCCGGCCACCTCAAGACCGTGGCGGTGCCGGTATTCAAGAACAAGACGGAGGTGGCCGGCCTCGAGACCACCATCACTTCTGCCGTCATCTCCGCCTTCTCGAGTGGAGGCCGGCTCCGCGTCGTCCCCGTGGAGCAGGCCGACTCGATCCTCGAGGGCGAGATCGTCGGTTACCAGATCGACGGGGCGGGCTTCGACCGCAACGCCAACGTGCAAGCCTACCACCTGCGGGTCGTCCTGAACGTGGCCTTCCGCGACGTGCGTCAGAACAAGCTGCTGTGGCAGGAAAAGGGCCTGACGCAGACCTCCGACTTCCAGGTGCAGGGCCAGGTATCGGATACCCTCGCGCAGGGGAGCGGCGCGGCGAGCCAGGCCGCGGCCGACATCGGGCGCAAGATCGCCAACGCCGCCGTGGAGCTCTTCTAGAGCCCCGGTCTCCCCGAGGTGCCGATCTGCCCCAGCCCTAGCGAGGTGCCGATCTGCCCCAGCCCTAATAGGTTCAGCGAGAAGCGGAACTCGCTGTCGCGGTTGTGCCGGTTGATGTAGATCGCCGAGATCGACCAGCAATCGAATTGCCACGTGAAGCCGCCGCGGACCTCGACCGACGTACCACCGTTGATGAGCTCCCAGGCTGCCCCAGCCCTCAGTTCGAGGCTCGGCAGGACCCGGGCTGTCCCATCCGCGGTCAACGTGCGCTGGGCGCCCGGCGGAGTGATCTGGGGGCCGAAGACCACCGTGTTGCCCTGCTCGTTGAATCGGGGGCCGGCCGCGAAGGAAAACCTCGGATACACGACGCCGATCGTCCCGGCGGCCTCGCGGAGCCCTAGCCCATACATGTTGTACCGGGCGTAGCCGGCCACCCGGATCCGTTGGTTGGGCTGCAGGGCCAGGTCCCCGTACAGATCGCCGACCGGCTGGCCGATGGGCTTGAAGTTATAGGTCTGGCTCAGGGTGAGCCGCACCAGCTCCCAGCGCACCGCTTCCTGATCCGGCCCCGCCACGGACTTCGCTTTCAGCACGTTCGCCACCTGGTACGTCACCTCGTTCGCCTTGCCGAGCCGGTCTATCCCGTGCGCCCGCTCGTAACCGGGGTCTATTCCCGTGCCGGTGCTGTAGCCCGGGTCGTAGGTGGGCATCGCCTTCTGGTCGAGACCGCGAATCTCGATGAGCGTCGCACGCGGCTCGATCGAGTGCTGCAATGCCGCGATACCCGCGGTGCCGTCCGTGGCATAGACCCGTGTCATTTGCGTCTGCGCCTCCACGCCGACCTCCGCCTGGCGGCGCAGCCGCGGGTCGTACACGGACGCTTGACTCACGATGCCGTCCACCCCCGCATGAAATCCTGTCACGCGCAGGTCGTAGTAGGTGAGGCGCCCCCCGGCAAACGGCGTGACGGTCACGAGGCCGGCGATCGGGATCGGCACGAAGAAGCGCGGGTGAAAATCCGCCCGCACGCCCGCGGGGCCGTCCACGTCGCGAATGAACTTGACGAAGGATGCATTGGTCTCGTAGAGCAACCAGGGCGCCCCCGGCACGGCCTGGCGGACGCCGGTGAGCTGGATGTTGGGTACGCGCTGCAGCTCGATGGGTCGGAGCGTTGTCAGGTCCTGGTACCACAGCACCTGGCCGAGCAGGCTCCAGTTGGTCCAGCTCTTGATGAGTGAGACGGTGGTGGTGGCCGCGAGCCGGGAGCGGTCCGTCAGGCGATCGGCGTAGTCGCGGAAGATCTGGTCATCGCTCGTGACCGTGGAGTCCACCTTGAAGGCCAGGCTCGGCGTGATCCGCCAGTCGTGCCGCAGGGACGTCCAACCCCGATTCTCGGGCACCCCGACCTGTCGACTTCCGCGGAAGGCTTCGGTGATCCCGAACGCGGAAAGCTCACCGCGCTGGTCCTGCGAGACGATGTACCGGTAATCGGCGTCCAGGCCGACGCCGCGAGCGCTGAAGGTGTCGAGGGACACCGTGAGATCCTGACTGTCGTCGATCGCCCAGTAGTAAGGGACCTTGGCAAAGTAGCCCCGGCGACTGTTCTGGCCGAACTCCGGGAACAGGAAGCCGGACTGCCGCTCGCGGCGCAGGGCGGCCGCGAAGAATGGGATCCAGGGCACCAGGGGCACGCGCTTGACCCAGAACGAGGCGTCGCGGCCGTAGACGATGTCGTCCAGGTCCGCTGTTCCCGACCCGAAGTGGAACGACCAGGGTGGGTCGTCGCCGTCGCAGGTGGTGAACACACCGCGCCGGATCCCGTAGACGCTGTCACCGATGCGGTCCATCCGCTCACCGGAGAGGTGGTAGTAGGGGGGCGAGAATCCGGAGCCGTTGTAGACGACCCCGGTGCCGGTCTTCAAGTTGTAGTCGATGCGCTCGCCGACCAGGCGGTCGGGCCCGTCGTAGAAGACCACTTTCCCCTGAGCCACCGCCTGCCCGGTGTCGCGGTTGATCTCCACGCGGTCGGCGAGCAGGCGGCTCTGCCCGCGCGTGATCTCGACGTCGCCGACGGCGATCATGAGATCGTTGGGGCCGCCCAGCTGGAGGATCTGGTCGGCCAGGACGGTAGCCTGCTCCTCGCCGGTGCCGATCGCGATGCCTTCCGGCCGGGGGGCCGGGCTCACCGGCTGGGCCCAGCCCGATCCGGCGCCGAGCAGCACGAGCAACATGCTCCTGAGAAGTAGCGACCCAGTGGGATGTGCGGGCATTCTGCGAGCCCGCATGACGGAGTTGGAAGGCAGGGCCGTCGGCACGGGCCAC
>Ga0210404_10001020_pt1 | contig 12539 bp, 7 predicted proteins | sample IncBWH28MmetaG_FD_155455 | JGI IMG/M metagenome (GOLD analysis project Ga0210404, IMG submission 155455) | Forest soil microbial communities from Barre Woods Harvard Forest LTER site, Petersham, Massachusetts, United States - Inc-BW-H-28-M | ecosystem: Environmental > Terrestrial > Soil >... | reverse complement strand
TCTTCACCGTCACAACGCTGATCATCTTCCTAGTCAACGGGAACCGATGGAGGAAGTTGCTAGGTATCAGTTCATCCGCTGCGTCAGTCAGCTAGCATTTGAGGAATGGCCCGTGGAGGGCAGAGCCGATTCCGGACTTGAGATAAGGCGGCTCCTACTGTTAACCCGCCTCAGAAACGCTTCGAAAGGATTGACCATGCCGAAGCTTGTTAACGATTGCGAAAAGGTACCAGGGTGGAGTGTGCCAGGCAAGACCTCTTGGGACCTAGTTCGGATGGTGGTCCAGACCTTACTCGATGATCGACTGGTTGCAGTGAAGACAAATTTTGAGCTGACCACTCAGGGCCGAGAGTATCTGGAGGATCCTTCAAAGTGGCAGATTGATGGGAGAACAACCGAAGACATCGAACAGAGACTGTTCTGGGAATCCATCTACGAAGTCTTCGACAAAGCGTATCGCGGGCTTCGAACTAGGATCAAAACCAAACAGGTCTAGGACCGGCTAAACCCCACTCAGTCCGGACTCGAACAACCCGTGGCAGGCTTGATGAGGGATCCCGGGCGAGGGGATCGTCGATCTGAGAGTCACTACGATCCAATGCCCCCCGGGGGTGAGGGGGGGTTCGACTTGGTGCTGTTACGATTCTCGCTTATTCCCAACTGTCTGGGGCTGTTTCGAGCCCGGAAGCCGGTTCTGGGAGGTGCTCGGAACGAGCAGGAGCCCCAAGGAAAACGAGCAGGAAGGGCAGCTGCTGAGAAAGTGCCTGTAAACTCTCCGAGGGAGAAAACTTGGGGGATCTCCCGTTTTGGGAGATCGCTTTAGTCTACGAATATGGTTTCCTTGGGGAAGACTTCGATGCCGTTTGCGGAGATCTTGTAGGGTCTGGGCTGCATGTCGATCGGGGTCTCTCTCATCTTCTCTACTTGGAGAACCCGGTTGTATGTCTTGCCGACTTTGGCGTTGGACATTATGACGACACCGTGAGCAAGGTATTCTTCCAGCTGGATGGCTCTCTCAACAGTGGGACCCATCGCTCGTAGTTCCGTGGTCATCAAGCATGTTGCGCCAGTCTTGACAAGGGCGTCGACTAGGTCTAGAATGGCAGTTCTCCTCTCGACCATCTCGGGGTACTGGAATATCAGCGAAGTGACAGGGTCGACCACGACTCTCTTAGCATTGATCAGTTCGGTGTGAGTCTTGATTCCTTCGATGAGGCTGAGGATCGAAAAGTCTTTTCTCCCGATAGATTGTCGTCCGATCTTCACCTCTCCTGGCATGTGGCGGAGCGGGGACGCGTTGATGAAGGCGAACTTCTTGCCCTTCTCAAGCTCTTCGAACTTCCACCCGAAGAGCGCCATCTCACGGTAGTAGTGTGCCTTCGTCTCATCTAGGCTGACGAACGCACCGTTCTCTCCGTAGATCTTGATCCCGTTCATGAGGAATTGCGATGTGAGAATTGTCTTACCGGTACCTGGGCCTCCGACTAGGAGTATTACTCGTCCTCTTGGGAATCCGCCGCTGAGAATCTCGTCTAGACCGGGGATTCCTGTGGGTGTTCTGTCGACTGTGGGCATCTTTCCTTTACCGCTCTGACTTTGGAGTTCGTATCTTTCGGCCATGGTATAAATCGCTTCGGATTCTTCGACTCTAATCTTGTTTTGAATCCTATTGTTACCTCCACCTCTGTGCACGGGTAACGCCCTGTTTAGCAGAATAGAGAACTCGAGACTACTATCGAGCTTCATGCTCGGTGTCCTATGGCAGCCGCGGTGGAACATGTGGCGCACAGAAAAAAGAAACAATACGATCCCATGTCACCGCCACAGCTACCGACCTTTGGAACCGTCCCGATTCTTCCTCACACTTTCCAAATCGTTCTAAGGCTATCTCGGCCAAGGACTTGGACTTTTGCGGCTTCTAGCTTTATTCTCGGATACACATTAGCCGGAGGCAGTTCACTATTTCAGTTGGCACTCGGGTTGGCCGTCGCAGGTCTTGTCACGGCGGCAACTAACGTTGTGAACGCTTTCGCTGACAGAAAGGAGGACGCTGTAAACCAGCCCAGCAGAGTCTTCTGGATCGACCAGATCGGGCTCCCTGGAACAATCTCAAGTCTGCTTATACTCTACGGGATGGCAATAGCGGCCTCCATCCTCCTCGGCCCACTCTTCATGCTAGTGTTAGCAGTAGGAATTTTCAATTCCGTATTCTACTCTCTACGACCATTACGATTCAAAGCGAGACCTCTCGCAAGTCTCGTATCATTCTCCGGCGCTGTGGGCTTGTCGTTCCTCAGCGGTCTGAGCGTGATGGGATCCATCAACCTCCTGAATCCGGTATTCTTACTCCTCACGTATTTCATGTTCACATATGGAACCGTCAAGAACCTCCCCGACTATTCCGGAGACAAGAAAGCTGGCACAAGAACCTCAGCAACAATCTTTCACAGTCTAGCCAACGCGGTCCGATTCAGTGGGCTCTTCCTCTTCACACCGTACGTCCTGTTGGCAACATTTGTCGCCACGGGCGCCCTCGGTCCAATCTACCTCGCCGACCTGGGAATGGGGCTCATCTTCGCAATGATCTTCTTCCAGATGCTGAAAGCAAAAACCTCGCAGGAGCTTGAGAAGACTCACACATTCGGATTCTTCTACGCAATCTCGTTCATCCTCTTCACTCTCGTGCTTACATCTCCAACGCTCGCCTCGATAATCGTCATTCTCTCCGCGTATCTATGGACACTCCTCGTCTCCCGCGTTAGCATGGACTCGAGAGTGGAGAACAGGGACTGGGAGAAGCCTCGGAGGAAGAAGACGTGAACAACGCCCTAGTCGGTAAAGAACTCTCTTTCGATCTTCTCAAAAGTCTAATCCTCACGCCTGTATCTACCGGTTTCAATCTCGCGATAATGGGTCCTCCTGGGGTCGGCAAGTCGACTCTGTGCCAGGAACTGATCAAAGAAGCGTCCAAATCAGGTCTAAAATGTCTGTATGTAATAACAAACAATCCTGTAGATCTCGTAAAGCAGCAACTCCGAGACATGGGAGTGGCACCAGTTGCGAGAAATGAGCCGGTCATATTCGTAGACATGTATTCTTGGCTTCTGGGAGAGCCTTCAACAGAACGGTTCCAGATCGACAACGCCTCAGACGTAGCTGCCCTCAGCGTAGTGGTCTCGAGCGCGGCACAAGTGGCCGGTGACAGATCCTTCGTCGCGTTCGACACTCTCTCCACTCTGCTCGCCTACAACTCGGAAGAGCTCTGTGTTCGCTTCATGAAGTCGCATCTCGCTAGGATGAAGAGACATGGAAACATTGGCGCATACGCCATAGAAACGGGCATACACAGCAACTCGTTCTACAACGAAGTCAAAGCAACATTCGATGGCGTTATTGAGTTGAAACTCGAGGAGTTGGACGGAGAACTACGCCGCTTCATCCGAGTATACCGATACAGAGGAAGTCATGAGACAAAATGGTTCAGGCTACTGATTGGACCTGACCGGGTAGTGAAGATCTACTGATGCGAACGACTACGATAGCTAATCGTGATGAGCACGATGCCGCTCGCTCCGTTGACCTTCTCGCAGAAGATGGGTACAATCTGCTTAAATTAGCTGTAAAGGTTGGAGCTTTACAGTGACGGGCGTGGAGCCTACCGGGATCAAGGTCTTAGACGACCTGCTAGGCGGTGGACTGCCTAGACCATCGGCAGTTGGAATCATAGGCGCCGTCGGTAGCGGCAAATCCAGCCTGGTCCGGCAGCTCGCAGTTACAATGCTTGAGCGCGACTTTCGGGTCCTCTATTACGCAATCGACGAGTCTGCGGAAGATGTCAGAGAAAGCGTCGCCACTTATGGAATAGACGTCGGCAAGTACGAGTCAGAAGGCAGACTCTCATTCATCGACATTTTCGCGCTCGGCGTCGAAAGGCTCGCTGAAGCCTACCCGGTAGAAGAGCCTGAACAGATTGTCGACAGCACCTTCAAGTTTTCAGACCTCGTCGCTCAGGGCCGAAGCTTCACTCTGAAGCACTTAGGCAAGAAACAGTTCGTCATCATGGACTCGCTTACGCCCTTCTTCCTTATGGTCGAGGCGAAGCGGGTCTTCCAGTTCGGACAAGTGCTAAAGTATGCTACACGCTTCGCCAAAGCCATCGGCGTCGCAACACTACATACCAAAGTCCTTGACGAGACGATTGAGAACGCTATGGTCAATTTCGCCGATGTCGTTCTGGATCTCGAACGTCGCAAGACCGCTGAAGGACCCCTCGCACGCGGCGGAACCCTACGACTCGTGAAGATGGGCAAGAACCCAGTCCCCTCCCGAGGCTACTACTACGAGATGACGCCTCAGGGAATAGCAATCAGCACTACACCCCCCATCTAAACCACGCTCCTTTTCTCCACACCTTAGGTTGCTAGCCCAGATATACCAGCAGTCTCTTCAAAACAGTCCATGGCAACGAAGTCTGGCGAGACAGGTACAGGTATTACTAGCGACGAGATGCAAATTGCAGAGCTCAACTCTGAATATCTGGGAGTCAACCACTTCCAGCTGATGGAAGCAGTCGGCGCAAAAACCTCGCGAGAAATAGTCGCACGAATTGCTGCTAGACCCAGCCCCAACCCGAGGATACACGTTTTTTCCGGTCCGGGTAAGAACGGCGGTGATGGCTTCGCCGTCGCCCGACATCTAGCTTCACAAGGACTCAAAGTTAGAGTCACATTGGTTGCCAGACCGAACGATGTGAAGGATGAAGCAGCAAAACATCAACTCACCACTATCGTTCAGATGAATGACAGTATACAATTCGAGACTCTCCCCGACTCTTCCCAACTAAGACCGGTTGAAGCGGACATTATCCTCGACGCGATTCTCGGCTATGGAGTGAAAGGAGAGCTTCGCCAACCACTCCTGGCCGCAGTTCGAATAATCAACCGATCCAAGGGATACAAGATCGGCCTAGATCTGCCGTCAGGATTAGACAGTGACACCGGAGAACCACACGGCGAAGCGGTCAAAGCTGACTTGACAATATCGCTTCACAAGATCAAACAGGGCCTTGTAAAAGGAAAGGAGTACGCGGGAGAAGTCATCGCGCTGCCGATCGGAATCCCGCCGGAAGCAGAGACCTACACTGGACCCGGCGACTTCAAGACGCTGTGGAAACCACGCCCTGCCAACGCACACAAAGGCGACTATGGACGACTACTCGTAATCGGCGGCAGCGAAAACTTCACAGGCGCACCCGCCTTCTCAGCCCTAGCAGCCACAAAATGTGGCACAGACCTAGTCTACGTCGCCTCTCCGACAAAAACCTCAGAGATAATTGCGTCATACTCACCAGACCTGATCACCATCAAGCTCCCGGGCGAACATCTCAACCTCAAAGCTCTCCCCGACCTCGAGAAATGGATGAGCTCCGCAGACGCAATAGTCCTCGGACCAGGAATAGGACTACACGAGGAAACAGTAGATGTCGTCAAGAAACTCATCACACAAAGCGGAGAACTAAACAAGCCACTGGTTCTAGACGCGGACGCGTTGAAAATATTCGGCCGAAGCCGCAGACGGCTCAACAACCCAGCAGTCCTCACCCCGCACGCCGGAGAATTCGCAGCAGTCCTACAGCGGAAGATCAGTCCAGAAATGCAGCTCCGACAAGAAGCAACGACTCAGCTAGCTAGAGAGACAGGCGCGACGGTTGTACTCAAAGGAAACGTGGACATCATCTCGGACCCGACGCGTCAGAAACTCAACAAGACAGGAAACCCCTACATGACAGTCGGCGGAACAGGCGACGTTCTAACCGGCATAATCGGCGCACTCCTAGCCCAACACGTAGAACCGTTCAGAGCAGCCGCGGCCGGAACATTCCTCAACGGACTCGCAGGAGACATGTTGATGAAGGAGAAAGGACCAACAGTCACACCGCTGGCACTAGTAGACTTCATCCCCCAGGCGATCAAGTATTGCATAGAAGGACCACCATATCCGAAAGTTCAAGACTAGAGAACCCAGCATCGCCACGAATAATGATCTACGACTATCACCAAGACGATCCGAGCAAATGCACATCAGCAAAACTCCAGAAATTCCACCTAGCACGACAACTACCTTCTCTAAAACAGATTCCGCGATCAGCGGTAGTACTCAATCCGTCAAGCAACCTTACACTATCCTTTCAGGATCGAACGCTGATAGAACAATACGGAATAGTGGGACTAGACTGTTCATGGAACCAGTCAGAAGAAATTATTCAGAACAATATCAAAGGGGAAAACCGGCGACTACCTACACTTCTGGCAGGCAACCCAACAAACTATAGCATTCGCGGAAGACTCAGCACCGCAGAAGCACTAGCGGCTGCTCTTATGATAACAGGGTTCGAAAAAGAAGCGGAACGCCTACTCTCAGTCTTCAGCTGGGGCGACACATTCCTAACTCTAAACAAGGAACCCTTGGAAACCTATTCTCGCACCCTGCCCGGCGAGATGAGTAAACAGGAACAAGAGTACTTCCCGCCGTCCAGAGGCTAAATGTTTATATCAACTACGCAGGCAAGGCCCCAGTTTGGTAGCATTAGCAGGTCGAATAGTAGAAGCCCACGGTACCCGGCGGCGGCGTCAATCCGACGCTTAGGGCGATACGCCTGTGTATGAAAGATTGACCTCCACTGTGGGCGAAATAATATGCGGACCAAAAAAACCCGGGGCAAAGAATACCCTGGAACGTTTCGGTCCAAGAAAGGCTCGTAGCCACCTGCTAAACTCCAGCCAATTCCTGCAGATTAGTATGATAGGCGTCCATAACTCCTATCGTTCCAACTCCGCTTGATCCTGGCGGACCCAACTGCTATCGGGATGAGACTAAGCCATGCGAGTCGCACGCTTCCAGGCCAATGTGGGAGCGTGGCGTACGGCTCAGTAACATGTGGCTAACCTACCCTCAGGACCGGGACAACTTCGGGAAACTGAGGCTAAACCCGGATAGATGGAGAGGCCTGGAACGGTTCTCCGTCGAAAAAGTCCTAGGACCATGCTTTCTAGGACTGCCCGAGGATGGGGCCGCAACCGATCAGGTCGTTGGTGAGGTAACGGCTCACCAAGCCTATAACCGGTACGGGCCGTGAGAGCGGGAGCCCGGAGATGGGCACTGAGACAAGGGCCCAGGCCCTACGGGGCGCAGCAGGCGCGAAACCTCTGCAATGCGCGAAAGCGTGACAGGGTCATCCCGAGTGCCATCCGCTGAGGAAGGCTTTTACCCGGTCTAACTCGCCGGGAGAATAAGGGGAGGGCAAGTCTGGTGTCAGCCGCCGCGGTAATACCAGCTCCTCGAGTGGTTGGGACGATTATTGGGCCTAAAGCGTCCGTAGCCGGCTGGAAAAGTTCTCCGTAAAATCCAACGATCCAATCGTTGGCTCGCGGGGAATACTTTCCGGCTTGGGGGCGGGGGAGGTCGGCGGTAGTCCCGGGGTAGGGGCGAAACAACGAAAAATTTTCGTTTCGCAGTCTTATAATCCCGGGAGGACCACCAGTGGCGAAGGCGGCCGACTAAAACGCGCCCGACGGTGAGGGACGAAAGCTGGGGGAGCGAACGGGATTAGATACCCCGGTAGTCCCAGCTGTAAACGATGCAGGCTAGGTGTTAGGACGGGTACGGCCCGTTCTAGTGCCGCAGGGAAGCCATTAAGCCTGCCGCCTGGGGAGTACGGCCGCAAGGCTGAATTCTCGTCTGGCAGAAAATCGTGCTCGACGGGACAGTTTACTTAAAGGAATTGGCGGGGGAGCACCACAAGGGGTGAAGCTTGCGGTTTAATTGGAGTCAACACCGGGAACCTTACCAGGGACGACAGTTGGATGAAGGTCAGATTAAAGGTCTTACCGGACTAGCTGAGAGGAGGTGCATGGCCGTCGCCAGTTCGTGCCGTGAGGTGTTCTCTTAAGTGAGAAAACGAACGAGACCCGTGCCTTTAGTTGCCATCGTATTCCTTCGGGAATGCAGGCACACTAGAGGGACTGCCTCCGCTAAGGGGGAGGAAGGAGCGGGCCACGGCAGGTCAGTATGCCCCGGATTCCCTGGGCCACACGCGAGCTGCAATGGCTGGGACAATGAGCTCCGACCCCGAAAGGGGAAGGTAATCCCCAAACCCAGCCTCAGTTGGGATTGAGGGCTGCAACCCGCCCTCATGAACATGGAATCCCTAGTAACCGCGTGTCATCATCGCGCGGTGAATACGTCCCTGCTCCTTGCACACACCGCCCGTCGCTCCACCCGAATTTGGTTTTGGTGAGATGCAGCCTTGTTGGTTGCCTCGAACCTAAGCTAGGTAAGGGGGGAGAAGTCGTAACAAGGTGGCCGTAGGGGAACCTGCGGCCGGATCACCTCCTTAGACATTGCAGGGATGGCTGGAGGGCAAAAGAACGGCTACGAGCCTATCAATATGCAACTCTCAAGACTTGTCTTGAGGGTGAAGAAGGCGAGAGTGAGATCCTGGACAGGACCAGGGTCCACGATGAAGTGCTGTGTAGAGGAAGCCTCAGAAATCTGACGCAAATCGAACGTGGGTTTCTAAAGGGCATGGCATGATACGCCACCTGACGGATGGCTCGGCTTGGGCGCTGACGAAGGGCGTGGCAAGCTGCGATAAGCTCCGGGTAGGCGCACGCAGCCTTCGATCCGGAGATTCCCGAATGGGACTTCCCACCCCGGGTGATACCTGGGGTACTCCCATATGGGAGGGGGAACCCGCCGAACGGAAGCATCCAAGTAGGCGGTGGAGGAGAAATCAATTGAGATTCCCAGATTAGCGGCGAGCGAAATGGGAACAGTCCAAACCGAACCCTAACAGGAAACTGTTGGGGGATGTAGTGTTGTAGGGCCCGGCCGCTTCCTCGTTGCTGAAATCGAAATGGCCTGGAACGGCCTGCCGTAGAGGGTGATAGCCCCCTAGACTTAAGGCAACAGGATTAGGGCTGGAGTCCCTGAGTACCGCGCCCCGACATGGGCGCGTGAATCTGGGAGTAAGCAACTTCCAAGACTAAAGACGTCCCAAGACCGATAGCGCACTAGTACCGCGAGGGAAAGCTGAAAAGTACCCCGGAAGGGGAGTCAAAAGTGCCTGAAATCAGGTGGTTACAGACGTGTACGGTCCGCAAGGGTAGATCCTCCCTGAAGGAGGCCGTGGTAACGCGGCATTACGAAGGGAGGGGACTAGGATTGTACGATCCGTTTAGTACCATGGGCCGGGGAGTTCATTTCTGTGGTGAGGCTAAGAGCGTAAAAGCTCGGAGCCGTAGGGAAACCAACAGTCCGTAACGCAGATTCTCATGAAGCGTGAGGGACGAGGTCTGAAAGGGCCTGGAATCACAGGGATGATACTAGAAACCGAGTGATCTAGCCCTGAGTAGGATGAAGCCGGGTGAAAGCCCGGTGGAGGTCCGAATGGGTGTTGACGTGCAACTCACTCCAATAACTTGGGGCTAGGGGCAAAAGACCAATCTAACTCGGTGATCGCTAGTTCCCGCCGAAATATCTCTCAGGATAGCCCGGCCGGAGGTTGCTGGTGGGGTAGAGTCCTGATTGGGGAACAAGGATTCGAAAGGATCCACTCTCCATTCAAACTTCGAATCCATCAGCGCTGTAGATGGCCGGAGACGGGCCGTGGGCGTAAGGTCCATGGCCGCGAGGGGAACAACCCAGGCTTGGGTTAAGGCCCCAAAGTCCTGGCTAAGTGTAGAAATAGAAAGCCGTCCTCAACCCGAGACAGCTGGAAGGTAGGCTTAGAAGCAGCCATCCTCCAAGCAGTGCGTAACAGCTGACCGGCCGAGGTTGGGGGCGCCGAAAATATACGGGGCTAAGCCAGGCGCCGATACCCAGGGTCACGGAATCACATCCGTGGCGGTAGGCGGGCGCAGCGTTCGGGTGGAAGCTGGGCCGTGAGGTCCAGTGGACCGTCCGCTGTTGCAGATCCCGGTGGTAGTAACAGCCATAGAGAGGTGAGAATCCTCTCCGTCGAAGGGGCCAGGGTTCCCCGGCAATGCGTCGTCAGCCGGGGGTAAGTCGGTCCTAAGACAGACCTTAACCGGATCTGTCGAAAGGGAAACCGGTTAAGATTCCGGTACCAGGGAGGTACACGCGGCAACGCAAGCTCTTGATCTGACGCTTCCGGATAGGCTGAGCGAGACTGTCGTCTCATCTAACCATTGAAGCCTGGGGAGTACCGTAACGGTGAGAACCAGGCGAACATGGGAATGGCCCCCCGTCTTAGGGGGGTTCAGCTGATTCCAGGAGCCAGGGAAAAAGATCAGGGGATGGATCCTCCCTGTCCGTACCTAGATCCGACACAGGTGCCCCTAGGTGAGAAGCCTAAGACGTATCGGGTGTAACGTAGGCGAGGGAACTCGGCAAATTAGCCCCGTAACTTCGGGAAAAGGGGTGCCTGAACTCGTAGCTCTGCTGCGGGTTTAGGTCGCAGTAACAAGGGGGAGGCGACTGTTTACTAAAAACATAGGAGGCCGCAAGCGCGAAAGCGTGTAAACGGCCTTTGAGTCCTGGCCAGTGGCGGTATCTCAAACCTGGGTTCAACCGGGCGAAGGACCGCTAAACGCCGGGAGTAACTCTGACTCTCTTAAGGTAGCCAAATGCCTTGTCGGGTAAGTTCCGACGTGCATGAATGGACCAATGACCTCCCCGCTGTCCCCGCCTACGGCCCGGTGAACCCACTTTACCTGGACGAACAGTCCAGGGACACCCAGCGGGGCGAGAAGTCCCCGTGGAGTTTTACTGCAGCTTGTCGCTGGGATGTGATTGCGGGTACAGAGTGTAGGTGGGAGCCGTCGAGGCCGGGGTCTTCGGGTCCCGGTGGAGGCGCCAATGTAACACCACCTATCTGCGATTACATCTCTCACCAGAGTTTGCTCTGGAACAACAGCAAGTAGGCAGTTCGGCTGGGGCGGCACCCCCTCGAAAGAATATCGAGGGGGCCCAAAGCTCGACTCATCCGGGACAGAACCCCGGAGTAGAGTGCAAGAGCAAAAGTCGGGCTGACTGGATGCTCAACGGCAAGGCATCCAGAGGCGAAAGCCTGGTCTAGCGATCCTTGATGTCCCCTTTGCTGGGGGCTCGAGGTGACAGAAAAATTACCCCGGGAGTAATTGGCTCGTCTCCTCCGAGAGTCCTCATCGACGAGGAGGATTGGTTCTCCGTCGTCGTCCCTTCCCATCCTGGGTTCGCAGCAGAACCCAAGGGCGCGCCTGTTCGGCGATCAAAGGGGAATGCGAGATGGGTTTAGACCGTCGCGAGACAGGTCGGACTCTACCTGCTGGGTGTGTTGGTTGCCTGAGGGGAAGGCGCCCCTAGTACGAGAGGAACGGGGTATCGTAGCCTCTAGTTTACCGGTTGTCTGACAAGGCACTGCCGGGCAGCCACGCTATCGAGGATAAGGGCTGAAAGCATCTAAGCCTGAAACCTCTCCCGAAAATAGGCAACCATTCTGATCCACTTTGGACCACTGGCGACAGTGGTTTCGGATCGGACGAGGGCTCCCATAGAAGATGGGGTTGATGGAACCGGGGTGTACGCGTCGAGACTTCGGTCGAGACGTTCAGCCCGCGGTCCCCAATCGCCCAAGGTGCTGTCCCTGGTGGGATCCACGTTCGGAGCGATATCAGACGACTGAGGCCGACTCTACACAGCATTCATGATTTTTTTTGCAAGTTTTTCGTTGGACTAGGTTATTACGACGCGATACTTTTCATCGATTGGCGCGATGGATGGCAGGCTCGGGGAGTGACGATAAGGTCCCGGTAATTGTTCATCAACGGGTGCTGATTCAGCCCGGCGGAGGCCATGCAGTTGTCAGTTTCGATAATGGCAAGATCATCATCACTTACCCCACCGACCCCCGAATTACTCACCAGGATTTCAAACCGAAAGAGGTGCGGCGAGTTGATCGGGTTACTCTCAAGGTGAACTCTGGGTTCTTGGGTTTCGGCTGGCTTACTCTCAAGTTTGAGTCAGAGGAGGATTCAGAGAAGGTCGAGCTGAAGATTCGCGAGATTCTTCCCGGCTAGACGGGTCTGAATAGTCTAATACTTCGACTATCTTCCTAGATTCGGGTGGCGAGTCGGTGAGCAGTTACGGAACGCGCGAGCGTTTCGAGGAAACTCCACCCACAAGGCGGAAGCGTAGCACGTAACGTGCCGGGCGAGAGCCCGTGCGGAGGCGCAGAAACGATACCCGTCCCGGTACCGTGTGACGATGATGGGATGTTCTCCCGGGCGTCCCGGATGGAGGGCTGGAGCGCGGGATGAAACGGGCTTCCGCTACGCTGTGAAAGGGGATGTAGACGCCTGTGAGCTCCGCCCGAGGCGCGGGTTCCCCGATTAGACAGATGCTGCTCGGAACAGAAGGTGGGTTACGGCCGACACGCCACCCACAATACTGTTGGCCGCTATCTCGGACGGTCCAAGGAAGCTCAGGGACTCTCAGGATCTGTCATGCGAGGATCGATCGATTTCAAAAATATTCTAGAA
>Ga0210404_10001019_pt1 | contig 12542 bp, 9 predicted proteins | sample IncBWH28MmetaG_FD_155455 | JGI IMG/M metagenome (GOLD analysis project Ga0210404, IMG submission 155455) | Forest soil microbial communities from Barre Woods Harvard Forest LTER site, Petersham, Massachusetts, United States - Inc-BW-H-28-M | ecosystem: Environmental > Terrestrial > Soil >... | reverse complement strand
TGGGATCAAATCTATGAGTGTGGTGGAATCCGCAGTTGCGGCAACTACGAAACATTACGAGACGCTCTTCAACCGGCACGACGGAAATCCCATCTTGACGGGCAAGGATTGGCCCTATTCCATCAACAGTGTTTTCAATGCCGGCGCCACGCTTCTGGCGGATGGCTCCACTCTACTGCTTTGCCGTGTGGAAGATCGCCGAGGACTCTCGCATCTTTGCGCGGCTCGTTCAGCAAACGGAGTCGATGGTTGGCAAATCGATCGTGAACCTACTCTTCTGCCAAATCCAGAGCAATTCCCCGAGGAAGTGTGGGGTATTGAAGATCCACGCATCACGTACGTGCCCGAACTCAAGAAATTTGCTGTGGCTTACACATCGTATTCTCGCGGCGGCCCCGGAGTATCTTTGGCACTCACGGAAGATTTTCGGAGCTTCGAGAGAATCGGCGTGGTCATGCCGCCGGACGACAAAGATGCAGCGCTTCTGCCTCGCAGGATCAACGGATTTTGGGCGTTAATCCATCGGCCGATGACGCCGCTAGGAGCTCACGTATGGATCTCGTACTCTCCCGATCTGCGGCACTGGGGAAATCACAAGCTCATGCTGGAAGCGCGCCGCGGGGCGTGGTGGGATGCCAACAAGATTGGCATGTCTCCTCCTCCGATCGAAACGCCGAGAGGCTGGCTCATGATTTATCACGGCGTGCGGAGGACTCCTTCAAGTTCCATCTACCGGCTAGGACTAGCGCTCTTTGATCTTCAAGAACCGGATAAGTGCCTGGTGCGCGGGGACTCGTGGATGTTTGCGCCCGAGGCGGACTACGAGCGTCATGGCGATGTCCAAGATGTTGTATTTCCGTGTGGCTACACGGTGGCCGCAGACGGCGACACGATCAATCTCTATTACGGGGCTGCCGATTCCAGTATTGCTCTGGCGCACGGCAGCATTCGCTCGCTTTTGACCTGGCTCGATGCCAACGGGCACTCGGAACACAGCAGCGACCGTCGGCACAGATAGTCCGTTCGTAAGAGAATTCCGACCCAAACGATTGGTTTTATCTTCTTTGTTCTTGCAACTAAACGATTCGTCTGCGGCCCTGGACCAGGTTAATGACAAAAATGACGAGAGCCAAGACCAGAAGGATGTGGATGAATCCCCCAAGCGTGTAAGACGTGACCACGCCGAGGAGCCACAGGACAAACAAAACGACGAAAATTGTCCAAAGCATTTTGTTCCGTTCTCACAAGAAACCAACATGCAATGCGCTTGTGCCGCACCAAAAATGGTTCTGGCTAATTCCCGTACGGCGCAATGCTAGGCCGCGTAAGCCTGCCCGTCTGTTCGTAACTGCACACTCGCTCGGTTGTCGACACGTTCGTGGTTGACCGGCGATGACTTCAGTTGTTCGCGGAAGGATCCTGCATCATGCGGTTGACCTCACGAGCACGAACGACAAAGCGTTTTGGCGCCGGGCCAACATAGCGAAACGGGAAGCATGTGATGAATGTCAGATCGTGGCCGACGGACGCTTGCAGGACTCGGAGATTATCGGGGGCGACGACTTCAATGGATTCCACGCGGTATTCGAAACTGTACCCCGGAGTCTGGAATCGGATTTCGTCCCCCAAGCGAATATCGCTTAGCGGACGAAAGAAAGTATCCCGGTGACCGGCCAAAGCAACATTGCCCCATTCGCCGGGCAACGCCGATTTTGAAATGTGACCTACGGCCCGCCGCAAGTTAGCAAGGGATTCCCCCTCGACAACCATGGCGTCGAGCCCCAAGCGCGGCACTTCTATTTCCCCGATGACGTCGCCGTCCACCAGGACATGCGGTTCCGAGAGGCGGCCCGCTTGCTTAAATTTCTTCATCTCCAGCGCTTGATAGGCATGTGAATCCGCAAAGACAAAGCCGGCGTAACCCAGCGCGAGAATGCCGATCGCAAGGAAGAAAGAGCAAGCACCACGAAGGAGGTGCGCCCAGGCTGAAGATACTAGCCTCCTTGGCTGAGAGTGTGGATTCATCTCGTCTCTGGTCCCAGTTGCGCTGTGGGCTGCATCTCCGCAGCAGGTGAGTAGCCCTGCCGGGTTCGCACGCGCAACTTGCCGTGGCCTGTTGCGGTGACCTTTACTTCGACTTTTCGAAAAGCGTCGGCGCTCTTCAAGTTCTGCGGGATATACCCAAGCGCGTATTGCTCGCGAAGATCGCGAGCGATTTCCGCTGATACACTTGCGACAGATTCACCTTGGCGCGGGAAATAGGCGATTCCTCCAGTATCTTTGCAAAGCCGCTGGAGAAGCCCTGGGTTTTCTTCATCGCCGTCGGAGCTGAGCAGGCCGATGGAGTAGATCATAGCCTGGGATTTGCGAGCCTGGGCCAGCACCTGCGAGTATTTGAGATGGCTAGCATTGTCCCCGCCGTCACTAATAATGATGAGCGCCTTCTTCTCCAAATGTCCGTACTGCAAATGATGGAGACCCTCGCTGACGGCATCGTAGAGCGCAGTTCTTCCCCGCGCCGAAACGGCTGTGAGGGCCTCCCCGAGCTCCTTGGCATCGTTCGAAAAGGCCTTCCCTTTCATCAGTTCAATCGAAACGTCATCATTAAAATCCACGACGAACATTTCATCTTGTGAATTGCTTGAATGCGTGAAGGAAGCGACTGCCGCGACGACCTCCGGAATCTTGGTACCCATGCTTCTGCTGTGGTCCACAACGAGACCCACGGTAACAGGCGTGTCTCTTTCTTCGAATACGGTGAGTTTTTGCGCTTGTCCATTTTCCGAGACGCGGAAATCTTCTTGCTTGAGACCGGAGACAAAGGCGCCGCGCGCGTCTGTCACGTTCACGGGCAGAAGGACAAGATTTGCGGACACTGCAATTTTTGCTTGGGGGTCCCCGCCCAAGGGCGAGCTTTTCGTGGCAAGAGATGGAGAAAAGCAGAGAATCCCGAGAAAAAGCAAAAAAAGAGCAAAGAACAACCGTCCTTTGCCTACTGAATGTTTGCGGCCATTGTGAAGGAGATTCACGAAAAAGCCCTCTCGCGGCGCAGGACGTGACCTTGCGATCACGTCCGCGACGCGCCGAGTTACATTCGATTACGACGCGAACTTGAGGAGGAACTTCAGGCCCAGGGCAAGGCTGATGGACAATCCACCAAGCAATGCGATCAACGGCAGAGAGCCTGCTGTTTGTGGCAGTTCTTCCGTTTGCTTGACAGCAAGGACCTCGGCCGGAGCGGGAGTTGCGACTGCGGCGACGGGCGCGGGAGTCTCAACTGCAGTTGCGGACGGAGTGGTCTGGATGACCGTGGTTACTTCCACCTCTTTCTGATCGGGCGTCTCGGCGACGATTGGAGCCGTCTTAATCGTGTTGTCATCAAAGGTCTCCGCGGCGACCGCCGGAACGACGATATGTGTCGCCTGAGCCAGCTGGATCGCACGAACCTTCGGGTAGACGAATTCCTGTCCGAAGTTGTCGCCGGGATAGAACCAGGCGCGGAGCGCCTCGGGAGAATCGCCCGGGCGTTCAGTAAACTTCATGACGTTTTCGCCCGTCGGTTGCAGGCGATAGTCATTGATGGCGAGGATGGTGGCGATAATCTGGCTCCCATCCGCGTTGAAAATCTGAACGATATGACGGTCCGAGCTAGAATCCAGCAGTTGAAAGGTGTACGTGCCAGCGGGAAGAATCTTCCCGGGGACTTCCACGTCTTGACTGAAGGTGACTATGGTTTTCTTGTTCCATGTGTCCGCGTGCGCGCTGGGCAGCGCGGTGGCTCCCAACGTCGCGACAGCTAACAAAGACAATACTACTTTTAAATTTTTCATCCGAATTCCTCTCTAATCTCGTGTGGCGTTTCTGCTGCCCGATTGCGTAGGACGAAGCTAAGACGATCCCAGGTAAGCCGAGGGACCTGCGCGAAGGTCTTTTGTTATTTCCTACAGCAGTATCTTAGATTTTTCTAATGAACGCGGCTGTACACTTGCGCACACTTTCACATTTTGTTTGGAATTTGCCAGAAGTCCATCGGCGGGACTTCCGCGGGCTCAGCTATACGCTCTCGTTCCACACGCGCAATAATTGGCGTCGCTAGCGGTGGCAACCTTACGGTTGGCTTTTCTGGTCGCCCGATTCAACGCGGAACGGACTTTCTCTTTGGAATCCGCCAAGTCCGCGAGCGGAACCTTGATGGCGGAGCCGGCGGTGCTTCGCGACATCTCTCAGGAAACGCTCGCGGAGATGATCGGCACAACACGCTCTCGTGTGAATTTTTTCATGAACAAGTTCAAGAAACTCGGGTTCATCAAATATAACGGTAGGATTCAGATTAACGCTTCACTCTTGAGCGTTGTGCTTCACGAATGAATCAAACTGTAACGCCCGTCATGGGCAGGCAGAGTCTCTCTTCTGCGGACGATGCGCTCGCCGAGCGTTCTTCGCGCGGAAACACTAGTTCGATGAGTGCGGCCAGTCCGGCGAAGGCTCCCGGACCGGCGCGGCATCACGTAGGTCGCACTGGCCTTGAGTGCCAACCTCGTTATGGCGTTTGATGGCGATTGCCGCGAGGCACCGCGCTCGTTCGATCATCTGATGTTCGGCGGTATTCGGAGTTCGTGCGACGCTGCAGTACATCTCCAGGAATCCGAGCAGTTCGTTACTCTCACCAAACACACCTTGCGAACAAAAAGTGTATAAACCAAAAAGCACTGCATTCCTGGCAATTGCTTCAAGATCTCCTGCGTCATCCCTAGGCAGGGAGATGAGCGAAACCACATTTCCAATCTGATTATCGAGAATACTGCAGATTTCATTCAACACTTTCGGAAGGGGCGCGCGGGAAGAAATCGAGTGAAACACGCGCTCTTCCAAACTGGATGCATACTGAACTTTTTCGTCAGCGTCGTGATCCGACTTCCGTCTCTGTAACTTGGCGGCTGAGCTGAAATCGTATTCATTCATCGGAGATCTCCCCTTCCAGTCTCAATTCCGGTCCTGTCCCACTTAGTAGACGGCCGCGAGTTTTAGGAGTGCCCCAGCCTGCCGTGCTTATCCCGCTCGCGCCGACCTTGATCGATGCTCCTTCATTGCGTACAGCGCGCTGTCCGCGGCGTACAGGAGTGTTCCCACGTTTTCGGCATCCTTTGGATAGCTGGCTACTCCCACGCTCACGGAGAGCACCGGTTCTTCGGCATCCCTGGCAAGGAGCTCGCAAATTCGCCTCGCCACTAACGTAGCAGCGGCGGCGCCCGTCTCCGGCAGGACCAGCGCAAATTCGTCCCCGCCTTGCCGCGCCGCAGTGTCTACTGAGCGGCAGCAGTCCGCCAGGACCTGCGCCAGGCGGCAAAGCGCCCGGTTCCCTGCCAGATGCCCGAAGCGATCGTTGATCGCTTTCAATCCATCGAGGTCCAGCAGAAGCACGGAGAATTCCCTCTCGGTACGCTTCGACCGGCAGATCTCCGCGTGCAGCACCTCGAAAAGCCGACGATGGTTGGCCAACCCTGTCAGCGAATCGCTCAAGGCCTGGCGACGCAGGTGATCCTCCAGAGCCCGCTGTTCGGTGACATCAACCGCGATGATTTCATACCCGACAAAAACTCGATGCTCGTCGAAGACACCGCGGCCGCTCAGTTTTGCCTTCAAACTCGTTCCGTTTTTCCGTTTCCATTCGATTTCGACGGGCTCGATTCTCACGGACTCGGGGGAGCTTCCTGCCAATGGAACTCTGCGCCCAACGTCAAGGAAGATTTCCGACGCACGATTCGCCACCATCAGCTCTTCCTTGGATTCGTACCCCAGCATCGTCAGCAGCGCCTGATTAACATCAAGAAATTTTCCCTCCGCATCGCATCTGCAGATTCCATACGCGGGATTTTCCACCAGCGCCTGGTACAAAGATTGCGAATGCCTCAGAGCTTTTCCGGCCTCTTCCAGCTCCGCGCGCAATTTGCTTTCGTTTAAGACTCGCCGGACAGCCATCGGCAATTGCGCAAGATGCTCTTGCCCGACGAAATCGAATGCTCCTTCGGCACTGAGTAGGGCGATGGATTCGCTTCCCGCCACGGTGGTAACGAACAGGAGCGGAATTTCCTGCACCGTTTGATGAAGAAGTTGCAATGCCTGTGCCCCTTTCCAACTGGGACTGGGATATTCCGCGATGACCACATCATACGTTTGGAGTTTCAGCAGCTGCGCACCCTGGGCAAGTGTCAAGACCAAATCAGAGCCGATTGCGAAATGAGCTTTCTTCAGCTCTTCCAGGCAGCTTTCGACCACGTCTGCATCGCGGTGGATAAAAAGAACCTTGAGGGGGCGGCGGCGGTGCGCGACCGAACTTTCCGAGCGGATATTCCTTCGGGCCGAGTGCAACTCGTTCTGAGCAAGATTGGTCATGGAACCGGACACGCATGACTCAAGCGGCCGTCCTTGGACATACGGAAAAACTGCCGCGAGATCGCGCCTGTCTTGCCCACCATAACCAGGTTTGGAAATGGCGTCTGTTCCATTTTGAACATTTGCTGTACCGAATAAGCCGACCCTCCTGCCGGCGGTCAGGGCCTGAAGGTGACGATTTGGCTTCTCCAAAATGGACATTCGGATAGCAGTTCGGTGTTCAATTTGGTACATACATCTCCTTTGTCGCTCGTGGATCATCGCGGGTTAAGCAAGATGCTCCAAAAGGAGAACGGTCGTGATCAGTTGCCCGCTGTGCCAGAGTAAGAGAATTCATCAATCGAAGCGAAAGGGGATCTTTGAACAAGTTTTGCTGGCCCTGATTTTCAGGAGGCCGTATCGCTGCGAGAAATGCGACAACCGATTTTTCCACCGATCCCCTTCCACGAACCACAACGCATCTCGGTCGACCAGTACGTCGTAGCCGAAATCCGGCCGTTCTGGATATCCATCGAGCCATTCATCCGAGGGGAAACTGCAACGTACAGACTTTTCGTGTGAATACTTTGGCGATGGCTTTGGCAGATTCTCCAAAAGGCAGAGCGGCGACGCCTTCCTCGAAATGTTCCAAAGCGGACAGACGGCTCTATTCAAGCAGGTATCAAATGAGACTCGGGAACGACAGCGTCATAAGAGTAGTCGGGAGTCGAAGGTGTCTTTAGATGGATCTGAAGCCGTCAATCTGAGCAGTCATCGGCGGTTATTGGGCTTTTGCTGGATTGCGTATGGCGTTATCCGCGTCATTTTAGGAATTTGGCTTGTTCTTTTTAGCGGTACGTCCACGGTGATGTTTGGCGCGCTGCTGAATAGGGTGCCTAATCCGTTTCCATTGATGGCTGATTTTCACCTCATTTATATCGGATTGGTGGTTTTGTCATTGCTTTGCGGCCTAATCGGAATCCTCGCCGGACTGGCGCTGCTGGCAAATCAACGATCAGCACGCGTGCTGGCCCTCCTTGCGGCTTTCCTGTCGGTCTCTGAAATCCCGTTCGGGACCACTCTGGGAATTTATACTCTCATCGTTTTGCTGCCATTACGCGTCGCTTCTTCGTCAACCCGGTCCTAAAAATGCGCATTCGGAATGCACTCTTTCTTCCGAAACGTCCTCTTTCGCACAGTATTGAAACTCACAAAATCTGATACTGAGCTCTCGCAGATTTTCGAAGGAGACTCATGTTCAAGACAGCAAGCATCACCCTGGCAGTGGCATTAACGCTCGCCGCATCGGCGCAAGCGCAGGCCCAGACGCAGGCTCCGGCGGACTCCGGCAATCCAACTCCGACATTTCGAATAAACGTCGTGAGCCGCACGACTCGCGCGGTGAGCTATAGACACCGCAGTGGGTCTACCAAGATCGATTTTCAAGGCACCGACTTGATGCCTTCCGCAGCGGGCGAAGCCAAAGTCGAAAGCAAGCGCGGCACTCTGGCGGTCGAAGCGGAATTTTCCGGCCTGGAGCGGCCCACAAGTTTTGGCAATGAGTATCTGACCTATGTCTTGTGGGCGATTTCGCCCGAAGGCCGCCCAGTCAACATCGGCGAAGTACTAGTTGGCGATAACCACCGCAGCAAGCTGGAAGTAACCACTGACCTTCAGGCTTTCGCCATGATTGTAACCGCGGAACCGTATTACGCCGTGCGCCGTCCCAGCAACCTCGTCGTCCTCGAGAACTCGATTCGCCCGGATACCGTCGGCGCCACCGAAGTCGTTAATGCCAAGTTTGAACTGATCGATCGCGGCGGCTACATCCCCACAGGCTACAAGTTCGACCCTGTCATTCTGAACGCCAAATTGCCACTCGAATTCTTTGAAGCGCGCAATGCCCTGCGCATCGCGAAATCCTCCGGCGCCGAACGTTACGCCGCGCCCAGTTACGAAAAAGCCGTCAATCAGATGAACGAAGCCGACGCCCTCGCCAGCGGCAAGCACGAAAACAAGAAATCGCTTGTTGCCCTGTCGCGCGAAGTCGTGCAGACCGCCGAAGACGCTCGCGAGATCGCCGTGAAGCACATTGATGAAGAACGCGCCGCTGCCGAACGCAACGCCGGGGCTGGCCGTGAAGCATCCGCAAAGGCCCGCGCCAATGAGGAAACACAGCTACGCATCACCGCCGAAATCGGCACCGCTGACGCCGTTCGTCAGCGCAAGGAAGCTGACCGCCGCAATCTCGACGCCCAGGCTGCCGCGCAACAATCCGCCGGGGCTCAGGCCGACGCAGAGAAAGATCGAGACGACGCTCGCCAGAAGCAGCACGCCGCCGAAGCCGATTCCGACCGCGACCGCGCCGCCGCCGTTTCATCCGACGCTCAGCTTAAGGACGCCGTGCGAGACCGCGAGGAACTTCGCGCACGTCTCCTCCAGCAATTCAATCTAATCCTGGAGACTCGCGACACTGCCCGCGGCCTGGTGGTCAACATGTCCGACGTGCTCTTTGACTCCGGCAAATATACACTTCGGCCGCTTGCACGCGAGAAACTCGCCAAGATTTCCGGCATCGTACTCGCTTACCCATCGCTGAAATTGGCGGTTGAGGGAAACACCGACAGCGTTGGGACCGAACTCTTCAATCAGGAACTTTCGGAGCAGCGCGCCGAAGGCGTCCGTAGCTATCTGACTCAGCAAGGCGTCCCGGAGGCTTCGACCACCGCGACGGGCTACGGCAAGACCCGACCAATCGCGTCAAACGATACCTCAGAAGGCCGCCAGCAAAATCGTCGCGTGGAGCTAATTGTCTCGGGCGAAGTGATCGGAACCAAAATCGTTTCTCTTAGCGTGCAGCCCGTTGCCGCGGTCACATCTCCGCAATAGTCCTACCCTCCAAGAAAGCCGGTTCCCCCGAGCCGGCTCTCTTTTCTTTTGTGCATGCGCGGTCCCCACCGGTCGCAAAGCGGGTCGCAAGCCGTTTCGGCGGCGGCAAGCGGGACCTTAGGTCGTGACGGAAAGACCGCGGAAACACGATGGCAGGAATGTGACTCATTTGGCACAGAATCCAAACGCTGGATATGTGAGGCTTGGACCTTCAACCAAGAAGGATTCGGAAAGTTGCGGGAAACACAGGGCCAAGAATCAGAAGATCCCGCTCTCGCGCTGAAAGCTTTCATATGTACAAGAAGCAGCCACATTTTCCATGGTTCCCATGGACTTTTCGCAGAGTATTTTCCTACGTTCAGAGGGTCTACCAGACGAGTCTCCTGTTTCGTATATCTGCTGTGCTGATGGCTATTCCATCGGCGGCGATCCTGTTTGGAATTATTTATCTCACCTACAACCACACAGACTTGCCAGATTTAGACGCCTTCCTTCGATTTGAGCCTCCCACCACGGGTCACATCTACGACGCGAACGGGCATGTTCTCATTGAACTAGGAACGGAACGCAGGGAAATCATTCAATATAAGGATATTCCCGGCGTTCTTCGGGGGGCCATCCTTTCTGCCGAAGATGAAAACTTTTTCTCGCACGCGGGAGTGGATTATTCAGCCTTCCCTCGATTGATTGGCAAGACCAACGTTCGCGCCTTGTTCTCCCGCGGTGGAGGACCAAACGGCGAGAATGCCGGGGAGCGCGCAGCGGCGTTTCCCCAAGGTGGCTCGACGATTACCCAGCAGCTTGTTCGCGGCTACTTCTTGCAAAAACTGGTAAGCACAAAAACCAGCACCACGCTTCAACACAAAGGCCTTTTCGCGCACTCGCTGGCGTTCTTCCTCGGTGCGCCGAGCGCAAACAAAGTCTTGCTGAAAGTGGAGGAAATGCGTCTTTCGTTGTGGGTTGAGGGAGAAATGCAGAGGCGGTACGGATCCAAGCGGCGCGCCAAGGAAGAAATACTTGCGCGTTATGCCAGCTTCATCTACCTCGGGAATGGCCGCTATGGCTTTGCGGCGGCCTCTCAGTATTATTTTGGCATGCCGCTATCAGCGATCACTCCAGAGGATGCCGATAAGGCCGCGCTTTTGGCGGGCATCACCAAGTCTCCGGGCGAATATGCGCCCACTTTGGCAGCCAATCCAAAACCGCTGCGCAGGCGAAACCAGATCTTGGCCCTCATGGTTAAAAATCATTTTATTTCCGCGGAGACGGCCGGGCGCTGCGAACAGGCCCCCATCCAGCTGGCCGCTCATGTCACGCGCCGCACCGAGGCGCCCGCCGCGGTCGAAAATGTTTTCGAAGAACTGAAGGGCATGAACGAGACTTTCGCGCCGCAAATCGGAATTAATCAACTACTGGAAGGCCACATTCAGATTCATACCACGGTCGACGATCGCATCCAGGAGTTCGCGAATACCGCGCTCGAAGACGGCTTGAACCTTTATGAGAAGCGTCATCCTCATAACACCGGGCTGATTCAAGGCTCTGTCGTTGTCTTGCGGAACAGCGACTCCGCCATCCTGGCCGAGGCCGGCGGGCGCCGCACCTACAAAGGGCACGATACTTCTTACAGTGACTATAACCGTGTAACCCAGTCCTTGCGCCAACCGGGTTCGGCGATGAAGCCGATTGTTTATCTCGCGGCATTTCGTCAAGGAGCTCTGGATCTCGATACTCCCGTGCCCGACGAACCCATCTCCGTTGCCACGACGGGAGATCAACCCGTCAAATGGATTTCTAATTTCGACGGTGAATTCAAAGGCATCATCCCCGTGCGGCAAGCTCTGGCGGAGTCAAGAAATGCCGTCGCTATCTGGATTGTTCAACAGATTGGAATTGACTCCGTCCTGAAGACGGCACGAGACGTCGGCATCCGAACGTTATTGCACCGCTATGACACTACCGCCCTCGGGGCATCCGAGGTCACCCTGCTGGAGCTTGCCAATGCTTACCGCCGGATGGCTAGCGGCATAGCCGCGGAGCCTTACGTGATTGCAAGCATCGAACATAGCGGCGGAGAAGTTGTCTACAACCATCCCTCGCCCTGTTGTGCCAAGAACGAATACGGACTGGAGCTTTCGCTGATCCAGGAAGGATTGCGAGGTGTTGTACGGCTGCCGTCGGGTACCGCGCACGCGCTGGATGCCCACAGCTTTCCTATCCCCGTGATGGGTAAGACTGGCACGACTAACCACTACCGTGATGCGCTTTTTGTGGGCTCCACCTACGGCTCCGATGGGATTACCGTGGCGGTGCGTATCGGATTTGACGACAACCGCTCTTTGGGCGCAATGGAAACCGGCGGCAGAGCTGCTCTCCCGGTTTTCAGGGAAGTTATGCTGAATATCTACCAAGCAAAGCTGGCCGGCCCCGTGCCAACCTTTCCAGTAGATATGGAAAAGAACATTCAAAGCTATCTGAGCGGCGAACTTACGCGGAAGGAAGCAAAGCGCTTGCTTCATCCGCCTGACGCAATGGAAGCAGAAGAGAATTTAGTGAGATCTTGCCGCGCTGAAGGCTCGGCCCCGGCAATCAACGTTTGTGAGCTACGGTTCCCCCCACTGGCCAGCGTTTACCAGCACGTAGACGCACATGGGCGGACCGTTTTTACGAACGAGTGAGCTACTTCTCAGGTTTTCTGGCGACCAACCGAGCCTTGCTGCCCCTCGCAGTCCCTCTCGTGGCGCACTATTTCTCTTCCAGGAACGCTGAGCAAGCGAAGTGTACTTAATGGCACAGACAGGAGGCCTCTCGATGACCGATTATGTTCTCGGCTGAATCCGTGAATTCGCAGAATTCCAAACTAGACCCATAAGTTTGGCAAGAAAGTTGAGGCAATTCGCATGAACACAACGACCTTAATGATTATCGCTGGCGTGATTCTGATCGCCATTGTGGCCTTCGTCGCCATCGGCTCTCTACGCAAGCGCCGCACTGAAAAACTCCGCACCAAGTTTGGCGATGCAGAATATGACCGGGCTCTTCAAGAAGGCGACAGCCGGCGCAAGGCTGAAGCAGGACTTGATAAGCGCACGGATCGTGTGGTGAGTCTCAACATCCGGCCACTTGGTGCGGCGGATCGGGCTCGCTTTGTGGAGGCCTGGAGCAGGGTGCAGTCACGTTTCGTTGATGGCCCCGGAGGCGCGGTGGCGGAGGCCGATCAGCTCCTTGGAGATGTGATGTCCACGCGCGGCTATCCGGTGACTGACTTTGAACAGCGAGCC
>Ga0210404_10001018_pt1 | contig 12542 bp, 11 predicted proteins | sample IncBWH28MmetaG_FD_155455 | JGI IMG/M metagenome (GOLD analysis project Ga0210404, IMG submission 155455) | Forest soil microbial communities from Barre Woods Harvard Forest LTER site, Petersham, Massachusetts, United States - Inc-BW-H-28-M | ecosystem: Environmental > Terrestrial > Soil >... | reverse complement strand
TTTGCGCCCCCTTGCGCGCCGGTCTGAGACGGGCGTGCTATACTGGCGCTGGTTTCGATGTGGTCCCCCGGATCTTGGCCTATCGTCCCGGGGGTGTGAAAGGCAGGTGCTCCATGTGGGACAGCCCGATGCATTTGTTGATTATCGCGATTGTCATACTGGTTCTTTTTGGCGGACGCAAGATTCCTGAGGTGATGAAGGGACTCGGACAGGGAGTCCGCGAATTCAAGGAAGGCATGCGCGGCGATCAGCCGTCAACTCCGCCCAGCCAGCCAACGAATCCTCCGGCGACGACTCCGCCAGCATCCGCGCCAACTGAAGAAAAGAAGTAGCCCGATCGCGGCGACCCACTGGATCAGGAATGAAGCGGCGGCCACCGGCCGCCGTTCTTATTTCGGGGACGGCCTAGCTGGCCGGCAATTCTTTCCAGCCGAACTCCCGTAGCAGAGACCAAAGCCGCGCCAGCGGCAATCCCATCACGTTGAAATAGCAGCCCTCGATTCGGGTAACATAGCGACTGCCAATCCCCTGAATTCCGTAGGCCCCGGCCTTGTCGAAGGGCTCGTTCGTGGCGATATACGCGTCGATCTCCCGATCGACTAGAGGAGCGAAAGTAACGCGCGTGACTTCCTCGACCACCGCTTCCATCGCGCCCGGACGGCGGATTACGGCCAACCCAGTGTGGACTTCGTGCACCGTGCCGCTGAGCAGGCGAAGCATGCGCCGCGCGTCGTCGGCCGATTCGGGCTTGCCTAGAATTTCGTCTCCGGCGACGACCACGGTGTCCGCCCCGATGAAAAGGCACTCTCCCGGATCACGCTCGACTCCCGCGGCAGTGCGAGCCTTGGACAGCGCCAGCCGGCGGACGTAATCCGCGCGCAGCTCGCCGGGCTTTCGCGATTCGTCGATGATTTCGGCCAGCGTCTCGAACGGAATCCCGGCATTCTGCAGGATTTCCGCGCGGCGAGGCGAAGCCGAGGCCAGAATAATATTCATCGCTTCCTTTGGTGTCCCCGATCTTGGGCAGCGGCCAGCGCGGCCGCCGTCTCGTCTTTCGACCAGCCGAACAGGCGCGCTAATTGTACCTGGTGTGCGGCGGGTTGCCACTCCAGGTATTTGGCGGCTAGTTTCGCGCGGGCGACGGCTGGCTCGATGGTGCGTGCCGCGGCACTCTGTTGGGGGAAGGCGCGGCAGATCAGCTCGAACCGGTTCGACTCCCACGCGCCGGTTTCTTGCTCCTTGCCGGAGTGTCCGGCGACGAGCAATCCCTGCAGCTCGAACATGGCTCGCTTGAAACGCACATTGCCCGCTTTCGTCTCCATATGGCACAAGTACCGCAACTCCAGGGTGGCCAGCGGCCCGTGCTCGGCCAGTGCTTCCCAGATCACGCGCGCGTCGTCGCCGATGCGGCCATCGGCGTAAAAACGCCGGTGATCACCCGGCGCAACCACCGTCTCGCGCATGGCCAGAAAACATGGCAAATACTCCAGCGAGATGAACGTGCCGCGCGTCCGGAAATATTTCGTATAGACGGCGACACGGCGGCGAGGTAGTTCATCCTTCCATCGCCAGATCTTCTCGAAATACTTATCGAAGACGAAATCATCATCCGGGCCGCGGCGCGTGACCGGCCAATAAAGCGACGGGAGAGCCACGTTGTTGACCGGGAACAGCACGCAGAAGCCAAGCGCGTCGATGTAGTTTCGCGCATCGGCCAGGGTGGCGACGCGCTTAAACCAGTAGATTTCGTTCGGGGGAGTGCGCATCATAACGGCAGAAAAAACTTACCACAGAGAACACTGAGAAGGCACAGAGGTCACGGAAAAACCGAGAGGAATCAGATCACCACCGATTCGCGGTATTCGCCGAAGGCGCGGCGCAGCGCATCGGAAATTTCGCCTACCGTGGCGTAGGCCTCGACGGCTGCGAGGATCGCCGGCATCAGATTTTCGGTACCGCGGGCGCGGCGTTCCACTTCATCCAGCGCTGCGTGCGACCTTGCGGCATCGCGGCGCGCGCGCCAGGCGTTCAGGCGCGCGACTTGCGTGCGCTCAATTTCCGGATCGATTTGCTGGGTGGGAACGGACTGTTCTTCTTCCGCCTGGAATCGATTCACGCCGACGACCACCTGCGCGCCGCGCTCGACCGCCTGCTGATATTCATAGGCAGACTTCTGAATCTCCATCTGCGGATAGCCCGCCTCGATCGCCTGCAGCATCCCGCCGAGCGCGTCGATTTTCGAAATATAGGCCTGCGCCGCGGATTCGATTTCGTTGGTCAGTTTTTCGATGGCGTAAGACCCTGCAAGCGGGTCGACCGTGTTCGCCACGCCTGTTTCCTGCGCGATGATCTGCTGGGTCCGCAAGGCGAGAAGCGCCGAGCGTTCGGTCGGCAGCGCGAGTGCTTCGTCGAGGCCATTCGAATGCAGCGACTGGCAACCACCGAGCACCGCGGCCAGGCTTTGCAGCGCCACGCGCACGAGGTTGTTTTCCGGCTGCTGCGCCGTGAGCGACGAACCGGCCGTCTGTGCGTGAAAACGCAGCATCAGCGATCGCGGATCTTTGGCGCCGAACCGGTCACGCATGGTCCGCGCCCACAGGCGGCGCGCGGCCCGGAATTTGGCGATCTGCATCAGGAATTCATTGTGCGAATTGAAGAAAAACGAAAGTTGGGGCGCGAATTCGTCTACCTGTAAACCCGACGCAACCGCCGCCTCAACGTAGGCGATCGCGTTGGCCAGCGTGAAGGCGACCTCCTGCACTTCGGTCGACCCGGCCTCACGAATGTGATAGCCGGAAATTGAAATGGCGTTCCAATTCGGCAGCTCGCGCCGGCACCAGCCGAAAATGTCGGTGACAATTCGCATGGCAGGCCGCAGCGGGTAGATGTACGTTCCGCGGGCGATGTATTCCTTCAGGATGTCGTTCTGGACCGTGCCGGCCAGCCGCGCCAGGCTCGCTCCCTGCTGCTTCGCCACCGCGACGTAGAGCGCCAGCAAAATTGCCGCGGTCGAGTTGATGGTCATGGACGTCGAGATGCGCTCGAGCGGAATCCCGTCGAGCAGCGTCTGCATGTCTTCCAGCGAATCGATGGCCACGCCCACTTTTCCGACCTCGCCGAGCGCCAGCGGATGGTCAGAGTCCATGCCGATCTGCGTGGGGAGGTCGAAGGCGATGGAGAGGCCCGTCTGGCCCTGCTCGAGAAGATAGAGGTAACGGCGATTCGATTCGATCGCGCTGCCGAAGCCGGCGTACTGCCGCATGGTCCACAAGCGGCCGCGATACATGGTGGGATAGACGCCGCGCGTGAACGGGAATTGTCCAGGAAAACCGAGGTCGCGCTCGGCTTCCCAGCCGGCGAGGTCTTCCGGGCCGATGACTGCTTCCATGGGCAGGCCGGTGGGGCTGGCGGATTTCGTCTGCGCGACTGCGGCGGGCCGGCTCTTGGAATCGCTGGTCATCGGACGCGCCGCGCGCGGCGAAACGCTGTAAAGCCGAAAGCGGCCATCATCAGCGCGTAAATCACCACGAAGCCGATGGCCCATGGTGCCGGGTGATGCTTCCATTCGCGCCACACGACGAACCCGCCATAGCCCGCGAAGACGATGAACAGCGCGCCGGTCAATTCATGGAAAAGCTGCCGGGCAACGCGCCACCATACGCGAAGCGTCACCAGAATCGAGCGCCAAAGGGCCGGAAGCATGCTGGCAGGCATAGGTCAATTCTAGGAGCAATCGCCTAAATGGCAAGGGCGCGACGCCGGGTGGCGGACATGTGCTAAGCATCGGTGCCGGGGACGATAGATCGTGCCTCGATACGACCACCCAGCGACGCACGTGCGTGACGGAGGGCTGGCGCCAAGCCCAGCATGTGCGCCGGCATCCGCCGCGGCCGATGCCCCACACCCAGCGTTGGGGCGAGACTCAAGCGTACCCGTCGCTGCATAGACTCCACAGGATGCAGCCCCGGCGGCGTGATTTATACTGCTGTCATGATTTCGAAAACCGAATTGCTGGGCGTGATGCGGCGTTATTGGGGACACGACTCGTTTCGTCCGATGCAGGAGAAGATCGTGCGCAGCCTGCTGGGGGTGCGGGACGCCTGCGTGGTGATGCCTACGGGCGGAGGCAAGTCGCTGTGCTACCAGTTGCCGGCCGCGATGATGGACGGAAAGACTGCCGTCGTGATTTCACCGCTCATCGCTTTGATGCAGGATCAGGCCGCGCAACTGGCTGAGATGGGTATCGAGGCGGCGCTGCTGAACAGCTCTCTGGATCAAGAGCAACAGTCCCGAGTGATCCGCGAAGCGTGCGCTGGGAAATTCCGGTTGCTGTACATTTCGCCCGAACGATTGGCCCAGGAAAGTACGCTCGAATGGTTGAGGCGAGTCCCGATTTCCTTCTTCACCATCGACGAAGCGCATTGCATATCCGAATGGGGGCACGAATTCCGCCCAGAGTACCGGCAGCTGAGCCGCCTGCGGCAACATTTTCCGGATAGCCCGATCGCGGCCTTCACCGCCAGCGCCACGCGGCGCGTGCGCCACGACATCGTCGACCAACTGAAGCTGCGCGACGCGGACAAATACATCGCCAGTTTTCATCGTCCGAACCTGCGTTACATCGTCAAGGAATGCGAAGCGCGGACGCAGCAAGATCTCCTGCTAAGCGCGCTGCGAAAGCATGCCGGCAGCAGCACGATTGTGTATTCGCCGACCATCAAGCGCGTCGAGGAAACCGTGGAGTTTCTGCGAGGGCACGGCATCGCGGCGGTCGGGTACCACGGGAAGATGGATTCCGCGACGCGGCGCGCCAATCAAGAGAAATGGATGTCGGACGAGGTGCGCGTGCTGGTGGGCACCATCGCCTTCGGCCTGGGCATCAACAAAGCCGCCGTGCGCGCCGTGATCCATCTCTCTCTTCCAAAATCGATCGAGCAGTATTACCAGGAAGCCGGACGGGCGGGCCGCGATGCCCAGCCCGCGGACTGCCTGCTGCTCTGGCAGAAGCGCGACACCGCTCTGCTGGTGCATTTCATCAAGGTCATCGCCGATTCGGCTGAACGGCAGCGTGCCTGGCAGCGCTACGACGAAATCAAAGTCTTCGTCGCGGCGGGGCAGTGCCGTCATCACCAAATCTGCGTCCATTTCGGCGAGAATCCCAAATGGAAATCGTGCGACGCCTGCGACACGTGCAGCGGCGAGCCCGCATGGCTCACGCAGGTCGAAGCGCCGGCGAAAGAGCCGGCGCGAGGCGTAAAGCGGGCGGAGAAGCCGGTTCCGACCGACGTTGATCCTGACCTTCGCGAGCATTTACGCGAATGGCGCCGCAAGACTGCGAAACAAAACGGCATAGCCGCCTTTATCGTGATGCACGATACCTCCCTCGACGATCTATGCCGCAAACGTCCCGGCTCGCTTGACGAGCTTCGCCGCGTATCCGGATTCGGCGAACGCAAAACGGAGGTGTACGGCGAGCAGATTCTCCAAGCACTGCGCGATTTCCGCCCCGGCGCAGGGTTCCCGTTGGCGTGAGGCAGGCCGCCCCGGCGGCTCGTTACCTCCAAGATGGCACCCCTGGACACCGCCCTTGTTTCCGGCTTGCCAGCGCCCTAGAATTAGGATAGAGAGTTTCACAGGAGGTAATGCCCCCTTGCAACTCGACGACCGCATGAAGCAGTTGCTGCGAGAGCTCGGTCACGCCATCAATGACACCGTGTCGGATTCCGAACGCATCGCGGATGCCATTGCCGGAGTGCGCGCGGCGGGCTTCGACATCGTGCTGAAGCTCGATGCGACGATCGGCCTGGCGCGTCGCAACTCGCAGGATGCGAAGATGACCTCGCAGGACCGGCGTTTTCTGGAATCGCTGCACATCCGCGTGGATGAAGACGCGCTCGAGGAAGACCATGCGGAGGCCAAGATCGAAATTACGCCACAAGACATCAAGTTTCTGAAATCGCTGAAGATTTCCATCGATGAAGAAATTTAACATCTTCGCTGGTTTGCTGGCGCTGGCTGCGGCGCTGACGTTCGCTCCCGGTTTCGCGCGCGCGCAAGCGCCGGTCGCCGCGGCGGCCGCGGCTGCGGCAGGTGTGGTGTCGCCGGTGATCACGCGCGTTTACGACGTAGTCACGCGACGCCAGCCCACGCCGGAAGGTTCCGAATGGCTGAAGGCGGAAGTGGTCCATGCCGACGCGGTAACGCTGATCGTTCGCGAGCGCGAAAACGGGTACGCCGTACACACCTTCAATTTTTCGCCGGAATTGCAACCCAAGATGCAGGCGATGCTCGATAAGGGCGGCTTCCAATACGGAGATCGAGTCAGCATTCTGTTCATGCCCGGGCAGACCGTAGCGCTGCGGGTTCACGGCAAGCCGTCGAAGTCGCTCTGATTTCAGGTCTTTCGAATTCCACATTTCCGCGCTGTAGCCAAGAACCATGATTCGCCCTCCTGCCGTTGCCGGACACTTCTACCCGTCGGATCCCCGGGAGTTGACGCGCCAGGTTGATGAATTTGCAGGCGGCCGGAGCACGAAACTCAGAGCGCTCGCGTGCGTCGTGCCCCATGCAGGCTACATGTACTCAGGACACGTCGCAGGAGCCGTGTACTCGACGCTGGAAATCCCGGCACGATGTATTTTGCTCGGGCCGAGGCACTATCCGCAGGGGCAACCGCTGGCGATTCTAAGCGACGGGAGCTTTGTGACGCCACTGGGCGAGGCATGGATCGACGCCTCGCTGGCCGCGGAGCTGGCACACGCCTGCCCGCTGCTGCGGGAAGACGCCGTGGCGCATGCGCGCGAACACTCGCTGGAAGTACAGCTTCCGTTCTTGCAGAGAATCGCCGGCGGGCGATTGCGGATCACGCCCGTGGTGCTGGCCACGGATCGCTATGGAGTGATGGAAGAACTGGGGCGCGCAGTGGCGCAGGTGGTGAAGGCAGAAAACGAGCCGCTGCTGGTCATCGCGAGTTCCGACATGAACCACTATGAAAGCGATGAAGTGACGCGGGCCAAGGACGAGCGGGCCATCGCACGCATCCTGGCGCTCGACCCGCGCGGGCTTTACGACACTGTGCGCAACGAAGGAATCACGATGTGCGGATACGCGGCGACGGTGGCCATGCTGGTTGCCGTGCGTGAGTTGGGCGCCGGGGATGCGAAGCTGGTTCGCTACGCTACTTCAGGCGACGTTTCCGGCGACCGCGACCAGGTGGTCGGGTACGCCGGAATCGTCATCTGGTAGGCTTTCGCCGAGCGGCGCTAACGTCGCGCGAGCGCGTACTTCGCCGAAGCCGCGCCGCCTATCGAGTGCGCCGTGGTTCGGTGGAAGCGGGCGATTCCCACGGTCAACGTCAGTAGCGCAAACGCAAGCAGCGCCATCGCTGCAGTCATGCGGCGCGAGCGCTGCCGTATACCCAGCAGGATGATGCCGAGCGAGAAGACGAACGTGATGGCAATCGCCCTCATCGCGGGCTGCCAATCGCGAACATTCATCCGCCGCGCCAGGGGCACGGCCGGCGCCGCCGGCGGAGCTTGCACGCCGGGCACTGCAGCGAAGCCGTGGGCCAGCACCAAGTTCCCGACGTTTACCGAGCCGAGGCCGGTCGCCAGATCGTAGCCTGGGCCGGCGCTGTAACCCTGTAGCACGCCAACCGCTGGCGTGCCGCCGCCTCCCGGCGGGCTGCCGCCACCGCCGCAACCCGCGTTGACCGTAAAGACGGCAGCCGCCAGAAGCGCAATCGCCGTGGTCCACGCGCGCGACCGGCCGCGGAAGCAGATCAGCATCAGTCCAACCGACAACGCGCAGACCAGCGTTACCAGCGTGGTGGGACTCGGCCCCTTCACGCGCGGCGCAGCGGGCACGGAGGCGGCGTTGGTCGTGCAGTCAGGGGAGCCGGTGACGCAGGGCATCGCATTGGTGCCAATGGTGACATCGTTGAAAACGCAACTGCTGTGAGGCTGGGGATTGTTTGTGTTGCAATTCGCTGCAAATTCGGCCTTGGCAAGCGAATACAACACAGAGTCCGGATTGCCCTGCCTGGTGCCGCCGTTGTTCTCAACGACCAGGGCCATGACACCGGCGAACACCTGGGTCGAAACGGATGTTCCACCGACTTCAATGAATGGACCATTTAACAGATTGCAGGCGGCTCCGCCATCGCCGGTGAAATCCCGTTCACAAACAACGTAGAAGCTCGCCGAGATTTCGCCATCGCCGGCAAACATCGAGACGTCCGGAACATCGCGCGTGGTGTCACCGGCCGGCACCACACCGTTCTGAAATGCCGGCTGCGGATTTCCGCCGGAACAACTCGACACGGTACTTCCGTCGGACGTGATGCACGCACTCTTGCCGCCAGATCCGCCGACCGGGACCACGAGACCATTCGCCTGAATCGTCGCGTTGTTACAGACGGTTTGAGCGTCAGATCCAAACTGGCTGCCGAAGTCGGAGATGAACACGGAATTCGTGCAGGAGTCATTCCACGCGGATTCCGGAATGTAGAATTCGGCCGAAGCCCACGGTGCAGCAACATTGCCTTCGCCGTTGCAAGGAGTCCAGAAGTTACATTGATCGTTAAAGTCGTTGAAATCGGTGCCGCCGACCGCCACGTTCGATCCGGTCGAAGCGACGCCATTGACGGCCAGGCCAAACTGAGCAGGTTGCGTCGGCACATTATTGTTGATCTGCTGCACGTCGCAACCCGGCGAGCCGTTGTCGCCGGAAGAAACAATGATGGTGATACCTTCGGCGGCGCCCTGGCTCCAGAGGGTGTTGTAGAACGTGTTCCCGGCGGTGCCGAGACCGAGTTCGCACTCGCCGAAGCTTTCGCTCATGATTTGAGAGGCGCCCGTGCTCGTGCCGGTATGAGTGGAGTTGGGAAAATCGATCACGTATTCAGCGTCGAGATCGCCACCGAACGTTGTGTTGCTCGATTCCGAGACGATCAGGTTGATGGTCGCCTGAGGCGCCACGGCACCGGCCCACTGCACATCGAGGATGGCTTCGATTTCATCACCGGCGGGTCCGGGCAACAGACCAGGGTTGCTGCTTCCGGGCGGAATGATGACGGTCGGAGTGTTTCCGACAAAGCCGAATTGAGACTGAAAATCCGAGACGTCAGCCAAGTTGATGTTGCTGTCGGCCACGATATCGATGGTCACACCGGATCCGTTGAACGCGTTCGTAGTGAACATGTTCGGTATGCTGTAAATCGTGGCGAGGTCCGTTGGGCCGAGGCCAAAGCAACTCGCCGAGCTGAGCACGTTGCAACCGGTTGTGGGTCCCGGAAAGGTAAATTTCGGTTTGACCCCAGCAGCTGCGGCTTTGGCGGTGGCTCGCGGCATGCTGGCGAGCTTCGCTTTATTCTGTGCCTTCGGGAAGAAATCGTGCAGCGAACGGATCCCGGCGACGACCGGGGCGAGCGCCGTCGGGATCGACGGGTCGCTCATGTTCGCCATGTGGTGTTCGCCGTTGACAGACAGGTTGTGAAGCGGAACCTTGAAGGCTTCCTCGACCTCGCCCGCTGTGCCGGAGAACTGAATGAATTGGCGGCCATTCGCGACGTTATCGACGATAAAACCATGGCTCGTAAGCCACGACGTGACCTTCTGAATATCCTGGTCGGACGAGCCGAACAGCTGGCCAAACTGCGTGGGCGTCAGCCATTTGTGATAGTTGGGCGATTGGGGGTCCTGCTGCTCGCTCAGCAACCTCTGCAGCGCTGCTTCCTGGGCGGGACTGCGTTTCAATAGGAGCGACATGTGGTCCAACGGAAGGCTGGCGGACACGACGCCTTTGTCATACTGCGCGCGGGCCAGCGGATGCGTATTGCCAACAAGCACCGTGCGCTGCGACTCGTTCACTTCCTGTGTAATGCGCGAAACAACGTTGGCCGTCTGCGCAAAAACTCCGGCCGGCAACAGCACCAGAACCGTGAGTACTACGAACAACAGGCCCTTCCATGTATGTTTTGGCGGCATATTCCCTATTCCCATCCCACGCGATAAAAGTTCCGGAAGATTGGCTGGTCGCGGGCCGGGCGCGACTTGCTGGTCGGCCTTCCGGTTTAAGAAGATCGCGTATTTTGGATAGCTGAGATGCTATCAGGCGGCAGGCGGGATGGATGACCATCTAACAAAAATTGCAGTAAAGATAAACCCCGCCTGAAGCTTCCCGAGTCAGGACGTCAGTTGAGTTCATCCAAGTTCAACGAGGTGGTTACCGATTGTCCGTCAGGCGCAGCCACCTCCACTTTCACTGAACCGGGCCCGAACTGCTGAGCGTCGAATGGCAACAGGACTTCGATCCCTAGTACCTGCAAGAGTCCCACTTGGCCGAGCTGTGTTCCGAAGCGCGACCGATGTTGGACGCTTCCTGTGAACCAGGCCGACATTCCAGAGTCTGAAAGTCTGTCAGGACGACGATCGGATGCGCGCGGCGAGTTTGCGGGCACGGTCGCGGGCGATGTCGATGAAGTGAGTGTCCGCGGCGAGGCGATCGAGTGAGGGCAGGAACTGCGCCGGATCGGGAACCAGCTTGTTATCGAGATCCTTTTGCACTTGCAGAAGCACGTCGTTGACGCCCAGCGGATCGTATCGCATGGTGCGCTCGAGATCGGAAAGATCAGTTTGCTGGCGCGACAGACCTTCGAAAATCGTGAGCAGCTGCACGGCATCGTGATTCAGAGTGTAGTTGAACGTGACTTGATGCGATTCGGCGCCGCGATTGAATTCGAACGTCTTCTGGCCAAGGTTGGCGATCCGCCGGTGTATCTCCAGGTCCACCCCGTCGAAATTGTTGAGTTTCGCCGCGAGATCGAAGATGCTCTGCACGAGCGCCGCGTCCAGGCGCATGGTGTGCGGATTCGATTCCTCGCTCAGCTGCCTGATATCGAAGGTACCCGTGCCCGAATTGCTGATCTTGATTTCAACGTACTCCGGATAGCTCGATTTGAAAATTTTCCGGTAGGTCACCGTGGCATTCGCGGCGTTAGCGCCTGCGCCCCACGCCGGCGCGCCGGCCATCGCCGCAATCAGGCAGGCGAAGAACGCCAGAGCAGGGAGCCACCGAACAGGAGCCGAGAACTTCATCTTCCGCGAGGAATGGAGATGCGCGAGGAAAGTGAATTGCCGCCTGCGATCTGGGCGACGCGAGCGTTATTGACCGCCAATGCCAGCCGGTTTCGCGCCCGCGAAACGTACGCGTGACACAGCGCCACGGCCAGCGCGTCCGATGCATCCGCCGGCTCGGGGCAAAACGGAAGGTTCAGCAGCGACATCACCATCTGCTGAATCTGCTGCTTGGACGCGCCTCCGAATCCCGCGACGCTGGCCTTCACCTCGCGCGGCGAATAGCTGTGCGCCGGAATCTGTGCCTGTGCGGCGGCCAGCAGCACCACGCCGCGCATCTCCGCAAGCTTTAGCGCGGTGCTCATGTTTAGCGCCGTGAATACGGACTCGACCGCCACTGCGTCCGGAGAGAACTGCTCGACCAGGCCGGAAATCAGGAAGTGGATCTCGCGCAGGCGAACCGCAAACGTGGCTCGCTTCGGCAGCCTCAACGCCCCAAAACGCATCAGCCGGGCATGCTTGCCGTCGATCTCAATCACGCCGTAGCCCGTCGCACCCGCAACGGCGGGATCGACACCCAGCACGCGAATTTTACGCCGATCGATGCCCGGTTGAGCTGAGAGTGATGCCATGGGAACCGGCACAAGTGTACGTGCGGGCCGGAACCGGAGGGAAGTGTTTTCTCGTTGCCGCGCGGCGCGATCGAAACTACCCGGCCATGGCGGCCTGGATTTCCTTCTCATCCACATCGAAGTTGGCGTAGACATGCTGCACGTCGTCGTGATCTTCCAGGGTTTCCACCATCCGCAGCATCTGTTGCGCCTGCGCGCCGGTAAGTTTCACGTAATTCTTCGGCACCCAGGCCACCTCGGCCGAGGACGGTGTAATTCCCGCGGCGAGCAGTGCCTCGCGGACTTTTTCCAAGGCTTCCGGCGGAGTCTTTACTTCCCAGGCTGAGCCATCGTCCTGCAGATCGTCCGCGCCGGCATCGAGTACGATGCCCATCATCTTGTCTTCGTCCGCCTGCTCTTTGGGAACCACAATGTCGCCCTTGCGCTCGAACATCCAGCCGACCGCGCCGGTTTCGGCCATGTTTCCGCCATTTTTCGAAAACATGTGACGAATCTCGCTGACGATGCGGTTGCGATTGTTGGTGACCACCTGAACCAGCACCCCGACACCTCCTGGACCGTAGCCCTCGAAGGTCACCTCATCAAGCGTTTCGCCTTCCAGAGTGCCCGCGCCGCGCTGGATGGCCCGCTCGATATTGTCGTTGGGCATATTCTCGCCCTTGGCCGTCAGGATGGCGGTCCGCAAGCGGGGGTTGGTATTGGGGTCAGAACCGCCGACGCGCGTGGCGATGGTCAGCTCTCGAATGAGCTTGGTGAAGACCTTGCCGCGGCGCGCGTCGGTCGCCGCCTTTTTGTGCTTGATGGTGGCCCATTTCGAGTGTCCAGACATGAATAA
>Ga0210404_10001017_pt1 | contig 12552 bp, 13 predicted proteins | sample IncBWH28MmetaG_FD_155455 | JGI IMG/M metagenome (GOLD analysis project Ga0210404, IMG submission 155455) | Forest soil microbial communities from Barre Woods Harvard Forest LTER site, Petersham, Massachusetts, United States - Inc-BW-H-28-M | ecosystem: Environmental > Terrestrial > Soil >... | reverse complement strand
CAGGTCATGCGCGGCAGCACCTATCACACGGGTGACACGGCGGTGCGCGATGCGGACGGCTACTACACCTACGTCGGCCGGGCTGACGATGTATTCAAGGCTTCCGATTACCGCATCAGTCCCTTCGAGCTGGAGAGCGTGCTGATCGAGCACGAGGCGATCGCCGAAGCGGCCATCGTTCCGAGTCCGGATCCAATGCGGCTCGCGGTTCCCAAGGCTTTCGTGTCTCTGCGCGCGGGATACGAGCCGAGCCGCGAGCTGGCGCGCGACGTGCTGGCCTACTGTCGCAGGAATCTGGCGTCCTACAAGTGCGTGCGGCGGCTGCAGTTCGCCGAGTTACCGAAGACCATCTCGGGCAAGATCCGGCGCGTTGAATTGCGACGACGCGAACTCGCGAGGACCGACCTCACGGTGCGTGCCGAAATGGAATACTGGGCCGAGGACTTCCGCGATCTCGAATGAGCGGTTCCGAAACACGAGGCTTGCTGCGTGACCGTTGACTACGACCTCGCCGCCGGCGTGCGCGCCGCTCTGGCGGGCGCCGGGGCGATCCGGGAAATCAAGATGTTCGGCGGGCTCGGCTTCATGCTGAACGGCAACCTGATCGCGGCGGTGTCCAACCGTGGCTTGCTGGTGCGCGTTGGCAAGGAGCGCCATCACGATGCGCTGGCGCGGCCAGGCGCACGTCCCATGGAGATGAGAGGCCGCACGATGGAAGGGTATGTTTACGTCGATCCCGCAGTGCTGGCCGATGACGCTGTGCGCTCGTGGCTTCAGCTGGCGCGTGCATTTGTCCAAACCCTGCCGTCCAAGGCGGTGCGGACAAAACCCAAATGACGCCTCAATCTTCGCCGTAAGCAGGCTGGCGCGATGGCATCCCGCAGCCCCACTCGGCGCGCCGCCGGCACCGCCGTCAAGCCGCGCAAGAGCCGCAGCCCTGCCCGAGGCAAACTCGCGCCTCGCCCGCAGAAAAAGGGGCTCGCGGCCGAGCTGATCGTGCTGCCTTTGGATGCGCCAGAGATTTCCGCCATAAGCCAACAGGTCGCGAGCCGTGGAGGCGCAGTGATCGGCGCCTATCGGGAGCCGCTTTCGGGCCATCCGATGATCATGGCGGCGCTACCGGTGGAAGCCGTCCAGCCGACGCCGTTTCAGCGCGATCTGTCACCCACGCATACCCAGCGGCTGGCCGCGAAGATCGAGGAGTCTGGTTCTTTCCTCGATCCGCTGATCGTGGTGCTGGGAGAAGACGGCAACCTGTGGACGCCGAACGGCCGCCATCGACTCGCGGCCGCAAAGCTGATTGGACTGAAGCAAATCACGGCGCTTGTGTCGCCGGATGAGACGCTTGCGTTCCGCATCCTGGCACTGAACACCGAGAAGGCGCACAACCTGAAGGACCGCGCGCTCGAAGTGATTCGGATGGCACGCAGCCTGGTCACCCGCAGCCCGCGCGCGAAGGAGGACCAGTTTGCCGCCCAGTTTGAAGCACCGGAATTGCTGACGCTGGGCGCTGTGTACGAGCGTAACGCGCGCTTTGCCGGAGGCGCGTATAGCCCGTTTCTGAAGAAGGTCGATCGCTTCAGCGACCGGACGTTACTCCTCAGTCTGCGCAACCGCGACGACTACGCCGCGCGGATCGAGCAAATCGACGCCCAGGTCGGCCGGATCGTCGCGGCCTTGCAGGCGCGCGGCTTCAAGTCGCCGTACCTTCGCAGCTATGTGGTGGCGCGCATCAATCCGGTCCGCTTTCAACGCGCCAAGAAGGGAGAAACCGAGCCGCCGATGCCGATCGCCCAGGCACTGACTCGAATGGCCGCCGCCGCCCAGAAGTTCGACCTCGGCTCCGTGACGGCCACCGATCTTGCCTTGGTTGCCGCCGCCGGGGCCGAGCCAGGATGATTTTCGCCAGAAAGCCGGCACGGCAGAACGACGCCATCACGCCTCTGGCGCCAGAAACCCTCCCGCGCGATACGTCAGGACCAGCGTGTCCCGAAAACCCGGCACGCCGCTCGGCTGGATCGGCGTGGTCTCGTGCACGACTCGGGCATCGTCCATTAACAGCGTCGACCAGGGTTCGGTCATCGTGAAGCGCACGCCGGATGAACCCTGGGTGTCAAACACGCGAGTTTCGCCGCCCCGAATGCCATACCGCTGGACCAGTATCAAGGCGACGAAGTCCACTCCATCTCGATGAGCGCCCTCCGGGGTCGGGCGCCCGATGCCACTTGCAGTATCGATCCGAAATTGATGCGCCTCGATGAACCAGCGCTCGACACTCCTGACCCTCGCAAATACGGAGCCGATCGACGAGACGAGTCGAGCCCACACATCGGCACTGACGACCTGCGCCTCGATCGGCTCGAACCACCGTTCGAGCCCGCCGTGCAGGGCGTTGTATGACGTGGGTTGCCAATGAAACCGGTGCGGAACGGCCGAAAGCGCGGCCGAACGAAAGTCCTGCACGAAGCAGCTGTGCCGCCGGGATCGATACCGTCCACCGTCGCGCAAGTGCACGTCACGCGGCAGGCGCGACCACGCATCGCGCAGCTCGTCCAACTGCTCGACACGGACATCGAGCGCTGCGATCGCCTCTGCCGCCGGCAGAACTGCGTAGCCCGAGCGCGACAAACGCTCGACGAGTTCCAGATCGGGTATTTTCTTTGGCATCCAGAAGCCATTATGTCCTGGATGCGCTGGGTCAATGTCGATGCGTTCGTAGCAGACACCGACAGCGCACTCATGCGTGGATGGCCGATCGGGCGGTAGGCACCAGTCGTAGCGATTCGGTCGGCTTTGCCAGGCATTGCAACAGCATGGGTGTCAGGTCTCGAGCCCACAGGCCGCCGTCGCGCAAGGCAGGTGCGCCGGCGTCGGGGACCAGCGCGAAGCCGACCAGAACGTTCTCCCCCTCCCGCACCGGCAGCCGGGGGAACGTGTTGGAGCTCGGCTCCGTGATGTACCAGCCAAGCACTGTCGTGCCGCTGTCAGCCGGCCGACGCGCTGCGCCCTCGCGACAGAGCGTCAGCAGCTGCGCTGTTGCAGGCTGCTTCAGATAAAACACGGTCACTTCGACCCGTCCCGCAGGAATATCCTGTGCGCCGGGTGCCGCCCGCAAGCCCTCGGGCCAGGCGATGCCCGCACCCGGCCACGCCGGCTGCAACAGCAGCACGTTGTTGGAATCGACCATCGTGCGGTTGGCCGCATCGCGGTGTGCAGCCCATACCGGGCCGCCGTAGAAGGCGGCCAGTGCCCGCTGGCGCGCTGCCATATCGCTGAATCCCCGCAGCCAGACAAAGCGATCCGGGTTGTCCAGATCGCGGAACTGGCCCACCACACGCATCCCCACGGCCTCCTGCGTCTCGACGAACTCACGGTCGAACAGTTCGATCAGGACGTCGCGCTGGTTCGGATGCAGCGTGTACTGTCGCAGTTCCACCACGTTGCATGCACAGGCGGCGGTCGCATCGTTGATTTTCAAGCCCGGGCTCCGGATCGGCGAGACAAGCGTAGCTACTATGCACGGCAATACCTGCCATCGGCCGACAGCTTTTACAAGAACATCCCGCCCGACGCTTCGATCCGCTGCGCGTTGACCCATCGGTTCCCGGGTGCCAGCAACGCGGCGACCGCGCCGCCGATGTCATCCGGCAGTCCGACGCGACCCAGCGCTGTCTGCGACGCCAGGAACGCGTTCAGTTTGGCGTCGTCTCGCACCCTAGCGCCGCCAAAGTCCGTTTCGATGGCGCCGGGAGCGAGCGTATTGACCGCGATGCCTCGCGGGCCCAGCTCCTTGGCCATGTAGCGGGTCAAGACCTCGACGGCGCCCTTCATCGACGCGTAGGCCGCATAGCCGGGGAACGCAAAGCGGGTAAGGCCGGAGGAGATGTTGACGATGCGCCCTCCGTCGGCGATCAGCGGCAGCAGCTTCTGAGTCAGAAAAAACACGCCCTTAACATGAACGTTCATCAGCTCGTCGAACTGCGCCTCGGTGGTTTCGGCAAGGACGGCGTGCGCGCTGACGCCGGCGTTGTTGACCAGGTGGTCGAAGCGCTCGCGCTTCCAGTGCTGCGCCAGCGCTGCGCGCACCTGAGTGGCGAAGGCATCGAAGCTTTTGCTGTTGCCTGCGTCGAGTTGCAAGGCCAGCGCGTTGCGGCCGAGCTGCTTGATCTGCGCAACCACGGCATCGGCCTCGGCCCGGTTGCGGTGGAAAGTGAGGATGACGTCGCTGCCGTTTTGAGCCAGTCGAAGCGCGGTGCTACGGCCCAGGCCGCGGCTGCCGCCGGTAATGAGTGCGATCGGGGTGCTCATGGCGTTCTCCTAACGAAATTGAAGTGAACCTGCATGGCAGCCAATCTATTGGTAACCGTCTGGAAGATAAACAGTGATAATGTGACTTGTTTGTTCTCAATTTACGAACAATAGCTTCGCGAGAACCCCTTTGAACCGCCTCGAGGCCATGCAGATCTTCGTTCGGGTCGCGGAGCTGGCGAGCTTCACTCGCGCCGCTGAGAGCCTGGGGCTGCCGAAGGCCAGCGCGTCGACTGCGGTGCAGCAGCTGGAAGCGGAACTGGGTGCGCGCCTGCTGCATCGGACCACCCGCAGAGTGCAAATGACGCACGACGGGCGCGCGTTCTACGAGCGCTCCAAGGATCTGCTGGCCGACATGGATGAACTGCATTCGATGTTCCAGCAGGGCGAGCAGTGGCTGCGCGGGCGCCTGCGCGTGGACATGCCCAGTGCGATGGCGCACGACTTCGTGATACCTCGTCTGCCTGAATTTCTGCAGTTGCACCCGCAGCTCGAGCTGGAGCTCAGCAGCGCCGATCGGCGCGTGGATCTGATCCGCGAGGGGTTCGATTGCGTGTTGCGCGTCGGCGCCCTCGGGGACGTCAACCTGGTCGCCAGGCCGCTGGGTTATCTGCGGATGATCAATTGCGCCAGCCCGACCTACCTTCGCCGCTTTGGCACGCCCCGCACGCTGGCCGACCTCGGCTCGCATCAGCTGGTCCACTACGCGACCACACTGGGCTCGAAGGCCCTGGGCTTCGAGTACCCCGATGGCGACGGCTACCGCACGTTGGCGATGGCCGGCGCGCTCACGGTCAACAGCGTTGAGGCCTACAAGGCCGCCTGTCTTGCCGGACTGGGCCTGATACAGGCGCCGGAGGTCGGTCTACGAAACCTGATCGCGCAGGGCGCGCTGGTCGAAGTGCTACCGCAATGGGCCTCGGAGCCGATGCCGGTCACGCTGCTCTACGCGCAGCGGCGCAACCTGTCCAAGCGGGTGCAGGTTTTCATGAACTGGATGGCAGAAATCCTGCAGGCCTATATGGACGGAACAGAGACGGATCCGTGAGTCTGCAGGGACGTTCACACCTGTGCGAAGCCGCCGTCCACGAACAATTCCGTTCCGGTCACGTAGCTGCTGTCGTCGGACGCGAGAAACACGACGGCCCTGGCGATCTCATCGGGCGTCCCGAACCGGCCAGCCGGAGTCATGCTGTTGATCATCTTGCGGCGTTGCTCGCCCGCTTCCGAGGAAGCCAGCAAGTCGCTCATTCCAGGCGTGTCGATCGATCCTGGGCTTACCGCGTTCACACGAATGCGGCGGTGCTTCAAGTCCGTGGTCCAGGTGCGCGCGAAGGAACGCACGGCCGCCTTGGTCGCGCTGTAAACGCTGTTGGACGGCAGCCCTTTGCTGGCGACGATCGATGCGTTCAGGATGATGGACGCGCCATCGGGCAACAGGGCAAGCGCCTTCTGCACGGTGAAGACCAGACCCTTCACATTGATGTCGAAGATCGAGTCGTAGAGCTGCTCGGTTATCTGGCCGAATGGGGCAAGTTTCGCGACGCCGGCATTGGCGAACACGATATCGAGTCGGCCCTTGTCCCGCTTGATCTGCGCGAACAGGCGATCCAGATCGCCCAGGCTCGACACATCGGCCTGGACAGCGGTCACATTTTTCCCGATTTCCTTGACCGCCGCAGCCAACTCGGCCGAGCGACGCCCCGTGATGAAGACGTGCGCGCCCTCGTCCACGAACCGCTTCGCCGTGGCCAGTCCGATGCCGCTGTTGCCACCGGTCACCAGTGCAATTTTTCCTTCGAGCCGGCCCATTCACCTGCTCCTGAAATTCGCGTGATGCGGTTGGGTCACAGCATCTGCAGCGCCAGCGCGATGCCCTGCCCTCCGCCGATGCACAGCGTCACGATGCCGCGCTTCAAACCGTCGCGCTTCATCGAGTGCAGCAGCCGCGTGGTCAGCACCGCGCCAGTCGCACCGATGGCGTGGCCATGAGCGATCGACCCACCTTCGACGTTCACCACGTCCTCAGCGAACTCCAGCTCACGCAAGCAAGCCAGGGTGATCGAGGCGAACGCCTCGTTGATTTCGATCCGCTCCACGTCGGACCGCTTCCAGCCCGCGCGATCCAGCGCGAGCGGCACGGCCCGCACCGGGCCGATCCCGAACATGCCCGGCTCGACCGCGGCCACGCCGTGCGCCACCAGCCGCGCTATGGGCTCGAGACGATGCTTCTGCGCAAACGCCCGCTCGGCCACGATCATCGCCGCGGCGCCGCTGTTCAAGCCGGGCGCGTTGCCGGCGGTGATCGTGCCGTCCTTGCGAAAAGCGGGCTTCAGCTTGGCCAGCGTCTCGATCGTCGTGTCGGGTCGGTTGGATTCGTCCTTATCGAACGTCACGGGACCCTTGCGGCCCGACAGCTCGATCGCAACGATCTCGCCCTTGAACTTCCCTGCCGCCTGCGCGGCACTGAAGCGCTGCTGAGACCGCGCCGCCCAGCGATCCTGATCCTCGCGGCTGATGCGGTAGCGGGCCACCAGATCCTCGGTGTGCCAACCGGAGTGCTGACCGCTGAAGGCATCGTTCAGACCGTCGCGCAGCATGCTGTCCAGGATCTGGGCATCGCCCATGCGGACGCCCCAGCGGCCGCCCGGGAGCAGATACGGCGCCTGGTCCATGTTCTCCATGCCACCGGCGACCGCGCAGGACCCGTAGCCCGCGAGGATCTCGAGGGCTGCACTGGCGATCGCCTGCGCCCCCGAACCACAGACCCGGTTCACCGTGAGCGCCGGAACGCTCACCGGCAGTCCGCCACCGATGGCGGCCTGGCGGGCCGGGTTCATCTTGGTGCCGGCCTGGATCACATTGCCCATCACGACGGTCTCGACTTGATCCGCGGCCAGGCCGGAACGCTGCAACGTCGCGCGGATCGCAGCGGCGCCCAGGTCTGGCGCGGGCGTGTCTTTCAGCGAACCGCCGAAAGTGCCGATGGCGGTGCGAACCGGATTGCAGATGACGATCTCGCGTTCAGGCATGGGCGATCTCCGAAGTGGAGGGACGGGCGGGGGTGGTTGGGTCCTCAGGCATGCTCAACAGAGCGTACGCCGTATCGGGGCACCGTCGAGTTGCGGCGGCCGCGCTACCGGGCTCGTGGCATCCGTTAATGTAGGCGCATATGCGCATGATATGCGTGTAGGTACGCCTACGTCAAGCGTGCAGACCCCGCTGAATTTTTTTGCAATCTTATATTTAACTCGAAATACGTGTCCTATTGCATTGTTTTTATTACCATTTACAGAGAATTCTACAGACCTGAGACCGGATCTACGGTTGGCCCTGGCAGCACCCATTTAGACTGCCAACTGTCATGGCCCGGTTTCCCCCGAACGACATCATTTCGCTGGTCCAACAGAGGCCGCGCTTTGATCTGGCCGAAAGCGTGGGACCGAGCCTGCGTCTGACCGAGCTGCTGGGTGCCTCCTTCGAGGAGCCCGACGGCTCTCAGCTCGACTATGGGACCGCTGCGGGTGACGCGGTGCTGCGCCGGGCTGTCGCCGATCTGCACGTGTCCCGCGCGCTCGAGCAGGCCGCACCCGCCGCGGCCTGATTGTTCACTTGGCGGGCCAGCCAGCAAACGCCCTCGGCTTCGCTATGTACGCGACGAATGGAACGCCATGCAGCTCTCTGCCGGACTTGCCGCCACCACGTTTGGACTTGCCGCCGCCGCCTCGTTCGGTGCGGCAGACTTTTGCGGGGGCGTCGCGGCGAAGCGCACCCACGTCTTCGGAGTGCTGACTGCCGCGCGCCTGTGTGGCCTGGCCATGGTGCTGGCACTGGCGGTGATCACGGGAGAACCGTGGCCCTCCGGGCGTGCGCTCGCGTGGGCGTGCGCTGCCGGGCTGGTCGGAGGGTTGGCACTTCCGGCGTTCTACCGTGCGCTGGCCGTCGGCAAGATGGGAATCGGGGCCCCAGTAACGGCCGTGCTGACGGCCGGGGTGCCGGTCGTGGTTGCGGCATTTACACAGGGACTGCCCCAACCGATCCAGGTGGCCGGTCTGCTGCTGGCGCTGGTGGCGTTGTGGCTGATGTCCCGGCCCGATGGAAAAATCCGCCCGGACGGCCTCGGGCTGGCGTTACTCTCTGGCCTTGGTTTTGGCAGCTTCCTGGTGCTGATCCATCAGGCTGGAACCGAGGGTTTGTACTGGCCGCTGGCCGCGGTGCTTGCGAGTTCCTTCGTGCTGAGCGCCATCATTCTGACGCTCCAGCGCGGCTCGCTTCCGGCTGCAGGGACGCTGCACGTGGTGGTCACCGCCGGCCTGCTCGACACATCCGGCAACGTTCTTTTTGTGCTCGCCAGCAAGTACGGTCGTCTCGACGTGGCCGCGATTCTGTCTTCGCTCTACCCCGCCGTCACCGTGACGCTGGCCTGGCTCTTTCTGAAGGAGCGGATCACGCGGCTGCAGACGGTCGGCATGACGGCGGCGCTGATCGCGGTACCGCTGATCGCAGCTCACTGAAGGCCGCTGCACGAATCGGGCGCGGGGTTCGGGCCACGCCTGGATCTGCCGCTGCACGATGCAGATGCGTCATCCGAGCCCGGCTGCAAGCGCGATCAGAAACAACCCTGCCCCGACGACGACGGCCCCGATGGCTCGAGCGACGCGCTCCCCGGCCGGTGCCAGACGCTCGACGGTAATGGCTGCCGCCACGCCAGCCATCGCGCGCAGGTCCATGACTCCGATCACCAGGAGGACCGCCGTCAGGCCGGCACAGCAGGTGCTGCAGTGCAGGCCGAGGCGCAGGCCGTCTCGCCAGGCCGTGCCGGCGTCCGCCGGCAACGTACGGCCGCGCCCCGGTGCCTGCCGGCAGCAGGCAAGGTGATGCGCCTTCCACGCGGTGAACTGGAGCGCGCCGGCGATCAGGACGACCCCACCGACCGCGATCGGAACGGCGCACGCCAGCGCCGGCAGCTGCATCTCGACCGCCGCCAGCGCGACGCCCAGCGGGAAGGCGGCCATTCCGAACGCCGCCCACACGAGGAAGTACCCCGCGCCCACCAGCGCGGTCAGCCGACCCGGGCGCGGCTCGCCCGTCCTGCTGACCGCCTGACGGTAGCGCCACAGCACGGGCACCAGGGACGGCAGCATCATCGCCACCATCATCACGATCCACATGCCGAGGAACGAGGCCGCGGCGCCGGCCCACGTCTGTCCGGGCATCCGCATCCACGCCATCGACATCGTCCAGCCGCCGGGCATCGGCATCTGGCCCATCGCCGACATGGACGCGCACCCGAGGACCGTCACCGCCGCGCTGGCGGCGAAGAGCAGCGCCGAGACGCCGAAGAAGGCTCGCTGGGAAGCTCGCTCGGAAACCATGCGTGAGATCTCCCGTCCCCCGGTTGCGCCAACGACACCCACGAACTGGCTCAGCGCTTGTCGTACTCGTCGTGGCGGCGCCACCAGGTGCCCGTCTCGTTGCGCCCCTTGGGGGCGCGGTCGAGCCACTGGTACATGCCCCAGAGGCCGTCCAGTCCGCGCGCATAGGTGGAATAGGTGTGGTAGACGACGCCGTCCTCGAGCATGAACGCGCTCAAGCCCGGCCTCTCGCGCGTGTACGTGGCCACGTCGGTTCCGGTCATGGCCGCGTGTTCGGCGACAGGGCCCTCGCCGCGCTTCGTCAGTGAGTCGCCGATCCCGGCTACCTTCCACGCAGGCTCGCGCCGGTAGTTGTATTCGACGGCCCCCTCGCGCTGTTGCTCCTCGGTGAACGAAACGTTGAAGTCGGAGTTGAAGTCGCCGCCGAGCGAGGACGCCCAGGGAAACGTCCACCCCATCCGCCGCTGGTACGCCTGCAGCTTCGCGAGCGGCGCCCGCGAAACCGCCGAAAGCGTGACGTCGTGGTTGGCCAGGTGGACGACGAAGCCGTCGAACCCGTCCGCGATCGCCGAGCAGGATGGACATCCTGCCGTGTAGTCGGGCCCGAACATGAAGTGGTAGATGAGCAGCTGCGAGCGCCCTCGGAACAGGTCCGCCAGCGAGGCGCTCCCCTGGTCGGTCTCGAATCGATACTCCTTGTCGATCCGAACCCACGGCAGCTCCTGCCGCCGGCGCGCCACCTCGTCGCTGCGCCGCGTGAGCTCCTTCTCGGCCTTGATCAGGTCGAGCCGCGCTGCCAGCCACTCCTTACGTGTCCCGGTCTTGTGTGTCGTCATCGTCTTCATCGTCTTAGTCTCCCTTGAATGTCCTAACGTCGTTCGTACCGTTCCCGATACGATGTGCTGGTTGCTGGTCGTAAGATAGATCAGGACCATCGAACGGTGAGAGTGACAAGTGTGGCGGGATTCAGATGGACTCGCTAATCACGGCCGCAGCGCGTGCGCTCGCGGCGGGTGATCCCCTCGGCGCACTGAACCGGGTTGCCTTGCGCGACGACGCGCCTGCGCTCGCGCTGCGAGGCATCGCGATGGCGCAGCTCGGCGATCTGGTTCGAGCGAAGGCTCTCCTGCGGCGCGCTGCGCACGCCTTCGGTCCCAAAGAGGTCGTGGCCCGTGCGAGGTGCGTCGTCGCCGAGGCCGAGATCGCGTTCGTCTCGCGTGACCTGGGCTGGCCTGCGAAGGCGCTCGACGCAGCGCGGGCGACGCTCCATGCGCACGGCGACCGCGTAAATGCCGCGCATGCGCGGAATCTGGAGGTCCGGCGCCTGCTCCTGATCGGCCGCCTCGACGAGGCCGAGCAAGCACTCACCGAGCTCGATCCGGCGCCCTTACCGCCCGCGTTGAAGGCTGCCCACGAGCTGGTGGTTGCGGGGATCGCGATGCGACGCCTTCGGACGAAGACGGCGCGCGCGGCGCTCGCTCGGGCCGAGCGCGCCGCGCGCGACGCGGGTATCCCTGCACTGAGGGCGGAGGTCGAAAGCGCATCCCTCGTCCTGAACACGCCCGCGGCGCGCCTGATTGCGCGGGGCGACGAGCGACTACTCCTGCTCGAGGACGTTGAAGCGCTGCTGGCGTCGAAAGCACTCGTCGTGGACGCGTGCCGTCATGTCGTGCGTGACGCACGCACGGTGGTCTCGCTCGCAAGGCGTCCGGTGTTGTTCGCGCTCGCACGCGCGCTGGGCGAAGCGTGGCCCGGAGACGTGCCGAGGGGTACGCTCGTCACGCGGGCATTCCGGGCAAAGCACGCCGATGAATCGCATCGCGCGCGGTTGCGAGTGGAGATCGGGCGGCTTCGCACGGTGCTTCGGACGCTGGCCGGCGTGACCGCCACGAAGCTGGGGTTTGCACTGGTGCCGCGCCGCACACGCGAGATCGTCGTGCTGGCGCGGCCCGTCGAAGGGGAGCACGCGGCGGCGCTGGCCTTCCTCGCCGACGGTGAATCGTGGTCGAGCTCGGCCCTGGCGCTTGCGCTGGGGGCCAGCCAGCGCACCGTGCAGCGGGCGCTCGACTCGCTTGCGGCAGCAGGCAAAGTGCAGTGGTATGGTCGCGGGCGAGCGCGTCGTTGGATGACCCCGCCCGTGCCGGGATTCACGACAGCCTTGTTACTCCCCGGTCCGCTGCCGAGCGACTAGGATCGAACCATGAAGCGATCTGCAGCCGAAATCCTGCAAGAATATGGGCCCTTCCCGGGTGTCGACCGGGTGAATGGGGTTACGTTTGACGGTCAGCACGTCTGGTTTGCCAGCGGAGACAAGCTGAACGCCTTCGATCCGTCCAGTGGGAAGGTGCTGCGCTCGATTGATGTCGCCGCGCACGCAGGAACGGCCTTCGACGGTCAGCACCTGTTTCAGATCGCCGAGGACCGCATCCACAAGATCGATCCGAAGACCGGCCGTGTGCTCGCCACCATCCCGGCGCCCGGCGGCGGCGGTGACTCCGGGCTCGCATGGGCCGAAGGGACGCTCTGGGTGGGGCAGCATCGCGGCCGCAAGATCCATCAAATCGATCCCCAGACCGGGGCGATTCTTCGCACCATCGAGTCCAACCGCGTCGTCACCGGAGTCACCTGGGTTGACGGCGAGCTCTGGCATGGCACCTGGGAAGGTGACCAGAGCGATGTGAGGCGGGTCGATCCTCGAACGGGAGAGGTCCTCGAAAGTCTCGAAATGCCGCCTGGAGCGGGCGTATCGGGTCTCGAGTCTGATGGCCGCGATCGGTTCTTTTGCGGAGGCGGAAGCAGCGGGAAGGTCAGAGCCGTCCGCCGACCCAGGCGAGGCTCCGCGGCCGGCGGCGGCTCCAAGATCCCCGCC
>Ga0210404_10001016_pt1 | contig 12555 bp, 9 predicted proteins | sample IncBWH28MmetaG_FD_155455 | JGI IMG/M metagenome (GOLD analysis project Ga0210404, IMG submission 155455) | Forest soil microbial communities from Barre Woods Harvard Forest LTER site, Petersham, Massachusetts, United States - Inc-BW-H-28-M | ecosystem: Environmental > Terrestrial > Soil >... | reverse complement strand
ATTGACTTGTTTTGGCCCATCTGGATCGCTATCACCGTGATGGGTGTGATGGCGGTGATCTGGGTGGTTCCGCAGCGGGAGACGATCCCGCTCGATTCGCATCAGCCCCGGAGGCAGGATTGGTCACGCGCATCCCTCCTCGCCGTGGGCTTTCTGAGCGTGTTTTTGATCAGCTACATTGCCGGCTCGCTGGTTTGGGAAGATTTTACATATTCCGACAACTCGCTGTTTACGCTCGGAACGTTGGCCGGTCATAATATCCCGTTTCCGATCTGGCCGGACGAAGGTCGTTTCTGGCCGCTCGGCGATCAGGAATACAATCTCCTGCGTCATGTCACCAGTTCCGTTATCGGCTATCATGCGTTGCGCATTGTTCAGCTGGTGCTCTTGTCTGGGCTCCTGTTAATCTTTGATGAGGAATTGAGCGTGAGGGCCCGGGTGGCTCTCATCACTCTGGCTCTCATCACGCCGAGTATTCTGATCAGTTTCAGCGGACTGATTTACCCGGAGTCAAACCTCATTTTTTCGCTCGCGTGCCTTGCGTGGTCTGTCAAACGCTTTGAGCAGACACGATCCACGACGTGGGCGGTCGCAGCTCTGATTTCTTCACAGTTCATGCTCTATTACAAAGAAACCGCTTTTCTGCTGCTCTTGGGTTTTGCGCTCGGGCGGCTGTCCTTGCGTTGCTTGCGTGTGGATGCCGCTGGCTGGGATTTCAAGAGGCTTCGAGATCCTGAAAGTCGCCTTGACGCCTGCCTTGCCGTCCTGGTGGTGCCGTTCTTGCTCTACTATCTCGCGGCGATGTTTCCAGATTATCGCACGCGCTATGCCGACGTTTTTCATCTCTCATTATCACAAGTTCTGAGTGCTTATTTGAAAGTGGATCTCTTGGCCTGGGTGTTTGTTGCCGTTGTATTGGTTCGAGTCATTCTGATCCTGCAGCGCAAGGTGGCGCCTTCCTTGCTGTGGGATGGGCTAGCTCTGGGAGGCATCGCTTATGTAGCCAGTTACCTGGCCCTTCGTATGCATGCCGCTTACTACTTCGCTCCTGTCGATCTCATTGCGCTGCTGTACCTTGGGCGCCTTGCCATCAGGTCCAGGGAGAGCATGGGCTTCGGGACAAAACTGTGCGCAATGGCGTTCCTCGCTCTCATTTTGCTGCAGGACCTATCCCTCTCCGCTTTCCGAATGTATGAGAGAAAGAACGTCATTCACGCAAAGGCTGAGATGGGCCGAGTAATCGAAGCGCGATATGAGCGCGATCCGCAATATGCGAAGAGACTCTTTTTTCCGTTCGCCCGTCCTAACAGGGTGATGGAATTTGGCGCCTATCTTAGTTATCGCGGCGTTCCAATCGAACGAGCCCCTGATGACACCATTGCAACCGACAACGTCGTTATGATCGGTAAGGCTATTCGGGAGGACGGTCCTTGCATCCAGGGCAAGCCTCTCGTGTGTCACCCTGGTGCAAGGCCGGAGCCTGGCGACCTCATCGTTGTGCTTCCGGATGATTTCACACAGACCGACGAGTTGAATTCGTATCGACAGGAAGGTAGCGAACCTCTTTTCTCATACCGTCCTGTTCCGTCCATTCCTTCCTGGTTACGGCCGTATGTAAATCAGCTGCACGTGGTTTCGCCTGTATTTTTCCGAAGCCCGCTCCCGGATTTCTGGCTCAATGCGTCGGTCAGTGTGTGGGACTGAGATTACAGGCATCGAAAATGTCTCTGCCCGCATGGGCCGCGCGCCATGCTCCGGATTCGCTTCTTGCCGACGCGGTTGAACCTACGCGAAGGGACTATTGCTCTTGGGGCCGTCCAGGGGGCCGCGCGAGGCGAACCACGTCGTTTAAGAAAGGTTGATCGATGGCAGGCAGGTCAGTGCTTTCACCAGAGGGTAAGTCGTGCTAACGGTCCTGCTGGCCACCAGGAATCGCAGCCGTGTCTTCACATCGGTACTGGAATCCTTTTGCCGATTGCGCTCGCCTTCCTCCGGCTGGAAACTTTTGGTCGTTGACAACGGCAGTACCGACCAAACCAGCCAACTGATTGCCTCGTTTGCAAGCCGCCTTCCGCTGCAGTCGGTGACGGAACCAACACCAGGCAAGAACTTCGCATTGAATGCGGGGCTTGCATTTGTGGAGGGGGATCTGGTCGTCCTCACCGACGACGATGTTTTCCCGCGCGAAGACTGGCTGATCCGATTGCGCCACGCTGCGGATGCCCAGCCGGAATTCTCGATCTTTGGCGGCTCCGTGGTGCCACACTGGGAGATTCCCCCTCCGTATTGGATCCAGTGGGCAGACCAGGGTGCCGTTTTCGCCATCACCGATCCTTCGTGGAGAGATGGGCCGATCGCTCCGAATTGCATTTGGGGACCGAATATGGCTATTCGTTCAGAGGTTTTTCGATCCGATATTCGTTTCAACCCCTCCATGGGTCCCCGTGGCTCAAATTATCTCCAAGGTGGAGACACGGAACTCACCCGGCGGTTGTACCAACAGGGACATAAGGCGTGGCATGTTCGCGAGGCGGTCGTTGAGCATTTTATTCGAAAAGAGCAGATGGACAGAGGTTGGGTAATGCAGCGTGCGATTCGTCACGGTCGTGGCGAATATCGTCTCGGGCACGCCAACGAGATCACCTCGAGAAAATTGCTCTTGGGAACCCCGCGTTATCTTTATCGCAAGCTATACAATGAAGCTCGCGATATGACCAAAGCGTGGCTCATGCGCAAGCAGGAAGATCTCTTTCGTTCGCACTGGCGATTCAATTATGTTCGTGGCCAGATCCGAGAAGTGCGAGCACTTGCCCGTGAAAGAAGTGCAAGGACGTATTCCGCTACCCCCACTTCCTGATGTTCGCCTTAGCGGCCAAGCCCAAAGCAGGACTAAACGACTCGATGATGCGCAGCGACTTTGTTGAGATGAACCCGCCCACGGGTGTAACGCCCGACAATCCATCGGCGGAGCAGACTCGATTTGCCCATGGGAGCGAGAATTCTTCGGCGCGACCTTCCACAGTCGTCATCGTGGGGCCTCCCTGGCCACGGAGCGGCGCTGCCCGAGTGATGGAGAATCAAATTGACTACTATCGGGGGCGCGGATTCCATACTGTCTTTGTGGTTGTCCCGTTCCATCGTGTGTTCATGCGCTCGAATCCGGTCTGGGAAGAAATCAGCGAGGGCATTCAAGAGTTGGGCGCCCACAACTCATTCGCGGCACCTCTTGAAGAAAAAAGATACAACGCGGCAAAGTGTAGGGCCTCGTTGCGCCATGCATTCCGCGGAACCGCTCTTGACTGGGCGTTTGCCATGGCCAATTCAGTCCGGCTGCCTAAGGATCTTCTCCAATTTCTGCGGGGCATGCCCGTGGCCCTGGTCCACGTGAACTACGTCCAAACACTCGGCTTCGCTCTGCGTTTAAGGAAGAAATTGAGAGGTCGAGGTACCCGGATACCGATTATTCTTGAGACCCACGATGTTCAATCGGACCTTTTTCAAGAGCGCGGTGAATTAAACCCTTGGACTCGGAAGCCCGATCCGATCGAGCGCACAATCCGTTCCGAAATATCCCTGCTGCGAAAAGCGGATGTGCTCGTTCATCTTTCTGTTGATGATTTCCGTTTCTTTCAAGCTCGAATGTCGTACAAGCCCCACGTCTTGGCCATGCCGGCGATTGACGAGAAGTATGTTTCCGCCGTCAATTCCGCTGCACCTTTCAACGAAACAATTGATCTTCTGTTCGTGGGGCAGAAGCATGCTCCGAATCTCGCGGCGATCCAATGGTTCTTTGAACAGGTTTGGCCTCTGCTTGCGGAAAACCGCTACAATCTGAAGATTGTCGGACCGGTGGACATGCTTGTAAGAGAGAGTCTCCCGCGCATCTTCGAAACTTTCCGTTCTTGTTTCGTTGGCCCAGTTGCAGATTTAGCTCCCTACTATCGTTCCGCGCGTTGCGTGATTGCTCCCATGGTTTCGGGCTCTGGTACTTCCATCAAGACGATCGAAGCACTCGCTCTCGGCAAGCCATTCGTTGGAACCTTGAAGGCTTTTCGCGGGATGCCGATGGAACGACTCCATGCAGCAGGTGTTCAAGCGTATGAGGGCCCGCGCGGCTTTGCAGATGCGGTCGTGAATATGCTTGCAGATGAACAGCGAGCCAGTGTCCGGAGCCGTGCTGCCTACGAATGCGTGTTTTCGATTCAAGCAAACTTTGCTTCTCGCGATGAGGCAGTTCGGTCCGCAACGAGGCCAGAAAAATGGCCACCTCGTTCGAGGCATCACACCACAGCATGAAGCTCACTGTAATCATCTGCACGTATAATCGTGCGCAGACCATCAGCAAGGCTTTGGAGAGTGTACTCGCGTCTGTCCTCTCCCCGGATGTGGAATGGGAAGTCCTGGTGGTAGACAACAATTCGAAAGACAATACACGTGCTGCCGCGAACGAGTTCTGTCTGCGCTACCCTGGACGAGTTCGGTATCTGTTTGAATCACAGCAGGGTCTATCGAACGCCCGCAACGCCGGCATTCGCGAGGCTCGCGGAGAAATTATTGCTTTCACGGACGATGACGTCATCGTGGAACCCGATTGGTTACAGAACCTTACGACCTCCCTGCACGATGGCACGTGGGCCGGTGCCGGTGGGAGCATTCGCCCTCCCCAGGATTTCACGCCTCCGGATTGGCTTACGCTCGGCGGAGGGGCCATGGACAGTAGCGGCGTGCTTGCCCTCTTTGATGTTGGCACGGAGCCTGGCGAACTGGAAAAAGCGCCCTACGGCGCAAACATGGCCTTTCGGAAAGACATATTGGAAAAATATGGGGGCTTTCGTCCCGATCTTGGTCGCTGTGGAGACAGTCTGATCAGCAATGAAGACACCGAGTTTGGTGGTCGCTTGATGGCCGCAGGAGAACGTCTGCGTTATGAGCCCTCCGCCGTCGTATACCATCCGGTTCCGAAGGAACGCCTCAGCAAGAAATATTTCCTTGCATGGTGGTTCGCCCATGGTCGGGCCATGTTCCGACAGACTGGCAGACGTCCTTCCGTTTGGGGTATACCCCGTCACTACGTCAGTATTTTTTCGCGCACGCTTTGCTGGATGTTCACTTCGTCTCCAGATCCGAAACGTCGCTTCTTTTGGAAAACCCGCATGTGGGAGGCTGCCGGTGAGTTGTTTGAAATTTACAGCAGTCGGCAGCAGAACAAGAGTCGCTAGATATTTAAAATCCTGTACGTCTGAAAATCCAGAAAGAAGTTTTGAAGGCTCCCGTCTTCTTGCAACACGCAGAATGAGTTTGCAGGTCCGACTTTCATGAAGATCTCCATAATCCTATGCACCTATAACCGCTGCCTGAGCTTGACGCAGGCCCTGGAAAGCGTCGCGGCTTCCGAAATGCCCGACTCCGATCGTTGGGAAGTGCTCATCATCGATAACAATTCCAAGGACCAGACACGTGAAGTGGCCGAAGCTTTTTGCCGTCGCGACCCTGCCCATTTTCGCTACGTGTTTGAGCCACAACAAGGGAAATCCCATGCCTTGAATCGAGGGATTCGAGAGGCCGACTCAGACGCCCTTGCCTTTATGGACGATGATGTTACGGTTGAACCGAATTGGCTCCGCGAGCTGACGCAACCTCTGTCGAATCCCGAATGGGTTGGCACTGGTGGACGGGTATATTTGTCAAAGGACTTTTCACCTCCCCCCTGGATGGCTGTCGAGGGTCACGATTCTTTGCTGAGCATACTCGCATTGTTTGACCTCGGTCCTGTGGCCGGTCCCATCTCCAAGCCCCCGATAGGCAATAACATGGCATTTCGAAAGGAAATGTTCGTGAAATACGGTGGATTCCGTACCGACCTGGGCCCTTCTCCTGGAAGCGAGCTTCGGCACGAGGACACAGAGTTTGGGTCGAGAGTCATGAGGGGCGGAGGGAGAATCCTGTACGTGCCTTCCGCGATCGTCCGCCATGCCGTTGCAGAGGGCCGTCTTAAGAAAGGCTATTTCCTTGCCTATCACTACGACTATGGACGTGCTCTCGTTCGCGAGAAGGGTCACCGTAGCCCTGTCGGGATCATTCCACGTCACCTCATCAGTTTCTTGAATCGAACGCTGCACATATTGCCGCAAAAAACCTGGTGGTGGCTGAGGGAATCCGACCCGAAGAAAAGGTTCTTCAACAAGTGCCACGTTTGGGCGACTGCGGGCGAAATCGTCGAAATCTGCCGCCGGTCCTTTACTCCCGGGAGGCAAGATCCTGATGGCAGCGTCAAGCCGTGAATGAACCGATGGCGGGAGTCATTATCGAAGGTGGGGTAGCTGTCGACCGGACCTAGCCGCAAGTCTCGCGGGCTTCTCGCACCACGGGGAATGGGCCGGAACGGGAGGTGCGCTGGGTATGCTGCGGGGTTTGCTCCGCCGATCCTTCTCGCCGGCCCGTTGGATTGACGCAGCATACGGGACCTGTTCGATCTCGGCGAATTGGCCTGAGAACGGAGAAGCGGCACGAACATCGCCTTCCGAAGGGCGTGCTTGAATACGAGGGCCGTAACCGATCACGACTATAGTTGGCTTCCCCGTTTCGAGAAGAGCGGCATGACCAGCCTGCGGTACTGGCCCCACGCGCCATTCACGCTTTTGGGCTTAATAGACTGACGGTAGATTTGAGAGATTTGGCCCGCCGTGTACCAGACCCAACACTTGCTGAAGAAACGGCGCTGGGGGTTCAGAGCGAAACACCATTGCAGAGTTCGAACGGAGAGGAAACGCACGATCAGATTCGGGATGCAAACGAATTGGGCGGGAACTCCGAAAATTGCGGGACGTGTACCTCGTTCGAGAATAACAGCACGGCCATAATCGAACCACCAGGAGAGAAAATAGTCCTTACGCAGACGTTCCGGCAATACCGGGTGATAGACGACGGCGGCAGGTTCGAATCGCAGGCGCTCTCCAGCCGCCATGATGCGCCGGCCGAACTCGGTGTCTTCATTTGGGCGTGGAATTTTGCCGTCCGCACTCGGGCCCATATCCGTGCGAAAGCAACCGTATTTTTCGAAGGCGCTCCTGTGGAAGGCCATATTGGAGCCGTTGGGAGCACAGTCGAGTTCACAGGGAACGTCACCACGATCAAAAAGACCGCAAAGAACCCCACCGAGACCGTACGAACCTCTCAGAGCTAGCCATCTCGGAAGCGCGACCGATTCGGTGGCGCGGATACGGCCACCGGCGCCGATCCACTCGCCCGATTGAACATGGGAAGTCAGGTGTTGCAGCCAAGTTGGTTCAACGGTTACATCGTCATCAAGAAACGCGAGGATTTCACCGCGGGCTTCGCGGATGCCGCTATTGAGAGCATTGGATTTTCCCTGGAGCGCTTCAAAAAGATAATGAAAGCGGCGCGGGAATTTGCGAATGTACTCATCGACTACTTCGCGAGTTTGGTCTTTGGAATTGTTGTCCACGACCAGCACATCCCAATCGACGGACTCCGGCATTTGAGAGGCGGCGACACTCTCGAGCGCCGTCCTTAAGGTACGGCAACGGTTAAAGGTGCATAGAATGACGGTGACATTCATTCTCTTGACCTGTGGCTGCTGGAAGGCATGGGATGTCAGTTCCTTTTCGCGCGCGAATTGCAGGTAGCCTTTGACGATTGCTAAGCCAGACATGCCGATGTTCGTTTTCCACCAGAATCCGCGTGGGGAGCGATACCCCATGTGTCCGGGATTCCAATCAACAGCTACACCCGAGTCCTCACTGCATGGTTCAAATCTCTCCACCTGGACGGAAAGAATGTCCGCAGGTAGGAAAGAATTAACGACAATCGTTTTCGGGGAAAAGCCTCGGAGTAGGCGATGAAACTGCTGCCAGAAAGCGCTCGAATCTTCGCGATGAACGTTGCAGCTTTCATCACCGTCGTGGTCTGATTATCATGCGCAAGGAGAATGCATTCATTTTGGGTGACGATTTGCTCCATCGCATAGTCGACCCAATGGTCTTGGTAGCTTGGGTCCCAGTCACGGCTGTCCACGTTCCACAAGACCAGTCTGTAACCGAGTTCTTTGGCAACCCTGTCAACAAGGGCATTGTGTTCACCATAAGGCGGGCGAAAAATTCTTAAGCCCTTGTTCGCATCACCGATCAGACGTTCAGTTCTTGAGATTTCTTCGCGAATCTGATCCTCTGTTAACTCTGTCAAATGGGGATGCGAATAGGTGTGATTGCCAATCTGATGGCCCTCTGCGGCAGCACGCTGGATGAGTTTCTGCCCGAACGACGTCTCGAGTTTCTGGCCCATCACAAAGAAAGTTGCCAGGATACCGGACTGCTTCAGCTCGTCTAGCAGCTTCGGCGTGTTGATCGGATGTGGGCCGTCATCGAAGGTCAGATGGATTCTCTGTTTTCTCGTTTCTCCGATTTGGTGGGAAGGCGAGCCAACATCCCGTGCCTTCGGACGGCTCGCTCCGGTGCGGCAGCTGAGCAGTTCTGCCAAGTCGCCCTTTCTGACTGCTGTCGTCATGCGGGAAAAGAGTTGAGGAACTCCATCCATTAGTAGACTCGCCACCGTTCCTCCGTTGACAAGTTTCCCAAAAGGGAGCGATAGGCGAAAATAGAGCTTCCGATCCAGTGACCTAGTACTTTTTGCTATCGCCTCGGTTGCCCCTAGATCCCGATTGAACCGCCTTTGCTGGATCGAACGGATTCCTCGGGATCTGGCTATCCTGTTGTATATGGGCAGGTTGTGGTGCAGCGAAGACGACTCGGTGGTGCATACCGAGTCGTTCACAGGCGAAACCGACTGGTTCTGCTCTCCTTCGTCGTTTCCGCGAAGCTCAACGCTTGTAGGGCGCGATTTACTTCTAATAGGGGCCTGATTCGAGTGCTCCTAGGACGTCTATTTGCGACGGTTCTGCCAGAACTTGGCATCCTAGCCAAAGGGCATGGCGCCAGGGGTTGGGAACAACACTTGCTTCCCGAGATCGAACGGCAGCAGACGACGGGAAAGAAAGCTGGGATCTGTGTAAATATCTTCCATCGTCTGCCGCGCAGATTTCCGCAAGAAATCCGGTCCTGGCTTTGGGAATCCGTCGCCAAGAAAAGGTTCTTCGACAAGTGCCACGGTTGGGCGACCACTGCCGAAAACTTTGAAATCTGCGATCATTCCTGTCGGCAGGTCTGGAAGAACCGAAATTCGATCTCCGACTGTGAAGCAGGGAAGGAAGTAGCGATGACGATTCGACCATGAATACATCGGCGACGAAGTCCCCGGCAGTCATGATCGTTGGGCCTCCTTGGCCACGGAGTGGCACGGGTCGTGTAATGCAGAACCAGATTGACTATTACCGGAAGCGCGGATATTTGACCATTTTCGTCTGTGTGCCGCTGCATAGCTCTTTTACGGAAACACATCCGGATTGGCGCGACCTCAAGGTCGGCATGCAAGAATTAGGTGCCGATCACATCTTCTTTGCTGCGGTCGACAATCGAAGGTTCGTAACCGCCAAGTACACGGCTTGGATTCGACATTTATTTCGCGGTACGGCGCTCGACTGGATCGTCATGTCGGCGGAGTCGGCGCAATTGCCGGGCGACGCGATCCGGTTCATTCACGAACGACCGGTTACGTTAATCCATGTCAATCATGTCTTCACGGTGGGCTTTGCACGGCGCTTGCTTCGGCAAGTCGTTCGGTCTGGACGCCGCGTGCCGATGATCCTGGATACTCATGACATTCAGTCGAACGCTCTGGAGGAAAGACGCCAGATCAACCCTTGGACGCATCGTTACGACTCTCTCGAGCAGCTGCTGCACTCCGAGATCGCACATCTCAAGAATGTGAAAGTGCTCACTCATCTCTCCGTGGACGATTTCAATTTCTTTAAGCTGCGCTTGCCACATAATCAACACGTTCTTGCGATGCCGACGATCGATGAAACCTTTGTTTCGACCGTCGAGCTGGCTGGTCAGTCCCCTGTCGATCCCATTGACTTGCTATTTGTGGGCCAAAGCACGCCTCCGAATCGGTCTGCGATCCAGTGGTTCTTCGAGCGCGTGTGGCCTCTGATCGCTCCTCGCGGATACCGTATCAAAATCGTTGGCGCAATTGACGAGTTGGTGCGCAAGGAGCTTCCGGAACTCCATCGGGCGTTTTGCTCTCATTTTGTGGGTCCGACCGCAGATCTCGCTCCGTTTTATTGTGCGGCGCGATGCGTTATCGCTCCAATGGTTTCCGGGACTGGCATCTCCATCAAGACCATCGAAGCGCTTGCACTCGGGAAGCCTTTCGTAGGTACTTCGAAGGCATATCGAGGCATGCCAATGGACCGCCTCGAACAGGCGGGCCTTCAGGCCCATGACGCTCCCCAAGCCTTTGCGGACGCCATCGTGCAGGCTCTATCCGCAGAGCGGCTCGCGTCGGCGGCTAGTCGCGCTGCCTACGACAGTCTCTTCTCCAATCGAGCGGCTTTTTCCTCACGGGACGAAGCCTTTAAGATCGCCACCGCGACTTGACGGTGGTGCCCTAGAGGTACGCTCGTACAAGGCGAACACACGTGATATCCGAAAGGGTGTTGCGACCCCGATCGGCCATCACCGTACCCCGGACGAATAGAATCTCAATCTGACGTCGGCACGAAAAAAAACCGTCCCATCCAGAGATGGATCGACTCTCTGGCGGGGGCTGTAGAAAAGCTCGGGCTGGTCGGAATCGCTAGGAGAGACTGAATGCAACGGAGAGGCCTGTGACCGCGACGGCAACAACCCTCGACTTTAGGATTCGGTTGAACTTTTGGGTTCTAGGGACAGTTCTCGGCTTCTCGCAAGCCTGGACTTCTAGACTGGATGCCGCCGATTACACCGTGTCCTATCTGGATATGGGAGGCTATTTTTTTCACGGGCATCCTGGGGCAATTGTCAATGGATTCTGGAGCCCGCTCTATGCTTTGTTGGTCGGTTCAACGATCGCGGTGCTTAAACCGTCGATGTACTGGGAATATCCAGCGGTACATCTGCTCTTGTTTATAATCTTTCTATTCACGATGGCCTGTTTTGATTATTTCCTTAGGAAATCGATGCAACTTCGGTCCGATTGCGACCCGGAGAAGAAGGGTTCTTTCGAGCCGGATTGGGTCTGGATCACCATTGGATACACACTATTCCTTTGGAGTGCGCTGCAACTGATACGCGTGAATAATGAAACTCCGGACATGCTCGTCGCAGGCTTCTTTTATCTCAGTTGCGGATTGCTCGTCACGATTTCGACCGGACGTGCGAAATGGGCGGCCTTCCTGGGCCTTGGGTTGACGCTGGGTCTAAGCTATCTGACGAAGTTTGTCACGCTCCCGATTTCTATCTTGATTCTCATGACTGCCTGGCTGGCCGCGAAGCAGAAAGCTCGCTATGTCGTGATCTCTGCGATCACCTTCGTGGCAGTTACAGCGCCGTTTATAGCGGCGCTTTCGTCCCAGAAGGGGAATTTCACGTACGGAGAATCAGCTACGTACGACTATGCCGTGAGTGTCAGTGGGATTCCCCGTCATCACTGGCAAGGGGACAGCAAGACACCTCTCATGCATCCTACGCGCGAGATTTTTGCCGCGCCCGCCACATTTGAATTCAGAGAGCCCTTCAAAGGCACCTATCCACCTGAATACGACCTCACCTATTGGTACCAAGGCCTCAAGGTCCGTGTTCACATGGCTCAGGAACTCGAGGTGCTCGCAAGTAACCTGTTTTATGAATTCCTAACACTGTTTTATTCGTTAGGTGGAATCCTATTGATAGCGCTGTTCCTTGCGTTCTACGAGACTCGCCGCGGGTGGATGATTTTCGGGGACTTGGTTCCCTACTGGTTCCTCATCGTTCCGTGTTTGGCCACGGCAGTGCTGTATGCCCTGGTGTATTACAGTACTCAATATGTCGCCGCCTCTTTTGTGGTGCTGTTGCTCTGCCTATTCTTAAGTACTGCTTTCACTCTTGCTCTTCGGAAGTCTCGATTGCTTTCGGGCGTAGCCGTACTTCAATTCTTGATGTTCTTTGGCCTCGTGGGTTTTCCGTCGCTGCTCCATGTGTTTAATATTCATCCGCTCCACGCTCGGGTGGCAGAACGGGCATCCTATCAGCAAGTGGCCGAGAAGGCCGCTGAGATCGGGCTCCGGCCGGGCGACCAAATTGCCTCTCTGAATGCGTCCAATTCGGGAATGGCCATGTGGGCCCACCTTGCACGCGTTCAAATTATTGCGGAGGTCTACTATTGGCCGACTCAACCGGAAGGAGCTAACAACAACTTCTGGAAAGTAGATGCTCTGACTCAGGACAGCGTAATTCAAAAGCTTGCCCAGACGGGGGCCCGAGCCGTTATCTCGCAGGATGCACCAAGTGGCAAGGGGGCGGGTCATTGGTTGGAAATCGGGACCACCGGCTACTACCTGTATTGGCTGAAGCCTCCGGATGCGACTTCACAGAAGGTAAACTCAGGACTGGACGACCCACCGGTGAGCCCCACTCCTGCTGGTATTCGCAGGCCGTCCTCGGCTGCAAGATTGTCTTGACC
>Ga0210404_10001015_pt1 | contig 12559 bp, 14 predicted proteins | sample IncBWH28MmetaG_FD_155455 | JGI IMG/M metagenome (GOLD analysis project Ga0210404, IMG submission 155455) | Forest soil microbial communities from Barre Woods Harvard Forest LTER site, Petersham, Massachusetts, United States - Inc-BW-H-28-M | ecosystem: Environmental > Terrestrial > Soil >... | reverse complement strand
TGTTGATGTGAAATTCTTCCTGTTGAACATGGGAATGCGCTCGACTCTGAGACCCGACTCTTTGAGTAGTCGAAACGTCAGAGGTTCATTCGTGTATACAACGTCGAAGCTTGGAGTCTGAGATAGCAAGTGCGCTACCCAGACTTTGTGGAACTCGTCGTCTGGGAGCGGGATAACAGTGAAGCGATCCGGGCGTATCCCAGCTTCTTTCAAAGCCAGCCTTATCATCGTGATCCGTTCGCCGGCTGTAAACGGGTTGTCGAGTGTGTGGCTATGCTGGGCGCTGCCTACGACAATTATGAGCTCGTCGACCCGTTCAAGGATGTACTTCACAGCCTCTAAGTGGCCTAGGTGAAATGGTTGGAAGCGACCAACGTAAAGGCCGGTGGTCAATCAGTCGCCTTCGAATGGGTTCCACAGAGCTGATGAATTGATCTTATCCTCGTCAATCGGCACGGCTTCGTGTAGCAACAGTTTGCGTTTGGTCGTGCTCCCATTTTCGCCAAGGGTTCCGCAGACTGAATAGTTCCCTATGGTTAGACTTCTCGGAACGACACGGTGGCAGGGGACGAAGAGGGACCACGGGTTGGAACCGACCGCTCCGCCAACGGCTCTTGGTCCTGAACCGATATGATTCGAAATCAGGCCATACGTTGTAACTTTCCCTGCAGGAATCCTCTCAAGGACGGCACAGACTCTGGCTTGGTGGGCGGAAACGAAGTCTCTGTTGAGCTTCACATCTTTCGGATTCTTCACTCCCTCAAATCGCCGGATCATCTCTTGGGTTAGCCAGTGTTCGTCACGCGTTGGAGAATTGCTAATGGTCTTGATTGAATACTCGGTAAGGTGCTTCTCGAGAATTCGAGGGTTAGAACCGAAGGAGGAAGCAACAAGTTGGTCGTGTCGATCAACCAAGCAGCCGAAAGTCATGTCCCCCGACCTTTCAAGCGATAGTCGAAGATTCTCCATGAACAAAGCCTGTCGAGTGCACACTCTCTTTAAACAATAGGGTCGTGTTCGGCCGTAAAAATGATCGAGATAGATGGAAGCATGGGCGAGGGTGGCGGACAGGTTTTACGGACATCGCTGGCTCTCGCAGCCGTCCTCAGACGTGAAGTTCGAGTCTTCAACATTAGAGCTGGAAGGGCCGAACCTGGATTGAAGGCTCAACATCTCACAAGTGTAAAGGCACTCGCAGAGATCTGCAGCGCATCCTCTAGCGGGCTTCAGATTGGCTCGACAGAGTTCGTCTTCAGCCCCGGAGAAGTGAAGGCCGGCTCATTTCGATTCGATGTAGGGACGGCTGGCAGCGTAACTCTAGTCCTTCAGACACTGATGCCGCTGCTTCCCTATGCTCCCGGAACTGTAGAGCTTGAGATCACGGGAGGGACAGACGTGAGATGGAGTCCTCCAATCGACTATCTTCGACTCGTTACTCTCCCCCTCCTAGCGAAAATGAGCGTCCACGCATCAGTTCTCTTCTCTCACAGAGGACACTACCCCAAAGGAGGGGGAATCGTAAAACTCAATGCCAATCCCACCTCAGCTTTGAAGAACATTGTTGGTGCAGCGAGTGGGATTGTAACATCGATCGATGGGATTAGTCACTCAGTCAAGCTTCCAACTCGTGTTGCTGAGAGACAAGCCGCATCCGCGACCAGAGTTATCGAGCAAGGAGGCCTTCCTCACCCAAGGATTCGCATTGAATCCTCAGAGAACGGGTCACACATAGGTCCCGGCAGCGGAATCGTGCTATGCGCCGAAACAAGTACCGGAGGACTCTTCGGCAGTGACAGTCTAGGTGAAAGAGGTAGACCGGCGGAAACTGTGGGAGAGGACGCGGCCATGAAGCTCGTGGGGGAGCTGAGCTCGGGAGCTTTTCTGGATAGACACATGGGGGATATGATTGTGCCGTACGTAGCATTGGCAGAGGGCGTCTCAGATCTCTCTATTTCTCAGATTACTCAGCACACTCTGACGAATGTGAAGGTAGCAGAGCAAGTCACGGGGGTTTCCTTCGATCCTCTGCCTCAGGTCGGGATGCCAGGTAGGTTGAGGGTTAAGGGCTTGGGTCTGAGGCGAGAAGAGGTTTCCGTTTCTCCCAGAGAATAGTCTCCGATCGCAGGTCTTTCACGTAGAGTACTCGGTGGAAAGGTATCTGCGTCTCACCATCGCCAAGCATGAACCATCCCTTGCCGAGATGGGAAATGGTCGAGACTCTGATTCGAACCTGGTCTTCGGGAGCTCCACGGTGAAGATACGTGAGCTCGACCTCCGCTGAGTCACCCGGACCTCGCAATACCCTTGAAAGAATCGATCGAAGCGGGTGCTCACGCATTTGCTCTCACCGTTCCTCAGCAGCCCTTACTGTTTGTCGAATAATTCGGTCACATCGTCCCGCGAGCTGGCTGTTTGAGAATGCCACACTGGACAATCCATGATCCTTGAGAAGCAAATTTAGGGAGGCCGAACCCTCCTTGTCTCATGCCGTTGACCTTCATAGGCTTGGGACTGAACGACGAAAAAGGCATGACGTTAGAAGGATTAGAAGAGTCACGCAAGGCAGACTCTGTATTTGTGGAATTCTACACGAACATCATGCCAAACCTGGACCTTAAGCGTCTTGAGCAGGAAATCGGAAAGAAAGTCGAAGTGCTCAACAGAGCGGAACTCGAAGATGAGGGGGGGAGGAGGCTGCTTAAGGCGGCGAGCAAAGAGAGAGTTGCTTTCTTGGTCCCGGGAGATCCGTTGATCGCGACTACTCACATATCCTTGAGGCTCTCACTCGCAAAAATGAGCATTGCCTCGCGGGTCGTACACGCCCCTTCCATCATATCGGCAGTCTGTGGTGCGACCGGTCTGCAAAGCTACAAGTTTGGCAAGTCGATCACGGTGCCTCGAGATCAGCCGCTTCCAAGGTCGGTGCTTGACACAATCTCCGACAATAACGATCGTGGTCTTCATACGCTAGTTCTTCTCGATGTTCAGGCCGGAAGGACTTCTCAAATGACCATACGAGATGCGGTCGCAGAGATGACCAGTGCCGATCCTCGCCTCGAAACCCGATTGGCGGTCGGAGTTGCTAGACTCGGCTCACTGGACGAGAAGGTCAAGGCATCCAACATGTTGAATCTGATCGACGAAGATTTCGGCAAAGGACCCCATTCACTTGTCGTGGCCGGGAAGCTTCACTTCATGGAGGCTGAGGCACTCGAGGTACTCTGTGGGGCTAGTAAGAATGACCTGCGTGGACTGACTTGAAAGAGAGCGCGTCAGATAGAACTGCAAAATATGTCGAAGCCACGTCTGCCTCTCTCAAGCGACTGAAAACAAGAAAACTTCCAACGACAGTTGAACAGTCGCAGTTCGATTATGTCATCGAACTAGTGCGAGGCTACGTGAAAGATGCGCAACACTACGCCGAAAAGCGAAAACCGGTTACGTCCCTTGCATGTATAGCATATGCTGAAGGATTGTTAGACGCTCTCAAGTTTCTCGAACTGGCCGATTTCTAGCTTCAAGTCAACAGTAACACTGTTCTGATATCCGTCAGACGCAATCTCATTATCGAATCCGAAGATGGCTAACTGTAGCTCCTGTTCGGGGATCATTCGTCGCGAGGAGCCTGTGTCCGCTGCTTTCACGCAAGAAGGGAAGAGGAGCTATTTTCACAAGGGCTGTGAGGAGAAGGCCGAATATCTCTCTCGATGGCGGGAGGAGGCAGCTTGGGCATTCAGGCCAGTTAGACTCATTCTTGCGGATTGGGAGGCTTGCAGTCCCAAAAAGCATTTGGGAGTTTGGCAGTCTATCTTCATAGCTCGCAGAGAAGAGGACATATGGTGCCCTGATTGCGGTCTGAAGATTGCGCGCCATGAAGGTCTGACTTGTACCGCTTGCGGTGCTCATGCGATTGTTGTGGGAGTAGAGGCGACAAAGATGGTGTTTACACACAGACAACCCCTGTTCAAGCTTCTCGTACACTGCACCGAAAAGGGAGAGGATTCTACGAGCTATGCAATCTCAAGCGGTTTCACGCCGGTCGCGATCACGTCGAGGAAGAAGGGAGAAGCAGTGGATTCTCAAACGACCGTCATGATGCTCGAATACGAGCCGAAAGAGAATCTCAAGAAAGGGCTCAAAGTCTAATCTTCTGCCTTGCAACTATCATTTTTTCTCTAGTCGGCGTCTGCAAAGTGTGAAGAGTCTCTGGAGTTTTGCCTAGCCCCCCGGGGGTCGCATTTTAGTTAATAGAAAAGATAACAGACGCCAGGATCGTTCCTTTTGTGAGCGAGCCACACAACCTTTCCATTCTGCTTCATGACAAATGATACATCCAAGTGTTCAAGTTCAACAATATACCTTTTTTACTAGATTACCGTCACATCCCCGCTACGAGAAATGCCCCATATTGAAACCACGGACCTTTCCTTCATAGCGGACAGAGTCCAGCCCCAGACTTGGACCCTATTCCAAGTCCTCAGGACCAGAATGCGACAGCTCAGAGGCGTAACCATGAAGGTCCAGTACGAGAAACACTCAAGGGAGCCGATTCCCTCTTTCTACTACGGCAGCAAACAACTCTTCCACGTCCACGCTAGAGGAGAAGAGATCAGCGCGACCATTCACTCTGACCAAAAGGCCCGGACTAAGATAGTCGAGGACCAGTCGATAGATTGGAGGGCTAGAGACCAAGTCAGCAAGCGCACCTGGGCAGCGTTCAGTCTCAGATCCTCAAAAGACCTCGTTCCCTTCATGGAGCTCGTCAGGGCAAAATACGAAATGATGCACCAAGAAGCCTCAGGCAAGCAAGAAGAACAGCGTCCAGTAGCGTTCTAAGAATCGCCAACAATCCGTTCCAGAACGGCCGCGCGCGGTCCACTTTGTTGTTCAGTACTCTAGCGGACGGGCGGTACGAACCGCTCGATAACACAGCCCTACTAGCCAGCTTCAGGGTTGACTAGCGCAGGCGAGGCGGAGCTCCCTTGATCGGTTGAGGCTTCGGCTTGCTTTCACCTGGCTCACTACTTCGGAGTATGTGATGTTGGGTCAAAAGGTCGAAGAATCGTTTCTTCAACAGCCTGAAACGCGAGACCCTAAAGACGAATCCACGCGTCCTGTCGATCTGGAACGAAACAGAATCCGATGAGATCCTTCGTCTCTCCATCTTCGGAACCGAGAGAAAGCGATGCGACTTTCCTCTCGACCTGACAATACCCAGTTCGATCACTCCATCCGCCATGGTCTTGAGCTTCGCCGCGGCATCGTCGGGAATCGCCCCTTTTGAAGCGGTCTCTATGAACAATCCTCCAGTCTTCTTCACCTTGGCACCTATGGTCTGGATGAAATTGATCGCCTGCTTCTCATCGACGCCGTTGAAGATCGGAGTCAGAGAGTCAAGAACCACGGTCACCGGGCTTCCCTTCGCCTTTGCAATGAATGCAGTGATCTGAATGTTCAGTTCGGTAAGGTCTGATGGGTCCTTTATGGCGCCCTCTCCTTGACCAGCCAAGCTGGAATAGCAGTCGATGATCTTCAAACGGCCCTTTCTCAGGTGAGAAATAATGTCCCAACCAAAATCTGTCATTCTGGCTTGAACGTCTTCAGGAAAAGCGTCATAGGATAACAGTGCACACAATCGGCCCGATTCCAATTCGTCATGAAGTAGCTGATACGAGAGTATTGTCTTCCCGCTCCCCGCGTCTCCAAGAAGAAGAATGCTTGCCCCTCTTGGTAAGGGTCCGCCCATCATCTGCTCTAAGTGTTGGAACCCTTCGAGGGAGGTGTCGAACCGTTTTACGGTTACGATGCCACCCAAAACGGCAACTATTCCCGCGACCACAAATGGCCAGTAGCTTAGGGGCGAAGTTTCAATTTGGAACGGAACAGATGTTGCGAGGCCTGGGCCTGTATTTCCGAATCCATCGTTAATGCTGTTAGCAGTTACAACAAGGGTCCATGTTCCTCCTGGGTCGAACGCGGAGACTGGATAGCCTGTGGATGTGTAGAATCCAAAGCGTGAGGTATCGTACGCGGAGGTGAGATTTGCGACCAAAGCTCCGGAAGGGTTCCTGAGGCCTATTGAGTATTGTCCTGAAGTAAGGTAGGAGGTACCGAGGGAGTATCGTATTCGGAAGAAGGCATGGATCGTGTCTCCAGGAGAGAAGCTTGTTGCTGGATCTCCCTTCGAGTTATAAGCAACAAGTGAGTCGATGATCAGATCATTCTTGGCAATTGCAACGGTCAGTGGGAAACTCATCCCGGAGTTTCCAATGGTATCGTTTGCTTGCACAACTATTGTCCATGACCCTGTAGGGTCAGAGCTCGAGACCAGATAGTTGACGGTGTACACTCCCGGGCTCGTCTGGGGGAGGAGAAGCCTTCCACTTGAAGGAGTGTTCGCGTACACGCTTGCTGCATTGTCAGGGCCGCTAAGCGCAGATACTGTTGCGCTGATGGTCGTGGTCTGTCCCCTCTGCAGCACGGTTCCCGGAACTGGCTGGGTGACTACCACGTTCAACTTTGAGCTAACAGTGAACGTGCCCGTGGCGACGTTGCTGATGTTACTTGGGGACGTTTGGTTAATGTACACATTGTAGACGCCCCCGACGTCGGTAGCTACCGTCCCGCTGATAGCGGTGAAGGATGGGTCTGGGTAGAATTGTGTAACTGCGCCATTCCCCCGATTATCTGTGTTTATGACTTTGTTAGCGGTCGCGCTTCCCGTGCCGTTAGGTTTGACAACCGCGAATATGACGGCGTACGCGGTATTTCTGGTCCCGCCTGATATGCTCAGGGTCATTGTGATTGTGCTGCCGAGGCTGACTGGGACCGACGGGCTGATTGTAAGATTGTATGGAGGTATCCCTTCGACAAGCGGGGTCGTGGCTAGAAAGAGTGTTAGAGCTAGGGCTACTAGAGGGAGTGCGGCGCGCAGTCTGGTTAGCATTCTATTGTCGACGGCCGATTGGTTTTCTCCAGAGAGGGGGTCGAACCCGTGCCGCGGAAGGCTTGTGTTACCACGAGAGAATTAGAGTAGGAACACCCGTGGTCAGACGATAGGGGAGTGTTTGCTTCTCAAATCATGGGAATTGCGGTCTTCGTGAAAACTCCGACAATCTTTATTAGAAATCTTTGATTTGCGGCGCGTTTGGCGGGTCTTGTGGGCCCGTAAGCCAGATACTCAAGGGGTCTGGCCGGGCGGCTCAGCCAGGTAGAGCAGCAGGCTCACAAAGGCTGAAGCTCTTAACCTGAAGAACGAGCCTACGAGTCTCGTTCGGGGAACGGTCGAGGGTTCAAATCCCTCCGGGCCCGCCACAGACGAATCAAGACGTTTCGGTTCAGACGGGTTAGTTTGACGGGACACCGACGCGGCAATGGAGAGAGCACCGCCCAGAGTCATGAAAAATATTCACAGGAACCCCAAGATCATCCAGCGGTCCTGTACGAAGCACGGTGCCTACACTGGACCATATTGCCCTCAGTGTTATGAGAAGGCGATAGGTTCCGACGAACCGCAAGTCAAGGACGAGAAATCAATGTCCGACTAAAATACAGCGAGCTCTCGGTTGCTCTGATCAGGGTCAAATGAATGGAGGCCCAATTTGGACAAGAAGTTCTCTCGTTCCGAGTGGACAAGGATTCCTTCTTCAGGAATGACGTGGATTCTCCAATTCCACCGGACGAACGCACCAACTTCAAGGGATTGAACTACTTTCTACCGGACGAAACCTACCGTGTCAGTACGAAGCTGGAGCGATTTGACCCACCCAAATACATCGTGATGGCGACTAGCACTGGAACGCGACAGACTTACTTGAGCTATGGAGCCTTCAGTTTCGAGATCAGAGGACAACGCCTGAGTCTGATCGTCTACAAATCCGCCGAAGACCCGTACGCACGATCACTTTTCCTACCCTTCTCCGACGAGACATCTGGTCACGAAACCTATGCATCTGGAAGATACTTGGACCTTGAGGAGAAAGGAGGGGACCACCACGAAGTGGACTTCAACATGGCGTACAATCCGTATTGCGCCTATAGTGAAGATTACACTTGTCCCGTACCTCCGGTCGAGAACAGGCTTCCGGTCAAGATTCTCGCGGGCGAGAAGAATTACAAATAGGAATGAATCGCGGCTAGAGTCGAGATCTATGACGACCCGAATGACGGACTACTCACAGGACTTTGACACTTTGGAGAAGATGGAGTGGGCATTTTCGAAGGGTGACGTTGCTTACATCAGCAAGGTCCTGGACGGTCGGCCCAGCATCGTCCTCCGGATTCATGGAGTCTGTATGCTAGCCGATATGAAAAGAGAGGATGCGATCCCGGCTTTGGCCCGGGCTCTCCGCGAAGACCCTAGTCCCCTCGTGAGGCACGAAGCGGCATTCGCGATGGGACAGCTGGAGTTCAAGTCGGGAGTGCCGTCACTGATTGAAGCGATGGCAAGAGACGAGAGTGTCCTTGTCAGACACGAGTCTGCGGTAGCATTGGGCTCTATCGGGGACGAGAGAGCTAGGCCGGAGTTGATGCGTCGACTGGAAGACGCCGACGATGATGTGAGACTGTCGGCTGAGGTCGCCTTGGCTGATTTGGATTTTCTGAAGAGACTGAGAAGCAGGACAGAGATTCGACCTCTGCCGAGACAGGATAGTTGAGTTCTCGGGAGACAACAGCGCCTCAGGTTGAGAGACCGAGCTTTCGCGTTCCTCGAGCAATGGCTGAAATCGCGATAAAGAGCCTGGTCAAGGCCGGGATTATTGATCGACATTTCTTTGTAAAGACAGATGATCAGACGATCGTACTACCACTGGTCCGCAATCCAACGGCGGCTGAGATTGACGAGCTGCGAAAGATCGTCCCGAATCTGAGTTCAGGAACCGAAGATTTCGAACCCAGGACGAGGCGCCCGCGGACCCTTGAAGAGTCTCTAGGAGACCGCATGCCGTCCGACTTACTCTCCAAGTTGCCTAGGTCTTTCGACATCGTCGGCGACATCGCTATTCTCGAACTTGACTTTGAGTTGGCGGCTTTCGAGACTGGTATAGCCGAGGCGATAATGCAGGTTCACCCGAATGTGCGGGCGGTCTTTGCAAAGAGCGGAGAGGTCTCCGGACTTGAGAGAATAAGGCCTCTCCGCTACGTCGCAGGAGAGAATAGAACCCGGACAATTCACAGAGAGCAGGGTTGCCTGTTCAAAGTTGATCTGTCGAAAGTCTTCTTCTCGCCACGACTCTCCACCGAGCATCAAAGAGTTGCGCTGCTGGTTGACAAAGGTGAAAGGGTGGTGGACATGTTTGCTGGAGCTGGACCATTCTCGATTTTGATTGCGAAAAGGGTTGGCGATGTATGGGTGGAGGCTATCGACGCTAATTCAGAGGCGATAGTGCTGGTCCGAGAGAACGCCCGAGCAAACAAGGTCGAGTCGAAGGTCCACGCTCACCTTGGCGATGCACGAGACATCATTCGAAAGGAGCTTTCGCAAACTGCGAGTCGGGTGATAATGAATCATCCATCCGCCTCGAGGGATTTCATCAAAGAGGCTTGTGAGGCGCTCCAGCCCTCCGGCGGTATCATCCATTACTACACCTTCGCGGGTGAGAGTTGGGACGAAGATTCTCGGCGTGAGATCGAATCGGGGGTCGAGGAGTCCGGCTACGTCGCAGAACGAGTTTTAGGGATTCACAGAGTCCGTGAAGTAGCTCCCATGAAGTGGCAGGTCGTGGTTGACCTCAGAGTCGTCCGGCGTCAGTAGCAGAAATTTCGACGGTGACTCTATTGTTCGGGTTTTGAAGCATTCGGACCATTTCACGAGGGATGTCAATCGAGGATTTGTCCGCGTAGATCATTAGCGTTCGGTCGGAGATGAAACCGCTCTTCCTGACAACCAAGTCCGTCTCATGTGAGAAGGTTAGTCCGGGATTGCCTCGACCCTCGACCGTGAATTCGAAGGTCCCAACCCTGAGTGCGATCCGGCCTCTCCCGCTCGAACTTGAAAGAACTCGCTTCAATTCTTCTGGAAGATCTCGAACTGTGCTGGACGATCTCACCGCTACAACGCAGTCTCCTCGACGAGTCAGGCTATCGCTGGCCGTTATTTCCAACGTGGTCGGATGGGTCGAGAGGATGGCAGGATGACCGTACGCATAAAAGATCGAAGGAGGGACCCTGAAGACGCGTAAGGGTTTCATGCTAAATATCCTTCAGAACTAAAAATTTTGGGGGAGGCGATAGCTAGGTCAGTCGATTTCGCCATTGAGAGGGAGAGAATGGTTCAGAGACTAATCAGCGAAGGACTGCTTCGATCACCCGAAGTTATTGCGGCACTTGGGAAGGTTCCAAGGGAACTGTTCGTCTCGAACGAGCTTCGTCCTTACGCCTACAACGATACTCCTCTACCGACCGATCGCGGACAGACCATTAGTGCGCCACACGGCAGCCGAAGCCGGGCGATACATGGTAGCAATAATGAACGAAGCGTTGGAGCTAAGGATCGGCGACAGAGTCTTGGAAGTGGGCGCCGGTAGCGGATACCACGCAGCTACATTAGCAGAACAGATTGGACTGCGTGGCCATGTCTACACCGTTGAGTTAGTCCCTGAACTAGTCAGGGTCGCACGGTCCAACCTAGAGAAAGCCGGCTACTCTGATCGTGTGACACTGGTTGAAGGCGATGGATCACTCGGCTACCCAGATCGAGCCCCCTACGATAGAATAGTTGTAACTGCGGCAGCGCCTAAAGTCCCACAAACTCTAGCCTCACAACTACAGCCTGGAGGCATACTCATTATCCCAGTTGGCGGCCGCATGTTCCCCCAAGAACTCGTAAAAGTGCGAAAAAACGAGAAGGGACGGAGTGAACAGACCTCGCTGGGAGGGGTGGCCTTCATTCCGTTGATTGGGAAGGAAGGATTCGATTCATAGGCGAACGGTCGTCGCCGATTCCGCGTTTTTATTGTCCAAAGTTGTGAGGCTGCGGACGCCTACGATGCCCGCAACGTTCGCCTTGAGCGAGAGAATGACGAGGTTGAAAGAGAACCTCTCTTCTAATCCTCGATCAAGCACCGACGAACATGTGGACGCTGTTGTAGGTGTCCTTCTCTACCAGGACTCCGCGGACGAACTCAGCACTCTCTTGATTCACCGGGTAGAGAGGAATAATGATCCTTGGTCTGGCCAAATGGGTCTCCCTGGTGGGAGAGTTGAGAAGTTTGATGGTTCTACGAAGGAGGCGTTAGAAAGAGAGGTGCGTGAAGAAGTCGGATTAGAAGCGAGGGAAGAAGGAGAGCTGTTGGGCCTTCTGAGTATTGGTCATCCGGGAAGACGCACCGAGATGAAGGTTCAGCCCTGGGTGTATGGTCTTCATAGTCGACCTAAGGTGATAATTGGACCAGAGGTACAACATGCGTTCTGGGTCTCCTTGTCAAAGCTCCCCTCTCTAAAGGGGACTTCTGAGATCGAGATCGGCGGAACACGAATATTGGTTGAAGCGTTTCTTGTAGAGGGGAGAGTCGTCTGGGGGTTTACTTACCGAGTTCTAAATGAATTACTGGCAGTTCCCGGCGTAATTCGATGACTACTGAGAGACGCTTGCCATAGGCAGGACCAACGGGTCTGCCACGGGGGGCCTTTCTTTCCTAGCATAACCCTTCAAATCTAACGTGACAGTCAAGAAACCTATTTGCTTGAGCGCTAGGTCAATTCGGTCCATAACAGCTTCATCAAAGAAAACCTTCCTCTCCTCGGGAGCAACCTCAATTCTTGCAGATTCATTGCTGTAGCGGACCCGTAGATTCCTGACTCCGGTCAACTCCTTGATGTAGAGCTCCGCCCGATCGATCATTCCGAGCTTATTCGTGGTTACTTCTTCACCATGAGCGATTCTTGAGGATAGGCAAGGCATCGCTGGTTTATCCCAGACTGCGAGTCCTAGCACTCGAGCGGTCTCACGAACATCGGATTTCGAGAAGGATGCTATCAATAATGGGCTTTTCACGCCAGCCTCTTCAGCCGCTCTGAATCCAGGGCGATCATCTCTCAGATCCTCAACTTGGGATCCATCAAGAATCGCTTCAAATCCTAGGCTATCGGCGACGGTCCGTAGTTCACGGTACAGCGTATCCTTGCAATGATAACATCGGTCTGCGCGATTTGACGCGTAGTCGGGATTCTGAAGCTCGTCGGTCTTAACAACTAGGTGTTTGATTCCGATAGCCTTCGCGGTTTCTTTGGCTATTTCCAGTTCGTGTTGAGGAAGTGATTCGGAGACTCCAGTTACTGCGACCGCATGATCGCCGAGAGCCTTGTAGGCGAGGAGAGCGACGAGCGAGCTGTCGACACCCGCAGATAATGCCACTACCGCTCCTTCGCTCAACTGAATCTGCGAAACGGCCGCGTCGAATTTCTGTTGAAGGTCTCGTCGAAGTGACTCTACCAAGTTCGTACGAAGATTACTGGACATTGTAATTTAAACTGTCCATCTGAAACTTTCTCTATGGCCACGCGGAGCGAGTTGGAGAGATTCGACGCCGGGTTCAAACGATTGAGAAGCCAGAGAAGT
>Ga0210404_10001014_pt1 | contig 12561 bp, 13 predicted proteins | sample IncBWH28MmetaG_FD_155455 | JGI IMG/M metagenome (GOLD analysis project Ga0210404, IMG submission 155455) | Forest soil microbial communities from Barre Woods Harvard Forest LTER site, Petersham, Massachusetts, United States - Inc-BW-H-28-M | ecosystem: Environmental > Terrestrial > Soil >... | reverse complement strand
CGAAAAAGTGCTGTGGGCGCCGGATCGGCATCTGGGCAGCTACGTGCTGCAGCAGACCGGCGCCGACATGCTGCTGTGGGACGCGACCTGCGTCGTGCACGACGAGTTCAAGGGCATCGAGCTGGAATTGATGCGTCAGGAGCACCCGCGCGCCAGGATCCTGGTGCACCCGGAATCGCCCGCCAGCGTGGTGCGGCAGGCCGACCTGGTCGGATCGACCACCCAGCTGCTGCGCGCGGTCACGCAGATGGACGCCGACGAATTCATCGTGGCCACCGACGCAGGCTTGTTTCACCGGATGCGGCAGTTGGCGCCCGGCAAGACGCTGATCGAGGCGCCCACGGCCGGTGCGAGCGCGACCTGCAAGTCCTGCGCGCACTGCCCCTGGATGGCGATGAACAGCGTGGACAAGCTGGTCCAGTGTCTTACCGGCGGCACTGAACCGATCCAGCTCGATCGGGACGTGATTCGCGACGCCCGCACCTGTATCGAGCGGATGCTCGAGTTCACGGCACAGAACCCGGGCACGACGGCACCGCCCGCCAGCGGCTTCGTACCAAACCTGGGCGCGGTCTGAGCCGGCATCGCGCCGGAGTCGAACCGAGCCTGGACCCGATGTTCGATCGGAACGAGACGCTGGAGCAGGCGCGCGAGCGCAACGTGCGCGACGCGCTGGCCGAGGACCTGGGCCGCGGCGACTGGACCGGCCGGCTGATCCCGGAGTCGAAGCCGTTGCGGGCGCGCGTCGTGGTGCGCGAGCAGGCCGTGCTGTGCGGACAGCCCTGGTTCGAAGCGTGCCTGCACGAGCTCGATGCGCAAGCGCGGATTCAGTGGCATGTTGCCGAGGGTGCGACCATGTCGCCCGGCCTGGCCGTGTGCGAACTGTCGGCGCGCGCGCGCGCCGTGCTGGCCGCCGAACGTCCCGCGCTGAACTTCCTGCAGCTGCTGTCAGCCACCGCCACCGCCGCGCGCCGCTACGTGGATGCGATCGCCGGAGCATCCCCCAATCCGCGTGGCTGCTCGATCCTGGATACGCGCAAGACGTTGCCCGGTTTACGCCTGGCGCAGAAGTACGCGGTCCGGATCGGAGGCGCGAGCAATCACCGGCTCGGGCTGTACGACGGCATCCTGATCAAGGAGAACCATATCGCTGCGGCCGGCGGAGTGAGCGCGGCGCTGCGGGCGGCCCGCGCGCTTCAAAGCGGCGTCGCGATCCAGATCGAGGTCGAGACGCTGGCGCAGCTGCAGGAGGCGATCACGGCCGGGGCGGGCGAGGTTCTGCTCGACAACTTCACGTTGGCGCAGATGCGCGAGGCAGTCGCCGCCTGCGCCGGGCGGGCGCGGCTTGAAGTGTCCGGCGGCGTCGATCTGGCGCAGGTGCGCGAAATCGCCGCCACCGGAGTGGATCGGATCTCGATCGGCAAGCTGACGAAGGACGTCGCGGCGGTCGACTTCTCGATGCGGGTGATCGGGAACGCCTAGTTTCAGTTCAGATACTTCGGGAATGCCGGCAGTGCCTTGAAATCCCGAGGGTCGTGGTGCACCACGAGGCGGCCCTTGGTGCTCTTCGTGCTGATGCGGTCGATCGAGGCCAGCGTATCGGCCCGCTCGACATTGAACGGCGGCACGCGCCGGAAGCGGTAATTCTCGCGGAGATGGAACAGGTCTCCCGAGATGATCACCGTGCCCGCTTTTTTCAACCTGACCAGCAGTGACTGGTGCCCCGGCGTGTGGCCGGGCGTCTTCAGTATCCGCACGCTGCCGTCGCCGAACACGTCGTAGTCGCCGTCGATCATCTGCGTCTTGGCGGTCTTATAGGCGCTGAACGTATCGGGGTTGACGTAGGGCTGCGGCCGGGACTCGGCCCAGGCAATCTCGGCCTTGTTCAGGATCCAGGTCGCGTCCGGGAACTCGTTCGCGTTGCCGACGTGGTCACCATGCGTGTGCGAGAACGACAGGTACGTGATGTCGGCCGGCGTCAGGCCGATCGTCTTGAGCTGGTCCAGCAGCGTGACGTCGACCTGCATGTGGCCCAGCTCGAAGTCCACGCCGCTTTTGTTCTCGGCGATCTTGTCGCCCAGTCCTGTGTCCCACAGCAGCGTGCCCTTGGGATGCCGGATGATCCAGCACGGGTCGACCAGTACTACAGGCTTGCCGTCATATTCTCCGGTGTCCGAGAATAGCCCATGTCGTTGAGCCGGATGAGCCCGCAGTCGAGCGCGTACAGGCGCACTTCCTTGACCTGGTCCGCGCCCCGCGCCGGAACGAACAGGGTCGCGGCGGAGAACAGGGCAGCGCCCGTGCGGCGAATCAGAGTTGCGCTGGATATCATCGAGAAGCTCCGACGTGAGTGTGGCGATGGGTGGCGCATTTTGCTTGAGCACGAGGCCTGCCGCCGGCATTTCTTGGCTACGTCCACATTCCGGGCATGATGTACATCGACCGGAACGGAAAGGTGCAGCCTCAGGCCACCGAAGCGCTGATCGACGATGACACCGCCATCGCGAGGCGCGAATACCTCGCCAACGAGAGCTGGCAGTCCGGCAATGCCGGGGTGCGGGATTTCGCCGATCACGCGCCCGTCAACTACGTTTCCGGGGTCCTTGAAGACAGGACGTGATCGGGCCTGCTCGCCTGGCCTTACCGAAGCTCGTTGGACGGCGCGACCTTATTGGCGCCGCGCAAACGACACCGTATAGGCGCCGGCACGCACGACGGGTAGAGTGTCGTCCGAGAGCTCGATGCCGTCCGTCAGTTGCGTGGGCATGAATAGCAACTTCTTCTGTGCCGCCAGGCTGTCGGCCACTGGCTTGTCCAGTGTCAGCACGCCCAGTTCCACCACTTTACGGGTTTCAGGCCAGGGTTGACTCGGATCCTTGGTTTGATCGCCCGGCTCGGCGAGCTGCGCCTTCAAGTGAAACACCACCGGCTTTTGCGCAATGCGTTTGGGCAGATCATCTACCAGGAAGTTGGGGGCCTTCTTGTCGGCTTGCGCCGGCGTCAGATGCACCACCTTTTCCGGCACCATGATGTAGCGCACTGCCTGCTTGTGACCATCCTTGCTGACAAAGACGAAGGCGTCGATGCCGTAGTACTCCTCATCGGCAAAACTGTCCGGAGTTGAGACGGTGCCCAACGCCTTCGGTGCGTTCGGGTGGCTGGCCATGAACTGATCCAATTTGGTCGGCTTCGGCGCATTGGGTGGACTCTGGCTGATTGCCAGCAGCAGATCCCGGAACTCCTCTCCGCTAGCTACCGGAAAGAACTTCAGCGAGTTGATCACCATGTCGGTGTCTGTTCCGCCTGGCAGGTGAAACTTGATTGCCATGCCATGCGGATTGGCGCCGCCGGAGCCGTCCGGGACATCGGGCAGGCCGCCGGAGTCGGAGAAACGCACCGTCACCGGAACAGGTCGGCCGTCGAACAGTGATGCGCGGCTGAGCTGCGCCGCCCCGGGCGAAGCCTTGAAACGGCCCTCTGCCACCACGCCCTTCGCATGGTTGGCGCGGAATCCCGGATGCACGCCATACACCTTGTTCAGCGCATCCACGATCTGCGTCGTCACGGGCGTGTCGTCTGCGGCGACCGAGGCCGAAACGACGAGCGCTATTGCGGAAGCCAGAGACTTTGGGAAATGCTTCCTCACCACACTCATGGTGTTCTCTCCAGTTGTTGTTTGATGCGGATGTGAGCCCGCCACCGAACCCAGGTAATTATCCCTCATGTTTTTCCAGGGCGCGCCACGACCAGGGGGGAGGAGCCGCGGTCGATGCCCGGCGGTGCCGTGTTTCACATGTTCGAAAGAAACGCGCACTCGATGCACAGATGCGGTAGTCCCCGTTTCCAGGCGCATGCTTTTCTGATGCAATGTGGCCAACTAAAAAGAGTGCCTCGACGTAGATGCCGTCGGGGGCTCACACCAGGGAGGCCGCTCATGAGGCAAAAGCAAGGCAAGCTGGCATTGACGACCGCTCTTTTGATGACAAGCGTGTGCGGTTGGACCGGATCCGCGGCGGAGCAGGACAGCGAGGCAGCGGCGACTGTGACCATCGCTGCCCGGCAGAAATTCTTCGGTGTGGAGAACGTCGACCCGAGGACCGGCGACGTCAGGCGCGATCGGGTCATCTTCTCGTGGATCACCAACGCGGGCTACGCAGCCTCGTTCAGGGGCCGAGTCGTTCTGCTTGACACGTATATCAACCGATTCGAAGTGCCCCCGGCCTCCGGGCCCGATCTGCGGCGGACACCGTTCGGCGCCCAGGACCTGGTCGACTTGCATCCGGAGGCGATTTTTCTCGGCCATGGGCACGGCGATCATGCCGACAACGCCGCCTACATCGCGAAATGGCTGAACATCCCGATCTACTCGACGCCCGAGACCTGCGACGTGATGCAACTGGACGTGGCGAGGATGGCGGCCGATCCGAACACCGTCAATGGAGGCAGCAAGCTGGTGCCCGATGCCAAGCCGGTCAACTGCATCGGCGTCGTGCCGCGCGGGTCGGTGCCGGGTACGGCGATAGTGAACATCGACCAGCTCAATCCGGTGGCCTGCATCGTTGCTTTCAAGCACATTCACTCGGGCAGGGTGCCGACCGATCCGAAGTTCTGGGGCGGCAACCCGATCGTGCCGGTCATCAATGACTACGATCCGCGCGAGCAGGCGATGTATCCGCCGGGCACGTGCGTTGCACCGTACGCGGCTTCGACCGCGATGGAGCCGGCGGCCACGGCGGCGCAGATAGGGACCGGGAGCACCGGCGGGGTGCTGGCCACCGGCGTGAAGGGGTTGCAGGGATGCCTTGGCGTCGGCCCCGCTCTGACGACTCTTGTGCCGGGACAGATGAATCTGACGACCAGCGGATTTGGCGGCATGGCGGGACCGTACAGCATCTTCTATCAGGTCATTCTGCGCGACGGTCGCCACTTCACGACGGTCTGGCACAACACCGCGGGTCCGCTGATCGAGGGCTTCGGCGCCGACCCCGGGCTGACCTCAGCGGCGCCGGGGAGTCCATACAACGCCGGAGTCAGTCCGGCCGGCAATCCGCTGGTGGGCGCGCATCTGTTCGCGATCATGGAGTCGTTGCCTCCGACCGACATCGAGTTCGGCTCGGTCACGACGCTGGGTCTGTCGACCAACGCGGTGCGCGACCCGTTTCTGTATACCCAGCATGTGCGGCCGAAAATCTACGTTCCGGGGCACATGACCGATGTACAGCTGGTGAGCTCATCGCTTCAGAGCAGGAAAGCCTTCATCCTCACCGAAGAGGCTGCGGCCGGCAGCCCGGAGCTTCCGGGAGGGACCGTCTACAAGCCGGAATTGCACTGGTTGGTGGACCCCAACGATCTGGCGAAACCGATCGTGTTCGATCCCGACGATCCTCGGTGGTCCGATCCCGAGAAGGACGAGCGCATCGGGAAATTCTGCGGCGACTAGCGCAGCCGCACTTGTGTCGATGAGTCGGGTGTTTGACACCGCGCGTGCCCGGCCGCAAATCGCAGTCGCGCGGCTGCTGGTCGCGCTGTGTGCGGCGGCACTGGCTGTTGGCGCCAGCGCCGCCGAACTGGAACCGGTGCGCATTGGCCTGGTCCGCGAAGCGAGCGCCGGTCCCCTGTATATCGCCGTTGCAGCAGGGTATTTCCAGGCCGAAGGCCTCGATCCCAAGGTCAAGTTTCTCGAGACCGACTCCTCGGTGTCGGCAGCCGTGGCGTCGGGTCGGCTCGATATCGGCATGGCCAGTCTTTCCGCCCCGTTCTACGGCTATGCCGCCGCTCACGCTCTGAAGATGATTGCATCCCGGGCCAGCGATCAGACCGGGTTTCCGATGGTCGCGATTCTGATCGGCCGCAAGGCGCATGAAGCCGGTTTGTCTGGCCTGCGCGGCCTGCCTCACATGCGCCTGGGCGTCGCCGACACCGACTCGGGCACGTACTACAGTGTGTTCAGTGTCGCGTCCCGATTCGGGCTGGGCCCCGGATCGATCAAGCTGGTCGAGTTGAAGTCGCCCGCCCGCGAGCTCGCGGCCTTGGCGCGCGGCGATATCGACGCGGCGCTGTTGCCGTTCGCGGTCGCGATCCAGGCTGCTCATGCCGGCGACACGTTGCTGCGCTTGAGCGATTTCACGCTGTGGCAGCAGGGCGTCGTGTTCACCTCGGCCGGCAACATCGCGGGCCGGCGCAATCTGGTTGAACGGTTCATGCGTGCTTACCAGCGCGGGACCGCCGACTACCAGTTGAACTTCCTCCACTATGACGACGGAGGCGATTTCATTCCGGGACCGCAGTACGACCGATATGTCGACGTGATTGCGCGCCAGGCGCACGTGGATGCCGCGATGCTCGCAAGGACGAAAACCTACTGCGACCGGCGCGCCAACCTCGACGTGGCCGATATCCAGAAGCAGGTGAAGTTCTGGCAGGATCGTGGCCGGCTCGACCGGCGCCTTGCGGCGGCCGATCTGCTCGATCTATCCTTCATCGGCGAGGAAGCCCCGGGGCCGCAGTAGCTGTGAAGTTGTAATAGGCTGTTTCCCGCCGTGGAGGGCGAAGGCGCGATGTGAGTCCCGTGCTGGTGTGGAGCGAAGATGCTTGCAAGGCACGGCCGGCCCCCTCTCCCGCTTGCGGGAGAGGGCGGACCGACCCAAGCTGATCCGGTTGTTTCTGCCCGGCTCAGGACGCCCGCTTCATCGCCAGCCGGGTCGGCGGTACCAGGATGGTCGGCAGTCCCGCCGCGAGCGTGTTCGAAAAGTCGCGGCTGAAATGCAGCCCGCGGCTTTCGTGGCGTCGCAGCGCCGAGCGCACGATCAGGTCGGCGCACTCCAGCAGGTTGCGCAGTTCCAGCAGGTCGCGCGACACGCGGAAATTGGCGTAGTACTCGTCCGTCTCCTTGCGCAGCAGGCGAATGCGGTGCTGAGCCCTCTCCAGGCGCCGCGTGGTCCGTACGATGCCCACGTAGTTCCACATCGTCAGCCGCAGCTCGTCCCAGTTGTGCGAGATCACGACCTGCTCGTCCGGGTCCTCCACGCGGCTCTCGTCCCACGCGGGCAGCTGGGGTGACTCGGCCGGGCCTTGCGCGCGGATGTCGTCGGCGCAGGAGCGGCCGACCACGACGCACTCCAGCAGCGAGTTGCTGGCGAGGCGGTTGGCCCCGTGCAGTCCGGTGTACGCGGTCTCGCCGACCGCATACAGACGCGCCAGGTCGGTGCGCCCGCGCAAATCGGTCACGGCACCGCCGCAGGTGTAGTGAGCCGCCGGCACGACCGGGATCGGCTGCTTCGAGACGTCGATCCCCAGACTGCGGCAGCGCTGCTCGATCGTCGGAAAATGGCTCTGCAGGAACGAAAGGCCCAGATGCGTGGCGTCGAGCCACACGTAATCGAGGCCGTTGCGCTTCATCTCGAAGTCGATCGCGCGGGCCACCACGTCGCGCGGCGCCAGCTCGGCGCGCGAATCGTGCGCCGGCATGAAGCGCGTGCCGTCGGGCAGCCGCAGGATCGCTCCCTCGCCGCGCAGCGCCTCGGTGATCAGGAAGGTACGATCCTGCGGGTGATACAGGCAGGTCGGATGAAACTGTATGAACTCCATGTTGGCGACGCGGCAGCCGGCGCGCCAGGCCATCGCGACCCCGTCGCCGGTGGCCGTGTCCGGGTTGCTGGTGTAGCGATAGACCTTGCCGGCTCCGCCGCTTGCCAGCACGACCGCCGCGGCCGGCAGTGTCTCGACCCGGCCATGTTCGATATCGAGTGCGTACACTCCGAGGCACTGTGGGCCGCTGCTCTCCAGCACGTGTCGCGACGTGATCAGATCGATCGCCATCCAGCGCTCGTACATCCGGATGTTCCGATGCGAGCGCGCCTTCTCGAGCAAGGCATCGTGGATCGCCTTGCCGGTGGCGTCGGCCGCATGCGCGATGCGGCGCACGGTATGCCCGCCCTCGCGGGTCAGATGAAGCCCCAGCGGCCCTTCCGGGTCGCCGGTGAAGGCGACTCCCTGGCGCACCAGCCACTCGATCGCGGCGGCGCTTCCCCGGGCGATCGCGCGCGCTACCTGCACGTCGACCAGGCCCGCTCCGGCCTCGCAGGTGTCGCGCAGATGCGATTCGACGCTGTCGTCGCTGCCCAGCACGCCGACAATGCCGCCCTGGGCCCACGCGGTCGCGCCTTCGTGCAGCGAGCGCTTGGCCAGCACGACGACAGGCGCATGGTCGGCCAGGTGCAAAGCGACGGTGAGGCCGGCCAGGCCGGCGCCGACAATAACGACCGGTTGCTGCATCGAGGAAAGTGCCGCGCGCGGAGGGTGGACCGTGCCGCAGCGCGGGCGACGTTGGATGTTGACTCATTATGAACCGAACCACCCTGATTGGCGGGTCAGCTGCCCCTGGCGGCTTGTGGCGCGCGCTGCAACCGGCCCTGCTCGAGCCGGACGTCGCATCCTGGCTGGGAGAACGAGGCTCGTTGACCCGGCGACTACGGACCGTATGCGGACGGCTTGAGCTGGTTCTTCTGCGGCAGTGCTGCGCCCGACCGCTGCCCGATGAGGCCGCGCTGCTGGAGCTGCGGCAGGGCGAGCGGGCGTGGGTGCGCGAAGTGTTGCTGCTGGCCGACGGCCGGCCGGTGCTGTACGCGCACAGCGTCGCTCATCCGTCCTCGCTGCGGACGGCCTGGCGTTCGCTGTCCAATCAGGGACTGCGGCCGGTGGGAGATTCGATCTTCGAGCGGCACGGCATCCGGCGCGGGCCGATCCTTGTGCGCCGCCTGCGTGATGGCGATCGCTTGCACCGCGCCGCGGGCCTGGCACTGGCGCCGGAAGCCCGGCGGCTGCCCGCGCTGTGGGCGCGTCGTTCGCCGTTCATCCACGCCGGCCACGCGCTGTGGATCACCGAAGTATTCCTGCCCGCGATTGCGGGCATCGGCGCCACTGCATGAAAGAAGAGGGCGGATTGACGTGGGGCGCATCCCGGCCGAGATCAGGCCACGGCGTGTCGCTCGGAGCCCTGTTGCGTGGGTTCATGCTGGCGCTGGCATGGCCGATCGCCGCTGGCGCTGCCGAGCTGCCCAGCCTGGCCGTGCTGCCGTTCGAACTGATCGATGAGCAGCACGAGCTCGCGCCGGCCCATGTGGAGTACGCGCGGTTGCCGGTCATCACGCGGCAATTGAGCCAGGCTCTCCAGTCCAATGGCCTGTACCGTGTGCTGGACACCGGAGCCGCCCGGCCGATGATCGACGACCTGGCCGCGCGTCAGAACCTGCGTGAGTGCAACGGATGCGAGCTGGATATCGGCAAGGCTCTGAAGGCCGACCGCGTGCTGGTCGGATGGGTCCAGAAAGTCAGCAATCTGATCCTGAACATCAATATCCGGATCGAGGATGTGTCGAGCGGAGCTACCGTGCTTCAGAAGTCGGTCGATATCCGCGGCGACACGGACGACTCCTGGCGACGCGGCGTCGACGCGCTGGTGCGCGATATGGTCGAGAAGGGGCAGCGCGGACGCTGAGCGGCCGGCGCAAGCCGGCCGCTGCCCTGCATCGGAGTCAGCGCAACACGCTGGCACTGCCCTCGCACGCCTGCACCAGGCCGCTCGCGATCGGGGACGCGGCAGGACCGAACGAGGCGCGGAATCCGTTGCCCCATACGTCGGTGGAGCCGTTACCGCACACGTCGACCGGCCGGGTGGCCGAACTGCCCGGTCCGAAGGACACGCGGAAGCCGTTGCCCCAGATGTCGGTCGACCCGTTGTACTCGCCGGCAAGACGCAGCGGCGCCGATGACGTTGGACCGCCGTCGAAGGAAGCACGGAATTCATTCAGGTAGATATCGGTGGATCCTTTCGATGCGGCCACCGCGCTGTGGGACACCAGGGCCAGCAGGCCGAGGATCGATGCCGCGCGCGCGGTCGAAGCGATTTCACTGAAGACGGAGCTCATGACGTTTCCTTCCCATTGGGTTTGGTACCGATAAGTACCAATGGGTGGATCCTACGGTACCGAGCGGTACCGTGTCAAGTCGCCTCGAGCGCCTCGGCAGCGCGAGTGCCGGCGCTCAGTGCGGCGGCGTGTATCCGGACGGCATGTCGGCGCCGTCGCCGAAGAAGTACTGCTCCATCTGCGCCTGCAGGTACTTGCGCGCGCGCGCATCGGCCAGGCTCAGACGGTTCTCGTTCAGCAGCATCGTCTGGTGACGCTGCCATTGCTGCCAGGCCTCCTTGGACACGCTCTCGAAGATCCGGCGGCCCAGGTCGCCCGGCACCGGCGGGAAATCCAATCCTTCGGCTTCCTTGCCCAGCTTGATGCAGTGGACCATCCGCGCCATTTTTTCAGTCCTCTTCAAATCGCCTTGATCAACACCTGGGAGCGGCGCTGCCAGTTGTACATCCGCTGCCGCTGCACTGGCAGATCCTCGACCTTGGCCATCGCATAGCCGCGTTTCAGGAACCAGTGCGCGGTGCGGGTGGTGAGCACGAACAGGCGCGTGAGCCCGGCTGTGCGCGCGCGCGCCTCGATCCGCTTCATCAGCCGCTCGCCCAGCCCGCCTTCGCGATAGTCGGGGTGCACGGTCAGGCAGGCGAGCTCGCCCATCGCGGCTTCCTCGAACGGATACAGCGCGGCACAGCCCTGGATGAAGCCGTCGTGCTCGAACACGCTGAACTGGCCGATCTCGCGCTCGATCAGTTCGCGCGGCCGCTTCACCAGCGTGCCGTCGGCCTCCAGCGGCTCGATCAGCTTCAGAATGCCGCCCACGTCGTCGCTGGCGGCATCGCGCAGCGCCTCCAGATGTTCGGTCGAAACCAGCGTTCCGACGCCGGCGTGCGTGAACAGCTCGATCAACAGCCCGCCGTCCAGCCGCATCGGGATCAGGTGGGCGCGCGCCACCCCGCCGCGGCAGGCGCGCACCAGGCAGCTCAGTTCGGACAGGGCCGGCTCCGACGCATCGCGTGCCGCCAGCATCCGCTCGGCTTCCTCGACCGGCAGCTCGCCGCGCAGCTTGCCGCTGGCGTCGCGCACGCCGTCCAGCGTGCCGATCAGGATCAGCTTGTCCGCCTTCAACGCGATCGCGGTCTGCGTGGCGACGTCCTCGACCTTCAGATTGAATGCCTCGCCGGTCGGCGAGAAGCCCAGGGGAGACATCAGCACCAGCGCATCGGTCCGCAGCGTGCGCTCGATCATTTCGGTGTCGATCCGGCGCACCACGCCGGTGTGCTGGAAGTCGACCCCGTCCACGATGCCGACCGGCCGCGCCAGCACGAAGTTGCCGCCCACCACCCGGATCTTGCTGTTGGCCATCGGCGTGCTGGGCAGCCCCTGTGAGAAAGCCGCCTCGATGTCCAGCCGGATGCCGCCGGCGGCCTCCTTCACGCAAGCCAGCGCTGCCGCATCGGTGATCCGCAGGCCGGCGGAAAACGAGGTCTGCAGCCCCTTGAGCTGCAGCTGCGCCTGCACCTGCGGCCGCGAGCCGTGCACCAGCACCAGCCGGATGCCCAGCGCGTGCAGCAGCGACAGGTCGTGCACCAGCGCATTGAGGCGGCCGGCCTCGATCAGTTCTCCTTCGAACGCCACCACGAACGTGCGACCTCGGTGCGAATGCACGTAGGGAGCCACTTCGCGCAGCCACGCGACGAATTGCGCATGGCTCAACGCCGCCGTGGCGGGGGAGGGAGGAGCGATGTGATCGTCCATAGACAGCCGAAAGTATACTTCGCGCCCCTGCAACTCCTTGATTTGGCGAGCCCAATTGCGAAGCAGCCGCGCGCGGCCGGCGTTGCCGATCGTGTTTCCGGACGAGCTGCCGGTGTGCGCCCGGCGCGACGAGATCGGCGCGGCGATCCAGGCCAACCCGGTCGTGATCGTTTGTGGGGAGACCGGCTCAGGCAAGACCACGCAGCTTCCGAAGATCTGCCTGGCGATCGGACGTGGCGCCGAGCGGATGATCGGCCACACGCAGCCGCGCCGGATCGCGGCCTCCAGCGTGGCCAGGCGGATCGCGGAGGAGCTGGCAACGCCGCTGGGAGAGGTGGTCGGCTACAAGGTGCGCTTCACCGACCACACGCGCGCGGGCGTCGCCGTCAAGCTGATGACGGACGGCATCCTGCTGGCGGAGACACAGCGCGATTCGCTGCTGCAGGCGTACGACACGATCATCATCGACGAGGCGCACGAGCGCAGCCTGAACATCGACTTCCTGCTCGGCTACCTGCGGCAGCTGTTGCCGAAGCGTCCGGATCTGAAGCTGATCATCACGTCGGCCACGCTGGACGCTGACCGCTTTGCGCGCCACTTCGGCTCGCCGGAGCAGCCGGCCCCGGTGATCAACGTGTCGGGGCGGCTGTACCCGGTCGAGATCCGTTACCGGGCGGTGCGCGAGGAGGACGACGCCGATGACCGCACGCTGATGGACGCGATCGTCGATGCGGTCGACGAGCTGGCGCTGGCCGGCCGGGGCGACGCGCTGGTGTTTCTGCCCGGCGAGCGCGAGATCCGCGAGGCCGCCGAGGCGTTGCGCAAGCATCACCCGCCGGGCACCGAGATCCTGGCGCTGTACGCGCGCCTGTCGATCGAGGATCAG
>Ga0210404_10001013_pt1 | contig 12573 bp, 6 predicted proteins | sample IncBWH28MmetaG_FD_155455 | JGI IMG/M metagenome (GOLD analysis project Ga0210404, IMG submission 155455) | Forest soil microbial communities from Barre Woods Harvard Forest LTER site, Petersham, Massachusetts, United States - Inc-BW-H-28-M | ecosystem: Environmental > Terrestrial > Soil >... | reverse complement strand
AAGCCCAAGAAATCATGAGCGGCGTCACTGCAATTCAAATCATCGACGGCATCTACATCGTATCCGTCGTTCTGTTTATCCTGGCGATCAAGTGGCTTAGCTCACCCACAACGGCGCGGCACGGGGCCCTGGCCGGTGAGATAGCTGCGGCGCTGGCGCTGGGCGCCACGCTCTGCGATCCACAGGTTGAACAATATAAATGGATCATCATCGCGCTGGCGGTGGGCGCGGGAGTCGGCATTCCCCTCGGCATGGTGAAAATGACCGCCGTCCCACAACGGACGGCCCTGAGCCACGCCTTTGGCGCGCTTTCGGCGGCAATGATTGGCATCGCCGAGTATTACGTTGGGATTCCTCATGTTACGCGCTTCGGGATGGGCGAAATCGGGCTCGAAGTAATCATCGGATCCCTCACGTTTACCGGCAGCTTGATCGCCGCCGCCAAGCTGCAAGAGGTGAAATTCATTCCACAGCGCCCGGTAACCTACAGAGGCCAGAACATCGTGAGCCTTTCCGTGCTGGGCGCCGCGGTCGCGCTGGTCATCGCGCTGGTGGTAAACCCCGAGCAGGCCTACCTTTTCCCGATCATGGTGGTCGTATCGCTTATATTTGGGGTCATGCTGGTGACGCCGATCGGCGGGGCGGACATGCCCACGGTGATTTCGCTATTGAACTCCTACGCCGGGTTCTCGGCTGCGCTGCTGGGATTCGTGCTGAATAGCAAGGTCTTAGTGGTCGCTGGGGCGCTGGACGGCTCATCCGGTTTCATCCTGTCCGTCATCATGTGCAAGGCCATGAACCGGTCGTTCACCAACGTGATGTTCGGCGCGTTCGGGCAGGTGCAAGCCACTGGTGCGGCACAACAAGAGGCCCGCACCGTGCGGAGCGCGTCGGCGGAGGAGGCTGCCGGGATCCTGGCGGCGGCGAACAAGGTGCTCATCGTTCCGGGCTACGGCATGGCGGTGGCGCAGGCCCAGCACAAGGTGCGCGAACTCTATGACATCCTTACCAAGAAGGGCGTGGACGTCACCTTCGGGATCCATCCGGTGGCTGGCAGGATGCCCGGTCATATGAATGTGCTGCTGGCGGAAGCGGATATTCCATACGACCGGCTAAAGGAGATGGAAGACGTAAACTCCGAGGCGCCTCAGACCGACGTGGCCCTGGTGATTGGTGCCAATGACGTGACCAATCCCGCCGCTCGCACCGATACGGGCAGCCCGATATACGGCATGCCCATCCTGGATGTGGACAAGGCCCGAACGGTAATGGTCATCAAGCGCAGCATGAACCCGGGCTTCGCCGGCATTGATAATCCGCTCTACTACTTTGATAGAACACTAATGCTCTTCGGCGATGCCAAGGGCTTCGTAAACGATATCGTTCGAGAGCTTTCCGGCGGCTCAGGCCACTAAACGTAGTTCTATTACCCCTTTTGCATCGTTAAGGAAGCAGTTGCTTTCGGCAGTCGCCTTAGAACCTGGCTCAGTCTGCTGACTGCCGGAACCTTGACGAATCTTGCCCTGATTTGGCCAAGAATGGGCTTGTTCTATCAAGTAGTGCCACTTTAGCACCCCTACAACCAATTTCCAGTTGCCCGAGCGTATGTCCGATTCATAATCGAACGTAACGGCCTGCTTCTAAACGTGAGCACGCATGGATTTTCGTGCGGAGAATCTCGCCGGAGGGAGTGGGGTACTAGAACCTAAAATGTCGCTGAGCGCGAATTCGAGCGTGGGCATTCGCCGAAGTGAGTCGGTGGTCTCGCGAGTTGTGGCGAACGAGGCCATCGTCGTCCCGATTCGTCGAGGCGCGGCCGACATGGATTCTATTTTTACGTTCAACGAGGTCGGGACGAGGCTGTGGACCATGATCGAAGCGAACCAGAGCGCTTCGGATTTGGCCGCTCACCTCCAAGTCGAGTACGGGCTTTCCGCGGAGAAAGCAGCCGCGGACACCGAGCAGTTTCTGGCCGAGTTGGTCGACGCGGGGTTGATCGACAAAGGCTAGCGAATCTCCGAACGACGGCGAAGGCAGCCGGTGCTTGTGATGAACGACGCAACCTACGCGACATTTAGCCGCGCGATACACGAGCGGTATTTTGGCAAGCGCGCCCCAGTCGAAGTGTCGATCGAGGTGACGCGCCGCTGCCCGCTTGAGTGCCTCCATTGCTACAACAACCTTCCGATGGGTGACGCGACCGCCCGGTCGCAGGAAATGACTTTCGCGGAGCATTGCAAGCTGCTCGACCAGTTGGTTGAGTCCGGCTGTCTGTGGATTTGCTACACGGGCGGCGAGGTCTTCGCCCGGAAAGACTTCCTCGACATTTACACAGAAGCAAAGAAGCGCGGGTTCCTGGTCACGCTGTTTACCAACGGAACGCTGATCACACCCAAGATCGCCGACCATCTGGCGGAATGGCGGCCGTTCGCCGTCGAAATCACGCTGTATGGAGCGACACGCGCGACGTATGAAACGCTGACTCAGATCCCCGGTTCTTACGACCGCTGCATGCGTGGGATTCGGCTGCTTTTAGAGCGCAATCTGCCGCTGAAACTGAAGACGGTCCCTACCAGCGTGAACCAACACGAAGTTTATGAAATGAAGCGAATGGCGGAGGAGGAATTTCACGTCGAATTCAAATTCGATTCCCTGATCAATCCGCGAATCGACTGTTCGCAAAGTCCGGTTGCGGTGCGCATGACCCCCGAAGAAATTGTGGCTCTCGATTACTTCGATCCCAAGCGCGCCGATGAATACCGGCGGCTCATTGAACGCGACCTCGCTCGACCAGCCGTAGCTACACCCGACGACCATCATCGGTATTTCTGCGGCGGCGGAATGAACGGATGCGCCATCGATCCCACGGGCGAAATGAGCATCTGCGTGATCTCGCATCAGCAGAGCTACAACATCCGCAAAAAGGGATTTCGCGAGGGGTGGGAAGGTCCGCTGCTGGCGATCCGCAATCAGCCGCGCACGCGTCCGTCGATTTGCGACAGCTGCAAGATTCGCTCGATTTGCGGAATGTGCCCGGCCAACGGCGAACTGGAAAGCGGCGACGCGGAATCCCCCGTCGATTTTCTCTGTCAGGTGGCGCATCTGCGCGCCTACGCGCTGGGTTACCAGGTCCCTGAGCACGGAGACTGCTCCTGCTGCAAACCCGGAACGGTTCACGACGGCCTGCGGGCGTCGGCAGTACGAATTCAGGAACAGAAATCGGACCCGGGTCTGTGGGCCGGCGGAAAAGCGCCTCCCGCATTGAACGTGCTGCAGCCCACCGGCGGTTGCGGCAGTGGCGGTTGCGGATCGTGCGCAGCGCATCAGGTTTGAGAATCGAAACTGCCAGGCAATGACCGAGGAAAGCAAACTCGAAAAGAAGGACCAGCGCAAGCCTTACGAAGCGCCGCGCATTATCCGCGTGAGTTTGCGGCCGGACGAGGCGGTGCTGGGCCATTGCAAGATTTCCGGCACGGCCGGACCTGCGTCGGCATCCTGCAGCAGCCTGTTTTGTAAAACACCGGGTTCCTGACGAACAGAGACGCGCCATGCCTATCAGCCCATACGAGATCGTTCGCGTCGAGACCTCGGCGGCGGTGCCGGATTCGACGCTGCAGCTCGCGTTTCGAGTGGGTGGCACGAGCTTCGGTTTTTTCAGCGATGAGGAAATTGAGATGACGCTCGATCCCGGCCTGCGCGATTTCGAAATCGAACCGGCGAGCAGCGACGTCGAGATTAGGGTTTCCTGGACCGATCGCCTGACGATTCCAGCCGGAGAGCCGTTATTCAATTCGGGAGGACTTTGGCGGCTTTTTGCGGAGGCGGGCGGGTACCGTTTCTATTTTTCGACTCCGTTTCTCGGCGATTCGCCTTACAAAGCGGCGTGGTTCGATCCCGAATTCCGCCGCGGCGAGCTGGTCTTGTTCCGCCCCTATTTCGATCCGCGGAAAGCAATCTATCCGCTCGAATATCCGCTGGACGAACTGCTGATGATCCACCGGTTGGCGTGCGGCGAGGGTGTGGAAACGCACGCCGTAGGGATTGTGGACGACGCGGGCCGCGGCCATCTTTTTCTCGGGCATTCCGGAGCGGGGAAAAGCACGACCGCTCGTCTTTGGAAATCGGAATCGAGCGCCCACATTCTGAGCGATGATCGCATCATTTTGCGCCCGCGCGACGGGCGCATCTGGATGTACGGCACTCCCTGGCACGGGGATGCGGGGATTGCTTCGCCTCGGTCGGCGCCACTTTCCAGGATTTATCTACTCGAGCACGCCAGCAAAACGGAACTGGTCGGCCTTTCGGCCGGCCGCGCCGCAGCGGAATTGTTCACCCGAAGTTTCGTGCCGCACCATTCGCCCGAAGGACTGCAATTCACTTTGCGATTTCTCGATCGCGTGGCGCGGGAAATTCCCTGCTCGATCTTCCGGTTTCTCCCGGACAAAAGCGCTGTGGAGGCAATCTGCCGTGCGAGTGCTTAAAACCCTCGAAAAGCGCGACTCGCGCCAGTTTGCCGTGGTGTGCGAAGCAGCGCTGGGCGAAAGCCTGCGGGTGCGTTTCCGCGCCGACGGGCAGAGCATGCAGCCGAATGTGCTGGATGGCGACACGGTGGTCATCGCGCCGATTTCCGCAGGCAAGCCGCAATGCGGAGACATTGCTCTGACGCGCGGCGACCGCGGATTCGTGCTGCATCGAGTGGTCGGCTTTGACGCAGTGACGGGCGCGATTGTTACGCGCGGCGATTCGGGGCAGGCGAATGATCCGTGCGTGACGAAGGTGCTTGGGAAGGCAGTGGCAATCGAGCGAGACGGCAAGACCATATCGCTGACGGCGCGCGGTACGGCGTTGCGTCATTCCGTTCGCACGCAATCGCACCGCTTGCGGCGTCAGGGGATCCGCTTCGCGAGCTACTTCCGCAGCGCCATTGTACCTGCCGTGTTCATGCTATTCGCGTTTCTCGTCCACGCCAGCGGGGCCGGTGCACAGACGACACTCACGGTCTCCGACGCCGGCGCCCCCAATCCCGTGGCGACAGGGGCGAACATCACCTTCACGCAAAAAGTGGTAAACACGACCGGCACTGCTGCAACCGGCGCGTCGCTGACGCAGACGACACCCGCCCACACCGTCTTTGAATCAATGACTCCGCCAGCCAACTGGACCTGCGGCACGCTGCCGGCGGTCGGTGGCACTGGCACGGTCACTTGCACCCTGAACGTCGGCCAGAACGTGGCGGGCAATGCGACTCTGACGTTTTTGCTGGTGGTGCAGGCGGATCCGGAGGCAGGGGTCGGGTCGACGATCACGAACAATGTTACGGTGAGCTGGACCGGCCCTGCGCCAGGCGGCACCAACAACGGCAATGCGTCCGTGACCGTGGCCGGCGCAGACCTTGCGATGACGCAAGTTGCCTCGACGACGGCGGCGGCGCCCGGCTCGACGATTACCTACACCGAGACCGTAACGAATAACGGGCCCGACTCTGCGACAACGGCGGTTCTCTACCAGGAAACGCCGCCCAATACGACTTTCAGCTCCATCACGGCACCAGGGGGATGGAACTGCACGTCTCCCGCTGTCGGCGGCACTGGGCAGATTGTCTGCACGGACAGCTCGGCGCTGACCAGCGGCACGACTACGACCGCCTTTACCTTCGTCGTGACCATCAATCCGGGTCCCACGCCGGCCGCCCCAGTCGCAGGCACCACGATCATCAATTCGGCGGACGTGACATCGGCGACGACCGATTCAGTGCCATCCAACAACTCGACTTTGACGTCTGTGTTGGTCGAGGACACTGGCGACTCCGACCTCTCACTTTCCATGAGTGTGTCGGCTACGCCCGTTTTTGTCTCGACTCCGATCAGCTACACAATCCAGATTCAAAACCTCGGCTTGTCGGCGGGCACGGGCGTCACGGTTGTCGACACCCTGCCGGCGTCGCTCACCGGCGCATCGGCAACGACCACGGCGGGAAGCTGCGGGGCGCCTTCGGGCGGGACGATTACGTGCAATTTGGGGACTGTCGCGTATCCGCTCGGCACTCCCATCACCATCACCGTGAGCGGCACCTCGTCCAGCACGGCTACGTCGATGACCAACAGCGCGACGGTTTCAACAACTGGCACAGATCCCGTTAGCTCGAATAATTCCGTGACGATTCTCACCGTCGTGCAGCCACTGGTGTGTTCGACTCCCGGGAAAGACGGCGCCGGAGGAACGCTGAGCGGAGTCGTGAATACCTATTTTCCGCCCGGGGCCGGAGTGGCCGGCGCGGCGGCGGGTACAACGTCGATCGTGCTCGGCGCTGCGGCTGGCGCGCCCGCCGCGCAGACTCCCATTGCAATTGGCGATCGTCTGTTGATCATCCAGATGCAAAACGCGACGATCAACTCGACGAATACAAGCTCGTATGGAGACGGAGTTCCGGGCGATCCGGGATCGGGCTCGACCAGCCTTGGCAGCTCCGGACTTTTCGAATACGTGACCGCGACGAGCGCCGTGCCTGTTACCGGCGGCACGCTGTCTTTCACTGGCTCGGGCACCAGCGGCGGACTGGTGAACTCCTACGTCGAGGCAGCTGCGGCTCCGGCTACCAATCCGACCGCCGGGCAATCGACTTTTCAGGTGATACGCGTGCCGCAGTACACGACTGCCACGCTCAGTTCGAGCCTAGACGGGTTGTCGTGGAACGGTTCCGTGGGCGGCGTACTGGTGCTGGACGTGGCCACGCATCTTACGCTCGGCGGCACTGTCGCTCTGGATGGGCAGGGTTTCCGTGGCGGTGCCGGCCAGATTCTGACCGCAGCCACCACGCCTCCGACGCCTCTGGACACGGATTACGTCACGCTTTCGACCCAGACGACGAACGGGCCCAAAGGTGAAGGAATCGCAGGGACGCCCAAGACGGTTGCCAACGCGACTCTAACCACCTTAATCAACACTGGTAATGAAGGATATCCAAACGGCAGCTTTGCCCGCGGCGCGCCGGGCAACGCCGGCGGAGGCGGGACCGACGTCGACCCAACGGTAAACACCCAGAACGACGGCGGTGGTGGCGGAGGGAACGGCGGCGGAGGCGGAATAGGTGGATTTGGCTGGAACAGCGCTGGCATCTTCGGCGGCTTTGGGGGAGTGGCGTTCCCAACATCGATGAGCTCGATCGTGATGGGTGGCGGCGCCGGATCCGGCACAACCAATAACGGCTCGTTTTGGAACCCCAGTACGGATACGGGCGGCAGCACGAGCAACACTTGCCCGACGCCATGCACCGGCATCAACAGCAGCGGAACCGCCGGCGGCGGAATCGTCATCATCCATGCTGGCACCGTTACCGGAACGGGTACGATTACCTCAAATGGCCAAGACGCCCTGGAAACCGAGAATGACGGCGGCGGCGGCGGCGGCGCAGGCGGCACCATTATCTTCCTCACGAACAATGGCGGCGTTTCCGTACTGACGGTCTCTGCGGTTGGAGGGAACGGCGGGGTAACCTGGCCGGAGCAAGCGCCCGGCACGTTCCCGGGTAATCGTCACGGCCCCGGAGGAGGAGGGGGGGGCGGTGTGATTTTCACGTCCTCGGCGCCTGCCGGCGCAAGTGTCATTGGCGGCGCGAACGGGTGGTCAACGCTCGCCGACGATGCCTATGGTTCAACGACCGGATCTCCCGGTTTGTATTTCCCTAATACTCCTGTCCAAGGCAATCCCGGGGCGCAATCCGGGGCCTACTGCGCCACCGCCGATCTTGCGGTCACCAATTCCGGCGCGCCAAGCCCCGTGGTTCCGGGCAACAACATTACCTACACCCAGACGGTGATGAACAACGGCCCGGTAGACGGCATCAACGCCACGATGACCGAAGTGGTCCCGACAAATACCACCTTTCAATCCATTGTGATTTCGGGCTCGGGCGCGGCGGGCTGGAGTTGTTCGACCCCCGCCGTCAACGGCACTGGCGTTATCACCTGCACGGATGCGGACATTCCTGCGGGAGCGTCGGGTGCGGCGACATTCACGGTAGTGGTGAATGTGAACGCAGGCACGGCAACAGGCACTCAAATCGCGGATACAATCTCCGCGACGTCGGACACCAATGATCCGAATCTGTCGAATAATTCCGCGACCGTCTTGACCATCGTCGGCGCCGCGAACACGGCGAACCTGGCGCTAACGAACGTGGGTACGCCGAATCCGGTTCTGCAGGGTAACAACATCACCTACACCGTGGTCATCACAAACAATGGCCCGGGCACGTCGAACACGGTCGCGTTCACCGAGCCCACACCGACGAATACGACGTTTGTCTCAGTGGCTGCAACTTCGGGGACGGCCGGGTGGACCTGCTCGGCTGTCTCCATCTCCTGCACGATTCCGTCGTTTGCCTCGGGCGCCTCGACGACGTTTACAGTAGTTGTAACGGTAGGTGGAGCGGTGCCTTCGGGCACGATCATTACCGACACCGCGACCGTCTCAGCCGCAACCACTGATCCGAATCCTTCGAACAATGTCGCAACGGTCACAACCGTGGTGGCGACCGCCGGTCAGGCGGATTTGGCCGTCACAAAAACCGGCACGCCGACTACCGTGCTTGCCGGAAACAAGATCACTTATACGGTGGTGGTCACGAACAACGGGCCTGCCGCGGCCTCCAGTCCCGTTCTCACCGATACGTTTTCGTGCACCCCTCCCTCGGGCCCTCCTACGTACGTGTGCATGACGGTCACGTCGACCACGCCCCTTCCGGCCGGCTGGACGTGCAATGCTCCCTCCGGCGGGCAGTTCACCTGCAACGGCCCTGGTTCAATGGCGGCCAACACTTCCGCGACGTTCACATTTGTGATGACCGTTACCGCGGGCACCGCGCCCGGAACCAAGGTCAACAACACAGCGTCAATTGGCCCGACGGCAAATGATCCGAACACGTCGAACAATACCGCGTCCGCGCCGCCGTCGACGGTCGCATCGCCGTCGCAGTCCGACGTTGCAATCTTGAAATCCGCGTCGCCCGAGCCGGTGAATCAAGGCACGAATCTTACCTACACACTGCAAGTGACGAACAATGGACCGGCCGTGGCGACAGGCGTCGCCGTGACCGACATCCTGCCTACCCAAGTGACGTTCACTTCCGTTTCGATTCCTGCTTCGCAGGGCAGCTGCACCTACACCGCCGCCACTACGACCGTGAATTGCACGCTCAACAACATGAATGTCGGCAACCTGGTGATCATCACCATCAATGTGACTGCCGCGACGTTCAGCTCCAATACCTTGTCGTCGAATACCGCGACGGTCAGTTCGACCACCAGCGACCCAAACTTGACGAATAACTCTTCGACCGCGATTTCGACGATCGAAGCCGCGACTGCCGTGCAATTAACTTCGTTCCTCGCGCAAACGCTGCCCGGCGGAGGAGTCCTGTTGTCCTGGCAGACCAGCGAAGAGACGCGCAACTTGGGCTTCTACGTATATCGCGGGGACGCGCAGGGCCGCCAGCAGATCAATCCGTCGCTCATCGCCGGGTCGGCACTCTTCATGCGCGGCGGGCAGCCGCAGCATCGTGGCAAAACGTATCAGTGGATCGACGCGCAGGGCTCTTCGCTCTCGTCCTATTGGCTTGAGGACGTGGATCTCAACGGCACTCGTACGCTGCATGGACCGATCTACGCCGAATCCAGCGCCACGGTTCAAGAGCCGATCCCGCAAGCCCGCTTGCTCCGCCAGCTAAATCAACTGGCCACGCTCGCTGCGCCGCCGGCCTGGACTCCGGCGGTCGCGGGGTTGGTGCCTTCTCCGTCAGTCTTATCGGCTGCGAGCGAGCCATCTTCGCAAATCGTGCGCGCGCTGAACACGCCGCAAGCGATCATTCCGCAGGTCGCGCCCGGCGAAAATCCGGCGTCGCTCAATGGCGATCCGGCGGTGAAAATCTCGGTAACGACCGAAGGCTGGTATCAAGTCTCCCGCAATCAACTTGTGGCTGCTGGGATGCCGGCGAATACGGACGCGCGCCTGCTCGAACTCTACGCCGAAGGGATCGAGCAGCCGATTCGGATTCTGGGCCGCCAATCGGGACCGCTGGGAACCAGCGACAGCATTGAGTTCTACGGCACGGGGATCGACACGCCATTTTCTGGGACGCGCGTCTACTGGCTGGTGCGCGGTTCGCACGCAGGGAAGAGAATTGCGTCAACCGCGGCGTCCGGACACGGCGAAGCCACTGAACCAAGCTTCCCGTTCACGGTTCTGTTCGAGCAGCGCACCACGTATTTCGCGGCTCTGCTCAACGGCATCGACAACGACAACTTCTTCGGTGCGATCGTCACGACCGATCCGGTCGAGCAGGACATTACCGTCGCGCACGTCGACCCCACGTCGAGCCTGCCGGTTACGCTGAGCGTGACCTTGCAGGGCGTCACCGATCAGCAGGCGCACAGCGTCTCGATCGCCTTCAACGGCACCCCGGTCGGGGAAATCGATTACGCGAACATGACGAACGCCACGCAATCGTTTGCCGTCAGCAACGCGTTGCTGCAAAACGGCTCAAACACCGTCACGCTCACCGCGCTGAACGGCGATAACGACGTGAACCTAGTGCAGTCCATCACCATCCAATACGCGCATACCTACGCCGCCGATTCCGACTGGCTCCGCGCCACCGCATCTTCCGGCGATACCGTGCGCATCAACGGTTTCAGCAACGCACAGATCGAAGTCTTCGACATCACCGACCCGCTGAATATTTCACAGCTTACAGGACCGGTCACCTCCGATACGACGGGCTTCGGCATCACGCTTTCGATTCCCGGTGCGCGCGGCACCGAGCGCACGCTACTGGCTTTCTCGAGCGACCAGATATCGGCGCCGGCAGGTTTGGCCCTCCACGCGCCGAACGCACTCGACAAGGCGCAGTCGGGCGCGGACCTGGTCGTGATTTCCTATCCGGATTTCGCCGCCAGCGCCGCGCCACTCGTGAAACTCCATCAATCTAAGAGCCGTTCGGTCGACGTGGTGACAGTCGATCAGCTCTACGACGCTTTTAACTACGGGGAAAAGTCGCCCCAGGCCTTGCTGGACTACCTCGAGCTCGCCTCCACCAGTTGGCGGACGCACCCGCAGGCCGTCCTGCTGGTGGGCGACGCGTCCTTCGATCCGCGGAACTATCTCGGCTTCGGCGAAAGCGATTTTGTCCCCACGCGCATGATCGAAACCGCCGCGTTCAAAACCGGGTCGGATGACTGGTTCACCGATTTCAAGCAGACCGGATTTGGCACCATCCCGATCGGCCGCCTGCCCGTGAGCACCACGGCCGAGGGGAATCTCGTGGTCTCGAAAATCGTGGGATACGAACTCGGCACCAGCGCGGGAAGCTGGAATCAGCAGGCCCTGGTGATCGCGGACCAAAATGTCGGAGCCGACTTCACCGCCACCGCCAATGCCGCCAGCACGGAATTCCCCGCGTCGCTCTCGGTCACGAAAATACTCGCCGACGGCCAAGATCCAAGCGTCATCAAGCCTCAAATTCTGGCTGCGTTGAATAGCGGCGCGCTGGTCGTCAACTACATTGGCCACGGTTCGGAAGAGCAGTGGTCGTTCGAGGATCTTTTCGACGAAACGTCGGTAGCCTCGCTCACCAACGGCGATCGCCTGCCCGTGTACGTACTGATGGATTGCCTCAACGGATTCTTCCAGGATGTGTATGCCACCAGTCTTTCGACCACGCTGATGGTTGCGCCCAACGGAGGCGCGGTGGCCGTTTGGGCGTCTTCCGGATTTACCGACGCGGCCCCGCAGGCGACCATGGACCAGGCGCTCCTGGGCACCTGGAAAGCAAATCCAAGCCAGCCGATCGGCGCCGTCACGCTCGCGGCGAAACTCGGCGTCGTCGATCCGGACGTGCGCCGCACCTGGAATCTGTTCGGCGATCCGCTGATGTCCTTGCAGATTGCGGGTTCCAACATTCCTTCCCACATGCCGCGGCCATCGCCACGGACGAAGCCTTGGGTACCATAGAAGGGTCGCGATTCTTGGGCTCGCACAGCCCGTAAGTTGATCTTGCCCTCGCCCGATGGCATCTTTAGTAGTGATGCCAACCGAAGCGCACCGCTCCAGCGGATCCTTCATCCGCACTGTAACCATCAAAACCGCCCGTCGCACGGAACTCAAGAACGTCACGGGAGACGTGCAAGCCGCCGTTCGTGAATCCGGCTGCGTCGACGGCGTCTGCCATCTCTACGTGCCGCACACCACCGCGGCAGTCCTCGTCAACGAAGGCTACGACCCCGACGTCGCGCGCGACATGGAAGCGGCGCTCGACAAACTCGTTCCGCGGTCGGGAAACTACGCCCACGCCGAAGGCAATTCGGACTCGCACATCAAGACGGCGCTGGTCGGTTCGTCCGAAACTGTCTGGATTGAAGGCGCCCGTCTGATGCTCGGCCGCTGGCAGGCCATTTTCTTCGCGGAATTCGACGGTCCCCGTACCCGGGACCTGCGCATCAAGATTGTCCCCGACCCCAGATGAGCTTCCGCTCCGGCTTCGTCGCCATCGTGGGCCGTCCCAACGCCGGGAAATCCACG
>Ga0210404_10001012_pt1 | contig 12608 bp, 10 predicted proteins | sample IncBWH28MmetaG_FD_155455 | JGI IMG/M metagenome (GOLD analysis project Ga0210404, IMG submission 155455) | Forest soil microbial communities from Barre Woods Harvard Forest LTER site, Petersham, Massachusetts, United States - Inc-BW-H-28-M | ecosystem: Environmental > Terrestrial > Soil >... | reverse complement strand
TCAGTGGAATCAGTCGCTCAACTTGTCTGACGATGCTCTGGAGGGCGGCTTGTGCGGTGCCGTCCTCTGTCTGCTCCAGGAGGGACTCGGCATGCCCGAGGATCACATTGAGCGGGGTCCCCATCTCTTGGGCCAATCCGGACATCTTCGCGTGCCACGCTGCGAGTTGAGTCATGACTCTCAAGTGCTCGGCCTGGCGTTGCCTCTCCTCGGCTGCCTGCTTGTTCTGGACAAGATCCAGGGTCCTCCTCGCCTCGTTCGCGTCCTGCCTGGCTGCCTCTACCCAGTCATCTCGCTGTTTGAGGGAGGCACTCATCGCCAGCTCAAGGTCACGAAAGATCACTTTCAGTAAGGCGTTCCAGACCCTGTGGTACAAATGAGGCCTCGTCCAACAAATGGCTTCGAACACCAGCGGTTGAATGGAGGTCAGAAAATGGACGAAGGTGCGGAGGTGCCAGCCTGCGCCGAGACCGAAGGGGTCACGATATTCTGCTGCCTGTACACCGGCTCTCCCGACAGCCTCCCGGTTCTTCCAGTTCAGGAGGGAGAGCAGATACTCTTGCTGCGACCGCTTCAACCGGGCAACCGCAAGGTCGTCCGACAGCAACGAGGCCAGGTCAGGATCGCTCCCGAGGTGAAGGGCCAAGGTTTCAAGAATGAGGTCGAGGTGGCGGGCGAAAAGCGGTTCCAGCAGACGGAGCGAGACTTCCTCTTCCCGCGTGAGCAGCATCCCGTTCTCCTGTCGGCCATCTCGTTCTTCCATCACGATCTCCCTTTCTTCCCCATCGTTCAACCCCTCACCTCATGCTTCAGCGAATCCTGTGCCCTCCCATCCCACGATGGTGGAAAGCATGACGCCATCTCCTATGGCACCGACCTCCTCGTCGGAACCTCGGCTTCATCGACAGATGCCCACTCCTCTCTCACCCCCAGCCCGATATAGCGATTGCCCGCGAGCACGTGCAGAAGGGCTTGAGGCAGTTCTGAACGGACGGCAGTTCTTTTGAGGAGGTAGCCGCAGGCTCCCGCATGAAACGCCAAAGTCACGTAGTCCGGTTCCCGATGGACCGTCAGAATGATCACCTTGCTCTGGGGCGCACAGGTTTGTAGGGCACGAGTGGCCTGAAGGCCATTCAGCCTTGGTATCGAGATATCTGTAATAATAATGTCCGGCTCCAGCCGTTGTGCCGCTTCCACGAGCGCCTGCCCATCTGTCACCGTCCCCACCACCTCACCCAGTCCGTCTTCGAATAAGCCACATAAAGCGTTCAGCATTTCTGGGTGGTCGTCGGCAAGAAGGATCCGTGGTTTCTTCATGTGTCGTCGTCTTCCTCTCGGGAAAGCCAGGGGTGTCGGAATCATAGGTCTATTGGAGAGATGGTGGAACTAGGAGGAACCCTGGCGTTGAGGGGCAATCCTACTAGAGACCGGCAGGGGCAGAACTGGGATAGCCCGGAAGGAACAGGGTAAGCAGGCTGCGGAAACACTATGTTGGCGCGCGCGGACTTCGATGGTCCGCGCGTCTTGGATAACAAGAGTACACCACGCAGGATAGGCGGGCGAGACAGGCGGGACGAGCGGGACGGGCGATGGTCCGAAGTCTTAGGAACGTCGAACCCAGAACTTCGAACTTCGGATAGTACCTTTCTCGCATGTCGCGCGCTTCGCGCGGCGCGGTCTATGGCCGCTGGCGGAGTTTTTCAGCATCCTGCCTGTTAGAGACCGGTGATGCCGTGGGTGATCGCATACTTGGTCAAGTTGGCAGTGGTATGAATGTCCAGCTGCTGCATGATGCGGGACTTATGGAACTCCACTGTTTTCACCGACACGTTGAGGATCGTGGCGATCGCCTTCGTGCCGCGGCCCTCGGCGACAAGCTGCAAGACTTCCCGCTGGCGCGCGGTGAGCATTCCGGACGCAGCCTCGCGTCGCTCGCCGGTGGATGGTTTAAGGACCAAATCCAGTACATCCTTCGTGAGCGCCGGTGTGAGATAGTGTTGGTCTTGGAGGACGGACTTGATCGCCAGGCTGAGTTCTGAAGCCGCGGAGCGCTTGAGGAGATAGCCGGAGGCCCCGACCTGGAAGGCTTCGGTCGCATAGGTCGGGCTGGCATGCATGGTGAGGAAGATCAGTTTGCTTTCCGGTACCAGGGTGCGAAGTTGCCTGGCCGCTTCAAGCCCGTTCAAGAGGGGCATGGAGATGTCCAGGAGAATCAGATCCGGCCGCAGCTTCTGCGCCGCCTCAACCAGCGCCCGCCCGTCTTCCACCGTGCCCACCACGTCGCACTCACCCTCCACCAGCTTTCTCAAGCCGGCGAGGATCAGTGAGTGGTCATCGGCCATGAGGACGCGCGGTTTCTTCATGTCCCATCCCGATGACGAGGAATCCAGGCACAAACCTTCGTGCCGTTACTTGGCAAGGAATGGATACGGAGAAACCCGCCCAGCCCACGCGCACGTTCCTGCATACTCACCAAGCCGAGTCCTTTCACGCGAGCGTTCTTACTCTCAAGGTCGAACCCCTTGCCGTTATCGCGCACCGACAAGCCGATCCCATTGGACGAGCCGCTCAACCTGACGGTGACCCTGGTCGCCTGGGCATGCTTGGACACATTCTGCAGACTCTCTTGCATCACGCGAAACAGATTGGTGGCAATCTCCGTCGAGAGCATTGTGGGTACCTCACGAGCGTCAAACGTCACGGGTAACCCGGTCCGCTTCGTGAACTCGGCGACGTGGTCTCGCAAAGCCACCTCCAAGCCAACGTGCTCGAGCAAAGACGGGTGCAGCCTGTACGCGAGATCGTGCAGGTCGTCGGAGAGGTGCCCGACCTGAGCGCGGATCGCAGCGAGTTGTCGAGCCACCGGCCCTGGTGGAGCGGTGGAGGTTCGTTCCATGCTCTCCAGTTCGACCGATAGAGCCGCCAATCGTTGATTGAAGTCGTCGTGCAGTTCGCGCGCGATCCGCTTACACTCCTCTTCCTGGGCCTCGATCAGTTTCCCCGTCAGGGATTCCAGCTCCTCCCGCTTTTTCCCGAGCAGCAGCACACTTTGCTCTAATACCTGCCCCATCCCGACCCGCTCTGAGATATCCGTATGCGAAATAACTACGCCTTCAGCCCCTTTCAATTGAGTCACCCGCATCAGGAACCAGCGGTCTTCTTCCGTCAACGGCGCGAAATACTCGCTGTTAAAACTAGGCTGGTCCCCCGTCAGCACGGCTTCAACACCCTTGAGAATGGTCTGGCCTACCGACGTACCGGCGGCGATGATGTGGCGGCAGTGATCAAGATAATTGTCCCCGACCTCCCCAATGATGAACACACCATCTGCATGCTGTCGGACGAATTCCGTCCAGACATCGTTTGTCTTCAAGATAACCCCGTCTTTGTCCAGCACGCATACATACGCGGAGAGCGAGTCCAGGACAGCGCGGGCAAAGGCGTCGCTGGCCCGCAGTGCTTCCTCCGCAATTTTCCGTTCGGTGATGTCCGTTGTAATGCCGCAAATCGCGTACGGCGTGCCGTCGAGTCGCCGCAGCGGAAACTTGGACACAAGACTCGTGTGGGGACCGTCATTGTGGAGTGCAACCTCTTCGAACTGAAGCGACTGACCGGTTTCCACTACCTTGAGGTCGTTGGCTCGAAATGCCGTGGCCTGCTCCGGCGGGAAGAGATCATGATCCGTCTTGCCGAGGATGTCCTGGCGGATGAGATGGAAGGTCCGCTCGAATTGTTGATTGAGGTCCAGATAGCGGCCCTTCAGATCCTTGAGGAAGATCAGGCTCGGGCTGTGATCCAGCATGGATTGATGCTGGGCTACGCTTTCGCGCAAGGCGAGCTCAGCAACCTTGCGATCGTTCACGTCAAGAAGCGCCGTCCGCCAGTGGGTAATGCGCCCCGGTTCCTCGTGCACCGCGAGGCTCTTGAGATAGACCCAGCAGGAAGCGCCGACATTATTCCGGAGTTGCAACTCACAGCTTTGTCGCTTGCCTGTCCTCACAACATCATGGCAATGCCGGTGGAAGTTGTCTTGATCATTCGAATCAAAAAACCGTGCGAGTGGTTGTCCGATCAGCTCCTTCCGGTTGATGCCGAGCATCGTCCCGGACCTCAGATTGGCCTCCACAATTGTGCCGTGCGTATCCAAGGTGAGATGGCCGACCGGGGAAAAATCATAGAGATCCAGATAGCGGTCGCGCGCCGCTTCGAGCTCCATTTGAGCCCGGCGGAGCTCCTCGTTCTGCATTTCCAGCTCGATCTGATGCACTTGCAACTCGTGCACCAGCTGTTGCACGTCCTTGACCGACATGGCCGCGACGTCGCGCCTAGTCGCCCGGAGCAGCTCTTCCGCCTGCAGGCGGAGTGGATCGCCCTTCGTTGATCCGTCTGGCTTCTTTGCCATCGACACCCCTCTCAAGAGAGGCCGAGGTTGAGGTCCAGGTTAAGGGTTTCCCTCAAGCTGGGTCGTACCATTCCCTGCCTCTTGCCCCTCCCGCCCCTGCACCTCTTCCATGGCTAACAGAATTCGGCCTGGTTGCGACAAGGCCTGCTCAAGGCGCCGGCCATTGAGCGCCAGCACCTTGCGACCGATGTGGGGAAACGTCTTATCCACGATGAAGTCCTGGAATGCGGTCTGCTTTGGCAAAATCTCTTCCAGCAACCGGCGCAAGGGGGGCAGGTTCCAGGCCCCGCTGCAGAGATGGTAGAGGAGCTGCTGCTCGACCTCGCGCGGCGTCACCTGAAACGTCCGGTAGAAGGCCTGGTTGGTTGAGACCACACGGAGCTGTTCGTCCAGCACGAGCAAGGGTTCACGGACCGTCTCCACGATGCTGGAGGCCATGCCAAGCGCGGCTTCGACGACCCGCTCCGCCTCCTTCATTTTGGTGACCTCCAGAAACGTCAGCACGAGCCCGTCGATGGTGTTCTTGGAGGTGCGATACGGCAGGATCCGCATGTAGAACCAGCTCCCGTCGACGGTCTGGACGTCCCGCTCTTTGACGACGAGCGTCTGGAGCACGGCCTGCGCCTCCTCCACCAACCGATCATCGGTTAGTTTCGAGACGATGTCCGACAGTGGGCGTCCGACATCGATGACGATCATGTTGCTCACCCGCTTCGCCTCCGAGGTGAACCGCTTGATGCGCAGCTCGTTGTCCAAAAAGATGGTGGCCACTCCCGTACTGTTCAAGAGATTCTGCAAATCGTCGTGCGCCTCCGCTAACGCATCGAGCTTGCCCTGGAGTTCGGAGTTGACGGTCACCAGTTCTTCATTGAGGGATTGCAGTTCTTCTTTCGTCGTCTCCAGTTCCTCATTGAGGCTTTGCAGCTCTTCATTGGTGGATTGCAGTTCCTCGTTGGTGGACTTCAGCTCCTCATTGGAGGTTTGCAGCTCTTCGATCGTCCGTTGCAACCGCTGCTTGGTGAGCGCCAGTTCCCGCTTGAGTCCGGACTTGTCCTGCTTCAGCGGCGGCGGTGCGCCCTTCCGTGCGGCAGCCTTGTCCGCCCGCGCCCGGTCAAACGTCACCAGGAACAACCCCTGGAGGGCCTCCGGCTCAACAATTTTCTTGACGGTCAGGTTGACCAGGATGACGTCGCCGTCGGCCTTCACCCGCACGTCGTGGTGCACGACGTCGTCCTCCTTGCTGGCCGCCTGATGGAGGGCCAGGGCCAGATCGTGCTGCAATCCTTCTCGTGCCATCTCGAGCAAATGGTGTGTCGGCGGGCCGGGCGCCAGTTCGAGATAGGTGCCGGTGTGCCCGTGAATGTAGACGACCTCGCCCCGCTCGTTGACGACGACTGCCGCCGGCGCGTACCGCGATACCAACACCTGCTGGATCAGATCGGGAATCGAGACGGCGTGCATGGGAGGGAGGCGAACCTCGGCCTCCGCGCGGGTCTCGGCGGTCCCTTTCATCATTCCGCTCGGAAACCGTTCCAGGCGAGGAATCGCACTGGGCTCTGCCGTCCGTGTGAAGAGCTTCCCTTTCCGGTCAATGACGGTGAAGAGACTCTCGAACCCGCCGATCGTTTCGGAGGAACCGAGAAGCAGGATGCCTTGCGGGTTTAAGGCGTAATGAAACAGCGGCAGGAGTTTTTGTTGGGCCTTGGGTTCCAGATAGATCAGGAGATTGCGGCAAGAGAGGAGGTCCAGCTTCGTAAAGGGCGCATCGGTCAGGACGTTATGCGTTGCGAACACCACCAGATCCCGAATCTCCTTCTTAACCCGATAACTGTGGTCTTCCTTGGTAAAGAACCGTTGCAAGCGCTCCTGTGTGACGTCGCCGGCGATGCCGACAGGGTAGAGGCCGAGGCGCGCCATCTCAATGGCCCGGCTGTCCAGGTCCGACGCAAAAATCTGCACGTTGAGGCGACGCTTCTGCTGCGTCAGGTATTCACGGATGAGGATGGCGAGCGAATAGGCTTCCTCTCCGGTGGAACAGCCGGGTACCCACAGGCGCAAGGTCGCGCCCTCAGACTTGCCCTCGACGAGAGACGGCAATCCCTTATGAACGAAGACTTCGAAGGCCTGAGGGTCCCGAAAGAAACTGGTGACCCCGATGAGCAGCTCCTGGAACAGCGTATCGAGCTCATGTGGATTCGCCAGCACGAACCGGAGATATTGTCTCACGTTCTCGATCTGGTGCACGTTCATCCGGCGTTCGATACGCCGATGAATCGTGTTCTCTTTATAAAGTGTAAAATCGTTCCCGGTTCGGTCGCGCAAGAGGATGAAGATTTTACGCAACGTCTGAGACCCCTCGTGTTCAGGGATAGGCTGAGCCGGCCTCGTTAGGCTCCGCGTGTACGCAAGCAACGGCTCTGACATCTGGCTCGCCGGTTTGACCACATCAACCACTCCGGCGGCGATGGCGCTGCGCGGCATGCCCTGATACTTGGCCGACGACGGCTCCTGCGCGATCGTCAGGCCGGACTCGGCCTTGATCGCTCGCAACCCCACGGTTCCGTCGGTGCCGGTCCCGGAGAGGATGATCCCGATGGCTTTTTGCTTCTGGTCCTCCGCCAACGAACGGAAGAAATAATCGATGGGCAACGGCACGCGATCGTTCGAAGGGGACTCCATGAAATGCAGGATGCCCTGCAGAATGGCCAGATTGGTCCCGCCCGGCGCCATATAGACGCGATGGGCTTCTACCTCCATCCCGTCCGTGGCCTCCACCACCGGCATCGCCGTGCATTTACTGAGCAGGCTCGGCAGGAGACTGACATGGCCCGCATGCTGGTGCGACACCACCACGAAGGCCATCCCGCTGCTGGGAGACGTGTGGCGGAAGAACTCTTCCATGGCTTCCAACCCGCCGGCGGAGGCGCCGATGCCGACGATCAGGAAACCGGGCGGTGCCGCGGGCAGGTCTGTCGATGGAGGGAGCTTCACCCGAGGGAGCAGCACGGGGATTCGTTTTCGCTTGGCACCCGTGTGCTTGGCGCCGATCTTGGCAGGAGTCGTGTTTCTCGGAGTCTTTCGTGCCGCAGCCATAGAATCGTCTCCTTGGCGTGACGGAGACCGCGGCACGGGGCAGTCACGCCCGCGGCTGAAGGGCTGATCAGGTGCCGGAGTCTAAGCCTTTTCTCAATATCAGACAAGCCCGGCAATCGCCGCTAGTAATGTCTCCCTCCAGGACTAGGGGTCCTCCTAGTTTCCCTCAACAGGTCCTTGCCTTATACCATCATTCATTCACAGTCTATTGAGCAACGCCGTTGCGTCTGACAGGCGCAATGATTTCACGTTTCTTGGCGTGAGGGAGGGGACGATATGGCACAGAAATTTTTGATCGAATCGGCCATCCACCAACAACTCACTCGGGCCGGCACCTGCTCGCTGGATGAACTCGCTGCCCTGTTGCCCGGTTATTCCTGGGCCCAAGTCTTTGCCGCCGTGGATCGGCTGACGCGGGAAGGAGGCACCGTCGCCCTCAAACATCCAGCTCCATTCCGCTACCTCCTTTCGCTCGCACCTCGTCGATCGGCCGAGGCACCCCACGTGATGCAGAGCTGAATCGGGACCGACCACCTCACGCCCAATTGTCCAGCGGTCAGTGAGACATCCATGTTGTTTGTTGCGTCATCGTCATCTCATCCAACACCATCGAGTCCTTCTTTCGTGGATCATGGCATCTTAACCAAGGAGCCATTGCTGTGAATCAGGAACAAGAGGCGACCGGTCCTGGCATCGTCGTGCTGTCCTCCTCTTTGCAAATATTGCACATGAACCGGCGAGCGATGGCCTTGCTCAACCAGTTGGAATATACCGCGCAGAGCATCGGAGCGGAGCGGGCCGTCGCCGCTCCGCTGCACCAACACTGTCGGGACATCATTGAGACATTGCAGGCACGCCTGGGATCGAACAACTGGCAACAATTCCAGCAATGCCGCATGATCGGTGATTCAACCCACTCGATCTTACTGAACGGATTCGGCCTCCCTGACCGCAGGGGCCTGCCTCATTCTCGGATCGTGATGCTGCTCTCTCCGCATACCCATGCGCGTGAAGCGTGACATGCAGAAAGGCCGCGACGTGAAGTTAGTAGCTCTAAGTTCTGGGTCCGAAGTTTCTAAAACTTTGAACATCGAACCCTCATTCGTCCCGCCAGTCTCGGTTGGCAATCCTGCGGGGATGCACCATTCATGACACGATTGCGCCGCAGCCTCTCATTGAAGACCTGCGAATTCCTATGGCATGAAGCAAGAAAGCGTTTGGGCTCTCCGGCAGGCTCCTCCGCAACTTCCCTCAGAAATTTTTAGACGCTAGTAAGTTGTTCGAGCGGAACTGGGGGGTTCCCCAGTTCCATAAACGGCTGCGTGTTCTTATAACCATGGCATAAGGCTCAGCCATCGTTGGGTAACTGTTCCCTGTCTGGCGGACGAATGAAAAAGGTGGCCTATGTCTTTTGAAAAACTGTCCGCTCAGACCACTCGTGAGGCGCCTTCAGCTCCGAAAAGAATAGGAGAGACGTTCATCGCACCAACGCTGCTCCCCGTCTGTTGCGGCTGCAGACTCATTCGAGACGATACTCGATTTTCTCCTGGTCGTGAGCTCTGGGTCTCGCAGCAGACCTATCGCGAGAACCACGGCGTGAACCCGACCGACCTCGCTCTCACGCACACCTACTGTCCGAAATGTTTCACGAAGGCCCAGGATACAGTGAGGCAGTACTTCCGGGAGATCGGAACATCGCCATGACTCTGGTTGCCGGGTCTCTGGACATCGACTCCTCTTCCCCGGTTTTGTCCGACGCATCCCATCGGGCAGCAGACCGGAGCAGGGATGCGTGCATCAAGACGTCGGCTCCGCCTGGTGGATTTTGTCTGCGCTGCAGCGGATTGCTGGTCCCCAGCTACACGGCGTCCCTGGAACGGGACGTCACAGGCAAACCGGTGACGCTGTGGCGTTGTGTCAACTGCGGCGACTGTGTGGATAGCGACATCCTGGCCAACCGAGGGAAGGGCTCTGGGTCGGTGCGGCCGCGCACAAGACCACCGACAGGGCCTCAATACACCGGACGGCCTTACGGAGTGGGGACAGGCCTGACTCGGTGAGTAGTTCTTGAATGTGACAATCAGGGAGGTCGCAGATCATGAGTCCCCACAGCACATCGGGTCAGCTCTGGTCTATTATCCTGGCAGGCGGTGAAGGCACACGGGTGAGCACGCTGGTGCATCGCTGGTTGGGCCGGCCTAAACCGAAGCAGTACTGCGCATTCGTCGGCACGCGCTCGATGTTCCAGCATACGCTGGACCGGGCGAGCAGGCTGACGCCGCCGGATCGCATGGTCACGGTGGTCGCGCACAGCCATCGCCACGAAGCGCTGGCTCAGCTGGATGGCAGGGGGGGCAACACGATTCTCTTTCAGCCGGCTAACCGCGACACGGCCGCCGGTGTATTCTTACCTCTGACCTATATCCGCGCCAGAGCCCCCCAGGCCACCGTGGTGCTCTACCCGTCGGATCATTTCGTTTATCCAGAAGACCGGTTCCTCCAAACCGTCCGACATGCTGTTCGGATCGCAGAGTCGCACCCTGATCGGGTGGTAATGCTGGGCGTCGCCCCTGATCGTCTCGAATTAGACTATGGGTGGATCCAGCCCGGCCAGTCCCTCGCCGACCCACCGGACGAACCAGTGCAAGCAGTCCGCTCGTTCCTGGAAAAGCCCGACGCAACTCAGGCCGATGCAGCCTTACGGGGAGGAGCGTTCTGGAACACGCTGGTGTTCGCAACCAACGTGGACCTGCTCTGGACGCTGGGCTGGCTATGCGTGCCGGACATGATGCCACTCTTTGATCGGCTGAGCCAGGCCATCGGAGGGCCCGAGGAGGGACACGCCCTCAAGGCGATTTATCGGGACATGCCTGCGAAGAATTTCTCATCCGACCTGCTGCAGCGCGTCCCGGAAAAACTGGCGGTCGTTGAACTGACCGGTGTGCTCTGGAGCGATTGGGGCAAGCCGGAACGTATTACCGAAACCCTTCGGCGGATCGACCGGCGACCGGCCTTTCCATTGACCTGTCTCGATCGTCCGTTCGTCCCCCTCCCGATAACTGCCGCGGAGGGCGGACTGCCCATGAGTGTGTAATCCAAGGAAGGAGACAGACATGAGATCGATCGGCGTTCGTTCGATAAAACCGGACCGGAAAACATCGGCACCCCAGCAGCAGCCCACAGGGCCGTCAGCGCAGAAACCTCACACACTGCCGCTGTCGGCCCGCGATGACCTGCACGTCCTGATCGCAAAGCGGGCCTATGAGCTCTACGGTGAGCGAGGGTACCGGGGTGGATCTGCGCTCGATGATTGGCTCGATGCGGAACGGGAGATTCTTAGTCAGATTCCGCCGGCCTCTCACTCGCGCGACGGGCACGCCTAGCGCGACAGGCACGATCCGAAGTTCGAAGTTCGGGGTTCGAAGTTCCGAAAACCTCGAACCCTCGCTCGTCCCACCAGTCTCGCGTGCCAACTTAGTTTTCCCGCATCCAGCTAGCCCGCAGTATTCATGAGCGCTTCTGCTGCAATCGCCGCCATGCTGTTTGTAGTTGCCCTGCGAACTTTCTTTTCCGATGACCCCATAGGTCAGCGATGTCGTCTTGGGACCAAATCGACCGCGAAGGTATCGTTCCAGGGACTGTTTCTTGAGCGTGGGCATTATATTGCCGGTACGCAATTCGTGTTCCATCAATAGGGTGGTTCAGGCACGCGACGGAGCCCAGCAGGAGACCTAATTCAACCATTCGCCTCAACGTGAGCTGGTGCATTGAGCTTCACTGCCAAGGGTGCCACTGAGGAAAAATGCACCACTTCGCCCCTTGGCGTGTGCCGAGGGGCGAGGGGGAAAACTCTCAAGGCGATAGCCCCTTGTGTCATGCCTCTCGTCTCCAGGAACGTGCGGCACATCGTTTGCTGATATCAATCACAAGAGGACCACGATCAATTCCAAAAGGAGACGCAGGGAGCTGGAAATTGAAAGTAGAAACGTCGGGATGACTCCCCGCTTTTACGAACGACGAGGACGGCCTTTTTGACCACGCTGCAAGATCGTATCTTCTGGTCGACGGCAAGGGAACATTTCAAAGTCGGACATACCTCCATGGATTTTCCGCAGCTAGCTAGGAGGCCGTGATGCGTGTCATCTCTCGGAGCGTAATGTCGGCGCTCAGAGCCACCCTCAGCATGGGAATCATCGGCCTCCTGTTCGCTCCTTTCCTCCACGCGCAAGAATATCCGGCCGATATCACGCGCGGCAAAGACGTGTATCAGCGCCATTGCCAAGCCTGCCACGGTGCCGGAGGCTGGGGGGATGGACCGGACTCGAAGGCCCTGAAGGTGGCACCGGCCAATTTTCACCGATTTGCGTCCTTTCTGAAATCCGACGAGGAACTATTGAGGACCATTGAACAGGGGGTCGTCTTCAGTCCCATGCATGCGTGGCGAGGCCAGCTGACGGACGGGGAAATGCAGGACGTGGTGGCCTACATTCGTCTGTTAGCCCAGCCGGGGCGTTAGCAGAAGCCTTATCGGAGCATCGTATTGTTGATATGACAGTTGGGTAGCCATGAGTTCACTAGGGAAGAGCTGTGCGTCGGCGATGCCTTGCTGATCGGCGAGGGCCAGGCCTGTCGAATCTCTGCCGGCAGCTAGTCAGCCGTAACGCGCTCCCGGAGAATCCCGCTTACTTCACGCTTGTCGGAGAAGTCTCAACATCCGAGACGCTCAATGCGATGTGAGATGAAATCTCTTCGTGGAACTCCTCTCAAGACCGCGGGCGGACGAGTTTTAATCCAGGCGTCCGTTATTTCTGGGCTACCGCACCCTGCCCTCAAATCCTCCTAAGGGAGGGCTCTCAACATCAGACAGCCTGGGAGCGATCCGCTAAGCATCCCGTGCAAGTTGTGCTACAAACCTGCCGAAGAATTGTCGGGCTCGCTCGGAGGTTGTTCACATGACGATGGGGTAGCGTTCAATATCCCGCGCGATTGACCCTGGCAGGAGTCTTATGCAGCCTGGCCGTAACCGGCTGCCTCTCCCCCATCACGCCGAATCGCGCCGTGACGAGCTATGATGAGGCGATCACGGATGCTATCTCCAAACAACTGCTCATCA
>Ga0210404_10001011_pt1 | contig 12624 bp, 6 predicted proteins | sample IncBWH28MmetaG_FD_155455 | JGI IMG/M metagenome (GOLD analysis project Ga0210404, IMG submission 155455) | Forest soil microbial communities from Barre Woods Harvard Forest LTER site, Petersham, Massachusetts, United States - Inc-BW-H-28-M | ecosystem: Environmental > Terrestrial > Soil >... | reverse complement strand
TTAGCATGCGTGAAGCATGATCCGGAGCGCTTTTTAGAGCGATTAGAAACGGTCTCACTGGGTGGTGCCCAAGTGCCCAGCCTGACCCTGGAAGTTTATTTCCTGGTCCTCTCCGTGCATGGCACCAAGCACATGTGGAGACAACTCAAGCTGATCTCGGACATTGCTGAAATCCTTGGACATGCCGATCTCGACTGGAGATACGTACTGCGCGAAGCGGACGATTTGGGCCTCCAGCGGATGCTGGCAGTCGCCGCGCTGCTGGCCGAAGATACGCTCGGGGTGGTGGCGCCTCGGGAACTGGCTCAGGGGTTGAAAATTGATCGCACGGCTCGGGCCTTGGCTGCCCAGGTTGGCCGTAGCTTTTTCGAGGAGCCGGATAAGAACTGGCATGCGCAGGCCGATTTTCCCTTTCAGTACAAAATCAGGGAACGCCTGCGGGACCGGGCCAGAATGTTGGTTCAGAATTTGCCGTCCAAACTTGCGCCCGATGAACGCGACCGGCGGTTTCTGCCAATGCCAGAGTTTCTTTCTTCCATGTATTATCTAGTACGGCCTGTTCGATTGGCCTGGGAAAAAATGAACGACCGATAGTCTCGACGCCCGCCCCAGGGAGCACGTTCAGCCCGGAGCCATTAAAAGTCATCTTCGGAAAGGGAAACGGATGAGTGCGCAGCGCAACCCAGATTTTTTTAGAGGGAAGGACTTGCAGATTGGAATCATCGGCTGCGGCTACGTAGGCCTGCCGCTGGCGCTGCGGTTTGCCGACGTGGGCCAGCGCGTCACCGGGTTTGACCTCGACCAGGCCAAGGTCGACAAGTTGAATGCTGGACAGTCCTACATTCAGCATATCTCCGCAGACAAGATTCGCGAGCACGTACAAGGGAAACGCTTCTGTGCCACCAGCGATTTCTCCAAGTTGCGCGGCATGGACGCGGTGCTCATCTGCGTTCCGACGCCGCTGGACGAGCGGCGGGAGCCGGACCTCAGCTACGTCGACAACACAGCGAAGGCGATTGCACCGCATCTCCAGCGGAACCAATTGATCGTGCTGGAGAGCACGACATATCCCGGCACGACCGAAGAACTCGTTCTGCCCATCCTCGAAGCCGGCGGCCTGCGCTGCCCGATTGACGCGGGGACGAGCGGTGAGGATGTCGCGACTGATTTTTATCTCGCGTTCTCCCCGGAGCGCGAAGACCCAGGAAACAAGCAGTACGGCCTGGCGCAGATTCCCAAGGTGGTGGGCGGCATCAATCCGGCCAGTGGCCGCGCCGCCGCGGCGATGTACGCGCAAATCGTGTCCAAAGTCGTTCCGGTCAGCTCCACTCGCGCGGCCGAAATGGTCAAGCTGATGGAGAACATCTTCCGCTGCGTCAACATCGCCATGGTCAACGAGCTGAAGCTGCTCTGCCTGCGCATGGGTCTGGATATCTGGGAAGTGATCGATAGTGCGGCCACCAAGCCCTTCGGGTTCATGCCGTTTTATCCCGGCCCTGGACTTGGCGGCCACTGCATCCCGGTCGATCCGTACTACTTGTCGTGGAAAGCGCGCGAATTCGACTTCGCCACCCGTTTCATCGAACTCGCCGGCGAAATCAACACCGAAATGCCCTACCACGTCGTCAACGCCGTCGGCGCCGCGCTCAACGATCGCCAGAAAAGCGTCAAAGGCTCGAAAATCTTGCTCCTCGGCGTGGCCTACAAGAAGGACGTGGACGACTTGCGCGAATCACCGTCGCTGAAGTTGCTCGAGCTGCTCACGACCCGCGGTGCGCTCATCGACTACAACGACCCCTACTTCCCGGCGCTGTTCAAGATGCGCCACTACGATTTTTCCCAGAAACGTTCCGTCGAGCTCACCGCCGCCGCCGTCTCCAGCTATGATTGCGTGCTGATCGCCACCGATCACACCAGTTATGACTACGACGCCATCGTCCGCGATGCTCAATTGGTCGTCGACACGCGCAATGCGACGCGGCGGGTCAAGAACAGCCGGGGAAAAGTTGTTCAATGCTAGGTGAGTCCCGTTGAGTAGCAGGAGGGCTGAATCGGATCGCGGCATCCCCAAGTGATCGACCGAGCCAACATCGTCATTATCGGCGGCGGCGTTGTCGGCTGCGCGATTGCGCGGGCCTTGTCGGCGCGCTGGTCTGACGTATTCTTACTGGAAGCGCTGCCGAAGCTCGCCATGGGAGCGAGCTCTCGCAATAGCGGTGTGATTCACTCCGGCCTGTACTACGCCCCCGGATCGCTCAAAGCGAAGCACTGCCTGCGCGGCAATCAGCTCACCTACGAATTCTGCGCGGCGCATAACGTTCCGCATCGCAATATCGGGAAAATCGTGGTGGCGACGTCCGAAGCGGAAGTCGGCCAACTGCTGGCGCTCATGGAGACAGGAAAGAAAAATGGTCTTCAGGGCCTTCGGCTTCTGGAGCGCGCCGCGATTCGCGCTCGTGAGCCGCATGTCGAAGGCTGGCAGGCGATCGAAGTGCCTTCGACCGGCATCGTCGCGAGCGAAGAACTCGTCAAGGCCTACGCGCGCGTGGCGGCAGACCAGGGCGCGCATGTCGTCACCAACGCCCGGGTCGAACGCTTGGAATCGTCTACAGACGGTCTCCGGGTTTTCAGTTCGGCGGGCGAAATCGAAGCCGCTTGCGTCGTAAATAGCGCAGGCCTTTTCTCGGACGAAGTCGCAGCGATGCTGGGATCGAAAATGGCCCGCCACCGAATCTATCCCGTGCGTGGAGAGTATTGCGAATTCGTGCGGGAAAAGCAGGACTGGATTCGAGGATTGGTCTATCCGCTGCCCCACACCGATGGTGTGAGTCTCGGTGCCCATCTGACCAAGACTCTCTGGGGCAGCGTCCTGGTTGGTCCAACGGCTCGCTATATCGATGACAAGAACGACTACGAGCGCGGACGCGAATCTACGGAATATTTCTCGAACCTGGCTCGTCTGCTGGTTCCAGCCATCCAGGCGTCCGATCTCACCCTCGCCTATTCGGGAATTCGAGCCAAATTGATTCCTCCGCCGACCTCGGCGGGAATCTCATTTGCCAGTGCGGCCGCAGACTTTATCATCGAGCGTGATCCGGAATTTCCTCGCGTCGTGCAGCTGATGGGAATTGAGTCGCCGGGGCTTACCTCCGCGCCTGCCATAGCCGAGCAGGTGAACGACTTGGTGAGTGAAGTACTCGGGTGAGGTGACGGCGAGGCGCGCCGCCGTCTCATTAGGATCCCTACCAAGACCCGCGGTAGGGTGAAGGTCTAGCGAGGTTGGCTTACCTCGGCCGAACCCGTTCGACCGATTCTTCAACCTTTTACCGGATACTGACCTAGGGAATGACGGCTGAGACTTCGTTCGAATCGCTGCTCATCTGGCTACCGTCTACCGCCGTCACCACGTAGTAGTAAGTCTGGCCTGCAACCACCGTGGCATCCGTGTAGGTCAGCCCGGAGACTGGCGTCGGGTTCACCGGCGTGGTGCTGAACCCGCCCGCAGTGCCCGCCCGATAGACGTTGTAACCGCTCACTCCGGACGTGCTGCTGGCATCCCAGTTCAGCACCACCGAGTGCGAAGCCCATTGTCCCGTGCCGGAAAGCGTGACCGTGGTCGGTGATCCGGTTGCGTTGCTGGCGATGCTCACACTTGCGCCCGTCACGGCGCCCGCCGCGGTGGGATCGAAGATTACCGTCAGCGTCGCGGTCTGACCCGGCGCCAGGATCAAGCCGCTTGGCACACCGCTGGAACTAAACCCTGCTCCGGCAGTGGTCACGCCGGAGATGGTGACGCTTGAATTCCCCGTGTTGGTCAGGGTCGATGTGAGCGGGCTCGAGATATTCACGCTTACCGTCCCGAAGCTTAAGCTGGTCGGACTTGCGCTCAGCGTGCGCGTTGCGGCAACCCCCGTTCCGCTCAGGTTAATGGTCAGCGGGGAGGGGGTTCCATTCGTAGTCAGGGTTACCGACCCACTGGTCGTGGCGGTTGAGGTCGGCGCAAACACGGCATTGAATGTCAGGCTGCCCCCCGCCGCGATTGTCGACGATGTCGTCAGGCCGTTGATGCTCATTCCCGTGCCAGCGACGGTGATGTTCGAGAACGAGAGTAGCGTATTGCCGTTGTTGGTCAGGTGGATGGGCTGAGAGTTGCTGTTTCCGACCACGACGTTTGAGAAAGCCACGCTCGCTGGCGAAGCGGAAACCTCAGACTGCACTCCCGTGCCGCTGAGAGAAATCGTTGTGGGAGAGCCCGCCGCATTGCTTGTGATCTGGATGCTGCCGGCAGCGCTCCCCGACCCGGTTGGCCTGAAGGTAACTGTGAAGGGCGTGTTCCCTCCAGCATTGATCGTCTTCGGGGCAGTCAAGCTCATGGTGTAGCCCGCACCGGAAATCGTCGCTGCCGTAATGTTGAGTGCTGCGTTGCCCGTGTTGGTTAGGGTGACAGTTTGGGTCGAATTGCTGCCCACGTTGACATTATTGAATGCTACGGGCGACGGGCCAATCGTCAGTGTCGCCTGCGTGGCCGTTCCGGATCCGCTCAGGTTAATCGCGAGCGGAGAGCCCGGCGCGTTGCTGGTGATGGACACGCTGCCGCTGGCGCTCCCCAAAGTGGTCGGCGCAAAGGTCACAGTGAAGCTGGTGGTTTGACCGGGTGTCAGGCTTGCCGGCGCGCTCCAGCCTGTCAGCGTGAAGCCGGTGCCGGCGATGGTGTGATTTGTGATGGAAACCGGAGCGGTACCAGTGTTGGTCAGGGTGACCGGTACGGAAGCGCTGGAATGCTCAAGCACCCCTTGGAAGTTGATGCTCGCCGGATTTGCCGACAGCCCGCCTTGCGTTCCGGTGCCGCTGAGTGGAATCGAGAGGGTCGGGTTCGTCGCCGTAGAGGTAATCGTCACGGTGCCTGACGCCGCACCAGCCGTGGTCGGCGCGAAGGTGGACGTAAACGTCGCCGTGGCTCCCGCTGCGATCTGCTGGCCGACGGCCAGCCCGCTGCTGCTGAAGCCGACTCCCGACGTGCTTACCTGGTTGATGGTGATGGTTGTATTCCCGGAGTTTGTCAGCGTGAACGTCTGATGGCTCGAACCGTTCACCAGCACATTATTGAAATTGAAGCTTCCGGGATTCGCAGCCAGCGAGCTGCCCGTCGCCACGGCACTACCCGCTAGGGGCAGCGTCTGAGGCGAATTGGGCGCACTGTCCGTGAATACGATGCTTCCGGTCTCGCCGGCCGTCGAAGTCGGCGTGGAACGAAACACTGAACGAAATGTCCCACCCGCTGCAATCGTCTTCGGAAGCGCCAGGCCGGTCATCCCGAAGCCCGTTCCGGTGAGCGTCGCTAGGTTCACGGTCAGATTTCGGTTTCCGCTGTTGGTCAACGTGACGTTTTGCGAGCTGGTCTGCCCCACAGTCACGCTGCTGAAATTCAATGACGAAGGAGACATCGTCAAATCGGGCTGCATGCCCGTTCCGCTGAGCGAAATCGCCAGCGGCGAATTCGACGCATCGCTGGTCACCGTCAGGGTGCCGTTCGCGGCGCCTCCGGCCGTCGGCGCAAATTGCATCTGCACCGTTATGCTCTGCCCCACAGGCACCGATGCCGAAGGATTCCCCCCCACGACGGTGAATCCGGCGCCGGAGACCGTCGCCGCTGATATGTTCACTGTTGCCGTCCCCGCATTCGTCACGGTTAGGCTCTTCGTCACAGTGCTGCCTACGGCGACGTTACCAAACGCCACGCTGGTGGAATTCGCGGACAGTACGCCTGCGTTGCCAGTGTCGCCACTGCCTGCGCCGGGTGCGCCCCCACCAGGCGTGCCGGGGCTAACGGTGTATCCGGAGCAGCTTGATAGTCCGCCGATCGCCACAACGACGGCGAGGGCCGCCAAGAGGGATAGGAGTTTGCGAGCATGTGAATACTGGCTGGTTAACTGGGGAATTGCGCTTGCTGCTTGGGAGTACTGGCTGCGCGCTGTCATCCTTCGCACAGTCTAGGAACCCCGTTAGGGGCTATCTACTGGACGGAAGACTAAAGAAAGGGCAAGTGCATTACCTGTCCAACCGGTCCCTGTACCACCTGGCCTTTCTGCGTAACCTGTTCTCCCGGTCCAGTTCTACCGCACCTCAAAATCGCCTTGCAGGCGCCCGTTTTTCTGGCTTTCTTAGGACTCGCTGAAATTTGTTGGTTATCCGGAGGTACAGGTGCCGCGCAGCCTCATGCTAGACTCGCCAGACCGTGCCAGCACTCACGCGACGAACGATGGCCGTTTTGCCAGTGCCGGCAGCGGAGTTTTCTCGAGGAAATGCTTCCGAACTTCTTCGATTTAGAATCGCCATGGCAGGTTCTCCGCGCACCCGCTCCAGCCAAGGTCAGGGATTCGGGCATCGCGGTTCATGGCGATGAACGGTCATCCCGCCGGATCGGCGCAAACGCGAGCCCGCGTCCCGGCTGCCCTCTGCCTGCTGGTCTCGTCCGGAATCCTGCTCGCCGGCCTACTACCTTTTCGGGGACCTCACAACGGCGTGGCCTGGCTCCATAACCAGAATGGGGTTCGTCTGTCCGGTCACTCCACGTTGTGGAGTTCCGGCCCTTTCCCGCTCGCGGGATCGGAAAGCGGCGAATCCTGCAGCATCGAACTATGGCTGCAGCCCGGTCTTCCGCGCGACTCCAACGTCATCCTCTCCTTTTCGCTTCCAACCAATCCCCTCGGGCTGACTCTGCGCCAGTACCGCTCGTTGCTTATCCTGCAGACGGGAACTCCGGGCAGCCTGCTCCCGGCGTCCACCATCAGCACGGACGGCGCGTTCCACCAGGGCACACCGGTCTTCCTCACCCTCACTTCCGGCCCCCTGCAGACCGCCACGTACATCAATGGCAGTTTGGCGCGGTCATTCCCCGGTTACCACTTCAGTGATGATTGCGCCGGCCGGTTGGTCGTGGGTACGTCTCCGGTCATGGACGAAGGCTGGCGCGGTCAACTGCGTGGTCTCGCCCTCTATGGCCAGTCGCTCACGCCGGATCAAATCCGCCGTCACTACAAGACCTGGACCCAACAGGGTCGCCCGGATCTCGCGGGCGACGAAGGCGCCGTCGCGCTCTACCTTTTCAACGAAGGCTCGGGCAACGTGGTTCACAACGAGGTCGCCGGCGGAATCGACCTATACATCCCGCCGCGATACGCGCTAATCCATCAGATTTTCTTGCGGCCCTTCTGGCAGGAGTACAGAGCTCGCTGGTCTTACGTGAAAGATATCGCGATCAATATCGTTGGTTTTATGCCGCTCGGATTTTTCTTCTACGCCTACTGGTCCTCAGTGCGCCCGATCAAGCACCCCGCGCTACTCACGACAGCATTGGGCCTCGCCGTCAGTCTCACCATCGAAGTTCTCCAGTCCCACATCCCAACACGCGATTCCGGCACGACCGACTTGATCACCAACACACTCGGCACATTCCTCGGCCTTAGACTGTACAGCTGGAAGGTCGCCCGCGGCCTTTTGGCGAGAATCTACCTGGCGAAGTGGCCCTAAATCATTGGTTCGCCTGTATTCTGGGCGATAATCTCGCGTGCCTCATCGCGCAGCCGCACGATCTCCCGCCAATCGTCGCCCGCCTCCGGATTCGGTTTGATCAGCTTACCAAACGTCACTGTCACGCGCCCCGGCCGCGGCAAATAATGACCGTCTCGCAGAATCTTCCTCGCTCCGCGCACGGCCACAGGACAGATCGGGCGGCTCGCGTTCACCGCCGCCTTGAATGCGCCCAGTTGAAACGGCCGAACGCCTGTTTCCGCCGTGAACGTTCCCTCCGGGTAAATCGCTACCGATTCGCCCCGGCCCAGCGCGGCGTTAACCTCTTCAGCTTGCCGCACTCGCGCTTGCGGGTCGCTTCGGTCAAACGTGAATTGCCCGCTCCGCCGCACGATCATCCCGAAAAACGGCATCTGGAGCACCTCGCCTTTCGCCACATATCTCACTTCCGCCGGCAGGCAAGCGACGACCACTAAAATGTCCACATAGCTTGAATGATTCGGCGCGAAAATCCATGGCCCTGACTTCAGCGCTTCCGCAAGCAACTCACCTCCTACCACATGGACGGGAATACCCGCCGCGAACAGCATCGCCCGCGTCCCTGTACGCATCATCCGCGCCGCCCGCTTTTCATCCCGCGTCAGGCCGATGCTCGCCCACATCGGTAGGAACGCGATGGTGAAGATCGCCAGCGCATACACGCCGTAGATCATCTCAATCGTTCGTTTTGCTCCTCGCCTCGCAAGGGCCCAGGCCCGCGGCCCGGCGGTACAGAGCGCCAGTATGCCGATTTGCAACCACGCGGGCGCCGCCTTCTTGCCGAGCCTTCCCTTTAAAAACAGCCGCCGCGTCTCGCTGCGCCGCAACTTCCCGCTCGATGTCTTCGGTATGGACTGCGGTGGAATTAGCTCCAGCACATCGGGCGGCATGCCGATCGCATCGCTCACCGCCTGCGTGATCTCCGCTGAAATCCTCCCGGACTCTGCCGGGATCCGCACCTCCGCCGCGACCACCAGCCGTTCCGTTCCGCTCCGCGCATCGGGCGCCCCAAAGGCGACCACGCACCCGGTTCGTACACCCGGCACCCGCCCCACGACTTCCTCGATTTCATGAGGGTAGATATTCCGCCCGCCCTTGATGATCAGATCCTTCGCGCGCCCGGTGATGTAAATCTCCCCGCCAGCCAGATACGCCAGATCGCCCGAATCAAGCCAGCCGGGCTCGCCAGTCAATTCTTTCGTTGCCTCTGGGTTTCGATAGTAACCGCTGGTCGCCGACGGACCTTGAAACCACAATCGCCCCTCGCAGCGCTCAGCCGCATCCCTCCCGTCGCTTCCCACGATTCGCACGCGCACGTCCGGCAGCGGCGCGCCCGCGCTCACGAATTCCAGAGCCGCGTCGCCAAACGCCGCTGGAATTGCCCGCCGCTCTGACTCGAAGGTGGCGCGTTGAACCTGGTCCACCTTGTATCCGCCGAATTTCGCAGCCGAAATTCCCAGCGTCGCCTCCGCCAGGCCGTACACCGGACGCAGCGCCTCCCGCCGCAAACCATATCTCGCGAATCGCTCGAAGGTGTCGGCCTGTACCGGCTCCGCCCCGTTCAGCGCCGCCCGCCACGAACTCAGGTCGAGCCCTTCGATATCGCGATCCACGATCTTGCGCACGCATAGCTCGTAAGCGAAATTCGGCGCCGGGCTGATCGTTCCGCGGTGCCGGTGGATGGCCCGCAGCCACCGCTCCGGCCGGCTCAAGAACGCCACCGGCGACATCGCGGCGAGCGGTATGCCCGATACCAGCGGCACGAACCACGCCCCGATCAATCCCATGTCGTGATACAGCGGTAGCCAGCTCACCGCCACGTCGTCAGGCTGCAACTCCACTGCCGCGATGATCGCGCGAATATTGGCCAGCAGATTGGCGTGGGTCAGAATGACGCCTTTGGGATCTCCCGTCGAACCCGACGTGTATTGCAGAAAGGCGATATCTTCACCGCGCGCATGGTGCGGAAGGAATTCAACCGGGCGCCACCGGCTCGATCGTGCCTCCGTCCGCTCCTCGACAGGCTCTTCCGCCAGCCGTTCCGCATTCAGCACCTCGCGCAACGACGGAACGCTCGGCTGCAGCAGCCGCGCCAACCCTTCCGCCTGTTTGAAGGTAACCAGCAGCCGCGTTTCCGCGTTCCCGAGGATGCTCGATTGCCGCGTGGCGTACTCCGCGATGCGGTTGGCGCGAAACGGCGGATAGATCGGCACGGGAATTCCGCCGGCCAGCAGGATTCCCGCGAAGGTGTGGAAGAATTCAGCGCACGTCGGCAGCATGATGGCCACCGTCTGCCCCGCCTCCAGCCCGCGCTGCCTCAACTCCCGCGCCACATTCGACGCCCGGCTGTAGAGCTCGCCGAAGGTGATCGTCTCGAGCCGATCGTCCTCGCCGTACAAGTGAATGTGTGCCCGCCCTGGTTCGGCGACGCCGCGCAGCCGCAGAATCTCCGTCAGCGACTCGGCGCTCCCAATCTTGGCTTCCAGATCGGCAACTGGCGTGTATGCCGAACGCGCCGGCGCGGAAACGCCTTCGGTTTCGCGAAGAGTCGTGGGAGCGGGCTCGCCGCGCAGCAGCGCAGCGACCACATCCCGAACGGTTTCCGCCTCCGCCATCACCTGGTCGGGAAGCCGCACACCGCACACGTTCCCCAGCCGGACCATCAGCTCCACGCGTTCCAGGCTGCCGAGGCCGAGTTCGCGCTCCAGATGCGCCGCAGTCCCGCGCGCCGCCAGCTCCTCGAGCCCCCGCGACCCGCCCAGCTCCGCGAGCAGCCGGCGCACGGTCTCCAAGGTTTGGGCTTCCAGGGCGACCGAACGTTCGAGTTTTCCTCCGGTAGCGCTCACGAAAGTAACCGAGGGCAGACTTGCTGGGGCGAGCGTAACACCGCCCGTTGCTAACGTGCCAGGCCGGGGGTGCTCGAGTCCATCGAACCCCTCAGAGCGCCGCCGTCAGCGTTGATCCAGAAGCTGCCCGCCAGCGCAATCAAAACCCAAAGAGCCATGTTGGGGAGCGACATCACTTGTCCACCCCAACGGACCGCGATGATCTCAAATAGCAGCGGCGGGAGCAGGACGCCCGATACCACCAGAAGAGATCGAGCGATGGGCCGCACGGCCGCGTTTCTCCAGGCGAATCCAACGATACAACCTGCTGGGAAGAAAATCAGCACGTAGAAAATATCTTGGTAGCCTTCCGACTCATTGGCTTTGATCCTGCGGACGAACTGCGCGAGCGCCGCCCCGGGACCGAGTTGGTAGGCCCGGCGCTCCCTCTGACCATCCACGTAAAGGGCGAGATCCAAGCCATCATAGGAAAGCAGGAGGTCGCGCGCCTGGCCGACCTCAAATATATTCGGAACTTGCCAAGCCATCGTGGATCGTTTCCTGGTAAGCGGGGTGCGAAACCAAAAGACGAGTTTGCCGCCATCTTGTCGCAGTTCCAAGTTAGCCGGCCCAGACACCTGTGCAATGGAAACGATGCTACCGTCGATTCCCGCTACCGCAGCGGGTTTGCAACGCATGCGCAAAGAGAATTGCCGGGTCGTCTGGAAACGGTTCACCAGGGCCGAGACGGGGCTGTGAGAAGCAACCCAAGACTCTCCGTTCAGAACGATTGCTTTCGAGTTGTTCAAGGACGGTGTTTCAGGAATCCAATCGAGATCCGGAAGGAAATGGCGCTGATCCTGGAACGGCGGCGTGGCTGAGAAGTCGTACTCGGCAAGTGAACGAGGCCCGACCGAATCGGGCGGTCCTCCCGAAGTGAGGCTTCGAGCAAATCGATCAGGAAGCGCATGGTCCCAGAGTGCGAGCTCGTATACCTCGCCCCTCCAACTCGATGGGGACCTGGCATTGCCAACGATCAACAGAGAATCCGGCAGCCAATTGCTCAACCGGGCTTGTCTCTCGAGCGCGAAGGAGAAGGTGAACCACAGTACCAAATAGAGAGTGAGAATCAGCACCGCGCGCCAGAAGCTGAGCCACGCGCTCAGGAGGCGCTCGGCATCTGAGATCAGGCCCAGAACGGCTGTGCCGCACAGCCCACACAGCAAGGAGCCCACGACCGAACCGGTGGAATTGGTGAAAACGTCTTCCCAACCCGAATCTCGCATGGGAATGTAGTATTGCAGCAGCTCAATCACATACGAAAATAACGCGCCTCCCGCGAGACATATCCCCAGAGTCACTGCCATCGACTTGCCTTTTTCGCGAGACTGTAGAGCAAGACCAAACCCGTAAGGAACGAAGAGCAGAACATTCAAAAACATGTCGAATATTCCGGCATTTTTCCCCCATCCATTCAGGAGAAAGGGAACCAGAGGGCTGTGCGAACCTTCGTTGAAGTCAAATCGAAATGGGTAGAGCGTCAGAAAGAGGATTCCAACAAGGGCGGCAATTAGGATCCGACGGGACGAGACGGAACCGCGCAGCCGATCATCTGAATCCGTCCGTGCGGGTGTCATCTTCTCTAACGTTGAACGCTACGCCGCGACGCTCGACGGTAAGTTTAGCACGGGCCTTATGGTGATCCGTTCACGTCGCGATGCGGAGAGAGTTTTGCTCTCGCGGACCGACCTGCGAGTGTGTTGGTTCGGCCTGAAATCGAAAGAAGGCGCTTTCCGTTAGTGTTCCGCCCCTCGGGCGGGAATTCGCATCGATACGACCACCGGGCGCGGCCCGAGGTTCTGCGACTGCTTCTCATCCCATCTGATTAACGCTAACCGTACATCTCTAACAACGTCGGCTCCGTCAAGCGTTTCTTGAGCGCACTTCTCCGTTCACTCCGAAGAGTGTCTTCGTTCATCGTGTTCTTGGGGCCCAGTGTCGATGACCACGGCTCGTCTGTAATCTTTCGGTCGGTTTCAGTCCGACCCAAACATCTCTTCGATCTAAACTGCGACCACGATTACTTCTTCGAACTCCCTTCGCAGGGAGCGGGATGCCCCATCAAGTGCACGGTGTTCTACTTCCCACCATGTCCGGTACCGAGCTGTCCCGCGTACGAACCGAACTCTAAAGACTGCGAATACTCACATCCATTCCGCCACATCCAGTA
>Ga0210404_10001009_pt1 | contig 12665 bp, 5 predicted proteins | sample IncBWH28MmetaG_FD_155455 | JGI IMG/M metagenome (GOLD analysis project Ga0210404, IMG submission 155455) | Forest soil microbial communities from Barre Woods Harvard Forest LTER site, Petersham, Massachusetts, United States - Inc-BW-H-28-M | ecosystem: Environmental > Terrestrial > Soil >... | reverse complement strand
TCGGGATGCTTGTTCTTGAGCACGAGAAACCGGAGCGACTCGGGAAGAAACAGAATCAACAGCACGGTCCCGACGATGGCGGCGCCGCCACCCACGACAAACAACGATCTCCAGCCGTAACGCGGGATCAACAGGATCGTCAGCGGTCCGGTGGCGCTGCTGCCGAACGAATAGCCCAGCATGATCAGCGTCACCACCGTCGACCGGTAATGCCGCGGGACGTACTCGATGTTCAGCGTCCAGGCCAGAGGGATTAGCCCGCCCATGGCCACGCCTTCGGCGAATCGCAGGCAGAACAGTGCGACGTGCCCTCCCGCCAGCGCGATCGCAAATGAAAACGCCCCAAACAGCGCCGTCGAAAGAATGATCGAGGGCCGGCGTCCTACGCGATCGCCCAGGTAGCCGAAAAGAAAGCTGCCGAGCACCATGCCGAACTGTCCGGCGCCAAAGTAGATCCCCAGGTTCAGCCGGCTGATGTGTAGCGACGACGACATGTCCGGCCAGGCGAACGACATCACGTTCACATCGAAGCCGTCGAAAAACGTGACGATCCAGGACAGCAGCACCAGCCGTACCAGGAAGGAAGTGAGCTTCTGCTTCTGGATGATTTCCGCCAGGTCGGTCGTGCGGCGCTCGGTCATGGAGTCGAATCATTCCTCGAGATTGTGCCGCAGCCGCAGGCGCAGCGCGGCTGGATCGACCTTCGCAACGTTTCCGCCGCCCGCCAGATCCAGCGCATGCGCCGCCGCAGCGCCCATCGCGATGCAGGGCCCCATTACTCGGACGCTGGAAAGCGCCGCCGCGTCGCCATCGATGCACCGGCCCGTAGCCAGCAGATTATCCGCGTCGGCCGGGATCATGCTGCGCAGCGGGACGTAGTGCAGGTGGTCGTCGCTGAATGGCTCCCAGAGGTAGCCTTCCGGCTGGCCGTGCAATTCGATCGGCCAGGCCGTGCGTGCGATTTCGTCCTCGAAATGAACCCCGGCGCGCACTTCGTCCGCCGTCAATTGATGCCGGCCAACGATCCAGCGCGTCTGGCGGATTCCGGGCAGCCCGTAGGCGCGCACCCGAGCCTCGGCAAACGCCGCGGGGAATTCAGCCTTCAGAAATCTCACCACCCGGTCGGCCTGCTCCTTGCCGTCGAGCGCCTTCTCGCTCGCGCCAACTGGATCGAGCGGCGTCTCGACGTGCGTCATGTTGACTACCGCTGTCCCGCGCTCAGGAAAGAAAAAAGCAAAGCCGTCTTGCCGCACCAGCCCGTACTCGCCGGCCTTTGCGGCCAGCCGTTCAGCGTAATCCTTCGGCGAAGGCTTGTGCTCCTCGTTCAAATGCTCCAGCACCACGATTTGCGTACCGTAAATCGGCACATCCGGTTGCCGGCACGGGAGCCCTGCCTGCCACGCCAGCGCTGCGTCGCCGGTCGCATCGACGACTCCCGTCGCCGTGATTCGCAAGTCGCCATAACGCGTGGCCAACAGCAGTTCCTTCACCTGGCGGTTCTCCAATCGCACCTCGCGCAGCACCGCGCCTACGACTACGCGAATGCCCGCCGCGCGCACCGTTTTCTCCACCCAGCGGCTCAGCGCCACTTCGTCATAATAGACCGTGATCGTCATCGGCCCGCGCATCGGACGAGCCGCGCCCTGCGCACCCAGATCGTACAGGATTTCGTCCGCGATGCCATGCGTGAGCTGGCGCGCATTCGGCCCATTCGAGAAAAGCCCGCAGAACGTCCCAATAATCGAATTGACCGCCTGACCACCCAAGCTCGGCAGCCCGTCCACCAGCAGCACGCTGCGCCCAAGCCGCGCCGCCTCGATCGCCGCGGAGACTCCCGAAATTCCCGCGCCCACCACGCAAACGTCCGCACCCACCTGCGCGGCCGCCGCGTCTTTCGGCCGGACGCGCACTCGAATCGGCACCTCGCGCGGCGTTCCTTGCATTATTCCCTGCACCTCGTGGAATGTGGAAATCGCGGAAGGGTTCGCGCCACAGGCTCGATGCCCTCAAATCTCAAGCCGCGCTCGCTGGGCGGCGCTCGCGCCAGATGCCGAGCTTTTCCTGAGTGGCGCCATCGGAAAAACTAAACAGGATGGCTTCGCTTTCGGGGCGATGTCGCTGTGGCGCCCAGCTCGGCGCGACAAACAATTCGCTCTCTGACCACTCGAACGCCGCGTCTCCAATTTCGCTGCGGCCTTTGACTTCGACCACCCCTGCGGTCCAAAGTGTACACCTGCCCGCGAACCGGCAGGCCGCGAAAAGTCGTAGCAAGTAAGGGTAAGAACACGCATGGCGGGTTCGAATGTTGCGAGCGAGATGCGGTCACCTGGCGCGGAGACCGAAGTCTCCGCGCCGGGCTCCCGGGGTGGTACTAGGGGTGGTACATCCGCTGCCGCCGCGCGTCACGCCGAACCCGCGATCCAGCGCGAGGCGCGCAAGCAATCCGTTTAGAAAATGAAGTGCAACCCGAACTGAACCAACCGGGGGTTGACGCTCACATGAGTTATCTGGTTATAGGTTGGGGATGTTATATCCTCGAACCCGACCCCGCCAAAACCACCGCTGCCCGGATCGGCGAACTGCGTATGGTTGAACGCGTTGTAGAAGTCGCTTCGGAACTGCATTTTGATTTTTTCGGTGATCTGCGTGTTCTTCAGGATCGAGATGTCCCAGTTAAACTGGCCGGGCCCGAGCACGATTCCAACACCCGAATTGCCGTATGTCTCGGCTGTCGGATCGCCGAACGGAACGATCGGCGCAGGGCACGTTACGCTATTGAAAGCGTTCGGGTTGATATAACTGCCCAGGTTCTCGTGAATGCCTCCCGGGTTCTTAACATTGGTGTTGTTGAACCCGCTACAGAACTGAGCCGTGGCGACCCCCTGAAAGCTGAGGGAGGTGTTCGTGCCGTAGGCTGCGCCCGCTCCGGCGGAAACGCCTGGAATTCCCGAGTCGATGATCGTCAGGGGATCACCTCCCTGAGCAATCGTGACGCCTGACACGTTCCATCCGGCGATCAACTTGTTGGTAATGCCCTCGGTACCCTTACCAAACGGCAGGTCGTAGCTGTAGTTGACGACGAAACGCTGCGGCCGGTCAAACGAGACGCGGCCCCACTGGCACCTCAGGCACAACGCGTTGTTGATGTTGGCCGAATTGCCGAAGAACACATCGGAAAGGTCCTTGTCCCACGTGTAGGCCGCCTGCATGCTGAGGCCGCGTGCGAATTGATGCCGCACGGTCACCTGCAAGCTATTGTAATTCGAGGCCCCGTCGTTGTCCGAGCTTTCCAATCCGATTGCCTCGTAGCCTAGCACCGGAACCCGGAAGTTCGCGTTGTTCGAAGTGTTGCAGATTGCATTGGCCATCGTCGTTCCCGTGCAGATCCCCAAGGGATCGCTGGCGCAAGCGCCCGTAATATCCGCTGCGCCACAGGGCGAGAATAGCGTCGCCCCGTTGTGATTGTGGTTGTAGTCGGTCAGGTTGATCCCGCTTGATCCAACGTATCCCACCTCTAGTACCCACTGTGGTAGGAACTCGTACTGAACTCCGAGAGAGTACTCTCGGACGAGTGGAATGTGTACGCTGGTTGGATCCAGGGGTGTGTTCAAGCCGGAGTTTGTCTGGAAACCAAATGGAAAACTGTTGTTGGCGGTCGCGGGATCCGCGAATCGCGGCGCGAAGCCCAGGCCGTTGGGTTCGCTATTGCAGTTGGGGTCGCTCGGCAAGCACACCAGAGAGATCGCCGGATACGGCACCGCCAGCGTGGATTGCGCCCATCGCGGGCTGCCGAACCCGAAGTCATAGGTAGCCGCGTACGGATACCCTTGTTCGAATGCGTGAACGACACGGTCCTCACCGACTCGGTCGTAGAAGATCCCCGCTCCGCCGCGTACCACCATCTTCCCACCGCCCAGAGGTTGCCACGCGAACCCCAGCCGCGGAGCAAAATCGCTGTACGGGGCGTGCCCTTCGACCGAATTCCTGTTGCGCGATTGACCGACGCCGTCGGGCAGAGCACCCGGAAAGCTCGTCGCGAAATTGCTCGGAACTACGTACTGCTGAACGCCGGCAGCCGCGCAAGCAGGAGAAAGTGGCGGTGGGCCGGTGCAAATCTGTGAATTTGCCGCCATGCGGTTGAGCCACACCTGCGTCAGGTGGCCATACTTGTCGCTCAGCAGGCCGTCATACTCCCAGCGCAGGCCCATGTTAATCGTCAACCGCGAACTTACTTTCCAGTCGTCCAGGACGTAGGTGTCCTGGTTGTTGAGCTGGTAAAAGTGAATGACGCCGGCCAAGGGGTTTCCCGACGTGCTCTTCACGCAGAACAGACACCCAAGATTCCAGCCCCCGGTATTGGTAGCAGGCCCGAGAAAGCTGCTGTAGCCCAGGATCAACATCAACCCCTGCTGGAGCCCAGCGTCCTCGAGGGGCCAGTTCGTCCACTCATATTCGTAGCCTGCCCGGATGCTGTGTTTGCCGTGGGACCAGGAAATCTGATCGGCAGCCTGGAGCTGATTCGTCGGGCCCTTGTCCGGCAGGAGTCCACCGTACAGGCCGTAATTGGTACCTACGTTAAGGAACGAGGGTGGCTCATAGAATCCTGGGACCAGCGGCACCATACCCAACGCCTGCGGCGAGCCACACCCAAACGGAGCTTGGAAGCTACCGGCTCCGGGGCACCCGCCCGGCGGAACCGCTACGGTGGCCCCGTTCTCGTTCTGCTGGTACGACACGCGTGCCTCGTTGACAAACGTACTGGTCACCAGCGTCGTCAGCTTCAGCACTGCCGCTTGGTTTCCGAAAAGAACTCCTTCCGGTGTGCCGGGCAGGTCTCCACCGGCCTGGCCCAGATAAGTCGTGTACGGGTTGTGGGTGTAAAAATACTTCGTGGAGAGAGTGTTCTTGCTGTTGAAGATATAGTCGCCGTTCGCAACGTACTGATTCTCTGTGTAGATCGCCGGAATGTCGAAATTGCAAACGCCGAAGGTATGCGACGCGGGGTTATTATCGCAGAACTCCGGGTATGACGCCGGGCTCGGAATGTAGTAGTTGTTCGGCACGCCGGCATTTTTCCCGATGGTAAGCTGGAACAACCTTAGGGCTACGATGTTGTCAATTCCCATGGCTCCGGCAAAAGCCTGGGCTTGGGGGCTGCAGACCGTGATGGGGCTGGTGTCGGCCGCGCCGGGCACCGGAGGAGCAGGGCATGTTCCACGTCCTAGGGCTGCGCCCGTATTCGTCTCGGGCGCGCCGAAGTTTGTGTATGGTTCGATCGCAGTCGGAATAGCGCCACCGAAATTGTATAGCTGGGCGCCGAAGTCTTGTCCTTGCGGCGCATCGCCGTTCTTGGATCTTGTTCCGCGGTAGCTGAAGAAGAAAAAGAACTTGTCCTTCTTGATGGGGCCGCCCAAAGTGGCGCCGAATTGGTTTTGGTCCAGCGCCGGCCGCGTATTGGCGCTACCTTCCGCCAACTGCCCTTGCTTCAGAAAGAAGTCATTCGCATTGAGAACTGTGTTCCGGAAATACTCGAAGGCCGACCCATGGAAGTTGTTGCTACCCGACTTCGTAGTCACATTGACGTTGGCGCCCGGGTTCCGTCCGTAGCTCGCGTCATACGTCGAAGTCTGAACCTTGAACTCTTGAATCGCATCCGGACTCGGGATGGGGATACCTGTGTAGATCGTTCCGTCGTTTGAGCTGCCGGAGTTCGCGATGTTGTTCACCGCAACACCGTCCATCTGGTAGTTGTTCTGACCGGGGTCCGCTCCGTTCGCGCTGATGTCTTGCGTCCCTTTGCCGAGCACCGTCGCGTTGTCGACGCTCGCAGTCGTTCCGGCCGTAAGGCTGAGAATCTCCGTGTAGTTACCATTGGCCATCGGGAGAGCAGTGATCTGGCCGCCAGTAACCGTTGTTCCAAGTGTCGAGTTCTCGGTTTGCAGCGTTTCGACAGTGCTCTCAACCGTCACGGTCTGGGTCACGGTGCCGACTTCCAAAATCTTGTCCACGGTCGTCGTCTCCGTCGTGGTGACGGTCACGCCGGAGACGTCGGTGGTCTTGAAACCTGCGGCGGTGAACTTCAGGCTATAGGCTCCCGGAGGAAGGAGGGAGAATTTGTAGTCGCCGCTGCCGCCCGTGGTCGCGGTGCGTGCTTGGTTGGTGGCGGCGCTGGTGGCCGTCACGGTCGCATTGGGTACCGCGCGGCCCTGCGGGTCGGTCAGAGTACCGGTGATCGCACCGGTTCCACCAGATTGCGCGTGCGCCATCGTCGCGCAAAGAATCACCATGCCCAAGCAAACCAATACAGAAACCACGATCTTGCGTGCGGCCAGTCGCGTGTTCATCCTGTCCCCCAAATTTCAGAATCAGACGCAAACGTGTATTAACGGACCTGCGCAGGTGATGGCTTCCGAGCCCATCGGTCGCCTGGAATGCTGGTTAGCCACCCGAACGTCACGTTCTTAGGTTCTAAACACCCCAACCCCATACGCCCACTAATACCGAAACGGCACATAAAGTCTATTTCTTATTTTGATTGCATCTGTTACCGATTAGGAATATAACCTCGCATCAAGGGGTGGGACCTTCATGGAACTTCGCCAGCTGCGCTATTTTATCGCGGTTGCAGAGAACCTCAGTTTTTCCAAGGCTGCCCAGCAGCTACATGTCACGGTTCCGCCGCTCAGTCGGCAAATTCGCCAGCTGGAGGACGAATTTGACGTGCGCCTGTTTATCCGCGACCGCAAGCACGTCACGCTGTCCGATGCGGGTCGGCTTTTCCTGCGAGAAGCCAAGAGCTTAATCAGTCAAGCTGGACGGATGACGGACTCAGTTCGCATGGCGAAGTGCGGCGCGGTCGGCCTGGTGCGCCTGGGCATCGGCCCGGCGCTCGGCGAGCGCGTCAGCCGCGTGATGATCGAGCACGCCAAGCAATTTCCCGCCGTCGAAGTTCAGTGCCAAAGCGTTCTTTCGCGCTTGCAATATCAGGCGATTCTGGACGGCGAGATCGACACCGCATTTCTTCGCCCCTGCTACGAATCGCCGCAATTAGTCTCCGAGCTTTTGTTCGAAGAACCCCTGGTCGTGCACATCGGCCGGTCTAACCCTCTTTCGAAGCGCAAGAGCTTGCGCATCAAGGATCTCGCCGATGAGACGCTCATGCTCTTCGACCGGCAGTCCGCTCCGTACTTGCACGACAAAACGGTGGAACTCTATGCCGCCGCGGGAGTGATCCCCAACGTCGTGTTGGTTGCTTCCGATCCCGCGCCGCACAACGACGTGCAGGCCGTGATGCTCGCCTGCGGCAAGGGAATCCGCATTCGCCCCGATGAAGCCGCGTGCCGTCCATCCCCCGGGAGCGAAATCGCCGTGGTCCCGCTCGACGAGCCGGGCGCGACGATGCAGGTACATTTGGTCTGGCGCAGAAACGAAGAATCGTCGGCGGTGCTAGCGTTTTTGAATACAACCCGACAGGTTTTGCGGGCCGAAACGCGCAGCGCGCTCCCGATGAGAGAGCGCGCCGCGGTTGCTACTTAGGTTTGAAATCCCCGAGCGGCCGCCTCCTGGTGTCCGCCGTATCGGTCCAGGTTTTGTCAACCTTCTGTTAACTTCGACCTCGCCCTACGGAAGAAACGCGAGGATGCCAGCCGAGTTCTTCAAATCAGAAGAGCAGTTTCAGCGCGAACTGAATTTCACGCTGGCTGCTGGGCGCCGTGGCCGCGATCAGGCCGTAGGTCGGACTCGCGATGGGAGCCTCTGCTCCGCCCGGTAAGGCCAGGGCTGCAAAGTCGAGGCTGGGATTCGGCGGACCGAAATCCGTGCGGTTGGCGATGTTGAAAAACTCCGCGCGGAACTGCGCTGAAACTCGCTCGGTGATCTTTGTGTTTTTGAGCAGCGCAAAATCCAAGTTGATGAAATGAGGCCCGAAAAGCGAGTCTCTTCTTGCGTTTCCCAGTGTTCCGATGGGTTCGAGCGTGAAGCAGGCGGTGCTGATCCACTCAGGCTCGGCATAAGGTAAGCCAGGCACGGCGACTCGTTTCTTCACGTACGGATTGCAACCGGGTGTTACATCTGGACGGGTTGCTGCGACGTTATTGAAAAGTCCGGCCTGGTCGAAACCATCGCTGATGCTGAATGGCGTGCCGCTCTGCGCAGTAAAGATTCCGCTCAACTGCCAGCCCTCCACAAGCCGGTTGCCGTGAAAAGGCAACTGATAGATCACGTTGCCAACAAAGTTGTGGCGCAGATCGAACCCGCAATTTCCATAGTCGTACCGCTGATCGTATGGATCGAGCAGGCCAACCGCGCCTTCTTCCAATCCGTACGTTCCGGAGCCGGTGTCCAGGCAGTGAGAATAGGTGTAGGAGAACTGCATGGTGATGCCCCGAGCTGCGTGGCGAACCAAGCTCACCTGAAGGGAATTGTAATTGGACGTTCCTTTGGTGACGGCCTCATTGAGAGGACCGTAATTATCATTCACACGCGGTAGCAGCGGTTGCACCGCACCGATGGTAAACGGGGCCCCGACGAAAGCGCCAAACACGCAGGTCGACAAATTCCCGTTCGCGAGCGTTGGGGTACACGGCGTGCCAGTCGGCGTAGCGCATGCGGCAAGAGGGTCTAGGTCGCAGCCCGGCGCAGCGGAGGTGCTCGTTAGCGATGGGTTCAGGTTCTCCTGGACGAACAGATGGACGCCACGGGAACCGACATATCCAACTGTCAGGATGGTTCCTCTTCCGAGTTCTCGCTGTATGTTGAGGTTCCACTGCTCCTGATATGGCGCCAAGTTTGTGTTGAATGGCACGCCGTCGCCCAGACTGGTGCAATTTATGCTGTTGTTGAGGACATTATTCGCCGCGCACCCCGCGGGCTCGTCTTGCGGGGGCGGCGGAGCAGGCTGCCCGAGGAAAGCATTCGGAAAACTCATCGTGCCGGAAGGAAACTGGTGATAGTTAAATGGCGGGTCGAAGTAATACGCGGACGCATAGGTCCGAGGAGCGACGGGATCGTGGAAAATTCCGAAACCCGCGCGGATCGACGTCTTCTGATCGCCAAATGGGGCCCAAGCCAAACCAATCCGCGGATCGATGTTCTTTCGATTCGGGCTGGTCTGAAAGACGTGATTGACCAGCGAGAATCCGCCGTTCCCAGACGGCGGGTTCAGAAGTGTGTAAAGCGGCCAGCCGGACGGGTTGGTTCCGTAATCATAGCGAACGCCGATGTTCAGAGTCAGGTGCGAACTGACCTTCCAACTATCGTTGATGTACGGGTCGACGTCGATTTCCCGGAAATAGCGGAATGCATCGTCCGTAAATGGGCTCTGCGCAACCGCGTATCCGGTGCCACCGTTGGGTGTCCCTTCCAGAAAACTCTGCAAGGTAGCAAAGGGATAATCACCTCCGTACTCAAAAGGCGAGTAGACATTTGACTGAACCCGCAGGATGTCCGCGCCGAAAGTAATCGTATGGGCCCCGTGGTTCCACGTCACGTCGTCCCCGACGCCGAACTTGTTCTGGGCGATGGCGTCGGAGACAAACTGATTACTGCCGATCGACGTCACGGTAAATCCCAATGGACTCACGGACGCGTCTTCCGGATAACGGCTAGGGACGAAACTGAGTGGATCGTCCGCGGCTGGGATCGTGCTGATCGAGAACGACGATTCTTTCGTGCGGACGAACATGAATCGCGCGCTATTTACCACGTTGGACGAAAAGATGTGCCGCTCTTCGGCGGTGAAGAACTGATTCTTGGAGTGATCCACCTCCGGCCAATCGGGCAGGGCCGAGCCGAAAAAGCCGGTGAGCGGGCTGAGGTTGTACGCCCCGTCGAAGACATAGCGCCCGAAAATGTTATCGGTGGAGGAAAGCGTGTAATCCACTCGCCCGAGGGCGTAGTTTTCGCGTGAAACTTGGGTTGCGCTCGAAGTCGTGAAGTAATACCCCCCCTGATCCGGAGCGGCTCCAGGAGCAAAGGTCTTGTTGTAAAGACCCAGGATGCCAGTAATGGCAGTCGCGGCCGCGGCCGTTTGCCCAGTTGCTCCAGAACCAATCGCCTCCGGAATTGGGAGAATGGGGTTCGTTGGGCTACCGGGGGCACCGGAGGGCGTGGCGGGGCAACCTGCGTTTGCCGGGAGTTGCACGCTGCATGGAAGGTCCCCTGAAGCAACATAGGGCTCGGGGACTCCCACGTTTGCCACTGTTAGGCCAAGTCCCTGGCGTAAGCCCTCATAGTTTGCAAAGAAAAACAGCTTGTTCTTCTTTAGAGGTCCGCCCACACTGCCCCCAAATTGGTTCCTATGAAATCCAGGCTTGTCCGGCTGACCTGCTCCGTTAAAATCAAAATAACTGCGGGAATCGAGCGCGGAATCCCGGAGAAATCCATACGCCGAACCATGGAAGTCGTTCGTGCCGGATTTCGAAGCCGCGTTCATTACGGCGCCATTGCCGCCAAACTCCGAGCTGTAGGTGTTCGTCAGTAACGAGAATTCCTGAATCGCCTCCACGCCGAGTGAAGTGCCCAGCACCTGCGAGCCGGCCTGATGGTTCCAGAAGTCGGACATGTTGGAGTCGTCCAGCAGAAACTGCTCGCCTTCGGTACGAGCTCCTGCGATGGAATAACCCGGGCCCGTTCCGTAAAGTGTGGTGGTTCCGGCGCCCGTGGGCGTGACCCCGGGCGCGAGATTGAGCAACTGCTCGAAGTTGCGCCCGTTCAGGGGCAGATCGACCATCTGCTGGGGGCTTACGAGGGATGAAATCGCAGTGGATTGCGTCTCCACTTGCGTGACGGAAGATTCGATGGTAACGGTCTGCGTCGTCTGGCCCACCTGCAAGGCGAAATCGACGGAAAGCTGGCTGCCAACGGTCAATGGGATGTCCTTGCGCACCGTCGTCTGGAATCCGGCTTTCGACGCCTGCACCTGGTATGTGCCAACGACGAGATCGGGCGCGTTGAAGCGGCCCTGCTCGTTCGAAGTGGTCGTGAGGCTGGCGTTGGTGCCCGTGTTCGTTACAACGACCTGGGCGCCGGCGATCACGGCGCCCGACGAGTCCGTCACGGTTCCAGAAATATTTCCGGTGACAGCTTGCGCGCCCAGACGACTCGCTGCGATGGCCAAAAGAAACAATCCACCCAGCGCCAGGGTAAAAGCGCGTTGAAACAAGCTCCGGTGCTTCATCATAGCGTCGCCCTCCAATGCAAATCTCGTTGTCGCGGTATCAGAAACAAATGCGCCCGGTGGCGCACTGAACGGGGGGATATACTCTCTGTTCCAACTTGTCAAGCATTACTTTAGTTGGCTAGGGCCAACTCGAGGCAAGCCTGCGGACAGAAATGCGAAACGCGCTCCCGTTGCGAGAGCGCGCTTCGGTGGCAGCCTAAGTTCTGTGGGTTTTCCGTTACAGCTTGTCGTACACGCTGGTCGAATCGAAATTTCCCATTCCCGATTCGACGTGCGTGACTTCGGTCAGCGTTTGTCCGTCGCCGCTCAGCGTGTAGGTGTCCTTGATTTTGACGTCGTTTCCCTGAAAGCTGGTCTTCGAATCGATCACCAGCGCGACGCCGTCCCAGTGCGCGGTGCTCGTGACGGCCGCACCACCCATTCCGGGTGACGTGGTTTCCTTGCCGGTGGTATCGAAGTTGCTCGTCAGATTCATGTCGCCCATCATTCCGCCTTTTTGATCTTCGGCGACCTTAACGGAAGGCTCGTTGTCTTCGATCACGTCGGTCTGGCTGGCGGGCGGCGGAAGCTGGCCGAAATTGCTCTTGCTGATATTCAGCTTCCAAGTGCCGGAAAGATTCGGGGAGCCGCTGCCGGTGTGAATCATTCCCGCAGCGCCCGGAGTTGCGGCCATTGCTGCGGAGGGGGAGCTCATTGCTGCGGAGGCGTCGGCTTTGTCGTAAACGAGCTTGCGATCGCCATTCATCGTGGCGGAAGTGATGTGCGAGTCCATGGTCATGGTCTTGCCGTCGCCGGAGGAAAACGTCAGTTTGTCCGTCAGCGTGCCGCCGTTGAAATTCGCGGTCTCGAGAAAGACCACCGCGCTTCCTTCCCAGGAGCACTGCATCTTCGACAGCTTGATCGCACCCAGCTGAACGCGGGCGTCGTCAGCAGTGAGATTCACTTCCTTGCCGTCAACCGTGCACGAGCGCAGGCCCTTCTGTTCGCCTCGGGCGGTAACGCTGGTGTACTCCTGTTTGAATTCGTTGCCGGCCACGGCAATGGTGTCGGTTTCGCTGGTCGGGGGCGGGAATTGGCCAAAGCTGCTCTTAGCAACGTTCAGCTTCCAGGTGCCGTTCAGTTTGGAGTCCTGCGCCAGGCCCGGCAGGGCGAGCGCGGCGATCGCTGTCAAAACAACCAAAAGTTTTCGGTACATGTCAATCCTCCTGGAGGCTTATACGCCTGCCGGAACCCGTTGTTTCACCCTCATTTCAACCGGATCCGCGGGATTATACACCCGCCCTAGCGATGTTCGCGGAGAATGCCGAGCATGCGGCGGAGCGGCTCGGCAGCGCCCCAGAGCAGCTGGTCGCCCACGGTGAAGGCGCCCAGGAATCCGGGGCCGAGGTTGAGTTTGTGCAGACGGCCGATCGGGACATGGAGCGTCCCGGAAACGGCGGTCGGCGTGAGGCAGCGAATGGTCGATTCCTTGTGATTGGGATTCACA
>Ga0210404_10001007_pt1 | contig 12693 bp, 15 predicted proteins | sample IncBWH28MmetaG_FD_155455 | JGI IMG/M metagenome (GOLD analysis project Ga0210404, IMG submission 155455) | Forest soil microbial communities from Barre Woods Harvard Forest LTER site, Petersham, Massachusetts, United States - Inc-BW-H-28-M | ecosystem: Environmental > Terrestrial > Soil >... | reverse complement strand
TGATGGCCTCGTGCAGATGGCCCGCAGGTCAGCATCGTCAGGTAACATCACCGTCCAGAAGCTGCGCGGCAACATCAGCGTCCTGATGGGTGCCGGTGGAAACATCGCGGTTTTGCCCGGCCCTGACGGAAAGCTGCTAATCGATGCAGGCTTCGCCGGTTCGCGTCCGAAGATTACCGAGGCTCTCGCCTCGATCAGCTCCGATCCCATTAAGCAACTCATCAATACTCACTGGCACTCGACCACACTGATGGTAACAAATGGTTGCACGCCGCCGGTGCAGCGATCCTCGCTCACACGAATACGAAAAAGCGCCTTTCCACAACGACTCGAGTGGAAGGCTGGAACTTCACCTTTCCGCCCGCGCCTGCTGAAGCAATTCCCGCAGACGTCTTCGATGAGGAGCGGACTCTGAAGCTCAATGGAACGAGTATCGCCTTGAAGTATTACGGGCCCGCTCATACCGATGGAGACATCTCCGTGTACTTTACAGACGCTGATGTTTTCCATGTCGGTGACACATTCTGGAACGGCTACTATCCATTCATCGATTATTCAACGGGCGGCAGCATCGATGGCATGATCCGCGCCACCGAGGCGAATCTAGCGAAAGTCACGGATAAGATGATCGTCATCCCAGGCCACGGCGCGGTTGGCGACAAATCCCAACTCGCCTTTTATCGCGACCTGCTGGTCGGTACTCGCGAGAAAGTTGCGAGCCTGAAGAAACAAGGCAAGTCGCTCGACGAAATCGTCGCTACAAAGCCCACTGGCCCCACAGACGCAAAGTGGGGCAACGGATTCAGGAAACCGAAGGATTTTATCGGAGACGTTTTCCAGGGTGTTTGACGTGACCACGAGCGAGTCTACGGGCGATCCGGAAGTTAAGCAAAAATGATTACCAGCTTCCGATTTGCCGACGACTCGGAAGTCAATGACGACAACGGCATTTTCCAGATGTGCCGTAGGCCTGGCTCCACGCCACCGACGAATGCGAGCATCCGAAGACACTCAGGCTGCTTTTGCCGATGGAGTGAATGTCGCCGCATTTTCCCTGACGAACTCCTGCACACTCAGCGGCTCTTGCCCCGTCAGTGTGCGCACGTCATCCGACGTGCGGTCGAAGCGCCCCGCGCGATGCAGATCAGCCAACGCCGCCAGGTGGTTCACCAGGTGAACCGGCCAGCCCCGCTTTAGCAGCTCGCCCCGCCACGGCTCGACGGGAATGTCCTGAAAGGTGATTGCGCGGCCCAGCGCCTTCGAATACTCCTGTGCAAAGAAATGCATGTTCTCGGACTGCGGACCGGTCAGGTGATAGATCTTGCCGATGTGCGGCTGCGGATTGGCTAGCAGCGCGGTAATCGCACGCGCAACGTCTTCCGCTGCTACCGGCGAAGTCTTGCCCTCCCCGAACGGTAGCTTGATCTGATCGGATTCCCTAACTGAATCCGGAGTCAAAGTCAGGAAGAAGCCTTCGAGAAACACTGTCGGCCGCACGTGCACAACCGGCAGACCGGACCAGTTCAGCGCCTGCTCGGCGAGCCAGTGCAGCTTGTGCTGTGGGCTCGGAGTAGTTGCGGTAATGCTCATCTGAGAGACCGTCATCTGCGACATATTGATGAACGCCTTCACGCCATGATGCTTCGCAACCGCCGCCGCATTGACCGTCGCGGCCAGATAGGTATCCGAAACCGACATACCGAAATACATCGTCTCGCACCCGGCAATCACCCTATGCATCGAATCGAGATCGAGGAGATCCCCGATGACGACCTCCGCCCCCATGTCGCGCAATGCCTGCGCGCGTTCGTCTTCACGTCGCACCATCGAGCGCACCGCTTTGCCTCGCTTCAGCAGCTGTTCGGTGATCGTGCGCCCCACCCCACCCACGCGTCCCGCCGCGCCGGTGACCAGAATTGGATTTGTCATGTTTGTTTCCTCCTAAACACTCCTTCGGCTCCGCTTATCAGCTTGCCCGCGGGCCGCGTCGGCCTCACCATCCAGCACGTGTAGCAGGACTTCGGGTCAAAAGCACCCCGCTCACAACCATGCCCCACACCAGGCCGATGGCGGGCGAGACGAAGCGCGAGTAGACGCCGTCCGGTGCCCAGAATCCGCCGCTGAGCCAGGTGGTGCCGCCGAGCAAGACGAGCACGACGGCAGCGACCCCCGCCGCGAAGAGCGCGTTCGAGATCAGCCGGGCCCGCCAGAGCCCAAACGCCGCGGCCATAATAAGCATCGCGCGCGGGAACGAAGTCAACACGAAGCCTGCCCATACGAAGTCGTTCAGGCCCGATGTGAGCATGTGATTTCCCGACCCTGCGATGGAGTACGCGAGGGCTGCGACCACCGCGATGAGCAAGAGGAAAAGCGCTCCGAGGGCGGCACTGGAGGCGGTCGCCGCCGCTCCCCAACCGTCTTGAACCGCATCCGCCAGGGTCGTCCTGAGGGCCCCCGCGAACCACATGAGATTGAGGACAGCCAAGCCGTAAAACACGGCCGCGATCAGAATTCGCACGCGCTCGCCGTCGTAGAAGGCTGCCAGTGCGTCGGCGGATGCGCCGACCTGCGGCTGATGGCCGTAGACGATGTACGCGACTATGAAGCAGAGGACGGACTGGATGCCGGCTGTCCGCCACAAGCGTTCCCAGAACGCGGGGGTTGTGTAGACGCTGGCGGAGGAGGTCGTGCCTGTGGATGCGCTCATGAGGATCTCCCTTCGAACTGAATCGGATGCGACGTGAGGCATTACAGCAGAACAGAATATACGCGCTTTTCGTCCAATCAGTGCTGCGATGTCGGCTTGTCGGAATTGGAAGCTATGTTCGGCTTGCTGGCCCTCGATTGATGGCTAGTGACGAGCAAATCGGAAGATATGTGCGCCGTTGTGTGCCGCTCGTGTGCCAGCTTCGCTCGCCGTGAGGCACATTTCATAGACTCACTGTCCGTGAGGCCCAAGTGCCAGCTCGGTGGTATGCCAAGTGCGAGGATGTGCCGGTGGTGGGCCAGACGGAGACTAACGCCAAAGTGTCCATCTGGAGCTAGACCGGCCTCTCGGAGTTCAGAAAATTCTGAACTCCGTCGAAGTATCGGTTTGGCATCGAGATCGGCGGGCCTAACAAGAGTTAGGAGTCGATGCAGCGTCAGCGATAGAACGCTCCTGGGCGTGTGCCAAAAGGCTTGCTTACCCTTCCGCCCGGTCGCGCCCTGCCGGACTCCATCGAGGCAGCAGCAACACGTTCTTGAGGCTTCATCCCATCGACCGAAGCGTTGCTCCTGGCACAGCGGTAAAACAGCAAGGCGGTACCAGTGGCTCCCCACGGACTCGTTCCCCGCGCCCGTTGTTTCTATCCATCCTGCTTCGGCCAATACTGAGGTCCATCATCGGACATGCTTTCTCTCAGCTGTCACGCATTACCGTGACGCCGGTCACAGCAGAAAACCTACGCCGGCCGTAGATTCAAGATGGTGCAACGCGAAGACGAAAATCGGACCGGGATCGAGAAGCTGCGCTTCACGATGCCGGATCAACCTGGGATGATCTACAGATTCAATCGTGGTCGAGCGCCGACCGCGGAAGACCTGATTAGCGCGTATATGTCGGAGATCGGCCGGAGGGGCGGACTTGCAACGAAGGGAATCTCGACTCCTGAGAAGCGTCGCGCCTCGCGCGCAAACGGAAAGTTAGGAGGACGACCCCGAATAAAAGGCGTGATGCGGGACTAATTAATAATACGTTGAGCTCTTCCTTGCAGGTCGCCTGACGAGGCGTAATGCGCCGAAACGCGGATCGTCCCCGCGTCGCGATCACTGTGAGCCGCCGGACGTGATGGAGCCGAGCGGACGTCCCGGGGCAGGCCGGGCGCACGAACAACAACCGCGAAATCCAAAACAATCGAGCGAGTCGATGAACGGGCACGAGCAGACGTCCGTGCAGCCGCCGCCAAGTGCTGCCTTCGAAAGACATTTTTCGGTGCAAGAGATTGCCAAGATGTGGGACCTAGGAGTCGATCTGATCCGGCGCTTGTTCGCCAACGAGGAAGGCGTCGTCAGAATCGCACACCCCGAAACGCTGCACAAGTGTGGGTATTGCACCCTCCGTATCCCCGAATCCGTTGCCCACAGGGTACATCGCAAGCTCACGCACAGCAATGGCAAGGTGAACTAGGCCCGCTTCGCGCTGGACCAGGTGGTAGAAAGAGCCGAGTCCAGCGTAGTTTGCTGCTTCTTACTCCAGCGCGCGTAGTAGCGCTCCGTGATGGCCAGAGATTTGTGACCGAGCGCCTTGCTCACCAGCCGGATGTCTACACCTTTCTCCAGCAGGGAGACAGCAAACAGGTGGCGAAATCGGTGCGAGCCGCCGTCGAAATTCCCGCTTGTCGAAAGACCTTCCGATACAGCTTGTCATAAACGCCAGTCGCTGACTTGGTGGTCGATTCCCCGCTCCAAACAAAATAGCTGGCGTTCGCATTTTTCAGCTTGAGCAAGAGCTGCCCGAGCCATGCCGGAATCACGTTGCTGATCTTCGATCCGGTCTTACGGCGACTGGTGTCGATGCTATAGCGCGTTCCTGCCTTGACCAACTCGGCCCTGCTCAAGCACACCGCATCGACCAGGGAAAGCCCACTCCAGCGCTGCAGTTGCATCAGGGCACCGACGCGGGCTCGATTGGTGGCGGTGATGTCGTCGCAGGCAGGTATGGCTTTGAGGATGATCTTGTATTCCTTCTCGGTGAACGGGTTGACCTCGAAGTCATCGTCGGTCACTTTGATGGCGGACAGATCGGCCGCTGGGTTGTCGTCAATCATACGCGCCCGCTTGCAGTAGCGGAAGAAGTGGCGGACTCGGCTCTGGTTGTTGCGCAGCGCAAAAGCGCTGCCGTAATACTTCTGCCATTCCGCGCGCCACTGGCTGAGGTGCTCGAGTCTGATCTCTCGGATGAACTGCAGGTTGTTTCGATCGCAGAACTGCTGGAATCTCGACAGGGTCAGCTTGTATTTCGAAAGAGATGCTAGAGCAGCTTTGCCACCGAGCTTGTCCGCCATAAAGGCGGCAATCGCCTCTTCGACCGTGGCAACCTTGTCGTCTTCCACCGGTTTGCCCAACTGCGCCTTTTCGTATTTCAGCTCCAGCTCGCGTTTGGCACGCTCCGCTGCAGCCCAGGAGCGGGTCTTCTCCGACCTCCGGTATTGCTTCCCTTGCCAGCTTCAGCGCAGGTGTTTGCGGCAGTTGCAGCGCTTCCAGCGCTCGTCTCCCTGGCGCTCACAATCGGGCGTTGTGCCGGACAAAGATCTCGATCAGGGGGATGGTAGGCATGGGCTACGCTCGGGCTTCCCGGGGGGAACTCCAAAGAACGGTAGCACAGAATTAGCACAATTTTCCTTGGGTTTGATTGTATGTGATTGATTTTATTGAGACAAAAGATTGGTTGCGGGGGGTGGATTTGAACCACCGACCTTTGGGTTATGAGCCCAACGAGCTACCAGACTGCTCCACCCCGCGCATTGATCATAACAACCGTACCCAGACGCGTCAAACTTGCGCTTGCCAAAATGCTTGTAGTCAACCTGCGTTCGCGACCGTGCAGCGGCGCAAGACCTCTCCCGTGCAGCGAACCCGGCCCAGCTTCAGATCCTCACACTCTGATCTTCACCCGCGTTCTTTTTTCCCATGCCCCACGGCCTCAGCGATTGACTTTGTGCCGTTCACATTCCGACACGATTTTCGCGGGATCGATCGCCTCTTTATCCACCTGTTCTTCCAGGATCTTCCCGTCTTTTCCGATCAGGAAGTTCACACGCCGCGCCGCTTTGTATTTGTCAGTGTAGATACCGTACTGGTGAGTGACCTCGCCTCCCCAATCGCTCAACAGCGGGAAGCTGACGCCGATCTGCTGGGCGAATGCTCGATTCGCAAACGGACTATCCATACTCACACCCAGAACCTGGGTGTCGGCCGCTTCCAGCTTTTGAAGGTTCTGCTGGAAGTTTTTCATTTGCTGTGTTCAACCCCCGGTGAATGCAAAAATATAAAACGCCAGTACGACGTTCTTCTTTCCGCGGTAGTCGCTCAGATGAACGTCCTTCAGATCCTTCCCGTCGAAGTACTGCAGCTTGAAGTCCGGCGCAGCCTCTCCGACGCGAAGCTTCATATCTTCCGTCCCGGCGGCCTGCGTCAGGCCAGGCCAAGAAATCGCCCCAGCCAGAAGCATTCCAAGCAAAACTGCACCGAAACGTTTCATCCTCCGTGCTTTCTCCACTTGCTCCTCCTCATTACCACTCAGACCATTTCAGGCAACCGTTAAAATTCACCACAGCAGTTCTTCGTGTTTAGCATTGCGTTAACCCTCAAAAAGCCGTTACAGTTCTAGTCACGTACGGAAAATGATCGTATGCATCACGTTGCGCCAAGTTTGCGCAGTCTCACTGCGATTGTGCCACTGTCCAGCCACCGTTACTCCCGGACAGGTGCCACCCTATTGAACATCCACCGTCAACCCCACATCGCTCGCACTCGAGCACATTTCCTGGGATGAGCATCGCTACTCTCAACGACATTTTCTTCGCAATCGTCAGCCGGGACAATCCTCGTGTCACGCTACACCGCCAGGACGGTGGCTGGGTAGCCACTTCCTCGCGACAACTTTACCGCAACGTCTCCGGAGTTGCGCAAGCCCTGCTCGCCTGGGGAATTGCCAAGGGCGAGCGCGTCGCCATCCTGGGCGAAAACCGCCCGGAGTGGACCACCGCGGACTTTGCCTGCCAACTCATCGGGGCAGTCTCCGTCCCCATCTATTCCACCCTCACCGCCGAGCAATCTGAATTCATTTTGCAGGATGCCGGCTGTCGCGTCATTTTTCTCTCCACCGAACAGCAACTGCGCAAAGTTTCGCCGATCATTTCCCGAACACCGGTGGAAAGAATCGTCGTCATGGACCCAGTCGAAACCTCTCATGCCATCAGCATGGCTCAGCTCATGCACGACGGTCCAGAGAATGGCGATCCCGGACTCGAAGCGCGCGCGCGAAGCATCATCGCCGACGACCTCGCCACCATCATCTACACCTCCGGAACTACGGGGGTAGCGAAGGGCGTAATGCTTACCCATGGCAACCTCGCCTCCAATATCGAATATTCCCTCAAGGGATTCGAGTTCGTTGGCGACCAGGTCAGCGTATCATTTCTGCCCTTGTCGCATGTCACTGCGCGCCACGTGGATTTCGCCCTGCTCTTCAATGGTGTGACGCTGGCCTACTGCCCATTCGTCGACCAGCTCCCGCAGACCCTCCTTGAAATTCGCCCCACCATGTTCGTTTCCGTGCCGCGCATGTACGAAAAAATTCACGCCCAGGTCGATCTCAAAGCCAAGGACTTTCCCAAGAACCTGATCTTCCGCTGGGCGCTCTCGGTCGGCCACGACCACGAGAAGGAGGTCCTGGCCGGCAAGACCCCTACTTCCCTGGCCTGGAAGCTCGCGGACAGGCTCGTCTATACGAAGGTTCGTGCGGGCATGGGAGGCCGAGGCCAGGTCTTCATCTCCGGTGGCGCACCCCTCGGCCATGAACTGGCGGAATGGTTTGCGCACGTCGGCATTCGCATTCATGAAGGATACGGCCTCACCGAGACCTCCCCGGTCATCGCGGTGAACACTCCCGGTGCCCATAAGCTCGGCACCGTCGGCAAGCCCCTGGGCAATGTCGAAGTTCGCATTGAAGAGGACGGGGAGATTCTGGTCCGAGGACCGTCCGTCTTCAAGGCCTATTGGAAACGGCCCACGGAAACCGACAATGCCTTCGTCGACGGATGGTTTAAGACCGGCGACATCGGCAATATCGATGCCGACGGCTTCCTCTCCGTTACCGACCGTAAGAAGGACCTCATCAAGACCTCCGGCGGCAAATTTATCGCGCCCCAGCCGATTGAGAATTCCTTGAAGCACAACGCCCTGGTCGCGGAGGCCATCATTGTGGGCGATAAGCGCAAGTTCCCAGCCGTGCTCATCGCTCCATATTTCCCGCTGCTCGAAGACTGGGCGCACAATCATCAGATCGTATTCTCCTCCCGCGCGCAATTGATCCAGCATCCCGACGTGCAAGCCCTCTACGATAGCATCGTCCAAGAGATCAATCAGAACCTGGCCCGTTTTGAAAAGCTGAAACGAGCCATTCTCCTTCCCGATGAATTCACTCCGCAGGATGGCATGCTCACCCACAGCATGAAGGTGCGCCGGCGCGCCGTCGAAGAACGTTACCGGCACCTCATTGACGAGGTCTACGCTCACGCGGAAGCTGCGCCTGTTGTGGGTCATGTCACGGGAGACTGACTTTGTGCGGTTTGCGCCTGGTTTCATTACAATAAGGAGCATGTCGGACCCACTCATTATCGCTGGTCGTCAGCTGCGCTCTCGTCTGATCGTGGGCACGGGAAAATACAAGTCTTTTCAGGAAACCGCCCGCGCGCTCGAAGCCAGCGGCGCAGACATGGTCACCGTCGCCGTGCGCCGCGTCAATCTCGATCGCAGCAAGGAATCTCTGCTCGACTACCTCGACCCGAAAAAATATGTTCTGCTCCCCAATACCGCCGGCTGCTACACCGCCGATGAAGCCATTCGCGCCGCTCGTCTTGCCCGCGAAGTCGGCATCTCCGATTGGGTAAAGCTCGAAGTCATCGGCGATCAAGCCACCCTCTTCCCGGACGTGCAAGCCACGCTCGAGGCAACCCGCGTCCTCGTGAAAGAGGGCTTCACTGTCCTTCCCTACACTTCGGATGATGTCGTGTTCGCCAAGCGTCTGCTGGATGCCGGCGCCGCTGCGATCATGCCGCTCGGTGCTCCTATCGGCAGCGGCCTCGGAATTCAAAACCAGGCCAGCATTCGGATCCTGCGCGAGTTGATCACCGGCGTGCCACTCATCGTCGATGCCGGAGTGGGCACTGCCTCCGATGCCGCCATTGCCATGGAATTAGGCGCCGACGCCGTTCTTATGAACACTGGCATCGCGGGTGCACAAGAGCCCATTCTCATGGCCGAAGCCATGAAGAACGCCGTGCTCGCAGGCCGACAAGCCTACCTGGCTGGACGAATGCCGAAGAAGCTCTACGCGACCGCCAGCTCTCCACTAGAAGGAGTGGTCCGCTAGCAGCCTTCCTCTCACACCTTGTCATTCCGAAGCCGAATGCGGCGGAGGAATCCGCCTAAGGATCATAGCCGCGCGCATCCCGAGAATGGCGTTGCTGAACACTGACGACAAAAGAAGACCAATAACTCTAAAGGCAAAAGGCGGCCCGCAAGCCGCCCTTCGTTTCAGAATCACTTTCCTTCACAGCATCTTCACGCTCATCACGTGAATGCTATCCCCAGTCACATGTCCGCTCACCGCCACGTGATGCCCTTCGTGCCCCTTCAGCGCCTCTGGATTCTGCACATTCAGAATCTTCTGGTCGCCGTCGGTGACCACCACCATCTTTTCCCCTGCTTCCAGACATTTCTTGGTGCAGGCTGCCCCACCCGCGTTCGCGCCCTTGGCTCCGCACTTCGCATCGGTTATCCATCCGTTGACCGTCTCCGCTTTATCCCCCGCAAACGAGAACGAGCTAACGGAAACAACCAGGCAAATCATTAAACACAGTGAAAATGCTTTCTTCATCGAACTGCCTCCTTGAAGGTTCAGTGAGTCGATAGTCTTGACGATCCGGCGCCTGCTCGCGCAGCCAGAGATCCACTTCGGTCGTGGCCCGGTCATTTTCCGAGGGATCCCACAAAAATAGCGTTGCGCGAAATGCTATCACACCCCGGGGCAAAAAGATGTCTCCAGAAGGCCGAGCGGGCACCGAGCAGCGATGTTAGATCTTGTCATTCCAAAGCCGACCGCGGCAGAGGAATCTATAGTGCGTGAACCCGGACATTTGCCGCGAACGACTTGCTGGCGAGCGACGACTGTAGCCTACTTCCGCGCAGCATTGGTGGCAGGCCTCACGGGGCTGGGCTCAACATAAACAACTTCGCCCGGCCGCGCGTAGTGCAACTGTTCCCGGGCCTCTTTCTCGATCGCTTTCGGATCCGCCTGCAAGCCGCGAATTCGCTGCGTATAAAGATCGTTCTCTTTCTGCAGTTTCTGAATTTCCGCTTGCAACTTTAGCCGCTCCGCGCGCTTGGAACGATAGATCACCATTCCATTCGCCCCAAACATAACATGGAGAAACAGCCAGCCTGTCAGCACGACCACGCTAGCCGTGGCCAGTCGCCTGCGCTCTCCGTAAAGAACGCTCCACACCGGACGCGATTTCTCCATCCAGCGCTCCGCCCATTCCTCGGCCTGCGGAGCCTTGTCGACAAAGGCACGCAGCCCATCTTCCGGCTTGGGAAAGGACCGAACTCTGGGAAACTTCCCTACTCGAAAATCCATTGCTTGGCCGCCGCGCTTAACTTGGCAAGTTCCGCCGCACTCGAAGCTTCCGAGTAAACCCGCACCACCGGCTCCGTTCCTGAAAGCCGGTAACAGACCCACGAGCCATCCTCGAAGACCAGCTTCAGGCCGTCCTTCCGAACCACTTCTCCGACCTTCCGGCCGAAGAACTCGCGCGGTTCGGACCGCAGCTTTCCAGTGAACTTCTCCTTCACCTCCGGCGTCAAGCGGAAGTTCTCCCGCTGCGGACAGAAGGAACCAACTTTGACAAATAGCTCGCTCAATTGTTTCCCCAGCGACTTGCCCCGCCGGGCCACCATCTCGCAACACAACAGCCCCGCGAGCACTCCATCTTTCTCCGGAACATGGTGCCGGATCGACAGACCCGCGCTCTCTTCCCCGCCGATACAGATCTTGTCTTCCTTAATCAGCTCGCCAATGTACTTGAAGCCAACCGGCGTCTCATGCAGTTCCACCTTGTGATGCCGCGCCAGTACATTAATAAGATTCGTGGTCGCCACCGACTTCCCTACGCCGTTCTTCCATCCCCGGCTCTCCACCAGGTAATCGAACAGCAGCGCGATAATGTAGTTCGGCTGAAAGAAAGTGCCGTCCTCGTCCAGAATGCCAAACCGGTCCGCATCCCCATCGGTCGCGATGCCGATTTGCGCCTTCGTCTCCCGCATCTTCTTGCGACAGTCTTCGAGCAAGTGATCGTCAGGTTCCGGAGCATGCCCGCCAAACAAAACGTCCCGGTAATCGTGCACACACTCGACCGCAACGCCGCCTTCGCGCAACAACTCATCGGAATACCCGCGAGCCGCACCCCAGAAGGGATCAAACACCACGCGAATACCAGCCTTGCGAATCACATTCAAGTCCACAATTTCCCGCAGCCGCGACAGATACATCCGCCGTGGGTCCAGAGCCTGCGTCTCCGGCCCTTTCGTGCCCGCACCGTTCCCGCCCGACGCATCAAAAGCCACAATCTCCGCCTCAATGCGCTTGGTCGCTTCCGGCAGCGCCGGAGCCCCATCGGGCGTAGAAAACTTGATGCCGTTGTACTCCGGGGGATTGTGCGACGCAGTAATGTTGATTGCGCCATCCGCTTTCGCCTGGGTCACCGCATAGGAAATCGCCGGGGTCGGCGCGGCCTCGGCAATCACCAGCGGCGTGATCCCATAGGCCGACAAAATTTCCGCCGCCATCGCGCAGAAACTCTCGCCCAGAAATCGCGGATCCCGCCCCACGATCACCTTCGCGCCCTTCGGTTTCTGCGACACGACGTAGCGTGCAATCCCATGAACCGCACGCCGCACGTTGGCGAACGTAAACTCCTCCGCCATCACCGCCCGCCAGCCCGATGTGCCAAACTTGATCTGGGTTGTCATGATTCAATCCTCACTTGCGTGGGTGCCCCATCCAGGCTCCGCTTGGGGTGGGGATTTTCCAGCGTGCCCGGGCCATCTTCTTCATGTGCCACTCCATGTTGCATATTGTGGACCTGCGGCGATGTGATGATTTCACAAACGGCAGGTGATGTTCGCCGCCGAAAACGCCCGAGATGGCAAGAGTTTATATGACCAACAAGAGACTCGTCCTCACCACCGCCTCTTCCGAGGAAGAAGCCCGGAGACTGGCCAAGACGCTGGTTGAGCGCCGCCTCGCTGCCTGCGTCAACATAGTCCCAAACATCAATTCGATTTATCGGTGGAAAGAAAAGGTAGAAGAATCCCAGGAATTCCTGCTGCTAATGAAAACTACAGAGTCCGCCATCCCAAAACTGCGAGACGCAATTCAGGAACTCCACTCCTACGAAGTCCCCGAATGCATCGTCCTCCCCATCGAAGACGGCAGCGAGGCGTACCTAAAATGGATCGACGACTCCGTGACCTGACCACCTCGACGGCAAACCCTTAACATCTTCGGTACTTCCAGTCTGCTCTTTGCATGGCTGCGGCGAGCCTATTGCGACAGTTCGGCAGATGCTATGGCCTCTGCGGCAAAGGTGTATATAGCGCAAGGAGCACGGCGGTGCTCTGGGCAGGAGGTTTCCACCACGAGAGCGACTATGTTCTCGTATTCTTCATCGACAAAATTTACTTTGACTTTGGCAGTCTCCCCGTCCCTCGTGCGGAGCGTCACTGTCGTGTCAACAAACTCCTTCAGTTCATTGATTCGCATGTGATGGTCTCGCCCCGACGCATTATGCCGGAAAGTGCTGTCAGCCGCGTGACTGTCGTTGACAGGCGTTTTGCACTCATTGATCCCCGCCAACCCCGCTAGTGAGA
>Ga0210404_10001006_pt1 | contig 12694 bp, 9 predicted proteins | sample IncBWH28MmetaG_FD_155455 | JGI IMG/M metagenome (GOLD analysis project Ga0210404, IMG submission 155455) | Forest soil microbial communities from Barre Woods Harvard Forest LTER site, Petersham, Massachusetts, United States - Inc-BW-H-28-M | ecosystem: Environmental > Terrestrial > Soil >... | reverse complement strand
GGGCTTGCACGCGGACGACATCACCGAGGAGCCAGAGGAGCAAGTCCACGGTGTGAACACCTTGATTGATTAAGGCGCCGCCGCCGTCGAGGGCGAGGGTGCCGCGCCAGCGGGAGTTGGCGTAGTACTCGGGAGGGCGGTACCACTTCACGCGAGCATCTACGAACAGGGGTTTGCCGAGCAGGCCCTGGTCGAGCCAGTTTTTGAGTTGGCGGATGTGTGTCTTGGTGCGGTCCTGGAAGATCACGCCGAGTTTGACCTTGGATTGATTCGCGGCTTCGATGAGCGCGTCGGCCCGAGCGGTGGTAATTTCGATTGGTTTTTCTGTGAGCACGTGCAGGCCTTGGCGGGCGGCGGCGATGCCTTGGGTGGCGTGGAGGCCGGAGGGGCTGCCAAGGATGACTAGATCCATGGGACGGTGTTTTAGAAAGGCGTCGAAGTCCTGGAAGGGAGTGCCGCCGTGCTCGCGGCAGAGACGCGCGACTTTTTCGGCGTTGGCGCCGTGGATGGCGGAGATTTCGACGCCGGGGATGGCACGGGCGGCGCGGGCGTGGGTTTCCGTGATGTTGCCGCCGCCGATTAGGCCGATGTTGAAAGTCATGATGAGTTTTCAGTGTTCTGTTGTCAGTTTTCAGTAAGAGAAGAAGAATAGTTGGGTTCGCGGTTTAGTTTCAAATTCATTTCCAAGCTCATTCCAAATTCATTCCAAATGGGCCGATGCGTCCCATAGTGCGTCAATGATAGGCGGCGATGAAGTCTTTGTAGGCGGCTTCGGTGGTTTCGGGGGTGGCGATGGAGGACCTTATTAGGATGCGGTAGCGGAAGGTGACGGTGGCATGGGGCGCCAGCGAGAAATTCAGCTCTTCTTTGCCGTTGCTGAAAACTTTTTGGCCGAGCGGATTTACGGCAAACAGGCCGTAGCCGCGGGCGTGCCAGTAGGTGGGGAAGCCGGGATTTTCCGGGTGGTCAAGAATGGTGATGGTGACGGGCTCGTCGCCGACCATGCCGCTGAGATTGCACCAGCGTCCGCGCGTGCCCCAGGCGGCGTCGCCTTTTTTTCCTTCGCTGGTGAGGTAGGTGCCGTTGACACCTGTGTTGTCGAGTTTGGCCACAGTGGTGGCGCGGCCGCTGATGTCGGTGTAAACCTCGGGCTTGTCCGAAGGAATTTCGAGAGCGCGGATGACGCGAAGGCCCAGGAGGCCGTCTTTCGCGTCGGGGAAGGAAACTTTTTCATCGAGGGCGCGCAGTGTGGTGATGCGGTCCACGCTGCGGAAGCCAGGACCTCCGCGAAAGACGAAGTGGGTGTGTTCGTTGAGCAAAACTTTGTTTTCGAAGGTGACCCATTCTGTTTCGACGTCGAGTTCGCCGTGGTCGGCTCCGCCTTTGGCAGAGACGATGGAGCGGTGGAGGATGGTGCCCATTTTGGGGGCATTGTCCGGTTTGATGGCGTAGGAATTGTTCCAGAAATCAAGACCGTTGACATTTTCATAGTTGAACCACAGGCCGGCGTGGTGCGGATGATCAATCCGTTCGCCTGGGCGCGGCTCGAGTGGAAAGCCGCGCGTGATGATAGTGCCGTTGGCGGTGCGCAGGGGATAGAGGACGGGTTTCTTCAGCGTGGTGGGCCAAATGTAGGCGGTGAACGGCTTTCCTTCAATGGAGACGTCCACGCGCCGGGACGCTTCATCGACGACGACGGAGACCCGATCGGACGGACTGGGGCCAGCGCTGACGAAGGAGGTGAAAAGCGCAGCCGCAAAGATGACGGTTAGAAGCGTTCCGACAATCGCAATGCGCATGGCTGAATGTAGCCTCCATTTTTCAAAAGGTCTGGCAGATCAAATCTCTTCCGACACGACGTACGGCGCGCGGTAGGTGCCACGAAGGAGGAGATTGGCTTCCTCATCGCCAATCACTTGCTCCTTTGCGGGATCGAATTTCAAAGTGCGCCCGAGGCGGTAGGAAGCGTTGGCGAGATGCACCATCGTGGTGGAGATGTGGGCTTCCTCGATCGGGGAATGGATATCCTCGGCGCGGCGGCTGCGAACACAGTCAATGAAGTTCGCATAGTGGTCGCCAGCGCCTTTTCCATGCGGTCCGGGTTCGACTTGATCGGTTACCCATGTTCTGTAGGCGTCGTATCCGTCAATTCCAAGATAGCCGTTGGAACCGTAGAAAATGTTGCCGACAGTGTTAGTTTTGGCGTCTCGTGGCCCAAGGGACTGTGCGCTCGAAGGCTTCTTGTTTGCATCGGCGGTGATTCCGGCAGGGGGTACACCGCTGGCGCCATACGCCCCGGTGCCGATTTCGGCTTCGTGGTTGGTGATCCAGTGGCGGACTTCGACTTCCATCATCTTGCGCTTGCCATCGGGAGCGTCGAAGTAGAAAGTGGCGTTCAAAACATTCGGCGTTTCTTGATCGTCCTGGAACATGAAGTGTCCGCCCATGGCGGAAACTGACACTGGAAAGCCGACTCCCAAGCCTGCTCGCGCGATGTCGATTTCGTGGATGGCCTGGTTGCCGATTTCCCCGTTTCCGGTGTCCCAGATCCAGTGCCAGTTGTAGTGGAAGCGATTCTTGGTAAACGGCTTCATGGGAGCGGGACCGGTCCACAGGTCATAGTGAACTCCTGCGGGGACGGGTTCTTCGGCGGCGTGGCCGATGGAGGCGCGCCATTTGTAGCAAAGGGCGCGGGCCATGTAGACGTCACCGATGGTGCCGTCACGCAGATGCTTCATGGCTTCCAGCAGGCCAGGGTTGGAGCGCCACTGGCTGCCGTGCTGGCAGATGCGGTTGTACTTTTTCACGGCGCGCACGAGCTGGCGCCCCTCAAACCAGTTGTGCGAGCAGGGCTTTTCCACGTAGACATCTTTGCCGGCCTGGCACGCCCAAATGGCCATGAGCGAGTGCCAGTGGTTGGGAGCGGCGATGGTGATAGCGTCGATCTCTTTGTCTTCGAGCAGCTTGCGAATGTCGACGTAGGATTTGGGCTTTGACAATCCCATTTTCTGCACGTCGTCGAGGCGCTGGTTCAAGATGTTTTCATCTACGTCGCAAAGAGCGGCGATTTCCGCTTCCGGCACGTGTGCCAAGCCGTGAATGTGATCCTTGCCGCGGCCCCGCACACCGCAAATGGCCACGCGGACGCGATCATTCGCTCCCATGATGCTGGCGTAACTCGACGCCGAGACGCCCAGGGCGGTGCCCGCGACACCGGCGCCGGTGACTTTCAGAAAGTCTCGCCGCGAACCTGTGAGTGCTGACATGCAACCTCCATCCAAGCCAATAGAATCCCCAGAACCTAGGAATAATGCTTGATGCCGCGACCGGCCGCGGCGAATGCCCGTGCGCTGTGGCCAGAGCTTCCCAGCGCGCTTATGGTAAGCCAAGATGGGAAATTCTGGTGTTGAGAGTTATTAAACCAATCGTTTATCAGTCTTGCGTTGACTCCAGGGGAGTTGGAGCGCTAAACGGCAGGTCAAGAGCCTAGCCGGTACCAGACTTCATGCTGTGCGCCAGGCGATCGCTTCGTTCGTTAAGTCCGACTGAATTTTAACCGCAGTTTTTTCGGTTTGACACCTCGGGGGGTGACTTCTATATTTTGCGGCGTCCATAATTTTTCTTTTTCCACTGGTTTTATAAGAAGATAAACGTAGCAACCGACCGGGTACCATATCGATCTTGTGGGTTGACTGCCTCTGGAAAGGAAGCGCTCGGATCCAATAAGTTCAGCGCAGGCACGCATATGGCAACGACATCCGTCAAACATCCGGAAGTAAAGGGGAGACCGCGGGCGGCGGGCCTGCTGGGAGGCGAGCAGATTCGGTCTGCGGTGGAGGAGGTGTTGGCATCCACGCAGTTCATTGATATTCACACGCACCTGTTTTCACCGGCGTTCGGCAAGATCGGACTTTGGGGCATCGATGAGCTTCTGACGTACCACTATCTTGAGGCGGAGTTTTTTCGCTCGTCGAGCATGACGCCAGACAACTATTGGAAGCTTTCGAAAAAGGAGAAGGCCGACGCCATTTGGAAGGCCTTGTTCGTGGAGAACAGTCCGATCTCAGAGGCGACGCGAGGGATTGTCGCGGTGCTCCAGGCTTTCGGCTTGCCCACGGATGCTTCGGCGCTGGCAGAAGCGCGCAGGTTTTTTGAGGCGCAATCCATTGAGAAGCACATTCGAAAAGTGTTTGAACTCGCGGGCATCAGCAGCGTGGTTATGACCAATGATCCGCTGGACGCGGAGGAAGTGCCAACGTGGATGAACGGAGGGCAGAAAGATCCGCAATTTCACGCGGTTCTGCGGCTAGACCGGATTCTTTGGGGATGGTCGCAACACTGGCAGGAGTTGGCGCGGCAAGGCTATGCCGTTGACGAACGGGCGACGGGAAAATCCGTGGCGGAAGTCCGCCGGTTTCTGGCGGACTGGAATGGGCGCATGCGTCCGCTGTATATGGCGGTATCGCTCTCCGACGAATTTCAATTTCCAGATGAGAGCATGACCAGCAAGATTCTTGGCGACGCGATTCTGCCGTCGTGCCGCGAATTTGGCATACCGATGTCGCTGATGATTGGAGTTCGCCGGCAAGTCAATCCGGCGCTGCGGCTGGCGGGAGACGCGGGTGGCAGAGCGGACCTTCGCGCGCTCGAAAATTTGTGCCGCACTTTCCCGGACAACCGGTTTTTGGTGAGCGTGCTCAGCCGCGAAAATCAGCACGAGCTTTGCGTCTACGCGCGGAAGTTCGGCAATCTGATGCCGTTCGGATGCTGGTGGTTCTTGAACAATCCGTCCATCGTGGAAGAAATTACCCGCGAACGGATTGAGATGCTCGGGACCAGCTTTATTCCGCAACATTCTGATGCCCGGGTCCTGGAACAGGTCATCTACAAGTGGCGGAACACGCGTACGACCCTGGGGCCGATTCTCACGAATTCCTACCGTCTGCTGCACAATGACGGCGGCGGCGTGACGAAGCAGCATATCCAGCGGGATGTGAACCGCATGCTTCGAACGAACTTCGAAAGCTGGACCAAACTAAGCGCCGGCTGAGCTTCCGCCGCTTTCGGTGATTTCCCCGGGCATCAGTCTTCGACTAACGCGGTACGCAGAAAGCTGGCGATGGATTCAGTCAGTTTACGCGGACACTCCGTGTTCGCGGTGGCGAGCGCCAGACTTCTTGTCAGACGGTGGCCTTCGACGCGAAACTTCTGAAAGAAGTGCGAACGCCCCCTTAATGCATGTTCGGGAAGGATGGAGTAGCCGAATCCCGATTCCACCAGACGTTTGACGGCTTCGGTATCGTCCGCCTCCATCACCACGTTGGGCGTCACACCAATGTCTTTGAAGAAGCGGTCGATGACCAAGCGAACGTTGCTGCGTCGCGGATAAAGAAGAAAAGGAACATTGTTGAGTTCCGAAGCGCGCAGTGAGCCGATGTGTCCGCTACCAACCTTGTTCGCCGAAGGCCGGACGATTAGGAGCTCCTCGTCAAAGAGCGGGATGAGCTTGAGGTTATCTTCGGCAACCGGTAAGGAGATGAGCGCAAGATCGAAGCGGCGGTCGAGCAAGCCGGAAATCATCTCCTCGGTTACGCCGACGGTCACGCGGATCTGTGCGTTGGGGAAACGCTTGCGCAGTTGACGCAGCGGACCGCCCAGCTGGTAGATCAGGGTAGTGACGCCGGTGGCGAAATGGAAGGGACGCACGTCCTTCTCCATATCGTTTTCAAACACTTGCCGGATGTGGCCCATCAACTTGACGACTTCTTTGGCATGTTCAGCCAAGCGCTGGGCAGCGGGCGTGGGGATCAGCCGTTTTCCGCGCCGCACGAAAAGTTCCGTATGAAGTTCGTCGGCAAGATTGTGGAGTTGCAGGCTGACGGCACCCGGCGACAAGTGAATCCTTTCTGCTGCCCGGGTCATGCTGGGAGAGTCCATGACCGCGAGGAACAGCTCGAGTTGGTGGATGTCCATGGTGCCCGCTCTCAATTTTGCCCACGGCAGACACACGCGGGCTTACGCCGCCGCACGCCAGCAATGGTTTCTCGCATCCGAAGGATGGCGCACGGATTCTACACTGCGCGTAAGCGCTTGCGTCAAGTTATGCGCTCTTGTACGCTCCCGGCTTCGCGAATGTTCATTTGCAGGCCTTTGCGCTGCACAGCCGTGAGAGGTCGTGCAAGGTGGTGAGGATGGGAGGAGCGAGCACGGAATGACGGGAATCGACTGGCTCATTCTAAGCCTATACTTCGTCTTCGTCGCAAGACTGCACCGCGCTCCTAGTGGCCATCTCGTCTTCGATACTGAACGAGCCGCAGGTCAAACTTCAATCACGTCGCTTGATTCTCTGCGGGATCAAGTTACATGAATGAATCCACATCCATCGCCGAACGATTCCACGCGAAGTTTGGCGCCCAGCCTCGGGTGTACCGCGCTCCCGGACGCGTGAACCTGATCGGCGAGCACACCGACTACAACGAAGGTTTCGTGATGCCCGCGGCGATTGGTATGTATTGCTGGGTGGCCATCAGTCCGCGGGAAGATCGCAAGTTGGTTCTGTGCTCCGATGCGTTTTCCGGAACAGTGGATGTGGACCTCGGGTCCGCAGAGATTCGGCCGCGCGGAATGTGGAGCGATTATCCCGTTGGCGTCGCGGTGCAATTGAAGCAGATGGGTTTTCCGTTGCCTGGCGCAAATATCCTGATTCACGGCGATATTCCCATGGGAGCCGGGCTGAGCTCTTCTGCGGCAGTCGAGGTGGCAACGGCGTTGGCGCTCGCCGAAGAGTCCGGCCACGCCTGGGACCGGGTGCACTTGGCGCGCCTGTGCCAAAAGGCAGAAAACGAATTTGTCGGCGCGCGTGTTGGGATCATGGACCAATTTATTTCTCTGCACGGACGTAGGAACCATGCACTGCTGCTCGATTGCCGCTCGCTGCACTTCGAATTTGCTGCAATTCCCGAAAATGTGCGGCTGGTAGTTTGCAATACGATGGTGAAGCACGAACTGGCATCGAGCGGGTACAATCAGCGGCGCGCGCAGGGTGAAGAGGCGGTCTGGTGTCTTGCGCAAGCTATGCCGGGGATTCATTCATTGCGCGATGTGACGGTTGAACAACTGGAGCGGCATCGTGGAACACTCTCCGAGATCACGTATAAGCGGGCGCTGCACGTGGTAAGCGAAAACGCTCGCGTGCTGGATGCCGCAGAAGCGCTGCGGGCCGGAGACGCTGAACGATTCGGGAAACGCATGACGGAGTCGCATTGCAGCTTGCGAGATATGTATGAAGTGAGCTGTGTAGAACTCGACGTGATGGTTGATCTGGCCGGCAAACAAGAAGGTGTCTACGGGGCGCGCATGACCGGAGGCGGATTCGGCGGGTCCACGATTAATCTGGTGGAGGCGCGCTTTGCCGATGGGTTCGCGGAAAAAGTGGCGCAGGGCTACGAGAAAGAAACTGGAATCGCCCCCAAGATTCAGATTTGTACGCCGGCAGAGGGCGCAACTTTGGTTGAACCCTCCGAACTTAAAGAGTAAGCGAAAAAAATGAATTGGGACGATCTTCGGGAAACGCCGCACCGCCGCTGGAATCCGCTGGTGAGGGAGTGGGTGCTTGTTTCGCCACAGCGGATGCAACGGCCCTGGCTCGGGCAATTGGCGAAGTCGGTGGCCGCGCCGTCCATTAAATATGATGCGGATTGCTATTTGTGCCCGGGAAATGCACGGGCACAAGGATTGCGAAATCCTGCGTATGAGACCACCTTCGTGTTCGACAACGATTTTCCGGCGCTGCTGCCGAACGTGCCCGAAAGGGCTGCGGAAAAAGATGGTCTCATCGTTGCGCGGGCGGAGCGCGGGATCTGCCGCGTGGTTTGTTTTTCTCCACGGCATGACCTGACCATCCCGCAAATGAAACAAGAAGATGTTCTGCAAGTTGTTGAGGTGTGGGCCGAACAGTACCGCGAACTGGCTGTGCTGCCTTGGGTCCGGCACGTCGAGATTTTCGAGAACCGCGGCGTGATGATGGGCGCGAGCAACCCGCATCCGCATTGCCAGATTTGGGCGAATGGAGAAGTGCCGAACATTCCGACGAGGGAAACTGCGGCGCAGGGCGAGTACCTCAAGAATCATGGCAAATGTATGCTGTGCGCGTATGTGAGCCTGGAGATTGAGAACAACGAGCGCGTTGTTTGTGAAAACGAAGATTTTGTTGCGCTGGTGCCTTACTGGGCGGTGTGGCCATTCGAAACACTGGTATTGAGCCGCCAGCATGTTTCGAACATTCTGGGACTGAACGAAAATGAGCGAGACAATCTTGCCGACATACTCCGGCGCCTAACGATTCGCTACGACAATCTATTCGAGACCGCGTTTCCGTATTCGATGGGATTCCACCAGCAGCCTGAAGATCGAAAGGAACATCCGGAGTGGCATTTTCACGCGCACTACTTTCCTCCGCTCTTGCGGTCTGCCGGCGTACGAAAATTCATGGTGGGCTACGAGATGTTAGCGGCGCCGCAACGAGATTTCACGCCGGAAAGTGCTGCGGCGCGATTGAGAGATGTGCCTGAGCTCCACTACCTCGACCGTGCTTAGTTGAAAGAAAAGGATCGCTGGGCGATGGCTTGGAAATTGAAAACGGACTGACGCGATCGGAGGGCTGACTCCATGAAATCAGATCGCATGCTAAGGCGCGAATGGCTCGCAGGCACGGGCGCGGCGCTTGCCACGCTGACCGCTTCCGCAAAGGCAGGAGCAATTCTGAAACAGCCCCAGACTCCCACGCCGCAGGCTTCATCCCCTGAAGAAGAGGCCGACCGCATACGCCGCATGAAGTGGTGGCACGAAGCGCGTTTCGGGATGTTCATTCACTGGGGTTTGTACAGCGTGCTCGGCCGCCATGAATGGGTGATGGAGGACGAAGGAATTCCCGTGAGTGAATACGAACTGCTGGCCAAGCGCTTCCAGCCCAAACCAAACGCGGCGCGGGCCTGGGCAAGACTTGCCAAGGAAACCGGGCAGAAGTACATGGTGATGACCTCGAAGCACCACGAGGGCTTTTGCAATTTCGAAACGAAGCATACAAACTACTGCGCGCCCAAGCAGGCCGCCGGCCGCGACCTCGCGCGCGAGTATGTGGAAGCTGCACGCGCCGAAGGCATGCGCGTCGGGTTCTACTATTCGTTGATGGACTGGCATCATCCGGATGGCGCGCGCTGCGCCAAAGACGAAGACGCGCGCAAGCGTTTTGTCGAATACACGCACGGCCTCATCCGCGAGCTGCTGACCAACTACGGAAAAATCGATATTCTGTGGTACGACGTGGCCTGGCCGCTCGATGCCGCGGGCTGGGAATCCGAGCGCATGAACAAAATGGTTTTCCAGCTTCAGCCGGATATCGTCGTGAACAACCGGAACCGCTTGCCCGGCGATTTCTCCACGCCGGAACAGGTGATCGTCGCCGAAAAGGGCGGGCGCTCCTGGGAAAGCTGCATGACGCTGAACGACAGCTGGGGCTATCAGCAAGCCGACGACAATTGGAAAAGTCCAAAAACGGTGGTGCGGAATGTCATCACCTGCTCGCGCGATGCCGGCAACTATCTCTTAAATATCGGTCCGAAACCGGATGGCTCGATTCCCGAGGAATCGGTGCGCATCTTCAAGGAAGTGGGGCAGTGGATGGCGCGCAATGGGGAAACGATTTACGCGGCGGAGCCGTGCCAGGTGCGGCGTTCGAATTACGCGAACTTTACGCGCAAAGGCAATACGCTCTACATGCACATTTACTTCTGGCCAGGCGACACCGCCGCCTTGGCGGGCCTCATGACTGGCGTGAAGTCAGCGCGCATGTTTGCCACCGGGCAGAAAGTTGCTTTCGAGCAGGATCGCTTCCGCGTGCGACTCACTGGCTTGCCAACCGAAGCGCCAGACCATCCCGTTACGACGATTGCCATCGAGTGTGAATCGGAGCCGACGCAGGACACCGATTTCGTGCGCCGCGAAAGACCCCGGAACGGGGTTTGATTTCGGCGCACGTAATAGTGCGGTGGAAGTTTGAAACTGGCGCGAGCACCTGATATACCTCTAAGTCGTTAGAAGGAATGAAAACCGATCATGCGAATCACGGATGCCAAGGTAATCGTTTGCAGCCCCGGGCGGAATTTCGTAACTCTGAAGATTACGACAGAAGATGGAATCTATGGCCTCGGGGACGCCACGCTGAACGGCCGCGAACTAGCGGTTGTCAGCTATCTCTCGGACCACGTCTTCCCACTCTTGATCGGCCGCGATGCGCGGCGGATCGAGGACATTTGGCAATACCTTTATAAAGGTGCGTACTGGCGCCGCGGCCCGGTGACGATGTGTTCGATCGCCGCGGTGGATACCGCGCTTTGGGACATCAAGGCCAAATCCCTGAACGTGCCTGTGTACCAGCTGTTGGGAGGCGCTTCTCGGGACGGCGTGCTGGTGTACGGCCACGCCAGTGGACAGGACATCGAAGACACGGTCAAGGCGGTGGCGGAGTACATCAAGCTGGGATACAAGGCGATTCGCGCGCAAAGCGGAATTCCCGGGCTGCGGAGCACCTACGGAGTAGGGCGCGGCAAAATGTATTACGAGCCAGCGGAGAAAGACGCCCCGGCGGAAGACGCGTGGAGCACCGATCTGTACCTGAATTTCGTCCCACAATTGTTCCAAAGATTGCGGAAGGAATTTGGCGAGGATCTTCCTTTGTTGCACGATGCGCACCACCGGCTAACGCCTATCGAAGCAGCGCGCCTGGGAAAAAGCCTCGAGCCTTATCATTTATTTTGGCTGGAAGATCCGGTTCCGGCGGAACTGCAGGAAAGTTTTCGGCTCATTCGCCAGCACACCACCACACCTCTCGCCGTCGGCGAAGTTTTCAATACGATTTTCGATTGCCAGCAGCTCATTCAAGAACAACTCATCGATTACATTCGAACCGCGGTTGTGCATGCGGGAGGAATTTCGCACCTGCGAAAGATCGCCAGCCTGGCCGAACTGTATCAAGTGCGCACGGGGTGCCACGGCGCGACGGATATGAGTCCGGTGTGCATGGCGGCCGCGCTGCATTTTGATTTGAGCGTTCACAATTTTGGGATTCAGGAATTCATGCGCCACACGGAGGATACCGACCGCGTTTTTTCGCATTCCTACAGTTTTACCGACGGGTTGATGCATCCTGGCGATGCTCCCGGCCTCGGCGTGGATATTGATGAAGCGCTTGCGTCCAAATTCCCCTATCGCCGGGCGTATCTGCCCATCAATCGCAAACTCGACGGCACGATGCACAGCTGGTAGGTGGATAGAGTTTCAAGAGGGCGAGGGGCAGATCATGCCGGTTCATGCCATGTTGGCTTTGCTGTTTGTTGAATATCCCTGAATTGCGACTTCATTTATTACGGTTTGACTCCACGAAGGGCAATTCTTAAAGTGGGCGAGGCATCACGCGAGGGGCAGTCGAGGTGAGCGCATGGGGTTGACGATCAAGCCGAAGAAAGATTGCCGCTGGGACCTAGTCAGCTTGGGCGAAGTCATGCTGCGGTTTGACCCCGGCGACCGGCGAATCTCGACAACGCGCTCCTTTGAAGTGTGCGAAGGCGGTGGAGAGTACAACGTAGCGCGTGGGTTGAAGCGCTGCTTCGGCCTAGACACCGCGGTGGTCACGGCGTTTGCCGACGATCCGGTCGGAAGGCTTTTGCAGGATCTCATCTACCAGGGTGGCGTGGACCAATCGTTGGTGCGTTGGGTTGAGCATGACGGCGTCGGCAGCGCGGCGCGCAACGGCCTCAATTTCACCGAGCGTGGTTTTGGCGTGCGCGCAGCGCTGGGAAGCTATGATCGCGGGCACACAGCGGTTTCTCAACTCAAACCAGGGGACATTGATTGGGAGCAGATTTTCGGAAAGCTTGGAGCGCGCTGGCTGCACACCGGCGGCATCTTCTGCGCCCTCTCAGCGACGACCCCGGAAGTCACCTTGGAAGCCATGCAGGCCGCGAGGCGCCACGGCACCATTGTCTCGTACGATCTGAACTATCGCGCCTCGCTATGGAAGTCGCACGGCGGGAAGAAACAGGCGCAGGAAGTGAACCGCCGCATCGCGCCGTTCGTCGACGTGATGATCGGAAATGAAGAAGATTTTTCCGCGGCGCTGGGCTACGAAGTGCCGGGTATGGATGAGCATCTCTCGACGTTTGAAGCGGAGAGCTTTAAGCAGATGATCAAGAAGGCTGTGAAGGATTATCCGTTCCAGGTTGTTGCGACAACGCTGAGGAAAGCCAAAACGGCCACGCAAAATGATTGGGGCGCCATCTGTTATTGTGACGGCAAGTTCTTCCAGGCAAAAAATCGCGAGAATCTCGAGATTTTCGATCGCGTCGGCGGAGGCGATTCTTTTGCTTCCGGACTGATTTACGGATTTCTGGCGGGAAAAGATCCGCAGTGGTCGGTGGACTGTGGCGCCGCGCATGGAGCTCTCGCCATGACTACGCCGGGAGACACCTCCATGGCAACGACGCAGGACGTTTTGCAGGTGATGAAGGGAGTCGGTGCGCGCATTGCGCGCTGACGAGCTGACGCCGGAAGAAAGGGTATCGCCGATGGACAAGCAGAAAGTTCGCGAGCGGATCCTGGAGATCGGAATTGTCCCGGTGATTCGCGCATCGTCGGCCAC
>Ga0210404_10001005_pt1 | contig 12705 bp, 10 predicted proteins | sample IncBWH28MmetaG_FD_155455 | JGI IMG/M metagenome (GOLD analysis project Ga0210404, IMG submission 155455) | Forest soil microbial communities from Barre Woods Harvard Forest LTER site, Petersham, Massachusetts, United States - Inc-BW-H-28-M | ecosystem: Environmental > Terrestrial > Soil >... | reverse complement strand
ATTTTGAGGATGCTCCGCGGCGGGCCACTTCAGACTCTCCGTCGCGCCGCGAAGAGTCGCTCAATTCCCTCGTCCCCCCCGACCCGCAAAAGCCCTATGACATCAAGGACGCCGTCCATGCCATCGTGGACGACGGTTACTTCTTTGAAGTCCACGAACATTTTGCAAAAAACCTCATCGTCGGCTTCGCGCGCATCGACGGGCGGCCGGTCGGCATCGTCGGTAATCAGCCCGCGTTCCTTGCTGGCGTTCTCGACATCAACGCTTCCGTGAAGGGCGCGCGCTTTGTGCGTTTTTGCGATGCCTTCAACATTCCTTTGATTACGTTTGAAGACGTTCCCGGTTTTCTACCGGGTACGCAGCAGGAATTCGGCGGCATCATCAAGCATGGCGCAAAGCTGCTTTTTGCTTTTGCCGAAGCCACCGTGCCGAAAATCACGGTCATCACGCGGAAAGCCTACGGTGGCGCGTACTGCGTCATGGCCTCCAAGCACATTCGAACGGATGCGAACTTTGCCTGGCCGACCGCGGAGATCGCCGTCATGGGCCCGGAAGGCGCGGTGGACATCGTTTACAAACGCGAATTAGCGAAGGCCGCCGAATCCGAGCGCGAAAAACTTCGCCAGGAAAAAATCGCGGAATTCCGCGAGCGCTTCGCGAATCCCTTTGTCGCCGCCGAGCGTGGTTACATCGACGCGGTCATCGAACCCGCTGAAACCCGCGCTCGCATCATCACTTCTCTCCGCGCCCTCGAAAACAAGAAGGACACCAATCCGCGCAAGAAACACGGCAATATCCCACTTTAAGAAAGGATCGTCCTCTTGTACCTCTCAGCAACCACAAGAATGAGCTACGAATTCGCCCCGGAGATTGTAAGTTGTGGCAAGATTTTGCGCGGAAGTTTCGCCGGGATTCTCTTCCTGACCTTTGCTGTCATCGCCCTACAAGCGCAAACCAAAACTGTGGCGGAGCGGTTGGGCTACCCAGCCGATTCGAAACTGCTGATCATTCATGCCGATGATCTGGCGGTGGCTCACTCCGTGGATACCGCGAGCTTCGAGGCCTTGAACAAGAACGCCGTCACTTCGGCGAGCATCATGGTGCCATGCCCCTGGCTGAACGAAGTTGCGGCCTACGCCAAAGGTCATCCAGATGCGGACCTGGGTCTGCACTTGACGCTCACCAGCGAGTGGAAAAGTTTTCGCTGGGGTCCCGTGGAATCGAAAAACAAAGTGATGAGCCTTCTCGATCCCTCGGGCTATCTTTGGCCGGAAACGGCCCAGGCCACGAGCAACCTGAAGCCGGAAGAGGCCGAACGCGAGATTCGAGCTCAAATCGAAAGAGCAATTTCGATGGGAATTCAACCGACGCACCTGGACAGCCACATGGGCGTGCTTTTCTCGAAGCCTGAGCTTTTCGCCGTCTATGTCAAACTGGCTCACGAATACAAATTGCCTTTTTTCTTCGTCAAAATCCCGGGCCTTCCGAATCAACTTCTTGCGTTGCTTTCAGACAAAGACGTGATTGTGGATTCGTTCGCCATGGCCAACCCCGCTGTTCATCCTGGAGAGTGGAAAGAGTTTTATCTCAATGCCATCAGGAATTTGCGGCCTGGCCTCTCGGAAATCATTGTGCACCTTGGTCATGACGATGCCGAGCTGCAAGCGGTGATGGTGGACCACCCGGACTACGGCTCCGCCTGGCGGCAGCGCGATTTTGATTTTGTCATCAGCGCCGAATTTAGGAAGGTCCTGGACGACAATCACATCGTACTCGTCAAATGGAAAGAGCTGAAAAATCTCCTCAACTAGATATCCTCAAAGAACATTGCGCTTGCCGGGCCGAAGCGCCGCCCTGCCTCCATGCTAGACTCAGTTTCAGCTTCTTTCTTCTATGTTCAAGAAAATTCTGATTGCCAATCGCGGTGAAATTGCCGTGCGCATTATCCGCGCCTGCCGCGAACTGGGCATCTGCTCTGCTGCGGTCTTCAGCGATGTTGACCGCAAAGCGCTGCACGTCCGCCTCGCGGATGAAGCTTACGCCATCGGCCCAGCGCCCTCGCGCGAGAGCTATCTTTGCATTGACAAGCTCATGGATGTGGCACGACGCACCGGTTGCGATGCGCTGCACCCCGGCTACGGATTCCTCGCGGAGAATGCCGCGCTGCCGCGAGCATGCACCGAGGCGGGTCTCACGTTCATCGGGCCACCGGCCGAGGCCATGGAAGTGCTCGGCTCTAAGACGGCCGGCCGTCAACTCGCACGCCGCGCCGACGTTCCCATTGTTCCGGGCACGAATGATCCCATAGAGAAAATTTCTGATGCGCAGGCGCTGGCGCAAAACATGGGTTACCCCGTGCTTCTGAAAGCCGTGGCCGGCGGCGGCGGGAAGGGCATGCGCCTGGTGTACAGCGATGCTGAATTCGAATCTGCCTTCCGCGACGCTTCCTCCGAAGCGATGAACGCCTTCGGAGACGATCGCCTGTATCTCGAAAAATATCTTGAACGTCCTCACCACATCGAGATTCAGATTTTTGCCGACGCTCACGGGCGGGTCGTTTCTCTCGGGGAACGTGAATGCTCCGTGCAGCGCCGTCACCAAAAGGTGATCGAAGAGGCGCCCTCGCCTATCGTTACGCCGGATCTGCGCAAAAAGATGAGTGACGCCGCAGTGCGCCTGGCGCGTGCCGGAGGATACGTCAATGCCGGCACCGTCGAATTTCTGGTAGACAAGAATCTCAATTTTTATTTTCTGGAAGTGAACACGCGCTTGCAGGTCGAGCATCCCGTTACCGAGCAAGTCACGGGCCTCGATCTCGTGAAACTCCAGATCGCCATCGCCGCCGGTCATCGTCTGCCGTTCGCCTGGGAAACCATCACGCCGCGCGGTCACGCCATGGAAGTGCGCCTTTACGCCGAGGATCCCGACAATAATTTCTTCCCTTCGCCTGGAAAAATCCTATCGAGGCATGCCCCCAGCGGTCCCGGCATCCGGCTTGACGACGGGGTCTACGAAGGCTGGACCGTTCCCAACGACTACGATCCGCTGCTCAGCAAACTCATCGCCTGGGGCAACAGCCGGGAAGAAACCATCGCCCGCCTCCGCCGCGCCCTCGATGAGTACACCATCACCGGCATCAAGACCAATGTTGGGCTCTTCCGCCGCATTCTCTCCGAACCGGATTTTCTTCGCGGGGAAATCCACACCAAATGGCTTGATGAACTGCTCCTCCGGCCGCGTCCCAGTGCCGCTCCTTCGAACGATGAAGCCCGGGGGCGCTTCACCTGCGATGCCGCCGCGATCGCCGCCGCCGTCTGGCAGGCGATGCAAAGCGCTCCGCAATCCGCCGCATCAGGCGGCAGTGAAACTCCTTCCCGCTGGAAACTCGAAGGCCGCCGCCAGCAACTGGACCGTATTCCATGAAAATGGAGATTCACATTTCCGGCGAGACCCGCACGGTTGAACTGGAACGCAATGCCGGCGGCTGGCGTGCCACAATCGACGATCAATCCGCGGCCGCCGATGTGGTCGAGATCGCTCCCAACACGATTTCGGTCTTGCTTGCGGGGCAATCACACGAAATTTGCGTGACGCCTTCACCGGACGGCAAATTGACACTCCAGACGGGGACGCAGGAATTCTCCGCCGAAGTCATCGATCCTCGTACCTGGAGCGGCCGCCGCCACGGTAGCGTCGAAGCCGAAGGCCGCCAACAAATCCTTGCCCCCATGCCCGGCAAGGTCGTGCGAGTCCTCGTTAAGGCAGGCGACAATGTCGAAGCGGGCCAGGGCCTGCTGGTCGTCGAAGCCATGAAAATGCAGAACGAAATTCGTTCGCCGAAGAGTGGTACTGTCGAACGCGTCGTGGCCGCCGAAGGCCAGGCCGTCAACGCCGGCGAAGTTCTTTGCGTCGTTTCTTGAATCGCGATGGGAAATTGGTATACGAACGTTTGCGTGCGGGGAGTGCAGCAACCCGACGTTGTTGCCGCACTCGACGAACTGGGCCGCCGTGCTTACCTGACGCCGGACCTGGGCGGATGGATCGTCATCTACGACCAGGAGTCCGACAAGTTTGATTTGAATGAGTTGGAGTCCCTGGCGCTGACCATTTCAGCGCGACTGGCCTGCACAGCGCTGGCGACATTCAATGCGGACGACGATGTTCTCTGGCTGGGAATTTACGAAAACGGGAAACTTTCCACGCGCTACGCTTCCGCGCAAAAACACTTTGAAGACGGCGGCGAATTCCCGCTCATCCCGGAAGTGACGGAAGTTCTTTGCCGCGTCTTTCACAGTCCCGAAAAAGACGCACAGGTTCGAAAGATCCTTCGCAGACCGCACGGTGTCCTCGGCCTGCTGCCCATTTTCTTCCGGATTCGAATTGCTTATTTGACGGAAATTCTGCGCCACGGCGATCTCGCCGAAGCCTTGGGAATGCCGCTGGCATCGGTAGGTCTCGGCTACGAGTACGTGAATCGCGGAGAAACTCCGGAAGGCCTGAGCCGCGGAAAACTTCGCAGAACTCTGAACGGTTAGGTGACAACAATTTCGGGGAGCGCGGAATTAATGTCCGATGGATCTCGACGGCATGGTGGTCTTCGCCGCGTCCGGCAGTTTGCCCGCGGCTTCGATGACCCGCTCCGCGAGGTAATTGGTAACGCGCGCTTCATCGCGCGCGATCGCCAGATAGGCCGAGCGCAGTAATTGCTCCTTGCGGTTGCGCAACGTATCGCGGATGGTCTGCTGTACTTGCGATTCTGTGATGCCGCGCAGTCCCGGGGACTCCCGCGTGATGAGCTTCAAGATGAGGATTCGCGGGCCATCTTTCGATTGGACCTGAATCGGCGGGCTGACTTGGCCGGCTTTTAATCCCATCACCAGTTTTTTCAATGCGGGGTCGGATTGGTTCAACGCCGACTCCGGCACGTATCCAAGGTCACCGCCCGTCCCGGCAGTGTTCATGTCCTCGGAATAATCCATAGCCAATTGCGCGAAGTCCGCGCCACTGTTCAGCCGGTCGGTCAGCATTTTGATTTTCCGCTGGGCTTCGGCTTCGTTGGTGGCGTCATCATTCTTGCGGTTGCGGATCTGGGGTTCTTTCCGGGGGGTCACGAGGATCTGGGAAATGTGGTACTGCGGTTCGGCCACATTGAACTGCGGCTTGTTCGCGTTATAGAAATCCGTGACGTCCTGGTCGGTGATGGTAATCTTCGCGACCACCTCGCGATTCAGCAGTTTCTGGATGGACTGCTGCCGGCGCAGGTCACTTTTCAGGTCGTTCACCGAAATGTTTTGTTCTTTAAGCCGCCGCTGGAATTCGTCTTCGGTGTAGGGACTCTTCAACTCGGTGAACTTGTCTTCCACTTCACCATCGCTGGCTTCGAGGTTTAACTTCTTCGCCCGTTCGAGCAGAATCTCGTTGTTGATCAGTTCGTCCAGGACATTCAGCTTCAGCGAAAGAGATTCTTCCTGCGAAGGCTCCTGGCCCTCGGGATTTACGCGCGTGCGATAGTATTTGTCTACTTCGTCCCGCTTGATCTCTTTGCCGTTCACCACGGCCCACACGTCGGGAGCATGCTGCGTCTGTTTGTTGCAGCCCGCCCCAACGGCTAGCACCATCGCTGCCAGTGGCAGCAACGCAACCGCCCGTTTCACTCCTTTTGAGTGGTCCATCGGACGCCCCACGAATCGCAGGTTCGCAATAGATAATTTCAAGGTTGGAGGCTCAGGCAGCTTTTTTCACGCGGCCCGCGCGGATACAGGCGGTGCAAACACGCACTTGCTTCCTTACGCCTGCCACCACCGCGTGCACGCGCTTCAAATTCGGATTCCACCGGCGCCGCCTCGTATTATTCGCGTGGCTGATTACGTTGCCATAGTGCGGCCCTTTGCCGCAAAAATCACACTTCAGTGCCATTGTTCTTCCTGCTTTAGCGGATTTGAGCCTGGATTTTCTGCTCTAGGAGTCGCAAAACCAAGCTCCTCATTCTAACAGACCCTTTCGCCCCGGCAAAGCGCGGTGTTTGCGCTCCGAATGGTTTTCCTGGTGATTGCCGCAAGTCCTGCCCAGGCGTCCTTACGGGCCCTTCGCGCCACCCTGTTCTTTCGACCGGGTTTGGGGCGTGCGCTGCGTACCAGTTACTCCTCCAATCGCATTGAGTCTACAGGGTTTGCAAGCGAGCAGAACCTCTTGTGGCCGCCCGTACCATTGTTGGCTTTGCTTGCGCCAATTAACTTGCCGCTTAGCGGACGCCGAAATCTCCGCGCGAAGCTGGAGCCATGGAAGAACCGTTGAACGACATCCCGGGAAACCTCAAGCAGGCTCGAACCAGCCAGCCGACTTCTGGCCGCGCATCGGGGATGAAGAATCCTTGGCGGCGCTACATCACAATCTTTGTATCTTTCGCGATGCTCTCCGGGGTCGCCGGATTTCTTGTTGGACGCTACAAAGGTGATTTGGCGAACTGGCTACACTCCACACGGGTCGAAGCGGCATCCTCCAACCAGGCGCCTGCACTCGTTCCCGCTTCTAATCCCCGTTCGAACGACAACGATGTGGAAGAAATCAGCCGCCTTGCGCCGCAGCAGCAAGCCGAGCGATTGCTCGAGCTTGCTATTCGCCGCCCCGATCTTTCTCTCGATCTGATCCATCGAAATCTCACCGCCTGGCGCGGGCACTTGGAAGACACCGAGCATCTGTTCCAGCTCGTGCTCGCGGCGCTGGACTCCAACGATCCGCGCGTGCGCGTGGCCGCGGTGGAAATCGACCTGGCCGCCAACAACCTTATTAAGTCACCACAGAGCGTCGCAAAACTTCTCCGCCAAATTCAGGGCGACGGCGACGGCCGTTTTCTGGCGATATGGCGTCTGGGCGCCCTCGGCAATCGCGGCGTCGAGCCCGCAACGGTGCTGGCCACTTTGTTGCGCTACGCCCACGCCCGCGATCAGCAGATGCGTTTCTGGGCTGTCGAAGGATTGGCCATGCTGGGAACCAACGAAGCCATTGACCCGCTTCTCACCATCTTGACGCACGATCCCGCGCGCCAAATCCGCGAACGCGCCGCGCGCGGCCTTTCGCAATCCGGGCTGTTGACCGGTGAGCAGCGCCTTATCGCCGTTCCGCAATTGCTCAATCTTCTGGACGATGACTCGCTCGATGCTGGGACGATAAATCTTGTCTACACCACTCTCGAAGCCATCACTGGCGCATCGTTGGGCAAAAACCCCGCCGCGTGGCGCGAGTGGTGGGCGCATCATGACACTCCCGAAAAGCCTCACCGCCGGATTCCGAAGAATCTCCTCACCGCATAGCCGCTGCCCGCTAGAGTTCCCAGCCTTTGCGTCGTTCCGGTGCCACGAACTTCTGCGCGGCATCCGAGTTCACCACTTTGAGGTTCGCCGGATCCCAACTCAGTTTTTGTCCCGCGCGGGTGGCGATGTTCCCCAGGAGAAGAGTCTCCGTGACCTTGCCTGAAAATTCGAAATTCCCGCCCGGTTTGACTTTCCCGCCCTTCGCGGCGTCCAGCCATTCGCGTTCGTTGCCGGGCGAACGCGGCAACGTTGCCGGAGGCTGCTTGTAGGCATCCATCCTTGACTGCGGAATTAGCTTTGGGTGTCCGCCGTTGAACGAACACAGAATTTTGCCGCCGCCTCCCACAAAAAGCAGTCCTTCGTCCATCTCTTCGCCCTCGCCCCTCCAGTCACGGCCTACTTCCAACTCTTCGGGGCGTGGCGGCTTCAGCCCGCCGTCATACCAGGTAAATTTCACGGCAGGCATGTCCACGCGGGCGGCGAAGTTGTACCGAATCATGGACGCGAGCGGATAAGTCTCGTCGTAGCGTTCGCTGGAGCTCGCTTCGACGCTTTCAGGCGCCTCCAGTTTCAACACTCGGAAAATTGTGTCGTAGCTGTACGAGCCCATGTCGCCCAGAGCTCCGCAACCGAAATCGCTCCATCCGCGCCACATGAAAGGGAGGTACGCATGATGGAACGGCCGTTCCGGCGCAGGGCCGAGCCACAAATCCCAATCCAATTCTTCGGGAACAGGCTGCGCTTCCCTTGGCCGGTCGACGCCTTGTGGCCAGTACGGCCGGCTCGACCAGTTGTGTACTTCTCTCACCGGGCCGATCGCCCCGGCCCAAATCCACTCGCACAGTTGGCGCGTCGCTTCCGATGCCTGGTTGCCGACGGCAATTTGCGTGGCCACGCCCGCCGAGCGCGCGACCTCTGCCATACGCCGGGCTTCATAAATCGTGTGCGTCAAAGGTTTCTGGCAGAAAACATGTTTACCCTTTTTCATGGCCGCCACGGAAACAGCGGCGTGCAGGTTGTCGGTAGCGCACACCACGACCGCATCGATGTCCTTTTGTTTTTCGAACAATTCGCGAAAATCGACGAAGGCGGCGCAGCCTTTGTAAGCTCCGGAAGTTTTCTGTGCCGCATAATAGGCATTCACGATTTGCTGGCAAGGTTCGCGGCCGGAGACGCCGCTTGGGGCTTTCATGGAATGTGTTAACTGAATCGGTTGATCCGGGCTGAGCCAATCCCACCCGGTGTCCACGCCTAGAAGTTTGCGAACCGAATTGCAGTATTCGTGCGTGTCCCACTGCGGATGATCCGCGCTGCTCTTGTTCGGGTCGCACACCGCAACTCCCTGAACATCCGGTTCCTTCAAAAAGTGCAGCATCACACGCAAACCCTGAGAGCCGACGCCGATAAACGCCAGATTCACCTTGTCGCTCGGCGGCACGAACCCGGCGCCCCCCAGCACGTGGCGAGGCACAATCGAGAAAGCCATTGCCGTCGCTGCGCCCTGGCCTAGGAACTTGCGCCGGGTTACGCGGCTGGGCAAAGAGCCATGGCAGTCATTATTCTTTTTCACGGAGTTCTCCCCCCATGATTCATTTGCCGGGAGGATATCACTCGCGCAATGGGGTGGGAAGCTTCGGTGATTAGCGAAAGTCAGGGCACGCTGCGGGATCACTCGTCCCGCAGGACTTGCATCGGCTCCACACGCGCGGCGCGAACGGCGGGGATTAGAGAAGCGATGGCCGCGACCACCACGACAAGCAAGATGACGCCGGAGAGAGTGGGGAAGTCGGTGGGAGAGACCCCGTAGAGCAGGCCAGCCAGGAGGCGCGCGGAGGCAGACGCGAGAGCCCCGCCTGCTGCGCAGCCAGCGATGCAGACACCGAGCCCTTGCCAGAGAAATTGGCGGACGATTCGGCCGCGCAATGCGCCGAGTGCGAGACGCAAGCCTACTTCGCGTTGCCTGACATTGACAGAGTAGCTGAGCGTGCCGTAGAGGCCGATACAAGCGAGTGAAAGGGCGGTACCAGCGAAGAAAGTGAGGATGATAGTGCGCATGCGATTCTCTGCGAGGGCATCGGAGAAGCGCTGTTCAAGCGGAGCGAAGTCGTAGACGGAACGCTGTGGCTCGATGTCGTGGATTTGCCGGCGAACGGTTTCGGCCATGGTCATGGGAGCGTTGCGCGTTCGAACGAGGAAGAAAGTGCCAGGCTCGGCGATGGGAGCGCACCAGTAGACGGTGGGAACAGGGAGATGGTCGAGGCCGGCTTCGCGGGTGTCGCCGGAAATACCGACAATCTCGGCCGGACCGGAGTAGCCCAGATTCACGGCTTGCACGTGATGGCCAACGACAGGCGCGCCCGGGAAATAGCTGTCACCGAAGGCGCGATTCACGACGACCGTGGGCGGACCATCCGTTTCGCGGCAGACTTCTCCAGCGAGCAGTGGAATGCGCATTGTCGCGAAGTAGCTGGCCGAAACGAAACGGTTCTCGGCAACGAGCTTGGGCTCCGTCTCGACGCGGCCTTCGATGAGCTTGAGCTCGGTTTGGTAATGGAATGGTATCCCGGGAACGCCGACGGAGATGGCCGCGGCGTCGAGGCCGGGTGTGGCGCGTAGCGTTTCGAGAATACGGTCGGTGAATTGGCGCAATTTCTTCATGTCGCCGGTTTCGCCCCAGTTCATGCTGAGCTGGAAGGTGAGAATGTGGGTGGCGTCAAAGCCGGTGCTGACACGGCCGAGTTCCTGAAAGCTGCGAAGAAGCAGGCCGGCGCCAGCGAGCAGGGTGACGGCCAGGGCCACTTGAATGCCGACGAGCAGCCACCGTAGCGGATTTCGTCCCGAGACTTGCGAACGGCTGGATTGCGCAAGCGAGGCCGAAAGACTGCGGCGCGTGGCGCTAACAGCGGGAACCAATCCGCAGAGAAGAGTAACCACCACCGAGCAGGCCAAGGAATAAAGAACGATGCGAGCGTCAAGATGGATTTCTTCAACGCGGGGAAGCTGCGCGGCCAGAGAGCGGAAGATGCCAGACGCTGCCGCCGCCAGAAAGAGACCCAGGCCAGAGCCGATGAGGGCCAGGAGAAAAGTTTCGGTGAGCAGTTGAGCAATGAGCGCGCCGCGAGGAGCGCCCAAGGAGAAGCGGACAGAGATTTCGTGCTGACGCTGAGCCGAGCGGGACAAGAGCAGAGCCACAATGTTGGTACACGCGATGAGCAGCAGCAGAGTGACAGAGCCGAAGAGCAGCCAGAGGGAACGGCGCGAACCGGCGATGGTGATTTCCTTAAGAGGCTCGATGCCGACGGAGAGCTGCGCGTCAGTCTTGGGAAACTGGCGGCCGAGTTGTGCCTGCACGGTGGCGAGATTGGCGCGGGCTTGTGCGACTGTCACGCCGGGTTTGAGCCGTCCGACGACCGTGAACCAGTTGTTTTCCCGGGGCGGACCGTAAGAAAGGCCCGCAGGAATAGGACACCACAAATCGGCCTCGCGATTGGGAAAGAGGAAAGAAGGAGGCATTACGCCGACGACAGGAGTTAGATGACCTTCGAGGCGCAGATTTTTTCCGATGATGTTGGGATCGGCGTTGAAGCGACGACGCCAGAAACGATCGCTAATCAGGGCCGCCGCCGGCCCGTTGAGCGTCTCTTCCTCGGGGGTAAATTCCCGGCCCAGCGCGGGAATCACTGCCCAGACTTGGAAGAAACGGGGAGAGACCCAGGCGCGAGTTATTCTTTCCGGCAAAGGGCCGGTGGATTCGGAGACGTCTTCGGCGTAGTAGCCGGTGAGCGCCTGGAACGTGGAATTGAGGCTATTCCAGTCTTCGAGGCGAACCGGAGCGACCAGATGAAGTGGGCTTCTGGTTTTGGGGTTGTATTGGTCCACGCGCATGAGCTGGTCGGCGTCGGGGAACGGCAAAGGCTTGAGGAGGATGGCGTCAATCGCGGAGAAAACGGCGCTGTTGGCGCCAATGCCGAGGGCCAGCGTGAGAATGACGGCGAGAGAAAAAGAAGGCGACTTGCGAATGAATCGGAATGCGGATTTCAAGTTGCTCAAGGCGGTTTCGACGAAGCTGATGCGATGAACGTCGCGCAATTCTTCCTTGATCTGCTCATTCCCGCCGAATTCCAGCACAGCTTGCCGCCGGGCTTCTTCGGGCGACATTCCCGCGGCAATGTTATCGCTTGTGAGCTTCTCGATGTGAAAGCGAAGCTCCTTGTCGAGTTGCGCGTCGAGACCGCGTTTGCCAAAAAGAGATTTCCACCAGGACATGACCAGCTCCTACTCTGCCGTCTGTAGTATGTTTCCCACCGCCCCAGCCAGGCGATGCCAATTCGATTCCTCGCTCGCCAGCTGCTTGCGGCCCTTCGCCGACAATTTATAGAACTTTGCCTCCCTGCCGTTGTCGGACTCGCCCCATTCCGCGGCGAGCCATCCGCGCTTTTCCAGCCGGTGCAGCGCGGGATACAGCGAACCTTGCTGCACTTGCAGGACTTCCTTCGAAATCTGCCGGATTCGTTGGGAGATGCCGTAACCGTGCACCGGCCCCAGCTCCACAATTTTCAGGATCAGCATGTCGAGCGTTCCCTGTAGCAATTCCGATTTCTCGATCGGCATCGCGCCTCCTAGACGTTCGACATATGTACCCCACGCATAGGTAGACTGTCAAGGAGAGAGAAAGTTAGGTGGTGGGTCAGTTTCCGGTTACCGCGTTTACCAGGACTTAGCATCTTATTCGGGAACCTTTCGCCGAAATTGGAGACTAAACTTAGGAGAGGAGACCGCCCGGCGGTCCGGGCCGAACCGGAGGTTTGAAGCAAATGTCTCGTGGACGTGCCTTTGGGTTCCGGCTTTCCTTCGTCGCACTCCTAATTATCGCCACGGTATGGGGTTCGCTGTGGGCCTACGTTGAGTACAAAGCCCACCGTGCAAGTTTGATGCTCGCCGAAGTATCCCAAGTGCATGTTGGCGATATCGAAGCTTCTGTTGTCCCTTTGGTTCAGCGATACGGTGGATTCAAATGGAAGCCAAAACCGTTGCCACCCAGAGAAGATTGGATAGACAGGGACGAATACGACTATCAAAAAAACCGGGTAAGTGACTATAAGTACGAACTCGGACTCAGTCCTTTTGGAACCATCGACCGTCAAACAAGCCGATTGACTCGGACCATGCGGCGGATAAGGGCAGCTATTCCTCCACGCGTACGACCAGTGTTGGGAATGCGTGACTGGGGCACGGTAGTTGAGTTGTCGGTCCGAGATGGTCGCGTGCAGTCAGTTTCGGCGATGACCCTCTTCGCGGGCCGCTCTGGATGGCTCGGTCATAGTTGGCTGCTTGCCGAAGGAATGCCCAGCCATGAGATGCGACCCCGAGCCTATATTATCGGGGCAGCGTTTCT
>Ga0210404_10001003_pt1 | contig 12744 bp, 9 predicted proteins | sample IncBWH28MmetaG_FD_155455 | JGI IMG/M metagenome (GOLD analysis project Ga0210404, IMG submission 155455) | Forest soil microbial communities from Barre Woods Harvard Forest LTER site, Petersham, Massachusetts, United States - Inc-BW-H-28-M | ecosystem: Environmental > Terrestrial > Soil >... | reverse complement strand
GCAGCAACTTTTTACGCGTCCGGCGGCAGGCGCGAATACGGAGAAGGCGTGGATCGCTGATAAGGAGTTGCTGGAGCGCGAGCACCGCGCCCTGCTGCAAGCGGTGGTGGCGCTGCGCGGAACGCCCCGATGGGAGAAACTGCTGCCCCAGCTTTGGGGCATCGCATTTCACGATGTTTATCATGCGGGCCAGATACGGCTGCTGCGTCGGCTCAGTGGCGCGGCGTTGCAATAGCGTCGCGAATCTCACGCTCGGCGCATTCGAGTTCATTGACTTGCGCGGAACCGGGGCCTAAGATGCGCTTCATCTGCGGGACCGGCGCAAACACGGCGCCGTCCTTCCTGGCCGATTCTGCATGGTCCCCGGCGGTGCACGTTGCCAAGCCCCGTAGTGTCGCATTACCGTCTACTGAATCCGCTGGGCAGCGGCGGAATGGGCGTGGTTTACCGAGCGGAAGACACTGCGCTGGGACGCACCGTAGCGCTAAAGTTTCTCTCCTCGCAAATTGTGCAGGATCCAAAACGCGTGGAGCGCTTCCGCGACGAAGCGCGCACGGCATCCTCGCTGAACCATCCCAATATTTGCACTATCTATGAAGTCGGAGAGCAGGAAGGCGAGTTGTTCATCGCCATGGAGTACGTCGAGGGGCGTCCACTCTCGGAGTTTCTGCGGGATGGTGGCATGGCTGTGGAGACGTTGCTGCGATACGCGAGGCAGATCTCCGGCGCGCTGGAGCACGCGCACGAACGCGGCGTCGTGCACCGCGACCTGAAGCCCGCGAATGTGGTTGTGACGCCGAATGGCAACGCGAAGATCCTCGATTTTGGCTTGGCCAAGCGCAGCGATCCCGAACAACTGCAGCGCAAGACCACGCAAGGAGCGGCGACGGAAACCAGCGTCGGATTGACTGGAACGCTGCCATACATGTCGCCGGAACAACTGGAGGGCGGTGAAACTGGTCCGCGGAGCGATATCTGGTCGCTAGGCGTCATGATGTACGAAATGGCGTCGGGTACGCGGCCCTTTCGCGGCGACAACCTGTATCGGCTGTGCACGGCAATCATTCAGGAGCCGATGCCGCCGCTGCCGGGGATCGTTCCAGCGGGCCTTGCGGCGGTCATCAGGCGGTGTTTGCAGAAGGAGCCGGCGCGGCGCTATCAGCGGGCGAGCGAACTGCGGTCCGCGCTGGAAGCGCTGGAAATAAGCGGTGCGGCCGTAGCCGGGGCGCCGCCTGTGGAGAAGCCAGGCGCTACCTGGAAGCGCGTGTGGGTTTCGCTGGGCGTGGCCCTCATAGTGTTGGCGGGGGCGGGCGTCGGGCTGCTATGGCGCAATAACAGCGTGCTAAGGAATCCGGCTAGGGGTAGCGTCAGCGTTCCTGAAAGGGTGCAGCTTGCGGTGCTACCTGCCAGCGGTGCAAGCGGAGCGGAGGACAGCGCATTTAATGACGGGCTGGTGGAGACGTTGACGTCTCGGCTTACCGCGCTGACGGAAAAGCATCCGCTAGCGGTAATTCCGGCAAGCGAAGTGCGGGCGCGGAAAGTCACGACTGTCGATGCCGCGCGTGCCGAGTTTGGCGTGAACCTTGGATTAGTCGTCAACGTGCAGCACGCGGAGGGGCAGGAGCGTGTGAATTACTCGCTGGTGGATGCCGGCTCGCACCAGCAATTGCGCGGAGGAACCATTACCGCACCGCGTGGCGATCCTTTTGCGCTGCAGGACCAAGTTTCCGAGAGCGTCACCCAGGCGCTCGAATTGCAGCTGCAACCTCAAGAAAAACGTGCGCTGCAGGCGCACGGAACAACGGAGCCGGCGGCCTATGATTTCTACCTGCAGGGACGCGGCTATCTGCAGGATTACGTCAAGCCCGAGAACCTAGAGAATGCCATCAAAGTTTTCAACTCCGCGCTTAAAAAGGATCCGGCCTTTGCCGCTGCGAATGCGGGACTTGGAGAAGCCTACTGGCGAAAATACCGATTGACGCATGACAACCAGTGGGCGAACGCGGCTGCGGAGAATTGCCAGAGGGCCGCAGAACGTGATGCCGGACTTGCGGTCGCTCACATCTGTCTCGGCTTGGTATTTGGCGGCACTGGGCGCTACGACAAGGCACTTAGCGAATACCGCCGGGGGCTCGATTTGGAGCCGACGAGCGACGTCGCTTACCAAGGGCTGGCGTACACGTACGATCATCTCGACCGGTTGGATGAAGCAGAAAAGGCATTTAAGAAGGCTATTGAAATGCGCCCGAACTACTGGGCGACGTACAACTGGCTCGGTCTTTTTTACATGCGTCATGCTCGGTACGAAGAGGCAGCGGCGATGTACTCCCAGGTAGTTTCTTTGGCTCCGGATAGCTTTACCGGCTACTACAACCTGGGAGGCGTCCGCACCTTGCAAGGCAAATACACGGAAGCCATTCCGTTGCTACAGCGCTCGCTGGAAATCCGCAAAACCGCGGATGCGACGTCCAATCTGGGCACAGCCTATTTCCAGTTGCACCGTTACGCGGATTCGGCAGCCGCGTTCGAGCAAGCCACACAACTTGATGCCCCTAATTACGTTTTTTGGGGCAATTTGGGCGACGCTTACTACTGGGCTCCAGGGAAGCGCATGGAAGCTGCAGCGGCTTATGGCAAAGCCATCTTGCTGGGAAAGGAAAAACTCCGTGTTAACCCGCGCGACGCCGAAGTCCTGAGCAGCCTTGCCATGTACCACGCAATGCGGGGAGAGCAAAAGCTGGCACTCGAGAACCTGCAGGGCGCCCTCCACCTCAGTCCAAAGAGCCCAGACCTGCTCTTCAACGCAGGCATTACCTATCAACAGCTCGGCGACACACCACACGCACTTGACGCGCTCGAGAAGGCCGTTGCAGCCGGCATATCGCCAGCAACTTTGCGCGACACGCCAAATTTTGATGGTTTGCGGGCCAATCCCAGGTTCCTCAGGCTAGTTCAACGGTAAGAATAGAGTTAAGGAGAGTGAAATGCATTCCATTTCCGCGTGGTGTGGTGCCGCGAGGTGGGTCACTTTGGTTTTGTTTCTGATACTAGGAGCAAGCGGCTGCGCCAAGCAGTCGAAGGTGGGAAACGTGCCTGCTTGCGGCGATAAAACGGTGAAAATAGATCCAAGTTATGGCGCAGACCCGGATGCGGTATATGTCTGCGAGGGCGACACTGTGACATGGAATCCGACGGCAAACGTAGGCACGTTTGTCGTCGAGTTCAAGAACGATTACCCCTTTGACGGCCTGAAAAAGAAATTCGACAAGGGCGAGTCCAAATCTCCAAAAACAAAACCTCAGCCTAACCTTAAGGTCTACGAGTACAAGCTCATGGTCGATGGCAAGAGTTTCGGTGACCCGCAGGTCGTTGGCGGTGGAGGTGGTCACTGAAAAGTTGATGAAGCCGCTGGATAGCGCCGGCTGAATCGACTGCGCCCTGGAAGAAACGGATGGCCGCGATACCCGCAGCGCCCGCGGCAATGCAAGACTCTGCGTTGTCCAGCGTGATTCCGCCGATGGCCAGGACGGGAATGGACAAAGATCGGCAGACTTCTTCTAACCGCTCTGCGCCTTGCGGCGGACCGAATGCCTCCTTAGACGGCGTCGTGAAAACAGGGCCGAAGCAAATATAATCGGCGCCGTCGTGCTCCGCCGCTTTCGCGGCTTCGAGCGAATGGCACGAAGCGCCGATCAGGAATGATTCATCGATAGTATGGTGTCGTAGGGCTGATACCACCAATCGCTTGGTTTCGGCGATCGGCAGGCCTTTTTCGCCAAGGTGGACGCCACCGGCGCGCTCGGCAATGGCGACATCGAGCCGGTCGTTAACCAAGACACGAATCGCGCACGAACGCTTTGCGGACAAGGTCGCAGCGATCCGCAGAGATTGCCGGGTGAGCGATGCAAGCGCTCTGGCGGTCAAATCCTTCTCGCGGATCTGCACCCAGTCGACCCCGGCGGCCGCGATCTCTTCGATCTTCTGAGTCAAGGCTGCGACCGACTCTGCCGCATTCGCGATCCCCAGGGTGCGGCGGTCTGTGACGTAACAGAGCAAGGAAGACTCGCGCCTCGCAAGCGGATTATTGCGGGTGCACACGGGATGCAGCGGAAGGAGCGGGGTCGGGACCAATCATGTTGACAGCCATAAAAATGTCCAGAACGCCGAGGCCGCTCACAGCCCCCCTAAACGAAGGATGCAGCAGGATGCGCATCAGCGAAGGAAAATGGCTGAGGAAGTAATTCTTCTCCCAGATCGAAGTCCACGGGAGATAAAAGAGGATTGCGCCCATGATGCACAGGACGACGACGACCAAAGCGCTGAGCATTCTATTCATGGATGAAGGGTAGGCCCCGCCTGGTGGACCCGAAACATTAACGGATTGGCTTCTGAAGAGCAGCGATGCGCTCACCCACATCGCGATAATCAATATTCATCGCGTAGACTTGGGAAAAAGTCTTCAGAGCCGCGTCCGGCTCGCCCGCCGATTCCTGGGCTACACCTAAATCATACCGCAATGCGAGGACGCTTTCCGGGTCAAGGTCCGGAGTGCGCAGCGCGCGGTCGTACCAAATAGCCGCGACGCCGGGCTGTCCCTTGTCCATGAAGGCAAGCCCCAGGAGCGTGCAGCACTGCATCGTATAGGGGAACGCGCGGCCGCGGTCAGTAGCCTTGGCCACCTTCTGAAACTCGCTGATCGCTTCTTCAAGCAGGCCCATCTCACGGAAGGCAATACCCAGGTTGTAATGCGTCTCAAGGTCTTCCTCTTCCGCTCCCATTTCGCCTAGTTCCGAGCGAAATTCATCAAAGACCTCCTTTAGGGGGCTGCTCTCGCCGAAAGTTGCTGCAGGCGGCGGAGAAGCAGCCTTGGAAGAGTTCTTTCCTGCCGCGGGTGCCTGAGCTTTGGGAGCAGGGGTGACCGGCGGCGCGGGTTCGCCAATGCCAAGCTGGTCGATCTCGTTGGCCAGATCCGCAAGAAACTGATCGGAAGCAAAACTCTCACCGGCTGCCGCGGGAGGCGCAGCGTTCTGGTGCACCGGTTGGGGCTTGCGAGGCGTCGGCGAAGGGCTCGGAGGCTTCTGCTCGTGCGCAGGAACGAGCGGCTCGGCATCGAGAACGAGCTCGTACTCCTGCTCCACCTCGAACTCCGGCTCTGGCGCCTGGGGTTTTTCCTTGGGCGGTTTCGCCCGTACGGCGGGCTCCCGCAACAGCGGCTCGGCAGGTTCGGAGGAAGCTTCCTTCTCGAAAATGGAAGCGGTCTCGTGGGCTTCCCGCCGAATGGAGATGTCGGGCAAATCCTCCGCGGAAGACATGTCCGCGGAAATCTCAGCGAAAGGATTCGTGTTCTCCGTTTCGGCGGCTTCCAGGGGAACTTCAAATTCAGGGGCTGCATCTTCGTGAACGACGGGCGCTTTCGCGGCTGGCTCGGCCGGCCGGGTGTCGCTAAGCATCGATGCCCATTCATCTGACAGATCGACTTCGTGAACCTCTTCCTTGGCCGGAGCAGAAGACTCGGGCACTGAGGCCTGCTCTGACACAACTTCTGGCACGGCTCGCGGAGGTTCAGGCGCCGCAGGTAGCGGCGGAGGTGGCGGAGCCAGTTCTTCGTCCGTCAAACCTGCTGCGCGTTGGAAGCGGCGGCGCAGTTCCTCGAATCGTTCCGCGCTGCGGATGTCTCCACGCTCGGTATGAATTTGCTGCAATTGCGCGGCGAGTTCCGCGGTGCGGCGATCGTCGCCTGCACCCAAAACGAAATCCAGCAGCTTCTCGAGCGTCGGTGCATGCCGCGGTGCTCGCCGCAGAATGGCTTCCAGCAAACCAATCGCTTTCTGCGTCAGTCCGTAACTGGCAAAAAGATCCACGTCCGTCAATGACTGGGTAATGAATTTTTGCGTTTCGTCATCGAGCGGGCTCTCCGCGGAGTCCGGCGCCGGCTTTGCTCTTACTTCCGGCGCCTCTACCTCTGTGGGCAATTTAGGAGCCGCCGGCCTGGTCAACTCGACCGACAATCCCATTTCTTCCGGATCCGCCCGAACGGCCGGCTCTTCCGGAACGTCATGGCCCAGCTTGCGTAGGACGGCGTTCAGCTTTTGCTTGGGAGCATCGCTGTCTGGCTGGCGAGTGACAAGTTGCTCGTAGACTTCTTTGGCGCGGTCATACTGCTTGGCCCCGGCGAGAGCGTCGCCCAGGTGGGCGAGAGCGTCGGCGAGGCGGAACGAATCGCTGGTACGTTCGTAGAAATCCACGAGCGATTGAAGCGGCTCAATCCGTCCGGGCAGTCTGGCGGCTACATCGTTGAGCAGCCGGCCGACATGCTCCTGCTCGCCGGCTTCCATCATAGGGACGCGGATGCGTTCGAGCATCTCCATTGCCCGCTCGCCCTCATCCGCCTGCAACAGCGCTTCTGTTACCTTTTGCGCCGTGCCGAAATTCTTGGGATCGGCGTCAAAGACTCGTAACGCCAGGGCTGCAGCCTGTTCCCAGTCGGAGTTCTTCAGATATAGGTCGAGCAACAGCTCGGTTTGCTCGCCGCCCTTGTCGAGATCGGCAACCTGCTCCAATGCCTTTGCTGCCTGCGCGACGTCACCCTTGGAAGAATGAATGCGGGCCTTAACAATTACGGCTGCCTGGTTCTTGGGATCAAGTTTGAGCGCGCGATCAGCAAGCTTCTCGCACTCGGCCTGGTCGCCGCGGGCCAGCGCGCGTTGCGCGGCCGAAACATAGCCCTCGATGGCGTCGGCAGTTTGTCCCATCGCGGTGTAAAGATCAGCGAGGCGAATCTGGATGCGCAGGTTGTCCGGCTCCGCCAGCAGCAGTTTTTTCAGCAGCGCCACAGCTTGCGGCTGGCGATTCCCCTTTAGGTGGATCTCGGCGAGCTGCAAAAACAGCGGCCGGGCCTCGCTCATCACGCCTTGCTGCACATAGAGGTCGGCGAGTTTCTCGAGCGGGCGGATCTCTTCAGGCGCCAGTTTGGCGATGCGCTTGTACACCGCAATGGCCTTGGTCAGGAAACCGTCGCCGACGAAGATCTCCGCGAGGCGCTCAAAATAGTCAATGGCCTGAAACGTCTCGCCCTGCCGGATATACAGCTCTCCGATGGTCATCAGGGTGACCTGGTCTTTAGGCTCGTATTTCAGGATTTGTTGATATTCGGCGATGGCCTGCGGGACCTTCCCCTGATTCAGGAGCTTCTGCGCGGCTTCGACGTATTTGCTTTTGCTATAGGCCATTCGCTGACTCAGACACAGTGCCACCCACGCCTGCTGGAGAGGATTGTCCTCCGCGCCCGAAGGGGAGAAAGGCAGGCAGAAGCTGTGCTTGCCTACGCTAGCAGGCGGAGAAAAGCTAAGTCAACGAAGCCAGATTTTCGTGTGAGCAGCCAGTTATCCCCGTTGGACTTAGGAACCGGACGGCGAAAAACAGGCGAAGCCACGGAAACGAGGTTTCCTTGCGAAATGATGCAATTCTTAGGGAGACGCAGGATGCCAACGTGACTAGCATTCAAGGCAGAATCGCGTCGGGCAGTAGCGCGATTTGGACGGCCCCGGCAGCCCAGCAGCCTGCGTCGCGAACCGGAGCGAACGAATAACGGTGCAGCGGCGTGGGGCCATGCTGGCGCAACGCTTCCAGGTGGTCGGCCGTAGCGTACCCCTTGTGGCGCGCCAGGCCATACTGCGGGTAGACCGCATCCCACTCTTCCATGCGGGCGTCGCGGTGCGTCTTTGCCAGGATCGAAGCGGCGGCAATCGAGATGCTGCGGCAATCGCCCTTGATCAACGGCTTCTGCTCGATCAGCACGTCGAGTTGAAGGGCGTCGATCAGCAAGTAGTCTGGAACGATGGCGAGTTGCTGGAGGGCCGCGGTCATAGCCTGGCGGCTGGCCTGGTAAATGTTCCACGCGTCAATGCGCTGGGCATCTATCTCCGCAACGGCCCAGGCAAGCGCATGTTCGCGGATGCGCACCGCCAATTGCGCGCGGCGGTCCGGTGCAATCTGTTTTGAGTCGTCCAGCCCCACAATGCGGCGCTTTGGATTCAAAATCACCGCGGCGGCAACGACCGGCCCGAACAGGGCACCGCGCCCGGCTTCATCCAAGCCGGCGATGCGTGTCCAGCCAAGTTTGCGCGCCGCTCGCTCGAAACGGGAAGAGCAGAGGCGGCTCATTTCGGTCGCGATTTTAGCACGCGCCGGAATTTCACCACAGAGGTTGCACACGACACCCAGAGCGGATCCATAAATCTTGCCGACCTAACGTTGACCGCCGCATGCTCCCGGCTTAGCATGGCGCAGCAAATTAGTCTTTCATCCGAAAACTAAGGGGAATTTCATGCACGCACCGCCACGATTCATGCGTCATCTGCTGGCTATGTCCGCATTGTGCTTGCTCAGCCTGACCGGAGTTGCCTCGCTGACCACAGCGCAAGGACTCGCCAGCGCAGACCTCTCTCGTTTCCGATCCGTTGGCAGTGTGGCCGTCTCCCCGGACGGTCATCGCATCGCCTATACGATCGCGATGCGCGATCGGCCCGGCCGCCCCTACGGCCAGTTATGGCTCATGGATCTCGCCACCCAGAAATCTTCGCGAATCGGCGGCGAAAAAGATTCGGGCGGCAGTCCGTTATGGTCCCCCGATGGCAAGTCGCTGGCGTTCCAGGGAAGCCAAGGCGATAAACATGGCGTCTTTGTGGCTCGCGCGGACGGCTCGGACGTCACCTTTCTTGCATCGATGAGCGGTACAAACAGCCCGCTGCCCGGTTCCGGCAAAGAGCTGACCTGGTCACCCGACGGCAAGCAGATCGCGTTCATTTCCTCCACGCCCAGTATCTTGGCCGCGGAAGCAGCTGGCGATCCCATGGTCATCACCCGCTATCTTTATAAGCCGGATGCCGGTGAAGGAATGACGCGCTTCAACGACAACCAGCGTTTGCACATCTTCGTCGTGGACATCAGCTCGAAGCAGGTGCGGCAACTCACGCGCGGCGAAACGGACGAGCATTCCATCGACTGGTCGCCGGACGGCAAGGAAATCTTGTTTGTCTCCAATCGTGAGCCGAATCAAGACGAATTCTTCAACTATGACGTTTTCGCGCTGCGCATCGCCGACGGCAGCATTCGCCGGCTTACCGCCACCGAATACAACGAATACGAGCCGCTCTGGTCTCCCGATGGCAAGCACATCGTTTATCGCGGCACGCGCCGAGGCCTGACCGACCGCGAAACCACCATGGAGGACACGCACGTATGGGTGATGAACGCTGACGGCAGCGGTCGTCGGGAAATCGGAGCGGGAATTGATAATCGCCAAGGCGCGCCGCAATGGGCGCCGGACGGCAACTCCGTCTATTTCACAGTCCAAGAGCGCGGCAGTGTCCATCTAGTGCGATTGCCGCTTTCCGACGGCAAACCCGAATACGTCCTGAACGATGTCGGCGCCGTCGCCAGTTTCTCCCTCGGCAAGGACGGTGTGCTCGCTTACAGTTTCACTTCGCCGCGCGACTTGTCCGAACTTTATCTGAAGGGCGGCGCCGCAGCTTCACGCAAACTCACCGATTTGAATGCGGCAATCCTCAACAGCAAGCAACTCGGCGAAGTTGAGTCCTTCACGTTCATCAGCAACGACAACAAATTCGAGATCGAAGCCTTTCTAACCAAGCCGCTGGGCATGACCGCCACGTCAAGACATCCGCTGATCGTCAATATTCATGGCGGTCCGCACGGGCAGAACGGCCCCGCCTTCAACTTCAAAAATCAAGTCTATGCGGCCCGCGGATGGGCCACGCTGAACGTCAATTTTCGCGGGTCCACGGGCTACGGGCAAAAATTCGCCGACGCCGTCTTCGGCGACCAAAACGGCAACGAAGGCCAGGACGTTCTGTACGGTGTGAGCGCCGCGGTGCGCCGTTATCTTTGGATCGATCGCGAGCGCATGGGCATCGAAGGCGTGAGCTACGGCGGCCAGCTCACCGACTGGCTTATCACGCAGACCAACGAATTCAAAGCTGCCGTGCCGATTGCCGGAATCTCCAACCTCATCAGCTACAACTACATGACCTACTATAATCAATACGAAGAGATGGAGTTCGGGCAATTCCTGCACCAAGGCAATTTGATGGACGTCGCTTGGGAGCGATCGGCGCTAAAGCATGTCGCCGCGGCACACACGCCGACGATGCTCATGCACGGTGAAAACGACAACGATGTGCCCATCGCCGAAGCCGAACAATTTTTCATCGCGTTGAGAGATGTTGGCACCGAGGCGATTTTCGTGCGCTACCCGCGCGAAGGCCACGGCCTCAGCGAAACCGGTCACGTCATCGATTCCATCGACCGGTGTATAGCCTGGTACGAGAAGCATTTCCCCAAGCCCGGCGTCGAGGGCATAACCAACGTCCAGCCCTAAGCGCGTCCCATGTGCCGGCTGTCCGCACTTCTAACCCCTGTCATCCTGAGGTCCCGGCGCGTTTCAGCCGGGCCGAAGGACCTCAACCATCAAAGCTTGGCGCAACTAAAAAGCCCCGGCCAAGAGAGCCGGGGCTTTCCACAAAATTGTGACGAAACCGTCTTACGCTTTCGTTTCGGTTCCCGCAGCGGCGGCAGCAGCAACCGGCGCTTCTTCGCGCCCAGCCCTCTTGATTCGCGCGGCCTTGCCACGAAGTTCGCGCAAGTAGTACAGCCGCGCGCGCCGCACTTTGCCCTTGCCCACTACCTCAATCGAACTGATCGACGGCGAGTGCAGCGGGAAAATGCGCTCGATGCCCACGCCAAAACTCACGCGCCGCACCGTGAATGTCGCACCGGAAGCCCGGCCTTTCTTTGAGATCACCACGCCCTCAAACGCCTGCAGGCGCTCCTTCTCTTTCTCGCCGTCGCCTTCCTTCAGGCGCACGTTGACGCGCACTGTATCCCCGGGGCGGAATTCGGGGAGGTCTTTGCGCAGTTGCGCTTCATGTAGTTTTGCAATCACCGGATTCATCTTCGTATTCCCTGCAGACCCACTCGGGCGGGGCCAGCACACCAAACGTAATCTTTGATTATAGGCAAATTCTCACCAATTGCCTAGCAGAATCGCTCTTCCAAGTATCATGCAGGTGCCGACGCCGCGCTGCGCCGGTGTATCACCGTTTTCGCGAAGCGCTCCATCTCCTCGAGTTGCGGACTGAACTGGAGCAGCAGCAAATCCACGCCCGCCGCCTCAAATTGCGCCACGCGCTCCGACACCTGCTCCGCCGTGCCCACCAGGCCCGAGCGCAAACCGCGGTTCGACACTGAATAGTCCTCAAGCGAAACGCGCTGCTCCAACTGAGTACCGGCCAGCCATTGCTGGTAATTTGCATACCCCGCGGCCGACTGCTGCACGTCCGTAATCCGGCGCAACTCTTCCTGTGCCTCACGCTCCGTTTCGCGCACGATCGCGTAGCCCGCAACGCCAAATTTCAGCGGAGGTAAATTGTGCCGCGCCCGGCGTTCGCGCAAGTCCGCAATTTTCTCCCGGACGCGCTCCGGAGGATCGCCGTGCATCAGGTACGCATCGCACTTTTCCGCGATCAACTCCTTCGCGGTTGGCGATTCGCCGCCGGCGTACAGCGTCGGGCGAGGCTTCGAAACCGGCTTCGGCTCTAAAACGTTGTCGTCGACACGATAATATTTCCCAGAAAACGAAAAATGGTCCTGCGACCAAACGCCGTTCAGCACCTCCAGCCATTCGCCGGTTCGCGCGTAACGGTCATCGTGCTGCTCGAAACTGACGCCGTATTTCCGTGCCTCATCCGCCCACCACGACGACACCACATTCAGCGTCAGCCGCCCGCCGCTGATGTGATCGATGTTCGCCGCCTGCTTCGCCAGCAGTGCCGGCAAATGAAACGTCGGCCGTACCGCCACCATCAACTCGACTCGTTCTGTAACCGCCGCCAGCGCCGCCGCGGTCGACCACGCATCCAGCGATGGCGCCTCCACTCCCTTGATGTCGTTCAAATTCAGTTCGGCAATCAGCGTGACGTCAAATCCAATCTCTTCACTGCGTTGCGCCAGCCGCTTCACGTACGCCCACGTCGCCTGCATATTTTCATCCGCAACGTTGCGCAGCCATCCGCCAAACACCGGAAGCCAGTATCCGTACCTCATGCCCTTTCTCCCTTTGCCACCAGCCGCGCCGGCTGCTTCGCTTCGTGAACGCGCGCTTCTTCAATCAGAAAATCGGCCAGGCGCCCGTACGGATTGAATCCCAGCATGCGCTCCGGATCGGCCACGAAGTTCGAAAGCGCATTGATGTCGTAATACATCTGCCGCCCGCTGCGCTCATCGAGTACATACTCCACACCGCCCACTTCGATACCCGCGTTCTGCATGATGCGTTCGACATCCGCAATTACTTGCGACGGCGGTTCATAAGCCTCTACTGTCATCCCGGTTTTCGGCGCGTCCACCGGGCAAGCAATCCGCGTCAGTTCCTCGCCTTTCGTGTTCTTGCAAATGTCCGCCGGGCATAAATCGAACGTCTCGCCAGTAATGTGAATCTGGATAGCATAAAGATACTTCCCGCCAAGAACCTCGACGCGCGTGATAATTCCGTCTCGCGCCGTAAAGCATTCCTGCACCAGCGCGGTGTTGTCGATGCCAAAGTGCAAACTGCCCTCATCGACCGCCGCCTGCAACTCGCCGCGCGAGGAAAATCGCTTGATGCCTGCTCCGCTCCCGCCAATGTTCGGCTTCACAATCAGCGGATAACCAACCGCCTCAGCGGCA
>Ga0210404_10001002_pt1 | contig 12749 bp, 11 predicted proteins | sample IncBWH28MmetaG_FD_155455 | JGI IMG/M metagenome (GOLD analysis project Ga0210404, IMG submission 155455) | Forest soil microbial communities from Barre Woods Harvard Forest LTER site, Petersham, Massachusetts, United States - Inc-BW-H-28-M | ecosystem: Environmental > Terrestrial > Soil >... | reverse complement strand
TAGTTCCGTTTCGCGTTGCTGGTTCAGGCGGGTGTCTGTTCTCATGAGCTCGGCGTCGCAGAGGCCGGGATGGGTCATGATTTCGGTGCGACCGTCCGAGAGCGTGTCAATCAAGCGACACAATGCGCTGGCACTGACGTATCCGGTGACCGCGAGCCCCAGAAAATGATCCGGCGAGCGCAAGCCGTGCTGGCGCGCGATCGATTGAAACCACGACCCAACCGATCGGACGGCGCACGACGCGGCCATGTTGCCGACGAGCCCCGAGTGCTCGCTGCGCGCCGTGCGCCAGGAATCGCGAAGATTCTCGATGGGATTGCGTACCCGGGTGATTCCAAACTCGCGGGCCACGCGCCCGACCGCGTCCATCACTCGGGGATACACATGGGTGTGCTTGTGGGTGTCCACATGGGTCAATTCGATCCCGGCGCGGCGGATTTTCTCGAGCTGAGCGCGCAATTCCGTGTCAATGTCCTCGGTTCGAACGTTTCCGACGCTGAGGCGCGCGACCAACGCTGGCAACGACTCGGGTAGTCGTCCGTTGCGATCCGCGAGCGAGGGGATTTGGGCCCTCGGCGCGACGGCGTTGCCTCCGGTCAGTACCAGGTGGCAGCCGACACCCAATTTGGGATTGGCCTTGGCGCGCTCGACGGCGTCATCAAACGCCACTCCGGTGGCCATCAACGTTGTGCTGGTCAGGATTCCGTCGCGATGCGCCCGTATGATTCCTTCGTTGACACCGTGCGTGTATCCAAAGTCGTCCGCGTTGATGATCAGCTCTTTCATTTTTGTATGCGATCGGAACGCCGAAAAGAAATGTTACCACGCGAGCGTGATGACGCGAGATTTCTGGCGCGGCGCGCATCATAGCAATTTATTCGCCAGACGCTCGCGCGATTTGCCGGACTTTGTGAATGTGGTATGACAGTTTTCAACAGTTCTGTTGAAAATCGTGTGGAAAAGAGGCCGCCGCTTTTCAAAATCGCGCGTCAACATTGAGCTTCGTGCGGATTGCACTGATTTCGGGCAACCGCTAGTACTCGATGAAGATTTTTCCCGAATCGAAATAGGTCACGCTGTCAGGCAGAAAGAGCTTGGCGGGAAAGAATCTTTCGAAGAAGGCAGGAGAAAAAATTTCTCAGTACCAGTGCGGCGGCTGCTCCAGCTTGATCGCGATCGTCTGGTCGTCCTTGTCGACGTCGTACCATTTACCGAAGGTGTGCCAGCCTTTGGCGATCACCTGAATCAAAAGTTTGCCCTTCGGAACTTCGGGAACTTTCAGCGAGCCCTCCTGATTGGTCTTGAAGCTGAGTTCCGCCAATTTGTCGTGGTGAAACAGGCCGCCGGACTCGTTGTAACGCACGTAGACGCTGGCGTTTGCGACCGGCTTGTCGTTCGGGTCCGTCACTGTGATGTGTATCTTGATCGTCGAGGAATCGGAGGGCGCCGCCTGTTTGTCCGCCTTCGGCGGGGCTTGTTCTGGAGACGTTCCTCCAGTCGATCCGCTTTGACTCGAATGTGTATCCTGCGCGATAGTGTTTCCGCCCAAGAGCAAGAGTACTGCCAACGCCAGTCCGCGCACGAAATTCACGGCGATCGATGCGTGATGGGCCTCGTTGCTCATGCCGCTATCCTTTTACTCCAATTGCCTGCCAGCCTCAAGCAGCCTTCGGTATGAGTTCTGTCAACTACCACAGCCGTCGCGCCGAAACTGACACATGGGGTCGGCTCTTGGCGCCCCGCACCGATTCCGAAATCCAGTCCAGGTAGCGGCGCGAGCCTTCGATCACGGCCCAGGCGATGATTTCAGGCACGTCATAGCTGTGGAGCTTCCTGACCGCGCTTTCGATCGCCGCAAATCGCTCCCGAGAGCTCTTCAAAATCAGCAGAAATTCCTTGGCCGACTCTACCTTGCCCTTCCACCGATAGATCGAACGCACCGGAGCTTCGATTACGTTCCCGCAAGCCGCCAGCCGGCGCTCCACCAGGGCCCGCGCGATGGTGCGCGCTTGCTTGGCCGACGCACAGGTGACCAACACCACGATCTTGTGTGTCATCTCGCCTTTACTCTTGAGAATCGCCGTCGGGTGAATACCTGATACGCGCAGCCTGGGCGACACGATACAATAGCGCCGCGTGACGAGCCAAGCGATCCATTTCGGAACCTCCGGCTGGCGAGGAATTATCGCCGAGGATTTTACTTTCCCCGGTGTGCGGCGCGCCTCGGCCGCCATTGCCGGCCACGTGCTGGCGCAGACAAAGTCTCCGACGCTGATCGTCGGCTACGACACGCGGTTTTTTTCTCCCGAATTCGCGCTGGCTGCCGCGGATGTGCTTCGCTCGCACGGCTGCAAGATCCTGCTGTGCGGCGAACCGACTCCAACCCCGGTAATCGCTCATGCGATTCTGCACGGAAAGCTCGACGGGGGCGTGAACATTACAGCGAGCCACAATCCCGCGGCGTACAACGGCCTGAAATTTTCCGGTCCCGATGCGGGCCCGGCCTTGCCGGACGTCACCAAAGATATCGAGCGGCGCGCCGCCGCCTTGCCCGAAGGGGGTGCCAATCATCACCAAGTCAAGGATGACTTCCCCGGCATCCTGCCGCGCGGGCCGTATTTCGAACAGCTCCGCAAAATGATTCGCTTCGACACGCTCGCGAAAGCCAAGGGTGGCTTCGTTTGCGACGCACTTCACGGCTGCGGCGCCGGCTGGCTGGACCGCATCCTCCGCGACCAGGGCATCGCGGTCACGGAAATCCGCGCCGCGCGCGACGTTCTTTTCGAAGGCACCGGGCCTGATCCCTCCAAGGAGAATCTAGCGCCGCTGAAACAAGCCGTCATCGAAAAAAAGGCTCTCGCCGGCCTGGCCACCGACGGCGACGCCGACCGTTTCGGCATCATCGACCGGGACGGCAATTTCGTCCAGCCGAATCACATCCTCGGCCTGGTGTTCGACTACCTGCTGGAAACGCGCGGCTACAAACTTGGCGCGTCACGCAGCGTGGCAACCACGCAACTGCTCGACGCTGTCGCCAAACTTCACGGCGTGAAGGTCTACGAGACACCTGTTGGGTTCAAATATGTGGGCCCGCTGTTGCGCGAAGACAAGATCGCGCTGGGCGGCGAAGAAAGCGCCGGCATGACCATCCGCGGCCATCTGCCGGAAAAAGACGGCATTCTCGCGTGCCTGCTGGTCGCGGAAATGATCGCCGCGCGCCAGGCGTCGCTTGGCGAACAGCTTCGCGATCTTTTCCGCCGCGTCGGGCGAGAATTCTGGCCGGTGCGCGTGAACCTTCATTTGCCCGACGAAGCGCAGGCCAAGCTGCCGGCGCGCCTCAGGGAAGATTGCAAGACGTTCGCGGGCCGCCGCGTCACGAAAATCGACCGCACCGACGGCTTGCAGCTTACGTTCGAGGATGGCTCGTGGATTCTGATGCGGCCCTCCGGCACCGAGCCTGTGGCGCGCATCTACACAGAGTCGGCGTCAGAGGCGGAATCCGAAAAGCTTGCTGAAGACGCGCGCCAATGGATCGTCCAGCAATGACCGAACCCACGATGACCTTCGCCGAGCAGCTGCGCGAGTTTCTGGGCCGCAACGCGACCTGGTTCCTCGCCGCGGCGTTCACTCTGCTGCTTCTTCAGGATGTTTTCGGGACGCACGGCGTGCTCGCCATGCGCCGCGCGCAGAAGGAAGCGGAATCGGTCGAGAAAGAAATCGACCAGATCAACCAGGAAAATCAGCAGCTGCAGGACCGCGTGAAGGCTCTGAAGACCGACCCACAGGCCATCGAGCGGATCGCGCGCGAAGAAATGGGCCTCGCGCGCCCCGGCGAGTACATTTTCAAGACTGCGCCGCGCCCGGCTGATGGGTCATCCCCCGCCTCGCCGCCGGCGAAATAACCTCAACTGTTCTCCGCCGCCCGCGGCACTCGCCGCATTCGCGCCAAAATGTCTCCGCCGCGCCCCTTCCATCGCCTGCGCAGTGTGGCCAGCACCACCATCGCCGCAAAAATCACCAGCAGGCCCAGGGATGCCGCCGCAATCGTTTCCGACTGCTTTGGCAAAATGGAAAATCGCCCGTAGACGAATTCGATGTGTACCCAATAGACGAGCAGCGACGCCTGGCCCAGCTGAATCAGCGGGCTGAATGCGATTTGCCCCAGCCCCCAGCGGCACCACGCGTACACGGCCCACAAAATCATCAGCAGAATTCCCACGCGCGCCAGGAAAAAATTCGGGCTGGTATGCCAGTAGTCCTGCACGGCGTAGAGCCGCACGGGCCGCGCGTCGAGCCAAGATGAAACGTAAAACAGGACCGCACCCGCCGTACCGAATAGAGCCGTCGCGCGCCCCGGATTTTTCACCGCCCATTCGCTGAACAGCAGGAATCCGATGGCCAGCCCCGCAAACGCGAAGCCCGTCCAGGGGAAAATCGGGAAGAGCCACGGCTGCGGAACGTTGAATGTGTGCACGCCGTTGATGTACGACTCGAGATACCAGGGCAGGAATCGCGGCCGCCAGGTGGTCCACAGCGGAGGTGTCAGCATCGCAATCGCGCTAGCGAAGATCGCTGCCAGCGCCAGATTCGCCGCCCGCGTGCGCGCCAGCCAGTTGGCGGCGCCCATCAGCATCAGCGAAATCCCGATCACGTTCAGCACGTCGACGCGCAGCAGATCGGTCCACGGCGCCCACGGCTGGCCTAGCAGGAATTCCTGCACGCGAAACAGCAGGCCCAGGCCGAAGATGTCCGCGCCGCGCTGGATGGTGGTGCGCGCGATGGCGCCGGGGGCGCTTCCCTTCTGCCGCATGCGGTCGGTGAGCAGGGCGCAGGAAATTCCGGCGAGAAAAAGAAACAGCGGCGCCGGCAGCGTGCCTCCCAACCGCGACCAACGGAAAAATGCGCTATCGCGCGCCGCGCCGCCGAGCCAAGAATCGTAGCAGTGCGTCTGGAACATCACCACGCAGGCGAGGCCGCGCATCCAGTCGATATAGGCGAGGCGCGGCTTGGCGGGAACACCCAGCGGATTTGGCACGCGACAGCATGGCCGACGCCGAAAAGCAAATCAAGTTCTTCTGGCGGCGCGCGTCGCGTCCGGTAAAATTGTCGCGCATGGCGCAATCATCGAAATCCTGGCGACTCGGTTTTCCCGCGGCGCTGGCGGTCTGGGCGCTCATGGTCGCGGCCGCGGTCTACGAAGGCGCGCATCGCGGCTTCCAGGGGCGCGCATTTTTCATGGCGCTCGGCGTGGCTGCGGTTCTGTTCGGCTTCGAACTTTTCCTCGCCGTTCCCAGCGTGCTCGCGGCCGCGCAGCGTGCTCTTGCCGGCCGCGCCGCCTATCTGTTCGCGTTAGTTCCCCTTTTCGCCGTGGTCATCTATTCGTTCAGCGTCACCGGCAATGCGAAACTTCTGCTTTTCGGAGTGGCCTACGCGGTTCTTCCCGGGCTTCTGCTCGCCGGCAGCGCCGGAAAATCCTCGGGCAGGTGGGAAGACTACGCCGCGCTGCTGCTCATCGCTCTACCGGCCGTCTTCCCGGTGCCGACGCGCCTGCTTTACCGCGTGTTCCCCTATCCGCCGCCGCTGACGCACACCCTCGCGATTCTGATGGCGCTCGCCACTGCTGTTGCGGCGTTCGTCCTGCTTCGCCGGCTCGAGGGCGTGGGCTACGCCGTAGCCTGGGGCCGCGGCTTTGGCGGAAATTTCGCGCTGCACTTCGCCCTTTTCGCCGCCATCGCGATTCCGCTGGGACTCAGGCTGGGCTTTCTGGTGTACCAGCCGTCGCTCGAGCGGGCGCGCAGTTCTCCACTCACGGTCGTGGGGATCTTATTTTTCACCGCCTGGCCTGAGGAATTTCTCTTTCGTGGATTGCTGCAGAATCTGCTTTCGCGAACGCTGAAAAATCAGTGGGCAGGTTTAGTAAGCGCTGCGATGATCTTCGGCTTCTCGCACATCTTCCACGCGCCGTATCCCAATTGGAAGTACGTGCTGCTCGCCACGGTTGCGGGATTATTTTACGGTCACGTGTGGATCCGGACGCGGTCGCTGCTGCCCGGCACGCTGGTTCACGCGGCGGTGGACATTTCCTGGCACATTCTGTTCCGCTGAGAATTTAGCGAACTACGCCGGTCAGCGGGCTCGACGCGGTTGCGTACAATTTTTTCTCGATGCGGCCTGCGAGGAACGCCTTTCGCCCCGCCTCCACGGCCGCGCGCATCGCCTCGGCCATCAGCACCGTGTCCTGCGCCCCGGCAATCGCTGTGTTCATCAGAACGCCGTCGGCGCCCAGCTCCATGGCCATCGCCGCGTCCGAGGCCGTGCCCACACCCGCATCGACGATCAGCGGCACTTCCGTAATCCGCTCGCGCAAAATGCGCAGGTTCGCCATGTTTTGAATTCCCATGCCCGAGCCGATCGGCGCCCCCAGCGGCATCACCGCCGACGCGCCGGCGTCGATCAGCTTGCGCGCCACGATCAAGTCATCGCTCGTATACGGCAGTACGATGAATCCTTCCTTCACCAGCGTCCTGGTCGCGGCGATCAGCTGTTCGGTGTCGGGAAACAGTGTTTGCTCGTCGCCGATCACTTCCAGCTTCACCCACTCCGAAAGCCCGACCTCGCGCCCCAACCGCGCTGCGCGCACCGCTTCGTCGGCCGAGTAGCAACCTGCCGTATTCGGCAGAATGAAGATTTTGTCGCGATCGATGTAATCGAGCAGGGATTCCTTGGTGCGATCCGTCAGATTCACGCGCCGGACCGCCACCGTCACCATCCCCGTACCCGACGCCGCATGCGCCCGCGCCATTTCCTGAAAGCTTCGGTATTTTCCCGTGCCCACGATTAGCCGCGATTTGAACGCGCGTCCCGCAATCATCAGTTGGTCTGTCATGAGGTCCTCGTAGCTCTTATTCTACCCGCTGTTCGCCCGCGCCGCCCACTTCGCGCCGCGGTGCGCGAGGCTGAGCCCTTTGCCCACCGGAATGACCAGATGCTCGAATCCTTCGAGCGCTGAAACCGCTTTCAGATAGCCGGCAATTTCTTGCGCATGCGACAGCGCATTGTCGGCCGCGATCACAACTTGCGGCGCGAGTTTCCCGGCCAACAATTTCAGCTGCTCCGGCGCGCTCAGTCGGTCCGCGTCGAAAAACACAAAATCAAAAGGCCCGGCCAGATCCCGCACAACCGCGGTCGCCTCACCCAGAATCAGCGCCACCTGCCCAGCCAATCCCGCCCGCGCCAGATTCTCGCGCGCCATCGCCTGTTTGTCGGCGCTTCGCTCGATGGAAATTAACTGCCCGCCTGTCTCCGCAGCAGCCGACGCCAGCCAGATCGTGCTGTAGCCGTTCGACGTGCCGATTTCGAGCACGCGCCGGGCCCGGCTGCTCCGCACCAGGATGCTGAGCAGCTGCGCCGTCTCCGGCTCCAGATTTAGCATTTTCCGCGCGTGATCGGCTTCCCGCGCGTCGTGGTCCGCTCCGCGCCGCTCCAGCTCTGCGAGGAGTTCCCTAACCTGCTGTTTCATGGCTATGCGTTCCCTGCGGACGCGGCTCTTCCACATCCGTGTACAGCTTCTCGATCGTGTCGGCGTACCGCTCCTCGATCACCCGCCGCTTCAATTTCATGGTGTAGGTCATCTCGCCGTTCGCGTAGGTAAAGTCCTTCTCGAGCAGGGCGAACCGTTTCGGCCGCTCGTACTGCGCCAGCGGCGCCAGCAAACGGTCCAGCTCCCGCGTGCAAAGATCGCGCACCCATGGATCGGCGAGCATCTGCGCGTGCGTGGCAAACTCCTTTCCCGCCATGTGCGCCGCCTCCTCCAATCCCGCAAAATTCACCACTACCAGCACCGCTACGAATTTCCTTCGGTCGCCCACCACCATCGCATTCGCGATCAGCGGCGAAGTCTTCAGCAGATTCTCAATGGGCGCCGGTGCCACAAATTTTCCGCCAGCCGTCTTCAGCAACTCTTTCTTGCGGTCGGTGATCCGCAGAAATCCGTCCTCATCCAGCCGCCCGATGTCGCCAGTCATCAGCCATCCGTCGGTGGTGAACGTCGCTCGCGTCTGGTCGGGCTTGTGGTAATACCCCTGCATCACGCAGTTCCCTTTCACCAGAATTTCGCCGTCCTCTGCGATCTTCACCTCGACCCCCGGGATGGGACGACCCACCGTTCCCACCTTGTACGAATGCGGCGTGCTTGACGAAACCACCGGCGAAGTTTCCGTCAGCCCGTATCCCTGATAGATCGGCAATCCGATGGTCCAGAAAAACTCGAGCAGCTCCACCGCCAGCGGTGCGCTTCCCGAGGTAAACGTCCGAATGTTGCCGCCCATCCCGTCGCGAAATTTCGAGTAGACCACGGCGTTGGCGATTTTCCATCCGAGCTTCACCCGCGCGCTGACCGGCTTTCCATACGCCTTCCACGGCGCCGCCTCCGTCGCCACGCGCAGCGCCCAATCGAAAATCGCCCGCCGGATTCCCGCCTGGCGATGTCCTTTCTCGATAATCGTGGCATAGATTTTCTCGAAGAATCGCGGAACCGCCGCGACATTCGTGGGGTGCACTTCGAGCAGCGCCTGCGCCACCGCTTCAGGCTGCTCAACGTAGGCCACGCTGACCCCGCGAAAAAAATAGGTGTAGTCCACCACGCGCTCGTACACGTGCGAAAGCGGCAAAAACGAAAGCCCGATGTCCCCCGGCAGCGTCTCCACATCCTTGCTCGAATCGATCGCGTTCGAAGTCAGGTTCGCGTGCGTCAGCATCACGCCCTTTGGCTCGCCTGTAGTTCCCGACGTGTAAATGATTGTGGCCAGAGTTTCGCCGGTCACCGGCCCCGCGCTGCGGCGGTACTGCGCGATATCGTCGCTGCCCGCCGTGGCGATCAGTGTTTCGTAGTGCAGGATGTCGCCCTGCTGGTCGGTCCGCGGCGCCGTGGAGATCACCTGCTCGAGCTCAGGCAAATGCTCGCGGCGTTCCTCGATGATCCGCGCCTGCCCCTCGCCCGACGTGATCACCACACGCGCCCCGGAATCTTTCAGGATATATGTCAGCCGGTCCGGCGATTCGTGGAAATAAACCGGCACGCTCGCCGCGCCCAGCCCGAGAATTGCAAAATCCGCGATCGCCCATTCCGGACAATTCGGCGCAAACACTCCGACGCGATCGCCCGCCTTGATGCCAAGCTCCGCCAGCGCCTTTGACAATCCGGCCACCCGACGCAGTGTTTCGCTCGCCGCAATGGACTCCCAAACCGCAGGCTCGCTTCCCTGCGCCTTGCGATACATCTGCGCCCGCGGGTTCGCAAAATTGTCCACCGCGTCGAGAAAGCACTTCGTAATCGCTGGATATTCCGTCGGCATTGCCGTCACTCTAGCCCATCGCCCACAACCGGCGCAATGCGCCGTCCCTCGGACCGCCCATCTGGCGAACATGCTTAGCAATCACACGCCATCGGCCGCCGCTTCTGCCTCGCTTGACATCGGGTCGCCCGGCAGTAGAATGCCGACTCATTTCACTCCTAGACCGCGTCTTGCGGCAACCAGAAGAGCGATCAGGGGGGACCCCTATGTCGACCAATCAAACTCGCCTTCTCACCACGCACGTCGGCAGCCTAGTTCGGCCGCCGAAGCTGGTCGCTTTCCTTGAGCAAGTCGAAGACGGCCGCCCGTACGACAAGGCCGCGTATGCCGCCTGTCTGGAGGAGTGCATTGGTGAGGTCGTGCGGCAACAATCCGACGCTGGCGTGGACATCGTCAGCGATGGCGAGTTCGGCAAGACCGAGAACTGGGCCTGGTACGTGCATCGGCGAATTTCCGGTTTCACCGAGCGTCCAGCCACGGCCGAGGAAGCGAAGGATCCGCTGGCAACGAGGTCGATGGGGCGCGACTTCGCGGAATTTCCCGAATTCTATGCCGAATATTTTCCCACGCAGGGATTCCGCGTACGGTCCGAGACCATTGCCACCGTGTGCAACGGCCCCATCCGTTACATCGGGCACGCGCTGGTCCAGCGCGACATCGCCAATCTGAAAGCAGCGGTCGCCAAGGTCAAAGTGGAAGCCGCATTTCTCCCGCTGGTTGCGCCCGCCAGCGCGTTTCCCTTCTACGTAAACGAATACTACCCGGACGACGAATCGCTGCTGTTTGCATTGGCCGAGGCTCTGCGCGAAGAATACAAAGCGGTGCTGGACGCCGGGCTGCGCATTCAGATCGACGACGCGTTTCTCCCTGCTACCTACGAGCGCATGGTGCCGCCCAAGACTGTGGCCGAGTACCACCAATGGGCCGAACTGCGCATCGCTGCCCTGAATCACGCGCTCGAAGGCCTGCCGCAGGAAAAAATCCGCTACCACATCTGCTGGGGCAGCTGGAACGCTCCGCACGTCCACGACGTCCCGCTCAGAGAGATCATCGACTTGCTTCTGAAGCTCCGCGTCGGCGGATATCAGTTCGAAGCCGCCAATGTCCGCCACGAACACGAATGGAAAGTGTGGCAAAGCGTGAAAGTGCCGGAAGGAAAGATGCTGATTCCCGGAGTGATCAGCCACGTCACCAACGTTGTCGAGCATCCCGAGCTGGTCGCCGATCGCCTGGTCTGCTTCGCCAATATCGTCGGCCGCGAAAACGTGATGGCCGGAACCGATTGCGGCTTCGCGCAGGGCCCATTCACCCGCCGCGTCCATCCGTCGATTCAGTGGGCCAAGCTCCGCGCCCAGGCCGAAGGCGCCAGAATCGCCACCCTCCGACTGTGGGGCAAAACCTCCGCCGCCTGAGAAGTCCACACAACCTCACCCTTGTGCTCTAACTGTTCCGTACTAATATGGTCGCGTGAACGCTGCCATAGGACGCGGATCGTTGCACTGGCCAACCTCTCGCCTAGGGGCGCGGGATGGCCGGCCCGCTGGAGCGAGAGGGCGATTGCGGCCGCCAATCGCCGCTCGAAAATGGCTCCTTTCTAATCGACACTCAGAAAAAATAGAATCGCCCGAAACTTCAACCATACAAACAATACAAAAGATCGGTGCCAGCTCCGAACGACACGGGAACGGGGGGGTCTCCGACCCCTTCCGCGGAGCCTGGGCATGGTGAAAATCTCCGCGGACGAAGCCACTGGCTACCAGCCCCAGCGCGCCCCGCGCGGGACCACGCTCTGCTGCAAAGGCTGGCAACAGGAAGCGGCGCTCCGCATGTTGATGAACAACCTCGACCCCGAGGTCGCCGAAAAGCCTGAAGACCTGATCGTCTACGGCGGGCGGGGCAAGGCGGCGCGCAACTGGAAATGCTTTCACGCCATCGTGGCCTCGCTTCGCTCACTCGAAAATGACGAAACGCTCCTGGTGCAATCCGGCAAGCCGGTCGGAATTTTTCGCACGCACTCCTACGCGCCGCGCGTCCTGATCGCCAATTCCAATCTGGTCGGCCACTGGAGCGACTGGGCGCACTTTGACGAGCTGGACCGCGCCGGCTTGATGATGTATGGCCAGATGACCGCCGGAAGCTGGATCTACATCGGCACCCAGGGAATTTTGCAGGGCACCTACGAAACGTTTGCGGCGGCTGCGCGAAAGCATTTTCAGAGCGATCTTGCCGGCAAACTGGTCGCCAGCGGCGGCATGGGAGGTATGGGCGGTGCGCAACCGCTCGCCGCCACTCTGAACGGCGCGGCGTTTCTCGGCATCGACGTCGATCCCGAGCGCATCAAGCGCCGCGTGAAGACCGGCTACTGCGACGTGATGGTGAACCATCTCGACGAAGCGCTGCGCATTCTGAAAAACGCCGTTCGCAAACGCGAAGCGACCTCGGTGGGTCTGGTCGGAAATTGTGCGGACGTGGTTCCCGAGCTTGCCCGCCGAGGCGTCGTCCCCGACCTGCTCACCGATCAGACCAGCGCGCACGATCCTCTCGGCGGCTACATTCCGCAGGGCCTTGACGTCGAGCAGGCAGCCGAGCTGCGTGAGTCCGATCCCGACGCGTATCAAAAGCGTTCCCTTGAATCCATGGCGCGCCACGTCGAAGGCATGCTCGCGCTGCAGAAACTCGGCTCGGTCACCTTCGATTACGGCAATAACATCCGCACCTTTGCGTTTCAGCAGGGTGTGAAGAACGCTTACGATTTTCCCGGCTTCGTCCCGGCCTATATTCGCCCGCTGTTCTGCGAAGGCCGCGGCCCATTCCGGTGGGCCGCGCTTTCCGGAGAGCCATCGGACATCCATCGTACCGACCAGCTGGTCCTCGAAATGTTTCCACACGATGAGATCCTCTGCCGCTGGATCGCGCTGGCGCAGAAGCGCGTACGCTTTCAGGGTCTGCCATCGCGCATCTGCTGGCTGGGCTACGGCGAGCGCGACAAATTCGGCCTGGCGATGAACGACCTGGTAGCGCGCGGCGAATTGAAAGCCCCCATCGTCATCGGTCGCGACCACCTCGATTGCGGCTCGGTCGCATCGCCCTATCGCGAAACCGAATCGATGCGCGACGGCTCCGACGCCGTCGCCGATTGGCCGCTGCTCAATGCCCTGCTCAATACCGCCAGCGGCGCCAGTTGGGTCTCGATTCACAATGGCGGTGGCGTCGGCATCGGCTACGCACAACACGCCGGCCAGGTCCTAGTCGCCGACGGCACACAAGAAATGGCCGCGCGCATCGAGCGCGTCCTCACGAACGATCCCGGCATCGGCGTCGCACGCCACGTCGACGCGGGCTACCCGGAGGCGACCGCCTTCGCCCGCAGATCCGGCGTGAAAATTCCGATGAGCT
>Ga0210404_10001000_pt1 | contig 12755 bp, 13 predicted proteins | sample IncBWH28MmetaG_FD_155455 | JGI IMG/M metagenome (GOLD analysis project Ga0210404, IMG submission 155455) | Forest soil microbial communities from Barre Woods Harvard Forest LTER site, Petersham, Massachusetts, United States - Inc-BW-H-28-M | ecosystem: Environmental > Terrestrial > Soil >... | reverse complement strand
CCCGGTCTCCGCGCCTGGCGCAGCGCCCGCGCCGGGGAGATCGACCTGATCGTCCGCATTCCGGATACCCCTCGCTGGATCGTCACCTATCGCACAAACGCCGCGACTTGGTGGTATTGGTACGACCCCGCCACAAAAAAAGCCACACCCATTTATTCCGACCAGCCCGCATTTGAAAAATATCACCTCGCGGAAAAGCAGCCCTTCACCCTCCACGCGCGCGACGGCATGCTCCTCCACGGCTACCTCACGCGCCCCGTGGACGCCAAAAAAAATCAGCGCCTCCCCATGGTCGTCCTCGTCCACGGCGGCCCCGAGCGGCGCGACGAGTTGAGTTTCGATCCCTGGGCCATGTGGCTCGCCGATCGCGGCTATCTCGTTCTCCAGCTGAATTTTCGCGGCTCGGAGGGCTACGGTAAGAGCTACCAGGCCGCCGGCTACCACGAGTGGGCCGGCAAGATGCGCACTGATCTGCTGGACGCCAAAGCTTGGGTCGTGCAGCACGCCTATGCCGATCCGCGGCGCGTCTGCATCATGGGCGGAAGTTACGGCGGCTACGCCACTCTCGCAGGACTCGTCTTTTCTCCCAAAGAATACACCTGCGGTGTAGCCCTCGCGGCGCCCTCCGACCTCGCACTCATGGTCCAGCAGCATCCTAACGACAATGATTTCATCCGTGAGCTTGGAAAGGATATCCCTGAACTCGAAGCCATCTCTCCCGACCGTTTCGCCGATCGCGTCGAAGTCCCCGTGCTCATCGCCCAGGGCGGCAGCGACATGAATGTGCGCCCGGAACAAGCGGAAAGGATGGTCGCCGCTCTCCGCGCCAATCACAAAGAAGTCGAATACTTCGTTTTCCCCGAAGAACGCCACGGCCTCGAAAACGTCGAAAACTCTTTCGCCTTCCACGCCGCCGTCGAACGTTTCCTGGCCCGCTTCCTCGGCGGACGCGTCGAACATCCTACCCCCGCCGAATCCCAATCCCTCGCCCAATCCTCGCGCTGACAAATTTGTTTGTAGTGGCGAAGCTTGCTGCGCCACTAAGCGCTGATGGACGCAGCGCGCCCAAACCATAGAGCTGAAAAAAGCTGGCCCACCCGCCAACTAGTCGAAGGTACTCACGCTGATCGTGTCAACCATGCGATCCGCGGTCAGAGTGAAACTGATCCCGAGGTTTTTGTAGAGCATGGAGTATCGTGAGTCATCGAACCCGTAGGCGCTGAAGGCCCGTTTCACGTCGAAAGAACTGGACCCTAGCTTGACTCCCGTGCCGGTGGACCAATTCATCTCCACTCGCTCGATCTGTTTCCAGTACGTGTCACCCAACGTTTTGTTGTGGCCGTTAGTCCAACCCTGCGCTTCAATAACGATGACGGTTGGGGTTGAGCCTCCGGAAAAGGACACGCACAGATTTAGTGAGATGTACTGGTATCGGGGATAGAAAGCCCGATTGCCCGGTATGTCATAGTCCGGCTGACCGAGTATCTCCAGCACTTGATCTTGACCCATGCCCAGCCGGATGGGACCGATTCGGCTGCCTGGAACAATTTGGTGGTCCGCAGAGGCCATTACGGCCTGCCTCTTTTGCAGGTCCGCAGCGGATAATTTGGTTTTCTTAACGCCCGCGGAAGCGGAAACGCAAAACAACAGCAGCAACAACACCGAGAGTAGTGATTTCTTCATAATCTCCCCTTCTTGAATTTGCGTACCTTCTGTTACTTGCAGGAAACCGTGGTGATGTTCTTGACCTGGGCGTCCGCGGTTTGGCAATACTGATGCCCCTTATCGTCCACGCACGTTCTCCAGAACGTTCCGTCCGCTTGCTTCATCCACACGCTGCAGCTATCCGCTGCCAGCGTCGATATCCCAGCCAACAGCAGAAGTGCAATCGCTAGAGACAGAATTGTCTTGTTTGATTTCATACGAGCATCCCCCGTAGGCGTGCACCTTGGTGCTGGTGGTCAGGCCGTCGCAACCCTGAAGCACACTGCAACCGTGAGCGAAGGAACTCGTACAGGCCGCAATGGCGGCAAGTTTGCCGACCGACGGCGAAGTACCGCAATGGTACTGCGGCAAAAAAGTGTTGGCACATTGGGCATAAAACGCGGCGGGCTGGCCCGCCCCGAATTGGCGACGTGAAAACCGCTCTGGGCGCCGTGATGTCGCCCATTCGCCTATGATTGGATAGAGCAATCCTCGAAACGCTCGACGCTCTAGGCGCTTTTCCCCAGCGTCGGCAATGAGATTTCCACCTCTGTGCCCTCTCCTCGCCTGCTCCATACGCGGACTTTCGCGCCGATACTCGCCGCTCTCTCCTGCATACCCGTCAGGCCCCAGTGGGAGTTCCGTCCTGTCCGAAGCACCTCTGGATCAATGCCAGTGCCGTCGTCGCGAACGACCACGCGCAACTTGCGCGGCAGGTATTCAATTTCTGCCTCGACCCTGTTCGCGCCGGAGTGCCGTAGCGCATTCAGGAGCGCTTCTCGCGCAATCCAATAAACCTGGTCCCGAACCACGGGTATCAGGGGTCTACTCTCGCCAAGGATGACAATGCACAAGCGGGTCTGGCTGCCGGGCGACAAGTCGTCGCGGACATCGCCCAGCGCCTTCTCCAGGCTGCCCTCCGGCAACGCAGCAGAGCGCAGGCCTTGCAGGGCGCCACGCCCTTCGTCGAGACCCTTGCGTATCAGCTCCAACGCGCGCCGTAAGATTGGCTTAGCCGGCGAATCGGCGGGAAGCCCCTCATGGACAAAACTAAGCTGCATCGAGGCGCTGAGGAATCCTTGCAACAAGGTGTCGTGCAATTCCCGCGCGATACACAAGCGCTCTTTGTGGCGCGCTTGCTGCAGAAGAGCGCGCCAACCGCGGCTAGCTTTACCTCGATCCGGGCGAAGGAGTTCATCCTGAACGCGTTCCGCGAACCCCGTAGCTGTGTTTTCCCAAGCCATGTGACCCTCCTTGGCGCGATACTGCCTGTGATATAGGTCACAGGTCTTGGACGAATCCTTCTGGATTGGTACGTTCTTGCTGAATTGTTGGCTGGATAAGTATCCGAGGGTACGGGCGCGGCATGCTCGCGGCGTCGTGAATAACTGCAATGAAATGAATTGCTTACGTGGAGAGAGGTAGGACCGGCAATCAGGACCAGCGCCGCGCCAGGCTTGGCAGCATGCCTGTCAGTCGCCGGAAATGACGCGTCAGGTGGCTTTGGTCTGAGAAGCCCGCCGCCAGGGCGATTTGCGCCAGAGGTAGTTGCGTCTCCCGAAGCATTTGTTCTACGTGTTGCACCCTGCGCTGCAGCAAGTAACGATGTGGCGGCATGCCCACCGATTGTTGGAAGGCGCGCGCAAAATGATAGGGCGAAAGCCCCGCCATCGAGGACAAAGCACCCAAGCTGATTTTCTCGCCGATATGCTCCTCAATGAAATCGCAGATGCGGTTTCTTAGCAGGGGGGAGAGACCTCCGCGGCTTGGATCCGGCGTCTCCGGCATGGGCAGGTAACTCAAGGTGTTCAAACGGGGACGGGAATGGAGCATGGCCTCGGGCCAATCCCGCGACGGGCTTGAGCGAACCATGGGGGGCGTCAGCAGCACGCGCCATAGGTCACGATCGCCAGTGCGTGGCAGTTGAACGGGAATGTCCAGGCCAGAACGTTTGCGGAACAGCGCGGGAGTAAATTCGAAAAGCGCGGAGAGATGCATGCCGGAGGCGAGGTTTTTGTCGTTGAGTGAAAAGGCCGCCCGAGCGGTGCGGTCCGCACCGACGATGCGTTGGTCTTCATCCGCTGCGAGGAGCAATCCCGGCACGGTTTCGTCCGTAGGCATCGCCGCAATGATCCAGGCGTAACGGAAGTGTTCTCGAAACAGGCGCTCTTCCACCGCCCGTGCCGACGCGACGGTGGCCGCGAGCGCCAACTGCTGCGGGCGATCGGGTCCTTCCGAAGACACGGCGGAAACGTCCAGCACGCCCGCTAGTTTGCCCACAGCATCGAAGATCGGCGCTCCGGCACAGGTCAATTTGCTGTGGCGAGAACGGTAGTGTTGCCCGCAATGAACCAGCACCGGCCGTTGTTCGGTAATGCAAGTCCCAATGCCATTGGTTCCTTCGATTTGCTCGGCCCACACGCCGCCCAGCCAGATGCCCCAGTTTTTGAAGTCGTTAGCACGATTCTCATCGCCGCGGTGATGAATCGCCACGCCATCTTTGTTGCACAGCAGCACTACGTATCCTTGCTGGCGCACAATCGCATACAGGCGGTCGATTTCTTCCCTGGCCTGCGCGATCACATCCGCGGTGGGCTCCTTCGAAACTCGCAGTTCGCTCGGCGTGACGACGTTGGGTGCGCTCCGGCTCCTGGGATCGACGTGAAAGTCCACCAGGCAGCGGCGCCAGGAATCGGACACTTCTTCCACTGCCGAATTGAGACGGGCGTTGGCGCGATGCGGTTCGCTTGCCGCAGGGCCAACAGATTCCTCTGGGTGAGGGTCGCGACGACTTAGGGCCGCGGGGATCACGTTACGTTCCAGCACCTCGTCGTATCGGGCTCGACGAATTCAGTCCGGCTGCTCGCCGCACACTGCACACTGGTTCGCGGGAATTCCTGGCGGCTGGAACTCCCTCCACAAGCCCGTTGCATTCTCCCACTTGACTGCCCGTACGCAAAGCGCTTACTCCCGCTCCGGGCTCCTTCGACTCCGCTGGCGACAATTTCCGCAAAACCGCCGCACGTTCTGGTTCGGAACGTTTTGCGGGGGCTCATGTTCGTCTCGCCTTTTGATCGGGTGGGAGTTGGAGGTCGGTGAAAATGGGATGGGAGGGTGGGGCGCTGTAACGTTCGACGAGCTCGGGTGGGAGTGGGGCGAGAGGCGTGGCGGAGAGTGCGTTGTTGTCGGATTGGGGAGATTTGGTGAGGCCGGCGAGGAGTTCGCGGCTGAGGTCCACGTGCATGGCGTCTTCGTCGCGTTGGCGTTGCATGGCGGGGAAGGTGTTGAGGAGCAATTGGGAGATGTAGGCGAGGGCGATGGCGTCGCGGCGGGCGATACGTTTGCGGGCGAGCTGCTTAACGAGATTGCCGAGGAAGCGATTGACGGAATCGGGCTTGGAGAAGTTGCGGATGTTGCCGAGGAGTTCGGCGGCGAGGGCTTCGGGGTCGGGCGGGGTCTGGATCGCCTTGGTTCTAGTAGAGGGCGAAGGCGGCGGCGCCGCCTTTCGAACTACTTGCGCTTGTACCACCAGCTTTGATTCGTATGAATCTTGTCGCAGTCGGAGGATGGGGTCAGCGAGACGTTGCTCCAGGTTTCGCCGTTGCCCCATTTGAGTTGGCCCTGCCAGGAACTGCCTTCGCGGCGGAATTTGCCGGAGACGAAGCGATCGGTTCGCCAGATTTCCAGCTTTTCGCCGCGAACCTGGAAAATCCAGCGGAAGGGGTTGTCGGTTTGCTCATGCCACTGGCCGGCGATACAACGGGAGTCGAAAGGCAAAGCCGCGGCTTTGGTGTCGCGAGCCGGGGAAGTTGCAGCGGAAGTTTCCAGTTGAGCGGAGGCAGGAAAGGCGATCAGGATGAATACGAGAAAGAGTTTGCGCGCGTTTCGCATGGGTGGCTCCTGTTTTTAGTGCATGGAAGATTTCCTTTGGGAGTTCGAAGGACGGGGAATTATATAGCGAAGTATTGGGTGGGAGACAAGAGCGATCGTTCGGCTCGGCTCTGGACGGGTTTCTCGAGCGGCTAGGCAGTGAAAAAGCGCACAGACAGGAGTGTCTGTGCTACTTAAGGTCGGGAAAAATCACTTCCATCCGCGGATGGATTTGGGATGGATCAAGCTGGGGTGATGGCGCTCGGCTGGGTTGCTCATGCGAAGGGAGTAGCCGTTGGCAAGGTAGGAGGGGATATCGCGGTCGTCGGAAATGGGGATGTAGGGGCCTTCTTTTCCCAGGCAGACGTGGTAGCGGTTGTCCTTATAACGATGCGGCAGCAGGCGGATTCCGGACTTTTTACCGCGGGAGACGATCGCGAACATCATGGAATTTCCTCCGGACGTCGAGTATGGGCCAAGTGGCGCCAATATGCTCGTTTGCCCGGAGCGGCACAAGAGGATGGCAGCGGGCAACTGTGGAAATAGTGAGGAAGCATGAGGATTTGCTGTGGAAAGGGCAGTGGCCCCGAGAAGGCATCATTTTAGGAAACATTATAGGAGGCGGGTTCGTACCTATCCTCAAGCACCCGGGTGGGGCTCACGTATGAGCTTCCCACGGGCCAGGAGGCAAGGGGTTATGTCCAGCCATACAAAGAGTTTCTTCGCAAAGACCGCTCTCACCGCAGCTGCAGCACTTCTCTTCTTACCGCTGGGCGCCCTGGCACAAACCGCCGCCCCGGCAAGCGCAACGCCCGCAAGCTCTGAAAAAACAACCACTTCGCCGTCGAAAGACCGCTGGCTCCACGTGCGCGTAATCAGCACGGAAGCCAAAGGCGAAACCGTGCGCGTGAACGTGCCGCTGGAATTGGCGGAAGCCGTTCTGCCATCCATCAATCACGACAGAATGCACGACGGCAAAGTGAAAATTGACTGTGCGCACGTGAATGACGTGGACCTCAAAGCGCTGGTCGCGGCTGTTCACAACGCCAAGGACGGCGAATACGTCACCGTGCAGGGACGCGAAAACGATGTGCGCGTGGCCAAGCAGAACAACTACTTGATCGTGCATGTCCTGGATAAGAGCGAAAGCAAGTCCAAAGGCTCGCAAGTGGAGATTAAGGTTCCCATGAAGGTGGTGGACGCGCTCTTTTCCGCCGGCAAGGATGAATTGGACCTTGTGGCGGCGCTGCATGTGCTCTCCGGGCAGGGCGATATGGAACTTGTGTCCGTCAAAGACAGCGAGAACACCGTGCGCGTCTGGCTGGACTCGAAGAACGTAACGGAATAGTAGTTGGGTTACGAACAAGAGGAGTTGAGGTAGTTGGATCTCACAGAAATTTTTGCGGAACTCGGAGTCTCAGCGAGAGTTCCGAGGAGTTGAGAAATGCTACTACTCGCGAAAGCAGCCCTGGGAATTGGCGGGACACTCGTTCTGGCGGGCGCGTACACCTTTCATGAAGGCGTGATCCGCGTGGACGTGGACGAGTATCGCGATGGCGGCTCGCATGTGCACTTCTGGGTGCCGGCCGCGGCAGTGCCCATGGCCATGCACTTCGCTCCCCAGCGCAAACTTATGCACGGCGCGGAACACGCGCGAGAGTTTCTGCCTGTGGCGCGCGCCATCGTGCGCGAAATGAAAAAGTATCCGGACGCGGAATTCGTCGAGGTGACGGACGCGACGCAACACGTGCGCGTCCGCACGCACGACGGCAAATTGCAAATTGATGTGGACGCCCCCGACCAGAAAGTCCACCTGCTCTGCCCGCTCTCCACGATTGATGAGGTAACGCGCCAGCTCGAAGCCAACGCCCCCGCCGCATGATGCGTTGAGCGGGATTGACGATTGGCAAGAAGCAGCCTGCTTCCGCTTGATGCTCAGTGCAAGCAAAGGGCGGGCCCTAGAAGACTTTCCCGGACATAGAAGACCGACCATTATTTATTCGAACCGCTGGTCAGGGGCGGCATCGATCGCACCTGCTGCGCCGCCTTTTGTTTGCGGGAAGTAAACTTCTTCGAGGATGGCGTCTTTTTTCCAGCGCGAGCGTTCGAGAATGCCGCGGCCGTTTTCCACCATGTTGGGATGCCCGCAGAGATAAGCCGTGGTCGCTTCCGGCCGCAATCCCCAGGCGTCTGCGTACTTACGTAAGAGATCATCCACGCGCCCCGTCTCGCCGGACCACGCGGGATCTTCCCAGGGACGGCTCACGGTGGCGGCAAATTTGAACCACGGCGTTTCCGCGGCGTAGCGTTCGAATTCTTCGCGATAACCGAGTTCCCAGGACCTGCTTCCACCTTGGAGGCAAAAAAATTTGTGGTTTCCGGGCATAGGCGAGTTGCCGGATTTCCAGTCGCGGTAGAGCGTTCGAACGTAGCTAACAAATGGGGCGATGCCGGTGACGGTGGAGACCAGGAGATGATTCGAACGGCCGCTGCGCAGGTCGAGGGTGAATCTGCCTTTGGCGATTTTGCGGCAGGAGAGCGTGTCGCCTTCATTTAGTTTGTGAAGATGGGGAGTGAGGCCGCCTTGCGGGACAAGTTCAATGAAAAATTCGAGGGTGTCTTCGTACGGTGAGGAAACGATGGAGTAGGCACGTTCGATTCGAACGCCGTCAACTTCGAGGCCCAGGGTGGCGTACTGCCCGGCAAGATATTTGAACGGTCCGCCGGGATCGACGCGCAGGAGCCACAAGTCCGGCGAAAGGTCGCGGCGCTCCAGGATGTGCGCTACGTAATGCTTGTCCGAGGAAGGGGCCATGTCAGTCTCTCCGCTGACGATTGATTCGAATCTGCAAAAACGTTCCGGGCGGAGCCGTGTGCTGCTCCGCCCGGAATTCAATACCTTGCTGCCATTCAAAACTTTGCTGCCATTCGAATCTCTAGTGCGATTCGAGGCTTTGTCACAACCGAAAGCTGGTTTCCGAGGTGATGAATCCCAGGATCAGGGCTTCGGGGCCTGCTGTTGCTGCTGTTGCTGCTGCATCCTTTCCATCATCTGCTGACGAAGCGCCTGTGGATCAAATTGCTGCACGGGGCCGGTGATGTGGTCCTTGGCGTCGCTGATGACCTTGGTAAGGGTCATAGTTTCGCCCGAACTGACGTACTTGATCATGCCGAAGGGAGATACCTTGTCAGTGACCCAGACGTCTCCGACGCCCTGGTCCTTTTTCCAGTGCTGGCAGGAAAATGTGCCGGCTGGGACCGTTATACTTTCCGTGCCGACCGAGTGCCATTTGTCCAATTCCTCTTGCTGGCGCTTCTGCGCATCATTCGGGCGAATGGGCATTTCCATGGCGGGTTGTCCGGGACGTTGGACGACCATTCTGTGGAACTGGAAATCGTCCCTGGTGACAAGCATTTTGGCGTACAACATAGCGCCCGACCGATCGTCCAGGCGGCCAAATTCCAGCCAGTAGGCGTCCTTGCCATCAACGGCTTCCTTGCCGACGACGGTCATTTCCATGGGCTGTTTGGAGGCGTTCGCCGGATCGGTCTTCTGCGTTTCGTATACGCTACCGGCGCCAACGACGGGCTTGAAGATGTCCGTGATGTTGGGTTTCTTGAAAAAATCCATGCGCATCTGGGAGCGCGCCGGCGCAGCCAAACATAGACAGGCGGCCATCGCAAGCCAAATCCATTGGATCCGCTTCATTCCATTGCTCCTGTGCACAGCTTTCAAATGACGGCCAAGACGTAGAAGAATCTCGCCGGGACCCGTTCGAGATGGACAAGAAGCTATCAAGTTCTTGGGCAGAGAGCAATGCCAAGCGCGGGTGCGCGTGCTATTCGTAGGCGAGGGCGACGACGGGATCGTAACTGGCGGCGCGCAAAGCCGGATAGAGGGCACCAGCGGAAGCGCCGACAAATGCCAGGAGAACGGACGCGAAGATCCAACCAACGGAAATAAGGATCGTCAGACCGGGATTTGTTTGCTTCAGGATCGTCTGAGTGAGGAACGTAAGGGCGATTCCTAAACCGGTTCCCATCAAAGTGAGAATAAACGTTTCGCCCAAAAGCATGCGGACGACGTCGAAGCGGGAAAAACCAAGAGCTTTGAGGATGCCGACCTCGCGAGTGCGCTCCATCACCATGGTGTGCATGTTGAGGAGCACAACAATGAAGCTTACGACGATGCCGAGCGCAACCATGGTGCGCGTGAACGGGCGCAGTTGGGGCAAGTTCGACGAGTTCATGAGGGTCACATATTCGGACATGGAGCGGACGCTGTTGTCCGGCATCAGCGCCAGAATCTGCGAGCGCGTCGCCTCCGTATTTCCTTTGCTCCTCACGTAGAACATGGACACGCGCTTCTCCGCGCCAGCAATGTCCTGGGCAGTCTGGATGGGAATAAAATAGCGAGCGCCCTTGCCGTGAGCAACGATGCCGCAGACCGTAAACGTGTGATTCAAAAGAGTGATCTGGCTTCCCACTTTCAAGTGCTGGGTTTGCGCGATGATATCGTCGGCGATCACTTCGTCCGGACTTTGAAAGGGCCGCCCGGCGCGGAAGAGAAAGCCTTTGCTCAAGGCATTAAATTTTTTGAAATCAATCCCATAAACGATCACTAAGCTCTTTGACTCGGTGAGGATAACGGTTGGGGCGACTTCGTCGACGCCGCTGAGCGCTTCGAGCTGCCCGCCAAGCGATTCCTGCATCACGGCACTGGAGAACGCAAAGAAAATAGAGGAGTTCGGCGGCTGAACAAGAATGTCGGCGCCAACTCCCTCGACACGCTTTCCCCACTCGGAAATTACTCCGGAGGTTAGACCCGCAATCATGAGGACAAGAATGACTTGAATGGCGATGGCCACGACGCTAAGGGAGCTACGCAGAGGCCGGGCGATGATGCTGCCCCAGAACATCTGGAGAAGAGAAAAAGGGCCGTCGTAGGTTTCGGTCATGATGAAATTCCAGAATTCGACTGTATCATTGCAGTTTGGTGCTGGTCAAAATTACAGGATTGCGCCACAGTGCAAGACGAGTGCCGATTTGCAATTAAAATATTTCTTCTCCGTTAAGATTTCAACACAAGTGTTGATAAGCATGTGGAAATCTCTGCTCCGGCGCCAGCTAACTTCCCGTTCTTCAACACTCTTCTCCGGTTTGCACAATTCCGGTGCAGGACTATTTCTTCCACACGCATTTTGTAACATTCCAAAGTTCCAGCGGCGCAAAATAAATTTGCCAGGCCCATTTTTCCTGACGACGGGGAGCAGAAATTCTATTTCCGTATTTTGTTCAAAAATGGGAAGGAGCTTACTGCCAGGCGTCCGCCCGTATCAGTACCACTTCGGCGGTCTCTCGAGATGTATCTTGATGATTTGCTTCGGGTCGTTGATATCGTACCAGCGTCCGTAGGTCTTCCATCCCTCGGCGACCACTTGAATCAAAGCTCTGCCAAAAGGTGTATCAGGAACGTGCGCAACACCGTCCTGATTTGTTTTCACATTGATTTCCAGCTTCTTGTCCTTCTTGATCGTGTGTTGTTCGATGAACTTCACGTAGACACTGGCATTCTCGACGGGAACTTCCTTTTCACCACCGGAGACTTCAATGGTGATGCGCGTCTGCTGCATGGCAGTGGTTTGGGGTGTTTGGGGTTTGGAGTCGGCAGGAGGTGGGTTCTGCGCGGCGGCGAGCTGCACGAGCAGCGCTACCAGCAGCACAAGAGACAAAAAACTGGGAAGCTTACGCATAGATTTCATGGGTGCCTGGGTTCCATCCTGTACGGAACGAGGTGCTGGGGTCAAGTCTCTCCGTTTCTCGGTTCGATGCCAATGCGGCACAGCACGATGCTCGGCCCGAACATCTGGGTGGAAACTTCCCCAAGCGCGCAATTGACGGAGTCTCGCTGCTCCTGTAACTTCTCTAGAATCTGCACGGCAGGCAAGGCCAGACCCGTTCCCCTGTGGAAGCCACCTCCCTCTGACACTCGCCGGCCGCGCTGTCTGCTACTATTCTGTGCGATCCCGCGCACGGCTAAGACCGTAGCGCAGACTCACTGCCGAGGCGAGTCGAACTCGGGTGGTCCGAGGCTGTCCAAGGAACGGACCGCCCGTGGTTGAACAGGAACGCGTAAGGAGAGAACGATGGGTTTTGCCACCAACGCCATTCATGTCGGGCAGGAGCCGGATCCGGCCACGGGAGCGATTGTCGCGCCCATCTACCAGACCTCGACGTACGTGAACGAAGAGCTTGGCAAGAACAAGGGCTACGACTACGCGCGAACGAATCATCCGAACCGCAAAGCTCTAGAACGGACGCTGGCGAAGCTGGAAGGCGGGCACAGCGCGTACGTTTTTTCCTCGGGGATGGCAGGGATTGACGCGGTTTTCCGGTTGCTACGCCCTGGGGATCACGTGGTGCTGTCGGAAGCGGTATACGGAGGGGTGTTCCGGCTCTCGACGCAACTCCTGGTGCACTTCGGACTGGAATTCAGCTTCGTGGACACTTCGTCACCCGATGCGGTGCGCATGGCGCTGCGTCCCAATACAAAAATGCTGTATGTCGAGACGCCCGCCAATCCCACCATGGGCGTGGCGGATATCGCGGCGCTTTCGAAACTTGCCAACGAGCGCAATGTAACCGTGGTCGTGGACAACACATTTCTCAGTCCTTACTTGCAACGTCCCATCGAGCTGGGCGCGCATATTGTGGTCCATTCCATGACGAAGTACTTGAATGGCCACAGCGATTCGACGGGCGGCGCGGTGGTGCTCACGCGGCCTGCGGATGCCGAGAAAATCTATTTCATTCAGCGGTCCGCCGGCACTGGACTGGCTCCCATGGACTGCTTCCTGATCTCACGGGGGATCAAGACGCTGGCGGTGCGCATGCTGCAACACAACGCCAACGGCATCAGCGTGGCGCGGCACCTGGACGCACATCCGAAAGTCCGCAAGGTGTTTTACCCGGGACTTCCCTCGCACCCACAGCACGACATCGCGCGCCGGCAGCAAAAAGGTCCGGGGGCCATGCTCTCGTTTGAACTCGGCACGATGGAAGCGGCGCGGCGTTTTCTGAACCACGTGAAGCTATGCTCTCTTGCAGAAAGTTTGGGTGGAGTCGAAACGCTGATTTCCCTTCCCGCGGTGATGACGCATGCTTCGATGCCGAAGGAAGTT
>Ga0210404_10000999_pt1 | contig 12759 bp, 6 predicted proteins | sample IncBWH28MmetaG_FD_155455 | JGI IMG/M metagenome (GOLD analysis project Ga0210404, IMG submission 155455) | Forest soil microbial communities from Barre Woods Harvard Forest LTER site, Petersham, Massachusetts, United States - Inc-BW-H-28-M | ecosystem: Environmental > Terrestrial > Soil >... | reverse complement strand
GATCCAGTTACGGGCGAGATTAGCCGCTTCGTCTCCGGATATTGTAATGTCCTACGTGATACAGAGCGATTCTACCCGGCCAAGTGTCCAATCGTCCCGTCAAACCAAGTGCCAAACGGCTTGTCCCGATGTGACGTTGGCGTATGGTTTATCTCGGAATGCTTTAGCCCTCTTTCCACTCGGAATTTGATCTGACATGTCGGAAATACCTATCATAATCCTGAAGGAAGGAACCCAGAGATCTAGAGGAAGAGACGCTCAGAGGAGCAATATTATGGCCGCCAAGGTCTTGGCCGAAACCGTCCGTTCGACCATCGGTCCTCGCGGTATGGACAAGATGATGGTCGGCAGTATCGGAGACATCGTCATAACAAATGACGGTGCAACCATCATGAAAGAAATGGACGTTCAGAATCCCGCCGCCAAAATGCTCGTTGAGGTCGCTAAGACCCAGGACCAAGAAGTAGGAGACGGGACCACAACAGCAGTCGTTCTAGCCGGTGAACTGCTCGCTGGTGCCGAAGGATTGTTGGATCGAGATGTTCATCCTAACGTAATCATCGACGGGTACAGAGCCGCCGCAGAGAAAGCGCAAGGAATTCTAGACGACCTGGGCGTCAGCATCAAGCCTGATGACGATGAAGAATTGAAACGGATCGCCCTCACATCGCTAAACACGAAGGGCATTTTCGGCTCACAGGAGCACTTCGCCGATCTCGCTGTCGAGGCTGTGAAAGACGTGATGGAGAAGAGTGGAACCAAGATCACCGCCGACATCGACTTCATCAAAGTGATGAAGAAGCATGGAAAGAGCCTCTCGGACACAGAACTCGTAAGCGGAATCGTCATCGACAAAGAAATCGCCCACTCACAAATGCCCAGGAGCGTAAGCAACGCCAAGATCGCGCTGCTCAATGCTAAGCTGGAAATTGAAAAGACCGAGATGGATGCAAAGATCAACATCAACAGACCTGAAGAAATGGAGCTCTTTCTACAAGAGGAAGAGAACCTCCTCAAGGCCATGGCCGATCAGGTCGTCGCGTCCGGTGCAAATGTCCTATTCACCGAAAAGGGAGCGGACGATGAAGCCCTCTCTATTCTAGCAAAGAAAGGAATCCTCACGGTAAAGAACGTCAGCAGCGGGGACATGGAGAAACTATCCAAGGCAACTGGCGGAAGCGTCGTTGGCACTCTCAAGGATCTATCAAAAGCAAATCTCGGACAGGCAAAGATCGTCGAGGAAGTGAAGATCGGCGAGGACAAGCTCGTCTATGTTCGAGAAGCAAAGAACCCGAAGGCAGTAACAATCGTGATTCGCGGAGGATCAGAGCACGTCGTAGACGAAGCCGAAAGGTCCCTACACGACGCGCTGTGTGTCGTCAGGAACGCCCTGGAAGACGGTAAGATAGTCGCAGGTGGTGGCGCTCCCGAAGCGGAACTCTCAAAACGACTGAAGGATTACGCTACTAAGGCTGGCGGGAGAGAACAGCTAGCCATAACCGCCTTCGCAGACGCACTTGAAGCGATACCCGTCGCTATCGCCCAGAACGCAGGAATCGATCCTATCGACATCATGGTAGACCTCAGAGCCAAACACAACACGCCTGCCAACAAGTGGTTCGGAGTCAACGTATACACAGGCAAGACCGCTGACATGTGGAAACTAAACGTAGTCGAGCCCCTCCGAGTGAAGAAACAAGTCATCAGATCAGCGGTAGAAGCAGTAACAATGCTTCTCAGAGTTGACGACGTTATCGCCTCGAAGGGAGGCGGCTCGGGCGCTGGCGGTCCTCCTGGAGGAATGCCCCCAGGCATGGGTGGCGGTATGGGCGGTATGCCGCCCGGTATGATGGGCGGAATGTAGCCGAGACAAACCTAAACACTGGATAATCAAGCCGACCACTCTTGGCAGTGATCGATATAGGGGTCGCCGAAGAGTTCTGTATCGTGAGTCCAATTGCACGTCTTCGGAAACGGGTCATCGCCAATAGCCTCGAACAGATGGCTGAATCGGCAAAGTAACCTTGCCCCAAGGCTCAGAAATTGAATCGCGACAACAAGAACATTCGACCCGAAAACTACCAAGAGAATTGTCGTAGCTGAGCGGCAAGGTCCGCTCCATGATCGACGACTCTTTTAACGCCCACGCCCTCATGAAAGGCGACCCGAAAAAAAATTGAACTAATGCATCGAATGGGTGGATGCCTGCGGAAACCTAGGACGTTTACTGTCCACGGACTTGATGAAGAGAATCAAAGAAGTCAACCTCGCAGTAGGACTAAGGTCGATCATCTGGGACGTGGAACAACAGGCCCAAGACTCGGTATCTATCGCTGAAGTCGGCATCAACAGGAAACTAGAGACACCAAGCGAGTTTTGCGCGTATGAAAAAGCCTAGATCGAAGTCCATCTAAGAAGCATCGTCCTAAGTCTGAGCTATGGGACTAGGTTGAAGGTTCCCTGTATGGAGATTCCTTGAGTAGCAAGGGTGCTTTCAAGAGGAGTCTGGCCAAAGGTTATTCCGGACCACCAGTCGATTTCCACGTTGAAGTCGTACTGACCCAAGATGGGTCTGAACTCACCAATCAGCGAACTTGGGATGGGCACCGATATTGGGATGTTCAGCTCTCTTGTTAGAGGGGGGAGGGTCACCACGGTTGATCCTGCTGCCGAGAGAAGCCTCGAATTGGCCGGACTGATGAAAACTCTCACCGTCGCGAAGATCGTGGTTGAATTGTTCGGATTATAGATTCCGGCGAAGAACAGCGCAACGTTGTCATGTCTTGAAAGGGACACTTGATGTTTCGAGTGCAGTTGGACAAGGACTGGAGCAGAACGAACGACGAAGACGGAGAGCTGGAAAGAGCGAGTCAGAATCCCACTGGCCGCGGTCATAGTGACAGTGTAGTTTCCAGCGGTCGAGCCGAGCATCGAACAGGGCACTCCGAAACCCGAAAATGTTTGATTGATAACAAACGAGCTAGGAATGCAAGTGACTGAAAGTCCGGGGTTTGGAGCGACCGATTCTGCTAGAGTAATAGTGCCGTTGAAGTTAGATTGCCTGTTCCCATTCACCTCGACATTGGTGGCGGACCCCATTACCAAGGTAAGAGCATGGCTCTCAAGACCTGGGTAAAACCCGAATCCCGGCACGATCACGGGAACGGTGATCTCATGGGATAAGGTCCCACTTGACGCGGTAATATTCACCTGCAGAACTCCCTGGACACGAGGGAATAGAAGGAGAGTAGAATGGGCTACGCCTCCCACCGTCAACGTCACAGTCAATGGGTCCACGCTTGAATCAAGTCCTATAGGGGAACGCACCCTGAGAGATACATTGCCCGCGAAGGTGTCTAAACTGACGATAACGAGGTTAGTTGTCTTCTGCTCTCCCGCACTAGCGATAACATTGGTCCCCGATAAGACGAAGTCAGGTTGGGGGACGTTAAGGGATAACGAGACTGAGCTGTAGAATCCTCCACTATCTCCACTAACTGTTATGTTGTAAGCTCCGGGCGTGGCGTCTGCTCCGACCGTGATCGTGAGCATGCTAATGCCAGTGGATGATTTAGGAGAGAGTAGAACGCTGGAAAGCGATGTGTCTGCCCGTGGTCCAAAGGGAGACACCCGAGAAGAGAGAGTGACGTTCCCGCCAAACTCGTTGAACCCGTTAACGGAAAGGGTGGAAGAGTCTTGTGCCCCGCGTTGAATGGCCAGAATTGCGAGGCTTGAACCAAGCGAAAATGAGGGAAGATTACTGAACGTGCCAGCTTGGATAGTTTCGGGAGGGAGACTTGTCGTCCCGTTTGCGATTGTAACGCATGCGCCAGAAGACACGCTTGTCGGATTGCTTGGCGTGCCACATCCAGTTTGGAAAGTGATAAGGGTAGTTGAAGTGGATCCTGTAATGTTGTAGATCGCTGTGAACAGAGGTCCTGGAAACGGTGACGTAGCAAACAATCCTGCGGCTGCAACATGTATTGTGTTGATCGTGTCCGTCTGAGCGCATCTTCCTCCATTCTTCGGGACTCCCCCGATACAAACTGCCAGAATTGTAATGCTGCCTTGAAGGATTGTTCCGCTCATGTCGAAACCAGCAGGCTTCAAAACCGAATGGTCGGCCAGCAAAGCGATATCAAATCCATCAATTAGGGACCCCGGAGGCGGCGTTCCATCGAGAACAACTGCTACTCTCAACTGAGACGATGCAGATGGTCCAGCCCCCGCGAGAACGGAGGGGGTTTCGTCACACGTTGTCGAACTATCAGGAGCGATGCAGACCACAGGTGGTGCTTCGACGATGGTCAATGACGCAGTGTGAGCCGTGTTCCCGCTTACTCCAAGCACAACTCCGTAGAACACCCCAGGGTCACGGTCCAATATGTTGATCGTGGCACTTGCCGCTCCTCCTGCGCTCAACTGAACAACTCCAGGGTCAGGCAGGTAGATACCTACTCGTGGAAGAGTTCCGTGGAGCGAGAGCGCAACCGCACCTGAAAAGCCGTTCAGACTTCTCAGAATGATCAGGGGAGACTCGATTTGATCATGACTGAGCCTGACTGTAGAAGGGGTGATGCTCATCGAAAAGTCCGGGCCTAAAGTACTAGTCAAGGCTAGTGGAAGGTTGGTCGGGTCCTTAACATGCATGGTTTGCGACAGATCAGCACTCGATCGAATGACCCCGTTTTGAGTCGAGGCTAAGGTCATCGTAAGAAATAAGATCAGTATTCCTTGGAGAGCTCTCTTCCGCGAAGATCCGCGTTCAAGGGCAAAAATAGTCAAATGTGTTTGGGATATTCATGACGCGTGCGCTATAAAGATCGTTCCGGCCTTTTGCGGAGATTGTCGCAAATTTAGTGATTCGACTTCGAGCGCCGAAGAGTCTAATACGGGTTGAAACCCATGAAAGTGTCCGTGGTTCCGTCCCTGTAAGCCTGACCGGACGCGTGTTGGGCCTACCCCCATTAGGTGGAACGACTTTCCAAATCTGGTAAATTGCGGCGACCCGGTCTCCGTTAAGGACAAGCTCAAGGATTCTCCACCTCTATGGGGACCAATCAATGCAGCAGGCGTGATTGAGTATAGTTCTATCATAGAGTCAGGTCCGACAGCTCATCAAATCAAGTCTCAAGATCCATCTCAATAGACTCGGGCAGAAGTGCGCAAAAGTGTGCCTGTCGAGCCGCAGAGGTGCTACTGTGGGGGACGAGAACGAAACCAGAGACTTACGCTGTTCCGTTTATCCGGAGTCTAGTCTTCTAAGTTCTTGCGGAAGAATTCTGTTATTGTATTGTAGCAGTGAACTCTGTTCTTGAAACGCAACACATCATGTCCCTCGTCCTCGTAGACGACGTAGTCTACTTTCACTCCTCCCTCGCGGAGGTCCTTTACGAGCTGGGCTGACTCTGGTTCGGGAACTCTGGGATCGTGCTTTCCTTGAATGATCATCAGTGGGGCTGATAGTTGGTTCATGTAGGTCTTTGGCGACCGTTCAACTAGGAAGTCCTTGTCTTTTACTGGGTCGCCAAGAGAGAGTCGGAAGTACGTCTGCCAGGTTGGTGGGATTCGCGACACCCATGTTGGTAGATCGTAGGGACCGAACATGTCTACGGCTGCTTTCCATAGCTCGGGATGTCTCGATGCCAGCGTTAGGGTCATGTATCCCCCGTAAGATCTTCCGACAACGCCTCGTCGGCTTGAATCGATCCTCGAGTCTTTCTCTAGGCGTTTGAGACCCTCAACGTGGTCGAGAACGTCTTTTCCACCCCAGTCCTTGTCGACCCACTTCATGTAGCGCATGCCATACCCGGTGCTTCCCCGAACATTCGGAACAAAAACCGCAAACCCGTTGAGAGTAAGGTACTGGATTAGCGGCATTGAGAACCAGGTAAAGTCCGGCCTCTCCTGCCCTTGGGGACCCCCATGAACATACTCGACGAGAGGTCTTGGACCCTTGTACCCGAGCCTTGCGGAGGGGAGATAGAGCCGAGCAGAAACCCTTAGCCCGTCAAAAGAAGTGTAGCTAGCATCCTCACCAGCAGAGAGATACTCATCTGGAATGCCCAGCACTTTTTCGCTGGAAAGCCGCTTTGCGGCAGCTTTCTCCCCGACGGGAATATGATAGATCTGGGACGGACTGTTGGCCCTTGTAAACGAGAAGACGTACTCAACCTGCAGGGGGTTCTCGTTCTTGATTTGCCAGTCAAGTCCCAAGGCAACGCCATCCGATAACGGTGGATTTCCGATGAGTACTCTTCCGGCTTCGAAGGATGGAGGGGTCCCCATGTGAAATTGTCCTTCGTATGCCCATGAAGCACCGTCGATATTGTATTCTAGGACAAACAGGTCGCCTTTCACTTTTCTTAGGCCGACCAATTCGCCATGGCCTGAGTGTTGTAATCCTTTGATAGGTACATCGATGGGTTTCGAAGGATCGTCTAGCGAGAGGTAAGTGAGACCGCCATTGTCATGGAAAATCGTCGATTCGAAAAACAGTCCCTTATCGTTGTTGACAAAACTGCACCAACCTATGCCGGTCAGCGGAACCTGTTTTCCGTCTCGTTGGTCGAGAGGAACTCCGTACAATAGTTTCCGCGCATTCATGCCCTGTTTCCAATAGTACAGAACGACATCACCGGCCGTGTAGCCGTCCGCCAATATCACCGTCGAGTGGTCGGAACTCGTGCCGTTGCAAGCATTGCCATAGATGCTCGTGCCAAGCGACTTAGCTTCACCTGTCTCGAGGTTTACTTTGAGACACTCGATGTCGGGGGTCTTGCGATTGTCCCGGAAAAAGTAGGCAACATTCCGATCTTTGTCGCAGTTGACGCACGCTATCTGTTGGTCGCGATACTTGTCCCCGAAAAATGGTTCGGGTATGCCTCCTGTAAGAGAAATCAGGTTTGGCTGGTAATTCTCGTCTCCCAGCTTGTCGATCATGACCAGGACTTTGCCAAGTTTGGGGAGAACGTGGAAGTTGTCGCCTGGCATTATGTGAGGATTCACCAGTGCTTGGCCGCCGGGGAGCAGAGGTTCCGGAATGCTACCATTGCTGGAGATAGAATACAGGCTGAGAACACCGCTTAGATCAGAGAGAAAATAGATGCGATCGCTAACGATCTGAGGCTCAAGCAGCAACCGGGCCGACAAGAGGGATTCTATTGGGAACTGGGCTTTGTTCAAGGTCGGTTTCTCGAGCATCTCGGTAACTGTCAAGAGTTAGACCAGAGACACTCAAGAACGGTCAAGCCTATCAATGTTTTCGATTCGGAACTGTTTCTTCAGCCGGGAATGTTTAAAATGCTGGAACCTGGTTGCTCTGGAGTACGCTGGGTCCGCTTGAGCAAAGAACTGAAAAAACTGCCTGATGTCAAGGTGTTTGGCAAATGGCAGTCTGCTGGAATAGAGGCTAACGACCCTGGACTCAAGCGATACATATCGACAAGACCCATCCTTCTGCCCCACACTAGCGGGCGCCACGAACATGGAAGATTCCGGAAATCAACCATCAACATCGTCGAGCGACTGATCGACGATATGATGAGGCCGGGCGTCGCAGGCGGTGCCAAAGCCCGCGCGAGTAGCATTGTGCGAAACGCCATGGACATCATCGCCATCCGGACCGGAAAGAACCCGATCGAGATACTCGTCAGAGCGATCGAGAACGCAGCACCCGCTGAAGATGTTACAAGAATCGCCTACGGAGGCATCGTCTACCCAATCTCAGTAGACATCGCTCCGCAGAGGAGGGTTGACATTGCCCTGAGATACATTACGAACCTGTCTCGTCAAGCATCTCACAACAACCCCAAAACGGTTGATGAATGCCTCGCTGACGAATTGATCCTGGCTGCGGCACGTGACCCGAAGAGTGCGTCAGTGAAGAAACGTGACGAGATAGAGCGTATCGCTCTCGCGTCTCGCTAACCTACAGATCTTAACGAACTTATCTTGTTCCTATTCCGCCAATAGTCTGCAGCCAATAATACTCCTCCTCCAATGAATACTCCGAGAAGCATCGCCGCTAGGTAGCCGTTCAGAAAATATTGCAGTAGCGGCGCGTTGCTCGAGATCCAATCTTGCTGGTAAGCGTTGGATCTATACTCAGCAGAGAGACCGTAGACGAATAAGACGATGAGCCCGAACTGGGCGTAGACGAAGATGTATCCGCGCTTCAACTCCACAGTTCCTCTCAGAGAGTCAAATCGGTCGAAGGATTCATTCGTATAATAGTTTCAGGAGCAGTTTCAACGGCTGAACTTACGGCTGGGAGTCCCCTCTTTATAGGCCCAGGGACGAGCCCGATTACATCTTGTCTACTATAGAGACAAACGCTCCTCCGTCATCCTCTCTGAGTTCCGCGATCGAGAGGGCCGGGACTCTGCTGCAGAACGGTGCGATGGATCAGATAGAAGGATACCGAGCGCGGTTCGAGACTCTCGAAGGAATGTACGAGCGTGTCTTCGCAAGTCTCATCAAGTCAAATTTTGATCTGAAATCCGCTCGAGAAACGGCGAAGAGATTCTTCGGGACCGATACGGTCCCATTTGCTGCCGTTGACGGAACGGAATATGCGCGTCCTCTATTCGATCTCGTCGTTTTCTTTGGAGGGTCTTACGCAGCTCGCGGTACGATAAGATACGCCGATAATGGTCCCCCAATGGTCGAATACGAAGATCACTTTCTCAAGAGTGGCAGAGCGCTGTCCAGCTGCGTCCCGGTTTATGTGAACGAGGTCCCAGAGATAGATCAAAGCTTCATACAGCCGGGCGAGGTCTCGGAAATCTCACTCACAAGACCTCTTACTGACGAGGCGATTGCGAACAATTCCACAGTTGCCAACTGGATCATGACCTTCTCCGAATTCTACTTGGCCTACCGACTCGCACGCGAAGATAACGGGCCGAGAATCCTTCTCCTTGACAGAAGCCTCGCAACAATGCTTGCGAGTCTCATCTATGATACATCAAGAAGAAAGCTCTGGACGACCAACGGGGCCCTTTTCGGGCTAGAAGTTGATGGAATCCCATTAGATGTCAATGACCTCGCCTATGCGAGGCATCATCTGGATAATCCTCTGTTAGATCTGCCGCCTCCCAGGGGCGATTATCTCAGATATCGATGTCTATTGGAGATTGAAAGGAGCGGCCCACTGACTCTCGCGGCTCTCTGCCCGAAACTCGGAATCAAAGAAGCTGACCGACAGAAACGCGTTGAACGGTTCCTTCAAAAATCTGTCAAGGAAGGATTCCTCGAAGAAACAGTAGGAACTTTTTCTCTCAAGGATCGTTATCGAAAGACTTGGCCTCGCATACGCAAGCTGGTGGAGACGATGGGTCGCAGAATGTTCGAAGAACAACCAAAACAGAATCCTTTACGAGTTTTGAAGAGAGGGGACCTTCATTGGCTTACAACACAGGACCTCGCGTTTCTCACACTATTCACGCTGAACCTCCTAGTTGAAGAGTGTTGGAAGAAACGAATACTCCTCCTAGGGTTGACGAAGGATACCGCGGCTCGAGATTTCAAGAATCATGTTCTGCCAGTAATGGTGTCCAATGACCTATGGAAATCGGACCTCAGCCAAGAACAACTCTCCCGAATACCCAACACTGACCGGATGCTCCTTCAAACCCTCAGCGTATTCAATCATGATGAGATCGTAGTTCCTTGGTCTCTAGTCGAATACGATTCGGCCTTCCTGATGATCGTGCCTGACTTTCAGAAGAGAAAAGGCTACGTCGGGGGTGCCATACGCAACAAGATTACGCCAGAACGTTTGTTTCTGAAGAGCTACATTCAGCTCTCGCAGACATCCTATGATCCTCAGCTTCGAAGCAACGTTCTACTCCTCGACAGGCTAGCCTATCCTGACTTCGACTTGCGACCTGAATCGCGAATCGGCTTTTCCCACTCGTACGGGAGCGCTGACGAACCTGTCCGACCGATAGTGTTTCAGTCGAACAAAATTGTGAACCCAATGCAAGAACTGGTCATCCTAACACTGGCATCAATGACTAGCAACAGCGTCCCAGAACTTTTCGGCCACAACAAACCGTTGTTCATCGCAGACAAAGTAGCCAAATGGCATAATGAAGAGATGCGTAAGATCATCGACACGACCGGCAAATGGTTAATGAACAGTCCCAAACTCCGCCACTTTGTATTCTACATGAGCACGTTCCGGGAGAGAAGGAGCGAGACTGAGAGTGCTCGAAGAGACAGCTAGCAAATATTTCACAGACTTCAGCGGACGATTCAAGGCCCGTCTCGCCGCGGTAACTCCCGCCTTCATGCCAGCAGCGACCCACGAACTGACAGGAATCTCGTCCCGGTACGAATGCCGGATCAAGGTCGAATACCACAAGGACATCATGGGTCTCATCGAGGAAGGAATGCTCGTAGCTGTTAGGAACTTCAAGTCAAACACGAAAGACCAGCGCTTTTCGCTCATGGTCATCTCTCGGGTCTGGCCCGAACATTATGGGCTGAAAGGTCTCTCCGAGCACAGCTACTATCCGATGCAGTTCGAGATAATACAGCAATCCGTGAAAGACTGGGACACAAGCGACAAGTCAACAATGATGGTCCAGATCAGCGCACTGCCCATCAACTACGATCTAGTTCTGAACGGAGATAGCGAGCCCAAGTACGAGAAGGGCTTCACCTATCCGGTCATCGCTGCTGAAGCGGAGATTCTGAACCGTGACATGATCAGTCACATGTACAATCAGAGAATACTAGCGAAACTTGGCTTCAGCGCGAAAACAACAACCAGCGACGCATACAAGGACCCCAGAATCGGGACCATCCAGATGTTCGAGTCTATGGAGGAGAAAATCCCAATCTACCTAGACTTCGAAGCAATGGTCCGATACCACTTCGGAATATTCGCCTTTACTGGCGCCGGGAAGTCCAATCTTCTGTCGAACATCCTGCGAAGACTACTAATCCATCAGCCAGAGGTGAAAGTAATCGTATTCGACATCTCAAGTGAGTATCCTTTCCTCCTAATGGATCTCTTCGCAGATGACAAGATCCCGTCCAAGATAATTCTCGAAAACCCTGTCACAAACGCGGAACAGTTCTACGCCAGTGTAGTCAAACCTAGGGAGTACGAGGACGATGATCGAGCGCGTAAAGTCTTCGCTAGAATCTTTGGACAGAAGAAGATCACATACTATCTCAAACCGGAATCCAAGGTGCCGACCTACGGTGACATTGTTGAGGAGCTAAACAGGCAGCGAAACGAGAGCCTCGACAAGCCACACTATGTCAACGCCCTAGACCGAATCCGCCAAGACGTAGTCGACTACAAATCTGAGCATGGCATGACAGACTCCAAGCCCATCGACGAGGAATTCATCAAACAACTCGACGAATGGGGGCGCGCTGCGGTTGACGAGTACAAGATCTCAGACAGGAGTGGAGTCTACGCTTGGGCAACGAGTCGGCTGACACTCATCGACAATCTCAAACGTGCTGAGAAAGAAAAACGGACCACTGGGGGTTTAGATATTGAAGGGATACGAGAGCTTGTTGAGAAGGAAACGCGGCTCACGTGCATCTCCATATCAGACCCGTATGTCATCAAGGAGCTAGTAGTCGACCTAGCCCGAGAGTTTCTCTACAGACGAAAACGAGCATTCAAAGTCAAACCCTACGTCCTCTTCGTATTCGATGAGGCTCAGGAATTCGTCCCTGACCTTGGCGGGTCTTCAGGAATAGACAAGGACTGCTCGAAGGTTGTTGAAACCCTACTCAGACAAGGCAGAAAATACGGCCTAGGTGGATGCCTCGCTACTCAGAGGATCGCCTATCTCAACACAAATGCGCTGCAACAGCTGCACACATACTTTGTAGGGACCCTTCCGCGACCTTACGACAGGACGGTAGTCAGCGATACTTTCACCATCGACAAACAGATCCTCGAAAAGACCCTCGAATTTGCGCCTGGCGAATGGCTCCTATCCAGCTTCATCGCAACCGGAATGGAGAACGTGCCCATATTCATCAAAGCAGACAACGCCGAGGCTGAAGTAGAGAAGACCCTAAACAGGCTCACCTAGCCAAGCCTGGATCTGTCCCGGACTCAGGGTCTGCGAAGGATGCCTTTCCTCAATGTTTCTCGGAACGCGCTGAATACGACTATGTGTCCGCGGCTTCGCAGAGTCTCAAAGGCGGCAAGAACGAGAAACATTATTGCGACTAGCAGGCGAGCCTCGATTACTGCTGTAGAGATGACCCAGAGAACTAGCAGAACTAGAGCATTCTGAGTGTCATACGTTAGATCTAGGAGACTTGCGCACGCGTAAAGCGACTGGCTCATAGTCAAGAAAATCTCTACCCACTGAAGCTGTCCCAATGGAATCGATCCCAACCCCCCACTGCTGACAAAATACACTACAGGAATCAGCGCAACTAGTGCAGTAAGCTCGTTGACCGAGGATGAAATGAAGTTCAAGAGAGCCAGAGGGGCCAGCGTGATCTTCCTGGCCCAGTTGAAAGCTGTCACTTTTTCGGGAAACTCAGAAAGTACGGGGGCTATCCATTGAATCGTAAAGAAGACCGCTCCAGAGCCCAATAGGCCGACCAGGAACATCTGCGCCAGGTTCTGAATGGACGTAACGAAACTGTCGGTGATCAGGACGAAGGTCAAGCCACAGAAAAGAAACAATCCTACAACAGCAGCAGTCCTCTTCCTTGTCGATTTGATCTCGGCTATCGCTAAGCTCGGACCCAGAAGAGGCTCCTCCG
>Ga0210404_10000998_pt1 | contig 12771 bp, 11 predicted proteins | sample IncBWH28MmetaG_FD_155455 | JGI IMG/M metagenome (GOLD analysis project Ga0210404, IMG submission 155455) | Forest soil microbial communities from Barre Woods Harvard Forest LTER site, Petersham, Massachusetts, United States - Inc-BW-H-28-M | ecosystem: Environmental > Terrestrial > Soil >... | reverse complement strand
ACGTGGGAAGCGCAAGGCAACAGCACCGACCGCGGCCGAGCGCCGGCAGGATTCGGGAACTCCAATAGCCCGGCGAACGGATCGTCGCGGCCGGCACAGCCCAACCGCTCCGACCGACCGTCGTGGACGGGCTCGTCGCAGCCCGGCGCGCCGGCCACATCCAATGGCAATCGTTCGTACGCGCCGCCGCAGCGCAGCACCTCGCCGGCTTACAACAATCGCGGGTATTCCCCGCAGCAGCCACGAGGGAACGCGGCTCCGCGGACGTATTCCGCACCAAGCCGCAGCTACCCGGCGCCATCGCGTTCGTACTCGGCGCCGAGCCGCAGCAACTCTGCGCCGTCACGCTCGTACTCGGCGCCGAGCCACAGCTCTGGTGGCGGAGGCGGCTCTCGCGGCGGTGGAGGTGGAAGCCCGCATGGCGGAGGTTCCAGCTCTCACGGCCGACCATAATTTTCAAACAAATCGAGCGCCCGCTCCCCCATTGGGGGCGGGCGTTTTCATGTCTTCATCTCAAGAAATACTGCAATTGAGCATTTTTTCTTTTTCGCTCGCTCACCGATTCACGCGCTTTTGTAGATGTGCACGGCTCGGTCTCCCATCGCACACAACTCTTCCAGTGCCCAGGTGTTAGATAAGACAGAAGCGTTGTTCGCGGGCATTTCCAGTTTCGACATGCACAAGAGGCCCGCGGGGGCGCCAAAGCTCGGCAGTGCTACTGTTTTAAATAGCGCACTTGCCGGAACTCGAGAATGGTAGGATGCGGCATAGAGCGACCAGCACCGCTTTTGATTCAGGAGAGAATCAATCATGAGAAAAACTGTGCTTAAATTTGTGGGCCTGCTTGCCGTTGCGCTGGCTGTGACTTTTCTCACACCGCAGCGCGCTGCGGCCGATGACGACGATCCTCCCAGCCGCGTAGCACGGCTGGCTTATGCGAATGGTGAAGTGTCCTTCGAACCTGCCGGCACGGACGATTGGGTTTCCGCCGTGGTCAATCGCCCCATCACTACTGGCGACAAACTTTGGAACGATAACGGAGCGCGGTCGGAACTGAACATCGGTTCCGCGGTGATCCGGCTTGGAAGCAACACCGGATTCTCTTTCCTCAATTTGACCGACAACATTACGCAGCTGCGTATCACCGAAGGCACGTTGAATATTCGTGTGCGCAATCTCGATACCGATGAAACATTTGAGGTCGACACGCCGAACCTGGCGTTTTCGATTCTTCGCCCCGGCAATTATAAGATCAACGTGAACGAAGCCGGGGACACCACGGTTGTGGTAGTGCGCGACGGCGAAGGTGAAGTTACCGGCGGCGGCGCGGCGTATACCGTTCATCCGGGCGAGGTCGGGACGTTCATCGGAACCGATCAGATCGATGCGGACGTGCAAGGCTGGGGCAACGACGACGATGATTTTGACGGCTGGTGCGCGAGTCGCGACCGCCGTGTGGACCGTTCCGTTTCCGCAAGATATGTCTCATCCGACGCGATCGGATACGAAGACCTCGATGACTATGGCGGATGGCGCCCGGTGCCGGAATACGGCACGGTGTGGTTTCCCCATACTTCCATAGTTGGTTGGGCTCCTTACCACTACGGACATTGGATTTGGGTTTCGCCGTGGGGCTGGACGTGGGTTGATGATGCGCCCTGGGGCTTTGCGCCGTTTCACTATGGCCGTTGGGTCACCGTGGGTGGCGTGTGGGGTTGGGTGCCGTGTGCGCCTCGCGTGGTTGTCGGCGTAGCGTATGTTCGCCCGGTCTATGCGCCGGCGCTAGTCGCGTGGGTCGGTGGACCGCACTTTGCGGTGGGCATCGGAGTTGGCGGCGGTGGTGGATTTGCTGCCGGGGTTAACGTTGGCTGGTTCCCGCTCGGGCCGCGCGAAGTTTACGTGCCGTCCTATCGCGTGAGCCGTGCGTACGTGACGAGAGTCAATGTCTCCAACACCCGCGTGGAAACCACCGTGGTCAACAACTATTACAACACCACAGTAGTGAACAAGACCGTGGTGAACGTGCGATACGTCAACCAGGGCGTTCGTGGAGCGGTTACGGCTACAACGCCGCAAGCATTTACCTCCGCACAGTCTGTCAGCAGGAATGCGGTGAGAGTCGATGACCGGGAAATGGCCAGCGCTCAGGTCGCAGTGAATGGTCCGTCGATCGCTCCGGGAAGACAGGCTGTTCTGGGGAGCGGCGCTACGGCCAGAATGAAGCCGCCAGCGGTTCTTCAAAACCGCGCGGTCGTTGCGAAAACCGTACCGCCGCCACGACCGGTAGCGTTCGAACAGCAACAACAGCTCATCAAGTCGAATGGCGGGAGGCCTCCTGCCATTTCGGAAATACGCCAAGCACAGCCACAGACGGTGCAAGAGCGGCCCAACATAAAGATTGCGCCTCCGTCCAAGCCGAGCACGCCCAGGAATTACCGCATCAACCAGCCTGGGCAGGTACAGACGCAGACGCAATCGGGCGCCGGCAACAATCCCAACCGGCCGTCAAACGTGCAGCCGCAGCCTGTGCAGGGGAATCGGCCGAACAATCTGCCGGTCAATCCGGCGGTCAATCCACCGGTCAACAACAGCAATCCGAACGCGAGTCAGCCCGGCAATCCCCGGCAGTACAACGATCGTCCTGGGAATGCACGGCCAAACAATGCAAATCCAACGCCGCCGCTGAATCCGCAGATCGAACAGAAACACCAGCAGCAGCAGGAGCAGCTCCGCCAGAAGCAGGATCAAGAACGCCAAAGAATCGAGCAGCAACAGCAGCGCGACCAACAGAAACTGCAGCAGAAGCAAGCCGACGACGCCCGGCAGCAACAGGTCCAGCAAAGACAACAGCAACAGCTGGAGCAGCTCGAACGCAAGCACGATCAGGAACAACAGAAGCTGCAGCAGAAACAGCAGCAACAGGATCGGCAGAAAGAAAAGCCGCCGGCCAAACCGCCGAAGGAGAAAGACGACAAGCCTCCCAAGAAGCCCTAGTCGTTCCTACAAGCAACATTTGGGCGGGCGCCTGAGAAAAATCAGGCGCCCGCTTTTTTTGACGGCGGGATTTTCTCAGGTGAAAGGAATGGCGGTGTCGCGTAAGATTCTTTCTCCGCGCACATGGCCAAAAGAAAGAAATCCCGCTCCTCAGCCGCTGAACGATCAGCTAACTCTGCTGATGTGCGGCTGATTCGAATCCCGGGAATTCCGGAGATTCGAACGGGAGATGATCTCGGGAAGATCGTAGCGAACGCGGCGCGTCAAGCGGGCATCCGTTTCCGGGACCACGACATTCTCGTCATTGCGCAGAAGATTGTGTCCAAGTCAGAAGGCGCGCTCGTTCGCCTCGCGAACGTGGCGCCTACGGGCGCGGCAGTAACACTCGCCGAACGATTGAAAAAAGATCCGCGTGCCGTGGAGGTCGTATTGCGCGAGTCGCGTAGAATTGTTCGCAGCGACCACGTGCTTATCGCTGAAACGCATCATGGCTTTGTCTGCGCGAATGCGGGGGTGGACCATTCGAACGTTCCCGGCGACGATGTCGTAACGCTGCTCCCCCGAAATCCTGACCGCTCCGCAAAAAAGCTTGCTGCAGCTCTCCGGAAGAGCACAGGCAAGCGCGTCGCGGTCATTATCAGCGATACGTTTGGACGCCCCTGGCGGTTGGGGCTGACGAATGTGGCTATTGGCGCGGCTGGTGTGCCCGTCCTGGTCGATCTGCGGGGTACGCGCGATCGGCACGGGAAAGTTCTGACGGCAACGATCCTTGCCGTCGCTGACGAACTTGCCGCTGCGGCCGGGTTGCTTATGGACAAGTCCAAAGGCTCGCCGGTCGTGCTTATACGCGGCTACCGCTACAAACCTCGTTTCGAACCTGCTGCTGGCATCATCCGTCCCGCGGCCGAAGATCTTTTCCGGTAACCATTTGCCATTCCTTGCGCTCTGTGTCCCCGGTGATCTCTGTGTTAGATTCTTTGAAGAATTCTTCGGCGATTCATAGATGAACACACGGCTCCACGAGACCGGCGCATCCCCCGCATTGAATCCTGAGCTTGAGGATCACCTTGGCCGGGCTCACGGTGGCCTCGCGATCGATCGGCAATCTGTACTGCTGCTCGCGGAGCAGGCGCCTCTTCCGGAGCTATTGAGTGCCGCGACAGAAGTCCGTGCGCGCGGGAAGGGAACGGTCGTCACCTTTTCAAAGAAAGTGTTTATTCCGTTGACTACGCTGTGTCGGGATTACTGCGGTTACTGCACGTTTCGAAAAGATCCCGGGCAGCCCGGCGCGCACTTTATGACGCCGGACGAGGTGCTGGCGCTTGCGGAGCAAGGACGCCGCGCGGGATGCAAGGAAGCGCTCTTCAGTCTCGGCGACCAGCCCGAGCGTATTTTTCCGGAGGCGCGGGAATTTCTTCGGCAGCAAGGATTCGCACGCACACTGGACTACCTTGCGGCCATGTCGGAACTTGTGATGGGAAAAACTGGCTTGCTGCCGCATGCCAATCCCGGCGTGATGGACCGCGCGGCACTCGAGCGATTAAAAGATTCGAATGCCAGCGTGGGCTTGATGCTGGAAAACGTCAGCCCGCGCTTGATGCGCGACGGCCTGCCGCATGCCAACGCGCCTGACAAAGTGCCGGCGCTGCGTCTGCGAACCATGGAGGAAGCAGGAAAGCTTTCGATCGCATTCACTACCGGAATCCTGATTGGGATCGGTGAGACGATGGAAGAGCGAGTGGACTCGCTGTTCGCGATTCGAACGATGCATGAAAAGTACGGTCACATTCAGGAGGTCATCATTCAGAATTTCCGCGCGAAGGCGGAAATCCCCATGGCCGCGTATCCCGAGCCATCCCTCGATGACATGCTGCGCACCATCGCCATTGCGCGGCTGATTCTTGGCCCGCAGATGAATGTTCAGGCGCCGCCCAATCTTAGTTATGACGAATTTCCTCGCTTACTTGAGGCGGGCATCAACGATTGGGGCGGCATTTCGCCGGTGACCAAGGATTTCATCAATCCGGAGGCGGCTTGGCCGCAGATTTCGCGGTTGAAGGCGGAGACGGAGTCGCGGGGGTTCCAATTGCGGGAGCGGCTGGCGATTTATCCGGAGTATTTTTCGCGCGAGGAGTTTCTTTCGCCGCGTGTGCGTGTCGGCGCCGAGCTCCTGGCTAGCGTTGGAGGGTATGCAGCGTAGCTACGCGACCGGTGGGTGATGGGAAGTAAGAAAAGCGGCAGCGTGGCTGCCGCACTCCATATTAAGAAACGGCAAAAGATTACGGCGCTTGCGGGGGGCGTCGGCGCTTCAAAGCTTCTTCTGGGGCTCTATGAGGAGATGGACCCGCGCGACTTGACCATTGTCGTCAACACCGGCGACGACATTGTTCTCCACGGTTTGAAAATTTCACCGGACCTGGACATAGTTACTTATACATTGGCGGGAATCGTCGATGCGGCGAAGGGATGGGGATTTCGCGAGGAAACGTTTCATGCCCTAAAGCGCCTGGCGGTTTATGGTGGCCCGAATTGGTTTAACCTCGGCGACCGCGACCTCGCCACGCACATCCATCGCACGGCCATGGTCGCTGAGGGAAAGACGCTGTCGCAGGCCGCGGAATCCATTCGCATCGCTCTGGGAGTGAAGGCCGTCATCTTGCCGATGTCCGATGATCCTGTCCCAACGATCATAGATTCGAATGAAGGTCCGTTGCATTTTCAGGAATATCTCGTGAAGAGGCGCGCCGAGCCGGTTGTCCGCAGCATTCGCTTTGACGGCGTCGAATCCGCGCGACCTGCTCCGGGCGTCCTCGAAGCTATTTTGGACGCCGACCGCGTCGTTGTCTGTCCCAGCAATCCATTGATCAGCATCGGGCCGATCCTTGCGGTTCCAGGGGTCCGCGAGCAAATGCGCGCGCAGAAGGATAAAGTTTTCGCCGTCTGCCCCCTTGTCGGCGGAAAATCCCTCAAAGGCCCTTCCGACAAAATGCTCGCTCAGCTTGGATACCAGTCCACGGCGCTGAGCGTCGCAAAACTCTACGCCGATTTCACCGGTACTTTCGTTATCGATCGCGTAGATAAATCGCAGGCCGCCGCTATCGGCGCTCTCGGTATGAAGGCGGCCATTCTTCCGACAGTTATGAAAACGCGGGGGCAAAAGCGCAAGCTCGCTCGTTCCTTGCTCAACTTGTAAATGCGCTGGCGGCGGCGAGCTGAGCCCAGGCCCGTGGATTGTTGCTGATAGCTATTTCGGAGCCTGGACTTAGCCGCAAGATTCCCCTGCGCAGGTTCTTAGTCTCTAACGCAGCTCTCTCTGCCGGAATCCGGATTCCGATAGCGGTGCTCGCCTGCTGGGCATGGTGCGGCATGGCCGTCTCGACCCTGCTCGCCGGTCTGGCCCTTGCGGCCCTCATCCCCAGGCTGTCCCGTCCGGCCTTGGTCTCCTGCGTCGCCCTTGCGGCCCTCGTCTCCGGGATGTCCTCTGTGGCCGTCATCTCCTGCTTTTCCCTGGTCCCCCTGCGCTCCGGTCTGGCCGGTGTCTCCAGGCGCTCCTTGCGGTCCCGGTGGTCCCTGCGCCGCTGGCGTTGGACTTACGGTGCATCCGGCAAGAGGCAGCAAGAACAAGCATGCCCCCATAATTAGCAATCTCTTCATTTTGATGCTCCTTTGCGGTGTCGCTCGACAGAAAGTCTTGTTCAAGTACGTACCGAGGATGGTACGCACACCGCATTGGCAGGCGCTGTCCGAATTCGCACAGTAATCAAACAATGTCGCGTGTGGGAAATAGGATTGAGTGGCTACGGGAGAGGAAAAATGTCATTTCAACGGAAGGCCGGTAAAACGAATCCCGGCGCCGTGGACTTTGTAGCGCATGTTCAGGCCGATCAGGAGCGCGGTCAGCGATTCTACAATGCGCGCGTTTTCCAACTTTCCGCCGTTCACGGCGCGCGCGCCAGGAATCTTACCTACCAGTGCGGATGCCACCTGCCTAGCTTTCTCGTCGTCGCTGCAGACCAGGACGTCGCACTCCACCGGCCCATCGCCCGCGAGTAACGCCGCTCCGAGATTCTGCAACGCTGCGGCAAGGCTTACGCTTTCAGGCAGGAGTTCCCGCGTCTGCTGGGCGGCAGAGCCTTGCCACACGCCGAGCATACGCGTCGCCGCGCCGCCCACTGTCGCGGCCAGTGGCACCGTCGTATCAATCACAGTCGTTCCCGGCTTCCAGACGGTTTTCAATTGTTTTAGCAGGGCTGCGGAGCCGGAGAAGGGAACTGTGAGCACGGCAATGTCGCATGCCGCCGCCGCGGATGGATTGTCCATGCCTTCGATCTGTGCGGCTGCGCCAATCTGCGCGCGCAGTTGCTGCGCCGTTTCTTTGGCGCGAGCTGCATCGCGTGAGCCGATCAGCACATGTTCGCCGGCCCGTGCCCAGCGATTTGCCAGGCCGGAGCCTTCCGGTCCCGTGCCACCCAGAATCGCAATCTTTTGAGGCATAGTAATTCGCTCCATTCCGCGTGCCGCCGCTTCGCTTTCCCGGCGCTCCCTATGGTATCTTCAAAAACTTAAAAGATGACAACCAGTCCGCTCACGACAATGGAATTTCGCAAGGCCCTTGGACAATTTTCGACCGGAGTGACGGTGGTGACCGTCGAGCGCGAGCCCGGAAAAGTTCAGGGCATGACGGCCAACTCATTTACATCCGTCTCGCTCGACCCTATGCTGATTCTCGTCTGCGTGGACCAGCGCGCGAAGATTCTGCCTTTTCTCCAGAAGAAAAAGCGCTTTGGCGTGAGCGTGCTCAAGACCGGGCAGCAAGCCATCTCCGAATATTTTGCGCGAGGCGTACACAGCGCGGAAGCTGAAGAACGCCTGGCCATCCACTTTGCCAGAACGCCGAGCGGAGTTTCTGTGCTGGAGAATGCGTTGCTCCAATTGGGTTGCAGTGTCGTGTCCTCGCATCTTGCTGGCGACCACACTGTTTTTTTCGCAGAGGTGGAAACCGCCGCGGCTGACGAAGGGGATCCGCTGCTTTTTTTTCGTGGCGAATACCGCAAGATCGCGCGGCAGCCTTGAACGGCCTTTAGACGCCAAGACTATTCCAATTTGGACTAGTGGTGTCCGCCCAGCGGATCTCTTTTCACGCCGTACTCGGCGCCCCACTTGTCGGTCATTTCGCCGCGAATCTCCCACAGCTCTGGAAAGAATTTGTGGCGCATGCCTTCCTCGAGAATTTCCACCGGCCTCCCCTTAAGCGATTTCGAGCCGAACCCAATCGTGCGGTGGATCAACTGCATGTGCTCGTGACGGAATTTTTGGAAGAGCTCGTCGAATTCCGCCAATGCTTCGGCCACCACGTAGGCGTCGCCATGCGTGTATTGCGAGTCGTAAATTTTCTCGACGGTCAGGCCATGCTTGTCCAAATAGTGAGTTTTGAAGGAATTCCAGATGGGCTGGTACATTTTCAGGAGCACGCGAAACCCCGGCGATTCCTGGCCGCTGCCGTTGCCGAGGCGTTTGCGGATCGCCTGGTATTCCTTCGGAGACATGGTCTCCAGCAACGCCAATTGCTCGTTCATCAATTTTTGCGCGATGTGCACGCGGCGGAAGAGCGTGATCACACGGTTGGTATTTTCCTGCTGCAAGTATTCGTCGATATCGAGCAGGGTGTAGGCGATGAGCTTCATCCACAGCTCTTCAACCTGATGCACCAGCTGAAATTGCAGCTCATCCGGATTGCACAGCTCATCGAACTTACTCTGGCAGGAAAGCAGCGCCTTGGTGTTCAGGTATAGCTCGTAATCAAGCGTGCCTTCGCCGCTCATGATTTCGTAAATTTGTTCGCGATTCACACAACCTCCCCTGGCGCGCGTGCCTTGCGTCGTGGCGCGGCACGCCGGCACAATCAACTCGGTAAGTAAAACAACTTGTACGGAGAATGCGTTAGCGTTCGGAGCTGCCCGAAGGACGCGGCGACTCGGTGGAATCGCCCATTTCTTTGCGATGGCTCTTGACTTCCCGCAGCGCGTAAATCGGTTTGTTCTGCGATTCATAATAAGTGCGCGAGATGATTTCGCCCAGCAATCCCATGGAGATGAACTGCACTCCGCTGATGAACAGGGCCACGGCAAGCAGCATCAGTGGCCCGTGCTCCGTCATGATGGCTTTTTGCAGATAAAACTTTTCGTAGGCCAGGAAGCACGCCAGCAGGGAACCAATTCCGACGCCCCCAACGCCCAGCAAACCGAAGAACTGCAGCGGGCGCGTCGAATAATCCAGCAAAAACTTTACGATGATCAAATCCAGGAACACGCGGATGGTGCGCCCGATGCCATAGTTGGACTTTCCGCTTTTTCGCTGGAGATTGGCGATGGGCACTTCGGCGATTTTCGCGCCGGTGGAGCTGGCCAACGCCGGAATGAACCGGTGCAGCTCGCCGTACAATTGAATTTCCTGAATGATTTCGCGGCGGTAGGCCTTGAAGGTCGTTCCAAAATCGTGCAGATCGATCCCCGAAAGCTTGGCCATCATCCAATTGGCCACGCGGCTGGGGAACTGGCGCATCAGCCAGTGATCGTTCCGCTGGTGACGCCAGCCGCTAACCAGGTCGTAGCCTTCTTCGATTTTTTCGAGGAAGCGCGGGATTTCGTCGGGATCGTGCTGCAGGTCGCCATCCATGGAAACGATGACTTCGCCGCGAGCGAAATCGAAACCCGCCTTCAGCGCGGAGGTTTGGCCGAAATTCCGCCGCAGGCGCACGAGGTTTACCCGCCGGTCGTGTTCGTAAATGTCAGACAGCACTTTGAAGGAATCGTCCTTGCTTCCGTCGTCCACGAACACCAGCTCGTAGGGCTCGCCGATAGAGTCCATGACTTCCGTCAATTTCATATACAGCGGTGGGATGTTTTCCTGTTCGTTAAAGAACGGAACGACGATGGAATACTGAATGAGCGAATCGCTTTTCATTCGTTTTGCTGCCGGATCACGCTTCCTGGGTTACGAAGCCATAGTCTATCAGGCGAATCCCTTGCGATGCGACAAGATTTCGTATTTCCATGTTCGTGAGGATCGCCAGTTCCGTTTGCCGCGAATCCTGCAGCCGCGTGGCGGTTTTCTGCAGCGCCGCATCGGCGTACCCAGGGTGGCACATCAGCTCCGTTGTGCCTTCCGGGAGGTTCTTCAGCAATTGCGTCACGCCTTCGAGAGTCAATTCGCCGGTCTGCGCAATCCCGCAAAAATAGTCAGCGGTCGCAATCCCAGCGCGTTCGGCTTGCTCCCGCGCATCCCGCGACAGGAGCTTCAATCCCCGCGCCTGAACGCCTTGTTTCAAGACCACCCCGGTGCGCTGTTTATTCCCTGCGGAAAGCGCCGCGCGCAGGCTGGAAGCCTCCAAGGAAACGCGGATCGCTCCGATATTGTGGCGCTTCGCCAGCCTCAGCGCAATTTCAAACAATCCCGGAAGCATGTGCACGTGTTTGTGTCCGTCCAGTTGTGTGGGCGCGATCCCTGCGTCGCGAACTTTTTGGATCTGCGCGTCCCACTCGGCTTCCACCTCATTCAAAAGGAGTCCCCGGCGCGCACGGCGCAGCAGCAGGCTCTCCGGCCCGCCCGCAAACAGGCCTTCGTCGTTCAGCAAACTCGTCACGGTTTCGCGGTCCGCCACCGGTGGGCCGTCACTCAAGTTCAGGTGAATACCGACGCCCAGCCCATGCGCGGACTTTGCGGCGGCAACGCCGCCGGCAAAGGCCGCGCCGTTGGCCAATAGCGAAGTGCTGGTGACGATGCCGTTCCGAAAAGCTTCGACGATTCCGCGGTTTACGCCATCGGTCCAGCCGAGGTCATCCGCGTTGACGATGAGATTCTTCACGACCTGTCCCGCTCCCGGTGCTGCCTGTCCATTAGTACAGCTACTCTTTCGTGCGAACCTATTTTGGTACCATTGACCCTTTTTCTTCCCAACTCTAGCATGGGATCAATGAGGAGAACATGTCGGTAAAACTGCGCGAAAACAAGCAAATGGGCGCCAACTACCGCGAAAAGCGCCGCGGACGGCGCATGAACTCCCGGGTTCCCGTACGCCTGGAATGGGACGACGAGGGCGGCAAGCGTTTGAGCGTGGAAGCGCATACGCGCATCGTCAATCCCTATGGATGCATGGTGGTTCTCCAGCAGTCGCTGAGCCTGGAGCACCGACTGGCGCTTACGAATTTGATCAGCCACTCCAGCAACGCTGCCGTCATCGTGTGGAAGGGCAATGCGCGACCCGACGGCTGGGAATACGGCGTAGAGCTGGTTGCGCCAGAAATGGATTTTTGGGGCCTGGAACTGTGAAACCTCTCTCAAACGCGAAACCTTCCGCCTACGCGAGGCCCGGCGAGACGCCTGGCGTGACGCCTGCCGTGCGTCCTGCGCTGAACCGCCAGCCCACCGCCGAGGAACGCCGGCGCGCCCAGCGTGTTCTGCTGCGCATGGCCATCCTTGTCCACCTTCCCAATAAGCCGGAGCCCATGAAGGGGTTCACGCATACTGTCAGCGCCACCGGCGCGATGATTATTCTTCCCGAGGGCCTGGCCCAGGGGACCAAATTCACGATCGAGAATCCGAAGACGCAGCAGAAGGTCGAAGTCAACGTCGTCCGTCCGCCGCAGATGAATCAGGAAGGGTCGCTGCTGCCGATTGAGTTTTTGACGCCAGCGCCGCTGTTCTGGAATATCGTTTTCCCACCCAACATCAACTGACGGATCCGAGGAGGACGCGTTATCCCGAATCCGCCGCGGCGAAGGGATCCGCTTCACTCTTCGATTTACTTTGCAGGGCCGCGCTTTAGCGCGACCTGTTTTTCTTTGCGTTACGTCTCTTCCCCTCAAAAGAAAGAGCGGCTCCGAAAACTTCGGAGCCGCTCTTTTTTGCTAAGTTGTGGTGGCCTACTTGATCGTGATGCTCACCATTGGATTCGCATTGGATGATGGAGGTGTCGACGAAAGCACGAAGTTCGTCGTCCCTGTCGAAGTAAGGTTCAAAGTTCCACTATTGGATGCCTGCGTTTTCGAATCGCCCAAATAATGTGCGCTGATTGCATAAGTTCCCGCGGACAGGCCCGATTTGTTAATCGTCACAGACCCGTTGACCACCGAAACGGGGGCAGCCCCGTTTAGCGGATTTGCCCCGTTAAAGAGTTGCACCTGCCCGTTGGCCCCAACGGATCCGTTGACGGTGACTGTCAACACAAAACCAGCCGGATCATTGCTCGCGACCTTGGCACTGTTGACCGTTAGATGGGTAGTGGTTACGACCGGCCCGCCTCCGCCGCCGTAGCCGCCGCCGCAGCCCAGCGTGAAGATGAGCGCGCAGACGAGGACTAGCCCCAACGCAGTGTAGTAGCGCTTGCGGCCCGGCAAGAAGAGCAGCAACATCGCTGCCAAGCCTGTCCCCGCGCTCAGTGTCCACCATCCTTTGCCGCCGCCCGATGGCGTCAGACCAGCCGCATAGAGAGTGCGCTCGGCGAGCGGCGCTGAAGCCGTCAGCGTCGTTGAAGGCGCGGCCACGGCCACGGTCAGTTGCCCGGTTGCGGCCGCAGCAGTCGTCACATTGATTGAAAGCGGATTTGGTGTGCACGTCACGCCTGCAGGCAACCCTGCCGTCGGACAAGTCACGTTGACCATGCCGGTGAATCCGCCGCTCGGGGTTACCGTAATGGTCGACACCTGGCCAGTCCCTGCCGTTATCGTGGGTGGTGTGCTTCCGTTAACAGTGAAGGTGCCCGCGCCCGAAGCACTTACC